>Ga0081538_10000251_pt1 | contig 60776 bp, 55 predicted proteins | sample TabmetS5T2R1_FD_71022 | JGI IMG/M metagenome (GOLD analysis project Ga0081538, IMG submission 71022) | Tabebuia heterophylla rhizosphere microbial communities from the University of Puerto Rico - S5T2R1 | ecosystem: Host-associated > Plants > Roots > Rhizosphere ...
CGCTGCGACCACCACCCGCCAAGGGTTGACGGTGCACGCTGAGCTCGACCAGGGCGCCTATCCCACTGGTGTGAAGGTCTCGGACAGCGAGTTGGCCGCAGTGCCGAAGCGAGCCCACGAGTTCCATCCCGAGTGGAGCTACACCCTCCTGCCGCAACCCCCCTGAATCAGGCCGAAACTACAACGCTGTTATTGCCCAAGTCCTTACCTCCCCTAAAGCGGATGTGGCTGGCATCGGCCTCATGGAGTCGGCTGGGATGCAAGAGCAGGTCAGCCGGCTCCGAGCGGTCGGCGCTGAAGACATCCGCATATTGCTGCCGGCCCCACCTCCGGCGAGCGATCGTCCGGCTTGGGCTCGTCGCCTGGCGGGCCGTGCAGCCATCGGGCGAGCAGCGGCGCCACAAGCCTGCCCGGATCGCTCTGGGAGCGCTCAAGCCAGGCGCCTGCCTGCCGGTGCTGCTGGCAATGGTCGCTCCGACCGGGACGATCGTTGCCGCTGCGCTCTCTGGGCGGCAGTGGCCGTGGTCGCGGGCGCTTGGCTGAGCCTCCCGGCGCATTTCGCGATCGCGGTTGGCGCCTCGATGGCGGTTGGCATACGGGTATGGCGGCACTCGCCGAGCCCCGAGCCCGCCTGGAAAGCCGTGGCCGTGGGCGCCGGGACCCTGGCTGGAATCCTCATCGGGGGTCGCACGCTATCCGGCCTCACGTCCCCTCCAATGGTCGGCACAGGCTTGGCCGCCGAACTCGCTGCCGCGCTCTTCGCCGTGGCTGTCCTGGCCCAGTTTTGGTGGCTCCCCGCACAAGGCCGGCTCCCGCGGGAGTGGGGCTGTCTACGGCTGCTGCTCATGATGGCCGCTGGGAGCGCGGTCGCCACTCTGCTGGCGGTGTGGGTTGTTCACGTGCCGTGGCTCGTTGAGCGTATGGGCTCGTGGCGCATGTTATTCGTGCTCTACATGCCGTTTTGGACACAGACGTTCCTCCTGGCACGGTTCTTTCCCGAGCCACCGACCAGCGCGTCGGTCTCCTGATGACCCCGCCACTCACGCACGGACGAGAGTCGAGGGGGTTCACCGCCCGCGTCCCCCCAGGGGGGGAAGCTTGGGTGAGGCCGCGCGCCTAGCGTCGACAAACATGGGTAACCCTGATCTCACCACCACTGCCGCATCAATGGTCGCGCCCGGCAAGGGCATTCTCGCCGCCGATGAGAGCATCGGGACGATGTCGAAGCGATTGGAGGCGGTCGGCGTCCCGGCGACGGCTGAGAACCGCCGCGCCTACCGCGACATGCTGGTCACGACACCCGGCATCAGCGAGTTTGTCAGCGGCGTCATCCTTTCTGACGACGTCTTCCGGGGCAAGGCAAACGACGGCACGCCCTTCCCGGAGAAGGTCGATCAGCTCGGGATGCTGCCCGGCATCAAGGTCGACATGGGCGCGAAGCCATTGGCCGGCGCCCCAGGCGAGACCGTCACGGAGGGGCTCGACGGGCTCCGCGAGCGGCTGAAAGAGTACGTGCCAATGGGCGCGCGGTTCGCGAAGTGGCGCGCCGTGATCAACATCGACGATGTCCTGCCAAGCCGCTACGCCATCGACGCGAACGCGCATGCCCTCGCCCGCTACGCAGCGCTCTGCCAGGAGGCCGGGATCGTCCCGATCGTCGAGCCCGAGGTGCTGATGGACGGCAGCCACTCGATCGAGCGCTGTGAGGAGGTCACTGAAGCCGTCCTCCAGTGGACTTTCTCCTCGCTGGTCGCCCACCGGGTGCTGCTCGAAGGCGTCGTGCTGAAGCCGAACATGGTCTTGCCCGGGAAAGGCTGCCCGCAGCAGGCGACCGTCGAGGAGGTGGCCGAAGGGACGCTTCGCTGCCTCGCGCGCTCGGTGCCCGCCGCCGTGCCGGGCATCGCGTTCCTATCCGGCGGCCAGGGCCCTGAGCCCGCGACCGCGCATTTGAACGAGATGAACCGCCGGGGGTCCCAGCCGTGGGGGCTCTCCTTCTCGTTCGGCCGCGCGCTCATGGACCCGGCGCTGCAGGCGTGGAAGGGCGACCCCGCGAATGTCGAGGCGGCCCAGGCGGCGCTCGCGCACCGCTGCACGCTCAACGGCGCTGCTCGGTCCGGGTCGTACACCCCGGAGATGGAGCGCGCGTAAGGCGGCACTTCGGCATGCGTGCGACCGTACGTCTGCCAAGGGACGCTTAGAACGTGTTTGAGAAGTCTGTGGTTGAGGGTCGTGCCTCGTCGGGTCCGCTCGCGGAACACCCTTTTAGGTCGGAGCCTCCTTCCGGGACGAGGCACGACCTGCGCCTGCTCATCTTCGTAGTTTTTTATTATCTCTGAGGCGGTTTCGGCGGCCAGGGGCTGGGGGAGTCCCCCATGCCGGGCCACCGAAACCGCGCTCCGCTCTTAGTGCACCCGCCCGTAAATACGGCATTCGGCTGCGACTGCATCCCCGCTCGCGGCGTTGCTCCTCGCGACCACGCCAACCTCCCCCCACCCGCCTACCCTCCGGCTACGCGCACTCGTCGCGCACAAGCGATGCGCGGCGCAGTCGCACCCTCGGTGCGTGACCGTATTTACGAATGGGAGCACTTAGCGCGTGATTGGCAGGCGGACCGTGATCGTGGTGCCCCGGCCGGGGCGTGAGGCGATGACGAGGCGCCCGCCGATGAGGTCAGCGCGCTCGTGCATGCCCGCCAGACCGTAGGTCATGCGCCCGGGGCGGCTCTGCTCGCTGACCTCGAAACCGCGCCCGTCATCCCGCACGCGGAGCATGACCTGCCCGTCACACCCGAACAGCTCAACGCGGGCGTGGCTGGCCCGGGCATGCTTCGCGATGTTCTGCAGCGCCTCCTGGGTGATGCGGTAGAGGGCAGTCTCGACATGCTCGGGGAGGCTGGGCGCGTCGACGTCGACCTCGATCTCCACGTCGGCGACCGAGCGGGCGAGGCTCTCCAGGCTCGCGGCGAGGCCGAGGTCATCGAGCACGGGCGGTCGAAGGCCGGCGATCGCCACACGCGTCTCATCGAGCGTCGCGGCGGCGAGCTTCCGGGCGGCGCTGATTTGCTCCGCCGCGAACTCCGGGTCCGTCGCCACCGCATCCGCGGCTGCGGAGAGGTAGAAGGACAACCCGACGATCCGTTGGCTGATCCCGTCGTGGATCTCGGCGGCAAGGCGCCGCCGCTCGTACTCTTGCAAGGCGACGGTGCGCTCAGCGAACCGCTCGCGGGCGTGCTCCCGCTCGGCGAGCGAGCGGTGGAGGCGGGCGCTCTCAATCGCGCCGGCCACGAGGCTGCCGATCGAGGAGAGGAGCCGCACGTCGACGGCGGTGAACGCGCGGCGCTCCTGGGTGTGGACGTTAAGCACGCCAACAAGCGCGTTCGGCCCGCTCCGCATCGGGATGGACGCCATTGAGACGTACTGCTCGCCGCGCAGCTCGGGGATGTAGCGGTAGCGGGGGTCGCTCCGCTTGTTCTCGGTGAGCACCACCGGCTCCCCGTGCGCGGCGACCCAGCCGCTTACCCCCTCGCCAACGGCGAGGGTGATGCGCCCAGCCAGCTGATCGTACGGCGGGGTCGCGCCCATGAGCACGAGCCGCCGCTGGTCCGGGTCCAGCAGGTGGACGAAGCACACGTCCGTGTTGGTCGTGTCGGTGATGAGCGCCGCCACCCCGTTCACCAGCGGGCCGAGCTCTAGCCCAGACGAGATTGTGTCGATGATGCGGAGCAGCAGCCGCCGCTCGTGCTCGGCGTCGCCTAGCCCTAGCCCGGTGCTCAGTGGAAGATTCCCTCCCGCAACGCGACCGCGACCGCCTGCGCGCGGTCAGTGGCCGAGAACTTCCGGTAGATCCCGCGCACATGGCTTTTCACGGTCTCCTCGCTCACCACGAGGCGGCCAGCGATCGCTTTGTTCGACAAGCCGGCCACCATCAGCGCGAGGACCTCGCTCTCCCGCTGGGTGAGGCCAAGATGCGCGCCTGGCCAGAACTCGCCGGAGTGCAGCCGGGCGGCGGAGGCCGCGACCCGCCCCGCGAGGGTTGGGTCGACGACGACCATGTCCTCCTGGACGCGCTCAAGGTGCTGAACCAGTTCAGGCCCGTCCACCCGCTTGAGCAGGAATCCCGCAGCGCCGACCCGCAATGCCTGGAACAGGTACTGCTCGTCGTCGTACACCGTCAGGAAGACGACCTTGCGGGACGGCTTCCGCCGGAGCAGCTCGGCGCACAGGTCAAGGCCGCTCTCGCCCCGCAGCCGGACGTCGAGGAGCACGATGTCGGGGTCGGTCTTGGCGATGAGCGTGAGCGCCTCATCACGGGTGCGCGCCTCGCCAACTACCTTCACCTTGTCCGCGTGCCTGGAGAGCATCGCTTTCAGCCCGTCGAGCACCATTTGGTGGTCATCGACAAGCGCGACCCGCAAAGGCCCGTTACCCATCAGGAGCATCCCCCGGTCCCATCACGATCATCGGTCCATACCGCCACACAGTTCCTGGGGGGTATACCCCCGCAAAGCGCTCACAGATTCTTTCGCAGGCATCGAGCGAGATCGTATCCTGGGTTGGCCCACTGGGCTTCCCCCTGTGAATCACCGCTCGGGGGGAGGTTGCTGACCTGGGATTTCCCTACTGTCCGTCAACATGTCGGTTGACCCTGGGCGTACTGCGACAGTCATCGCGGACGCGTTGTGGTCAGGGCTGACGCGGGATGAGGAGGCCTGCCCAGACTGGCTGAGCCACGACCGTTTTGTCGACTTGGCCTCAGACCAGTGGGGGATGCCAGGCCAAGGCTTGGCGATCGCGCTCGGGATGGCGTTCGCCGAGCAGAGACTCGCGTCCCGGTACGAGGGGATCGTCGACCACCGGACCTGGGTCCTCGCCTCGGACGCTGATCTGCTCCAGGACGGCAGCCATGAGGCCGCCTCGCTCGCCGGCCAGCTCGGCCTCAACAAGCTGGCAGTCCTGGCCTATGAGGGCGAGCTGGGTTTACGCGATGATCTCCTCGACCGCTTCGACGGCTACGGGTGGCACGGGTTGCGTGTGGGGGACAGCGAGGAGGCGATCCGCGGCGCGCTGCAGGCGGCCATCGACGAGCGGGAGCGCCCGACGCTGATCGCGGCGCAGGCATGGCCCGAGCGGCAGGACCTTCGCGCCCAGGCGTGCCGCGCGATGCTCGCGACCGCCGCCGCAGCGCCCCGACCCGCTTGGGAGGTCGCGGCTTGGGCGGCCGCCGAGCCATCACGGTACCGAGAGTGGCGCCGCACCCAGGCCGGCTTGCCCCCCGATGCGCTCGATGCCGCCCTGCCGACCTTTGATGCTGGCAAGGCGATCGCCCCGTTGGACGCGTCTGAGGCGACGCTCCTGGCGGTGGCACGGGTCATGCCCGAGCTGGTGGGCGTCTCGGCCTTGCACGCAGCGGGCTGGGCGTGCAACGGCATCGCCCTCCATGGCGGCTTGCGCCCCTATGCCCGGGTGCGCCTCGAGCACTCTGACCAGCTATGGCCAGCGATCCGGTTCGCTGCGTCCCAGCGCCTGTCGATGGTGTATGCGCTCAGTGACGACATGGCCGGCCAGGCCAACCGATCGGTCGAGCGGCTCGCCGCCCTCCGCGCGATCCCAGGCCTCGCCGTCATCCACCCTGCCGACGCTGGCGAGACCGTTGAGGCCTGGCGCGCGGCCCTGCGCCGTAGCGGCCCCACGGCGCTCATCCTCGCCCGAGCAAGCGTCCCGGCGCTTGGGTCACGGCCCCCCCACGGCGCGTTTGAGCGTGCCGGCGCTTGGACGGTGCGCGAGGTGGACGGCCGCCCTGACGTCGTCCTCATCGGCGAGGGGCCGCAGGTGGGCCTGTGCCTCGCCGCCGCTGACCTGCTCCGCGCGGACGGCGTCGCGGCCAGGGTGGTGTCGATGCCCTGGCGGGAGCGGTTGCTCACCGCGCCGAGGTCATGCAGGGACGGGCTGCTCTGCCCGGGCGTCCCACGAGTCGTTGTGGAGGCGGGGCACCCGAATGGCTCGGGCACGTGTGCAGGGCCGGCGAACCGGCCAGCCGGATCGCCGTGGTCCGATGGATCCGATGGAAGAGGGAAGGACGCACAGGCCATGCCCCAGCTCGGCCTCACGCCCGGATGGGTCGCCGCGGTCGCCCATGATGCGCTCGCCGGCGCGAGCGCATCGCCTTGGTGGTGCGAGCATGACGCCTGACAAGCTGCTGCGTATGCAACGAGCCCGGCCGGTGAATGGCCCGCGCCCAACGCGGCCCATCATGCTCGCGATCGCTGGTGACAGCGCGGCCGGCAAAACGTCACTGACTCGCGGGGTCGTGGAGGCGCTCGGGGAGGATCAGATCGTCTCCATCTGCGTCGACGACTACCACCGGTACGACCGCCAGGAGCGGAAGAGCCTGCCGTTCACGCCGCTCCACCCCGACTGCAACTACGTCGAGATCATGGAGCAGCACCTCCAGCTCCTCGCGACCGGAAACCCGGTCCTCAAACCGGTGTATGACCACTCAACTGGCCAGCTGGTCCGCCCCGAGCTGATCGAGCCCCACCCCTACGTGATCGTCGAGGGCTTACTGCCGCTGTTCACCAAGCTGAGCCGGGCCTCCTTCGACATCACCGTCTACCTGGACCCGCCCGAGGACATCCGCCGGGAGTGGAAGGTCAAGCGGGACTGCAGCCAGCGGGGCTATACTCCCGACCAGGTCCTCACTGAGCTGGAGCGCCGCGAGCCCGAGTCGGCGGCGTTCATCCGCCCCCAGCGCACCTACGCGGACATCGTCGTCCGCTTCCGCCCCATCGAGGGGCGCGACGACCCACCAGGCACCCCGCTCTCCGCCGAGCTGCTCCTCCGGCCGACCATCGAGCATCCCAACTTCGCTCCGGTCATTCCAGACGACGTCCACCGCGCCGTCCACGTCAAGCTGATGCGCGACGATGACGGCCGCCCGGTCGACGCCCTCCACGTCCATGGCTACGCCCCCCGCGAGGACAGCCGCCTGGTGGAGAAGGCGATCTGGGACGCGCTCGGTGGCACCGAGCCCGTCCCAGAGAGCTTAGGCGAGCTGGAGGCCGGCAACCGCAGCGAGCCCCTCGCGATCACCCAGCTGATCGTGCTCTACCACCTGCTCCGCGCGAACTACGCCTAATGCCCCGTGGTGTCATCAGCGGCGGGGATCCCCCGCTACCCTCGCCTGCGTGGAACCCCATCTCTCAGAGCCTCCCCAGATCCCGCCGGCGCGCAGGTTGACGGAGTTCAGCCACGGGGCGGGGTGAGCGTGCAAGCTCGCCCCCGGCGAGCTTGCGCAGGTCCTGCGCCGCCTTACCCCGGTCTCGCACCCTGACCTGCTCATTGGCGCTGATGCCGCTGACGATGCGGCGGTCTGGCGCCTGAGCGCCGACCGGGCATTGGTCGTGACGGTCGACTTCATCACGCCGCTGGTCGACGACGCCCGCACGTGGGGGCGGATCGCCGCCGCCAACGCCGCCAGCGACGTCTACGCGATGGGGGGCCGGCCGCTCGTTGCGTTGAATCTCGTCGGCTGGAACAGCGCGGAGCTGCCTACCGACCTGCTGGTCGAGGTGCTTGATGGCGCGGGGGAGGCCGCCAAGGAGGGCGGCTGGGTCACCGTGGGTGGCCATACCGTCGACGACCCAGAGCCAAAGTTTGGCCTGGCGGTCGTCGGCGAGGTCCATCCGGACCACGTGCTCACCAACTCCGGGCTGCGGGCCGGCGACGCGCTCGTGCTGACGAAGGCGCTGGGCATCGGCGTGATCTCCACAGCGACGAAGCGCGGCCAGGCGCCAGCCGCCACGGTTGAGGCCGCGGTCGCGTCGATGGCGCGGCTCAACGCCGAGGCCGCCGAGGCGGCGCTCGCCGCGGGCGCGGCTGGCGCGACCGACATCACCGGGTTCGGCCTGCTCGGGCACTTGCGGAAGATGGTGGAGGCCTCAGGCGTCGATGCGGTCCTCGACCCGCATGCGGTCCCGCTCCTACCTGGCGTGCGGGAGCTGGCCGCCGCTGGCTTGGTGCCAGGCGGCACAAAGCGAAACCTCGCTTGGGCGCGGGAGCGGCTCGATCCAGGGGACACCGACCAGCTCACGATCACCTTGCTCGCCGATGCGCAAACGTCAGGTGGGTTGCTGTTCGGCGCTGCGCCCACTGCTGCTCGCACGGCGGTCGATTATCTGCGGGCCACTGGCCATGACGCTGCGGTAATTGGCCGCGTGCTACCCGGTAATGGGCATATCCTCCTGCGGCCTTACGCCTTAAGCGGCGAGTTTCCCGCGCGTGAGTAACTGAGCGGAAACACTGCGGATACGATAGAGAAATTCCGTTCCCGCATGGTGAGGGGTGACGCCAGAGGCACGGGCGCGTTTATACGGGCAAAGAGTCGGGAGGGTCCGCGGTGCGGTTCGACACGGGTGATACTGCCTGGATGCTTGCCTCTGCGGCCCTGGTGCTCTTTATGACACCGGGGCTCGCGCTGTTTTATGGGGGTATGGTCCGCGCGAAGCACGTGCTTGGCATGCTCATGCAAAATTTCTTCGCGATTGGTCTGGTCACGGTGCTGTGGACGCTCGTCGGATTCAGCCTTGCGTTCGGTCCGGACCTGGGCGGCGGGTTGCTGGGAGGACTCGACAACGCCGGCCTGGGCGGCCTTCTGAACGGGCAGCCAGCCGGCTACGAGCTGACATTCCCGCCATTGCTGTTCGCGCTGTACCAGATGATGTTTGCAATCATCACCCCCGCCCTGTTCACCGGCGCGGTCGCGGACCGGATGAAGTTCTCCGCCTATGTCTGGTTCCTGGGGCTGTGGTCGATCCTCGTCTACTCACCGGTCGCCCACTGGGTGTTCTCGCCAGGCGGGTGGGCGTTCCAGCTCGGCGCCCTCGACTTCGCGGGCGGGACAGTGGTGCACATCAACGCTGGGGTCGCGGCGCTCGCGCTGTGCATCGCGCTCGGCAAGCGGCGCGGCTGGCCGAAGGAGGCGATGGCGCCGCACTCGCTGCCGCTCACCTTGCTGGGCGCCGGGGTCCTGTGGTTCGGCTGGTTTGGGTTTAACGCGGGATCAGCGCTTGGCGCCAACCAACTCGCCGCGAGCGCGTTCGCGAACACCCACATCGCGGCGGCCTCCGCGATGCTTGGCTGGCTGGTGGCCGAGCGGATCAAAACTGGCCATCCCACCACCTTGGGCGCGGCGTCTGGGCTCGTCGCTGGGCTGGTCGCCATCACCCCGTGCGCGGGGTTCGTCAGCCCGATCGGCGCGATCATCATCGGCTTCCTCGCTGGCGCTGGCTGCCTGCTCGCGATCCAACTGAAGTTCCGCTTTGGCTACGACGACTCGCTAGACGTGGTCGGCGTGCACATGTTTGGCGGGATCATCGGGTCGGTGCTGCTCGGCCTGTTCGCGACGACGGTCATCAACAGCGCCGGGGCGGATGGCCTGCTCTACGGCGGCGGGCTGGCCCTGCTTGGCAAGCAGCTCGTGGCAGTCGGCGTGACCTTGGCCTACTCGTTTGTGCTGTCCTTCGTGATCGCGAAGATCCTCGACAAGACCATCGGCCTGCGGGTCACAGAGGAGCAGGAGCTCGTCGGCCTTGACGAGAGCCTCCACTCGGAGCGCGCCTACCAGGTGGCGGAGACCGTCTGAGGGATGAGATGAGGGGACCGCAGTGACGAGTGCCCCGATCGACGGATATCTCGACCTCGACCGGGCGACGTACGAGGCGATCATCGCCCATGCCCAAAGCGACCCGCACTTCGAGGTGTGCGGGATGCTCGCAATAGACCGTGGCCAGGTCGTGCGCCACTACCAGATCCCCAATGCCGAGCGGTCGGCGACGTTCTTCCGCATGGACTCGACGGCCATGAAACGCCCGTGGATGGAGATCGAGGACAATGACTGGGGCATGGTGATCTACCACAGCCACACGCACACGGAGGCGTACCCGTCCCCGACCGACATCAAGGAGGCCGCCCACACTCCTGGCGCGGTGTACCTCATCGTGTCGTTGCAAGACGCCGACGCCCCCGTGATCCGTGGGTTCGACATCATCGACGGCAAGGTCACCGAGCGGATCCTCTACGTCGATGGGGAAGAGGCGCCCGCCGGTCGGCGTTAGCCTGGAGCGAGGCTGACGAGAGCGAGGAGCGTGCGCCCATATGGCGATCGAGGTCCGAGTCCCCACCGTTCTGCGTAAGCACACTAATGGGGAGAAGAAGGTGACTGGCAGCGGCCACACGCTTCGGGAGCTCGTCGAGGACCTCGAGATCCGCCACCCCGGCCTGAGGGGCGCGCTGATCGGCGAGGACGGCCAGCTCCGCCGGTTCATCAACGTCTACGTCAATGATGAGGACGCCCGCTATCTCGGCGGCGTCGAGACCCCCCTCTCCGCTGATGACGAGGTCTCTATTCTGCCGGCCGTGGCCGGGGGTTGAGGAGGTGCTCGCAGGCGACGTCAGCCAGGCGATTGGCGACACCCCGCTTGTCAGGCTTCCCCACCTCTCCCCACCTGGCTACGGGCTCTACCTGAAGCTTGAGGGCCAGAACCCGACCGGGTCGGTGAAGGACCGGGTCGCCCGTTGGATGATCGAGGCCGCGGAGCGCCAGGGCCTGCTCACACCGGGTAGCCGCGTGCTGGAGCCCACCAGCGGCAACACGGGCATCGCGTTGGCCGCCATCTGCGCGCCCAAGGGCTACAAACTGACCTGTGTGATGCCGGAGAACACCTCGTCCGAGCGCCGCGCGCTGCTCGCGATGTATGGGGTTGATCTGGTATTCAGCCCGGCGAGTGAGGGGTCCAACGGGTCTGTCCGCGTCGCCCAGGAGATCGTGGCCGACGACCCTTCCGTGTACATGCCGTTCCAGTACGGCAACCCCGCAAACCCCCAAGCGCACTACGAGACCACCGGCCCTGAGATCATCCGCGACCTCCCGGGCGTCGTCGCCTTTGTCGCGGGGCTCGGGACGGGCGGGACGCTCACGGGGGTCGGGTGGCGGCTTAAAGAGCACGATCCCACGATCAAGGTCTTTGCCGCCGAGCCTGAGTACGGTGATCTCGTCTACGGCCTCCGCAACATCGACGAGGGCTTCGTCCCGCCGGTGCTGGACACCAGCGTGCTCGACGGGCGGATCAAGGTCGACTCGTTGCGTGCACTCGTCGCTACGCGCGACCTCGCCGCCCAGGAGGGCATTTTCGCTGGGGTCTCGACCGGCGCCGCGCTGTCGGTTGCGCTGCGTGTCTGCACGCCCCGCCGGCTGCCGGAGGGGTCAAAGGTTGTGGTGGTCTCGGCGGACGGCGGGTGGAAGTACCTCTCGACGGGCGCGTACGCCCCGGGCGACGTGGAGGAGATCGCGGAGTCCATCCAAAACACGCTCTGGGCCTGATGCCCTGAGGCCCGCCCGCTCCGCCACCCCAGACATGCCCTAGACTCTGCCCATGCCATCTCCGCCGCTTGGTTCTCCTACGCCCCTGGTCACGATTGACGCTCAGGCTGGCTCAGGCATTGGCAGGTTGACCCTGACCACCGCCCGGGCAGCGTTGGCCACCGAGCGGATCGTGGTGATCACGCCATGACGTCCGGCTTGCGCCTCGTCGTGCTCGGCTCGGCCGGCACCTATGCCTCCCGCGAGCGGGCGTGCTCGTCCTACCTCGTCGAGGCCGACGGCTACCGGCTGCTGCTGGACTGCGGCAACGGGTCGTTGTCGCGCCTCCAGCACCGCTGCGATGTCGCCGACCTCGATGCCGTGCTCATCACCCACCTGCACGCCGACCACTTCGTCGATCTCTACGGCCTTTACTACGCGCTGCGCTTTCACCCTGACGGCATGCGGTCCGTGCCGGTCTACGCGCCAGCGGGCGCGGAGCGATTCGTCGCGCAGCTCCTCCCGGCCGAGTCTGCGGAGTTGCTGCCCGCCGTGTGCCGGTTCCAGGAGGCCAAGGTGGGGGATACCCTCCAGCTTGGCCCGGTGCGGGTCCGGCTCTTCGCCGCGGCACACCCGATCGAGACGCTCGCCCCTCGGGTCGAGCATCCCGACGGGGTAATCGCCTACAGCGCGGACAGCGGGCCCAGCCCACAGGTTGTCGCCTGCGCCAACGGCGCCGACCTGTTCCTGTGTGACTCCAGCTGGCTTGAGCGCCAACGCCCCTTGCCGCAGGACGTCCACATGACCGGCGCTGAGGCCGGGCGGACCGCGGCGCAGGCCGATGTGGGCTGCCTGCTCATCACGCACGTCTTCCCGCGCAACGACCCGGCGGCGGTCGCCGAGGAGGCGAACAGCGAGTTCAGCGGGACGGTGCTCATCGCCGCGGATCTTGAGGAGTACGAGCCATGGCGGTGAGCGCTGGCACGAGCCGGCCCGACGGGCGCGCCCCCGACACGATGCGCCCAGTGACGATCACCCTGGGGGTTCAGGAGTTCGCCGAGGGCTCGGCGCTGATCGTGTGCGGCAAGACCCAAGTGCTCTGCGCGGCCTCGGTGGAGGTGGGCGTGCCACGCTGGCGGCGCGGGCAGGGCGAGGGCTGGGTGACCGCCGAGTACTCCATGCTCCCGCGCGCGACCCTTGAGCGGACCACGCGGGAGTCCTCGCGGGGCCGGGTCTCCGGCCGTACCCACGAGATCCAGCGGCTGATCGGCCGCAGCCTGCGCTCGGTCGTCGATTTGCCCGCGATGGGGGAGCACTCAATCCAGATCGATTGCGACGTCATCCAAGCCGACGGCGGCACCCGGACGGCGTCGATCACCGGGGCTTGGGTCGCGCTTTCGCTCGCGCTGGACCGGCTCGCCGCCGACGGGCGGGTTCCCGCGCGACCGCGTCTCGACCCGCTCGCCGCGGTGAGCGTGGGGATCATCAACGGCCAGGTGCTCCTTGACCTCTCCTATGCCGAGGACGCTGCCGCAGACGTTGACATGAACGTGGTCATGGCCGGTGATGGCCGGTTCGTGGAGGTCCAAGGCACCGCAGAGGGCGCAACGTTCTCCAGGGACGAGCTTGACGTCATGCTCGACCTTGCCGCGAAGGGCTGCGCTGAGCTCTTCGCGTTGCAGGCGGCCCACATAGGGCGATGCGCGAGGTAGCCATCGCGACCAGGAACCGGGGGAAGCTAGCCGAGCTGCGGCGCATCCTGGAGGGTTTGGACATCGAGCTGCGCAGCGCGGGAGACCTCGGCCTCCCCGAGTTCGAGGAGACTGGCGACAGCTTCACGCAGAACGCGCTCGGCAAGGCCCGCGCTGCGGCCAAGGCGTCCGGCCTGCTCGCGCTCGCGGACGACTCGGGCCTGGTCGTCGATCAGCTTGGTGGCGAGCCCGGCGTGCGCTCGGCCCGGTACTCCGGCCCAGAGGCCGACGATCACGCGAACCTCCGTCTCGTGCTCGAGCGGATGCGGCCCCAGGCTGACCGGTCGGCACGGTTTGTCTGCGTCGCTGCGCTCGTCGTCCCGGACGGGCGGGAATGGACCGTTGAGGGCATCCTCGACGGCCACATCGTCGATGAGCCGCGCGGTGAGGGCGGGTTCGGCTACGACCCGATCTTCCAGCCGGTGGGCCAGCGGCGTACGACGGCCGAGATGAGCCCTGAGGAGAAGGACCGCATCTCCCACCGGGGCAAGGCGTTCCGCGCGCTTCGCCCAGTGGTCGCTCAACTACTCCAGACCTGAGGTCGCCTGCCCACGTCGAGGTGGACGGGCTTCCCCGCCTCTCGTATCGTAGATGTCCATCTCGCGCTGCGGGGCGAGAGCATCAGGTGTGGGAGGCGACGAGGCCGTGGCAACCTCGGGACGCAGAGCGCAACAGGCGGGCAGTGCCGAGCGCAGCCAAGCGGATGCCGACGAGCCTCCCGGACTCCCCAACGCGGCGCCCAGCCGCCCCGCACAGAACGGCGCGGCCAACGAAGTCGCCCAACTCATCGCGGCTGCCCAGGAGGGTTGTGCCCAATCGTTCGCGCGGCTGTACGACCGGTATCTCAGCACGGTCTACGCCTATATCCTCCGCCGGGTTGCGCATCAACCCACGGCGGAGGATCTCACAGCGGATGTGTTCATGCGCGCGCTGTGCCGCATCGGGACGTTCCGCCAGCGGGGCGTCGACTTCGGGGCGTGGCTGCTCACGATCGCCCGGAACCGTGTCCATGACCACTTCAAGTCCGCGTCATTCCGCCTAGAGGCCAGCGTTGACGAGGTCTGTGAGATCGGCTTGCCAGACGGCGCGGGCAACCCGGAGACTGTGTGGCTGTCCCAAGAGAACGCCCACCAGGTCCGGGCGGCGCTGCGGCAGCTCAAAGACGAGCAGGCTGAGGTGCTCCGGTTGCGGTTTATCCAGTATCTCGACGTCCCCGAGACTGCCGTGGCGATGGGCAAAAGCGTCGGCGCGATCCGGGCGTTGCAGCATCGCGCGCTGCGGTCGCTGGCGAAGCTTGTCGCCCAGCCGCGGCGTCCATAAATCTGGAGGATCCGTCCAAATGGTCGGACGGATCCTCCAGCTTGGGCGCGCCACCCATACGATTGGCCTCAACGGATGCCCTGCGCGCGGACCTGGGCAAGCTCAGGGCTGCGGGCGAGCAAGGCGGTGACCAGGTAGACGACCACGCCGGCCGCGACGAGGCTGAGTGTGCGGAGGCCTGCTGCGGCCTGCGCGTCCGGGATCGGCCAGATGCGTTGGAGCGCGACGAGGCAGCCAGCCATCGCCGCGCCTGCCAGCCCAGCGGTCGCAACCGCCCTGGCCGCGCCCCGCCACAGCCCCTGACGGCGGCGGGCGAGCAGGCTCCCAAGCAGAGCCACGCCCGCCACATAGGACAGCGCATACGCGATGACCAGGCCAGCCACCCGTTGCTCCGCTCCGGCGAGCGCGGCCGTTAGCGCGATGGCCGCGACGATGTTCACCGCGTTCACGGCGACGTTGACCAGCGCAGGGGTACGCGCGTCGGGCAGCGAGTAGAAGCTGCGGGTGAGCAGCTGGAACACGGTGAACGGGACGAGCGCCACCCCAAACCACCGCAGCGCCACCGCCACGAGCGCCGCGCCCTCGCCGCTGGCCTGCCCGTACCCGATCAGCAGCTCCGCGATCGGCCGGGCCAGCACCGCGAGCCCGACCCCCGCCGGCAGGAGCAACGCGGTCGACAGCCGGAACCCGGTCGAGAACGCGTCCGCGAACCCCACCCGGTCCTTGTTGGCCGTCGTGGCGAGCCGTGGGGCGAGCGCGGAGAAGATCGACACCGCAATGATCGCGAACGGCAGCTGCATGATCATGAACGCGGTCTGGTACGCAGTCAGCGCGCCGCCCGTCGGGGTCGCGAGCGCGATGATGACTGACAGGCCGATCTGGTTGACCACGACGTACACGAACGTCCACCGCCCCAGGCTGAGGAGCTCGCGCAGCACGGGGTCGCGCCGGTGGAGCCGAGGGCGCAGCCGCAGCCTCGGCCCGGGCAAGACACGCCGCGCCCCAGCGAGCTGGATCAACGCCATCGCCGCCACCCCCAGCGTCGTCGCCGCGCCGAGCATGACCAGGGGGACCGGGCCGATGCCGGCGAGCCTCGCCGGATTCGGCCCGCCCGTGGCGACGTACGCGGCGACGCCCGCGACCGTGATGACGTTGGTCGCCACAGGCGCGAACCCCGCCAGCGCGAGCCGCCCACGAGCGCCCAACACCGCCGTCGCATACGCGCTCAGGCCGTAGCACAGGATCTGTGGGGCGAACAGCATGAGCCAGAGGCTGGCCACGCGCACATACACCTCGTAGTCCGGCGCGCCGCGGAGCTTGAGCGCATACAGCTGGATGATCAGCGGCGCGAGCAGCAGCACCGCGATCGACGCCACGCCAGTGACGGCGGTCACCGCGTTCCCGATCACCTCGGCCCGCCGCCGCCGCTGGCCACTGTCAGGCGCCTGCGCGAGCAATGTCACCACGAGCGACGACACCGTCTGGCCCGTCACCAGGAAGTAAAGGATGTTCGGGAGTGTGTTCGCGGTGTTGTACGCGTCGCCGACCCTCGAGACGCCAAGCACGGCGACGATCGCCGCGGTCCGCGCGAACCCCGTCAGCCGGGACAGCAGCGTTCCCGCGGCCATGAGCGGCGCCTGCCGCCGGGTCGGGCGGATGTCGACATCAAGATCGGTCATCCGCCGTAGGCTACGGGGACCGCGAGGGACGGTCCGCATGTACGAGCGCGCCACCGCTTGGCTCGCCGGTAGGGGCGCGTGAGGCCACGCCCGGGAACACGCCCTCAGGCGTTGCCCGTCGATTGTCTGCCTGTGGCGATCAAGATCCAGAAAGCTGGCACCGTAGCGAGCCTAGATGGCAGCGCTTACCTCCTGCACTGCGGCAGCCTGAACCGCCCACACCAAGTAAATCCGTTCACCAAGGCTGCACCTCGGCGGGCCAAAGCGAAGCCGCACTGGCCTTTGAACACTAGAGGAGATCGTTGGCTGGTTAAAGAAGTAGCGGTACACGTATCGCCATGCAGCCGTGCGAGACTCGATGGAGCGCTCAATCAGGTCGCGCGCATGTCGCTGCTGGCCAAGCGCATGACCGAACGAACGATAGGCCAACGGCCCGTGATTCTCTCACATGATTACCAGTTTATATATATCCGATGCCGCAAGACTGCCTCCACCAGCATTGAGCTCGCTTTATCGCGCGTTTGTGGCCATAATGACATCGTCACTCCTATACGTGCACCAGAGGACGAGGCTCTACGCCCGCAGATAGGCGGTCGCGGCCCGCAGAACTACCTTAACGTTGACGGCACTCATCGCTTCTACAACCACATGCCCGCTAGTGAGGTCAGGTTGCTTGTCGGCCAGCGGGTGTGGGAATCCTATTATAAATGGTGTGTGGAACGGAATCCGTGGGACAAGGTGCTCTCCTACTACTATCACCGTCACCGCAACCCAGCCACGCGACCGCCGCTGCGCACGTTTCTTGAATCGGGCGGCGCTCAACGGGTGATTAACTTCCGTCTTTATACCATCGGAGCGGAGGTCGCAGTCGACCATATTGCTCGCTATGAGCAGCTCACTACTGAACTTGCACAGATTGCCGCGCAGCTCGGCCTGCCGAGCGAGGCCATAGCTCTGCCTCGCGCCAAATCAGACTCTCGCTCCGACCGCCGCCACTACTCAGCCGTGTACACCCCGGCCGAGCGTGACCTCGTTAGAGAGCTGTTTTCCAACGAGATCGATCTGCATGGCTATTCTTATGAAGATTTATCCTCCTCAACTCCCTGACAAGCTAAGACGTCACTACCGCTGATAGCCTCCATTCGCTTAATCCGCCGTTTCTCTTTACCGGCTTCCCAGTTAAAGACAATCGCGCTGGGCAGATCCCGGCCGGGTTGGTGTCGGCCTGCGCGGGCCGGTCCCCGTGAGCCCCGAGTTGGGCCCAGGGCCTCGGCAAAGTCTGTGATGTAGCCCGTTGACCTGGCATGACGCCGGGAGCTGGCTTTTTGTGACGGTGGCTGGTAAAAGTCGTATGTGCCGACGAGTTTGCGCGAGGGTTTGGCAGTGCGGCCTATCCGCTGTGAAGAGGTCGACCGCTTCAACGCCTGCCTGAATGAGCATCACTGGCTTGGGCATCGCATCGTCGGACAGACGATGCGCTACGTCGCCACATGGGGGAATCGGTGGGTCGCGGTGTTGGGCTTCGGATCCGCTGCGTTAGCGTGCGCGCCGAGAGACCGCTGGGTGGGCTGGTGCAAACAGCAGCAGTTCCGCCGTCTGCGCTACATCGTGAACAACCAGCGTTTTTGTGTCTTGCCGCAAGGTCGAAGACCCAATCTGGCCTCTGCGGTGCTCGCACGGACGCTGCGGCGCCTGTCGGACGATTACCAGGCCAGCTACGGCCATCCGGTGCTGGTAGTAGAGACCTTCACCGACCCGGCGCGGCATCGGGGCAGCTGCTACGCAGCGGCTGGGTTCGCCGCTTTGGGGCAGACCCTGGGTTATGGGCGCAGCGCAGGCGCCTACATCCACCACGGCAACCCCAAGCTGGCTTGGGCGCGGAGCCTGCACCGTGACGCCGTCAAGATCCTCTCGGCAGACTTTGACCACCCGCTGCTGTCACCGCAGAGTGTGAGGAGAGCTGTGATCGACCTGAACGCTGTGGCAGTAGACGGACCCGATGGGCTGCTCGCCGCGCTCGAGCAGGCTCCTGATCCGCGCAAACGACGTGGAGTGCGTCATCGGCTGGCCTGTCTGCTAGCGGTCGCTGCTGCTGCGACGCTCGCGGGTGCACGCAGCTTTGTCGCGATCGGCGAGTATGCGGCGGAGCTTGGCCAGGACGCGTTGGCTCGTCTGGGAGCCCGCCGCCACCCAGTCACCGGCCGTTACGTGGCTCCTCACGAGGCGACGCTGCGCAGAGCGATCCACAGTGTGGATGCTGACAAGCTGGACGCGGCGGTGGGGGCTTGGCTGGCCGGCCAGGCAGCCGCCGGGCGCCTATCGGACGAGGGGCTGGCAGTCGCGGTGGACGGCAAGAGCCTTCGGGGCGCGGTCCAATCCGACGGCCGGGCGGTGCACCTGTTCGCCGCGATGGTGCACAAAGAAGGCACAGTCATCGCTCAACGCCAAGTTGACCACAAGACCAATGAGATCACTGAGTTCCGCCCGCTGCTTGAGGATTTGGACCTGGAAGGCGCGGTCGTGACCGCGGACGCGATGCACGCCCAACGCGATCACGCCAAGTTCCTCGTCGAACAGAAGAAGGCGGACTATGTGCTCACAGTAAAGGGCAACCAGCCGGGCACCCTTGCGAAGGTCGAGGGCCTGTTCGAGGGCTCTTTTCCCCCCGTATCACACCCAGACTGACCGTGGACACGGACGCGTGGAGCATCGGTCCATCCAGGTGGCTGCCACCTGCTCGGAGCAGGTCGGGTTCCCGCACGCAGCTCAGGCATTCTGCATCGTGCGTGAGACCTTCGCCTTGGACGGCGCTGCCCGCTCCTGCGAGGCCGCCTACGGGCTGACCAGCCTGACGCCGAAAAAAGCAGGCCGGGAGCGCCTGGCTGAGCTGGCGCGCGGCCAATGGGAGATCGAGAACCGTCTGCATTGGGTCCGTGACGTCACCTTTGACGAGGACCGCTCGCAGGTCCGCGTCGGGGTCGGTCCACGGGTGATGGCCACTTTGCGTAATCTTGCGATCGGCCTGCTGCGTCTGGCGGGTGAGACCAACATCGCCAGGGGGCTGCGCTGGGCTTCACGGAGCCCGGCCCGCACACTCGCGCTGTTGGGCCTGTAACCTCCTGGCTTGTTCGTCTCGAACGAGCGCGCACCGGTCAGCTGGGTTTTGGCGTGCCCCGGTTATGTCCTGACTTGATCTGTCCTATTGCTGTCAGGCCACACGAGCATCTGACATGTCATGCGACATCTCGGGTTAGCTCTAGCTGGGACCCAAGCCTCCACGCGTACGCGAGGCACCTATGACTTTGCCGATCACCCTGGGGTTGGGCCCCACCCGCCTGGGGTGCGCTCCCGGTCGTCGTCTCCTAGGTCAGCGATGACGGCGCGAGGTGGCCTTCGACCACACCGCAGACGCGTATATCGCTGCTGTCGCCGACCTAACTGGCACCCGGATCACCGCGACCGTGGACCATGACGGCGATCAGCACCCACCGATTGTCCCGCTGGCTGTCATTTCCCCCGGTGCAAAGAAGCAATGGGTAGGCACCAAAGGATATGGCGTGCTGTCGCCGACCCCGGCAATCCAGAGCCGGCAACAAGGTGACCAATCGTTACCATGGCCAAACATCATGCCTCATGGCCTGCTGGCAAGCACTGAGGTGATATGGAATGGGTAGACATAGTATCCGCCTTCGTCAGAGCGGGCGCCACCGCCCGGCAAGTTGCGCCTCGTGCGGCCGCAAACGGGCTGCGGCTAGAGTCTTGCAAATTTTGCAGCTGGGTGAGCTGACGAACATCGGTGTCGTTAATTGATATCATTCATGACGAGCAAAACGAGTGGTGCTCAACTACTGTAGCAGTAATCGCCGTGTGGAAATCGGTCGCTATCAGCTCGGGATCTACCACTGGCTGCGCCCGGATCTTGGCCGTGGCGGGCATGGCAGTATCGACGGCAACCTGCTGCATGCGGTGGCTATTGTGCCTGCGCCGGCCGCATCGCTGGCATTGAGGAGTGAAGGCCGGTGGCGCGCTCATCTGTTTGGCGACCACATGGAGTGATGGCTATGGATAAAGCCCTTCTCACCTGTTACCGAGATGGACCGCTGCTCGTGCGTGGCCCATTCCAGCTTGTGGACCAGGATGGCAACGCAATCGAGACGCGCCGTAGGACGATTGCCTTATGCCGCTGCGGCAAGTCACGCATTCGTCCGTTCTGTGACGGCACGCATAAGGCTGTCCGGTTCAGCGCGCCAAGTCAGGCTGAACGACCGTAGTAGCAGCCAGGCAGGCGGCATCGTTGTGAAGGTGAAGCGGCGCCCGGAGCGATGTTCGGTCTTCCTCCCAGGCGCCAAGCACATAAGCTGCCCAGCGAGCGTCGAGTTGGGTGAGCGCCCGGGCACCCCACAGAATGTCACCAGCGAGGTGTGGCTCGGCCCGAGCTAGACCCTCGGCCAGGTCAACGGTGGCGATCTGCTCGTGCACGGCATCGGCCTCCACGTGCTCTTCGAAGAAGGCAGTAGCGCGCTGGTCGTCCAAGCCCAGGCGCCTTAGCGCGGCGGCGTAGCGACGGTTCGGTAATGACGAGGAGGCCTCGAAGAGCGCAAGGTGACCACAGATCGCCCCGCGCAGACGCCGATGCAGGCCAAGAAATGACATGAGATTGACAGTGGCGAGCGTTACGCCAGGTATACGCTCTAAGTACGCCCCATAGCTGCTGTCAAGGCCGGCAGCCTCCATTGTGTCGGCAAACAGGCGAGCGTGGACCCGCTCGGGTCGACCGCCGCCGTACTCATCAGCCAGCACCTCCACGAGAGCTGCCTTCGGGCTGCCACTCAGCCGCGGGATTGCCCACGCGTGCGGGTCAGCCTCTTTCAGGTTGTACGCAGAGCGATGCACAAGGAACTCAAGGACCTGCCCGGCAGTGCCGTGCCGCTCGAGGTAACCAGAGACCGACGGACTGCAGTCAGCATCAGCGATAGCCCGAAGAGCAAGGTCCACCGGCCCATTGGGCGGCATGAGCGGACCAACCGCCGCGCGTAGCGCCGCCTCGAACAGTGCCTCGAGCGCCGCGCGTAGCGCGAGGAGCGACGGCTCCCACTCCCACCGGTCGTCGACCGTGTCAAAGCCACGGTAGTGCAACTCGTAGAGGCAGTACAGCGCTAAGTGGAGGTCCTCGTCGGCCAGCGGGTCCGACGGCGCCGCGACAGGAAAAGCCACTGGGTGCGGCGGCTTGCGAAGGATGCCGAGCAGCGCTGCGCTTACCGGGCCCCGAGGCTCAGGCAGGGAAGGCATAAGGAAAAACTATCCTGCGTTTAGTCCAAGAACCGCTGAGCCAGCCACGAGACGAGACCTCGCAGGCCATGCTCGGCCGCTACAGCGCGCTGCCGCCGGGCAGCAGGGAACTTGAGCAGCTCGCCCGCGGCAGCCAGCTCGTTGGCGCAGCGGAGGCGGGCCGCTGTCGGGGCAAGCTCGTCCAGCAGCGCCGCCAGCCGCTCACGGGCCGGCTGGGGCTTGCCAGTGCGCAGATCGGCGAGCGTGCCGTCGAGGCCGTGACGGCACGCCGACCAGCGGTTCTCCTCAATCCGCCATGTCGGCGCCGGAGGGGGTAGATCACCGCTGTCATGCCGGCTGGCCAGCCAGCCGCACAGCGCATGGATCACGGCCGCAAGCGCCCCGGTTTCAGCCACGGTTGTCTGGGCATCGCACACACGCACCTCGACCGTGCCCAACCATGGATGCGGACGCAACTCCCACCACCACTGCCTCGGATCGGTCAACGCACCCGCCGTGTTGGCCCAATGCAGCGCATCGGCGAACTCCTCGAGGCTTGCGAAAGGAGGCGGGATGCCTTGACGTGGGAGGCTCTCGGCCAGCTTAGGTCGGACCGACTCCAGACCGGTGTCGGCACCGGCGTGAAACGGCGCGTTGGCGGACAGTGCCGCGAGCTCGGGAAGATACGAGCGCAACGCGTTGTACACCGCCAGCGCGCGCGCGGCCGGGCGCACCGCGACGTGGACATGTAACCCGAACACGAGTTGCCGGCGCGCGATACGGCCGTACTCCCGCGCGATGGCCTCGTAGCGTTTAGCGTTGCTCAGCTCACCCTCGGGCGCGCTGAACGGATGCGCTCCGGCGGCGGCGAGCAAGCCAATGCCATTCGTGGCCGCGACCAATCGGTTCCGGGCGGCGCGCAGGGCGGTGGCTACCTCACCGACCGTGGAGGCGGGGAGGGTGACAAGCTCGAGCTGGCTAGCTGGCAGCTCGCTCTTCACACTTGGATCCTGGCGGACGATGGCGAGCACCTCAGCCGCGCGTGGGAGCAAGTCGAGTGTGTCCGGATGCAACAGCATCACCTCCTCCTCTAGCCCCACGGTAAGCGGCGTGGGGGCATCGAAGGCGCGGCGCAGCTCTGCGGCGCTAGGAGTTGCGTTTGCGGAGGCAATCGCAGCGGAACATCTTGCCGTGGTATGCATCTGTTCATTCCTCCTGGCGTCTTTCGGCCTCACAGCGACTCCTGGCTTTTAGCCGACGCGGTGCGGGCTGCCACACACCGACATATGCGCGTGCTTGATATGTGCACCGGCAGTGGCGTCGTCGCGGTGAGCGCCGGGCAGTCCGGCGCAAGCGTCGTCGCCATTGATATCTCGCGCCGCGCGGTCCTGACCACCCGACTCAACGCGGTTTTGAACGGTGTCCGCGTGGACGCTCGCCGTGGCGACCTCTTCGTGCCAGTAGCCGGCGAGCGCTTTGATCTCATCGCCTCCAATCCCCCGTACCTGCCCGGAGACGAGGCCGAGACGCCGGTACGGGGCTTGGCCCGCGCCTGGGCGGGAGGCCACAATGGGCGAACCGTTATCGACCGGCTGATTGCTGCGGCTCCAGCTCATCTCCGCCCTGGCGGAGCGCTGCTCATCATCCATTCGTCGGTGTGCGACTTCGAACTCACGGAGCAGCGCATGCGTGCCGCCGGACTGTGCCCGGAGATGATCGTATGCCACCGGGGGCCGTTAGGGCCTTTACTCAACGCTCGCGCTTGTGCCCTCCAAGCTCGCGGGCTTTTACCAATAGGCGTGGACGAGGAGGACATCGCTATATTGAAAGGCCAACAACCATGGCCGCTTTAAACCACGATGTATTTGATATTATAAATTAACTCGTACAAGGGGTACCAGGGCCATCTGGAGCTACATGCCGGCGAGTTCGTCGAGGAATCTGGTGCCCGTAGCAGTTTTCGGTGACAATCCCCGCCGCATCCGCCGGCCAGAAATCGACCGCACCGTGTTTGCGCTGGGTCAGCATGGGTGTGCGCGAGAGGGGAGTCGAACCCCTACCCCCGAAGGGACCAGGTCCTAAGCCTGGCGTGTCTACCGTTCCACCACTCGCGCGTTGATCGCAGGGTATCGCGATGGCTGGTCCGGCATGAGCACTGGAATCAAACGTTCGGCCGAGGTTTCCGGCTGCGTAGCTGTGCCGGCGGTGAACCTCACGCTCGTGGCCGATGACGGTGCGTGGTACGGCACGGCCCCTGCCCAAGCTCGATGGCGCAGAGGAGACCGAGGCGCGCCAAGGGCCAGCTTTTACGCCCCGGCCGAGCCACAAATACCGCACTTGCACGACGCCGCTCAGCCAGGCTTATCAGTAGCGTCCGTGGCATGCCAATCACGGTCTACCAGGAGGTTTTGACGTGTGGACCAGAACAGCCGTGAGGATGAGGCGTGGCATGGCGCTTGCTGCGACGGCCGCAGCCGTCATGGCCCTGGCGCTGCCCGCATACGCGCACACGCAGATCTCGCACGGGAAATGCATTGCTGGTGGAGGTGTGCCCGTGACGATCGCGTTCAAAGGCACGTGCGTGGGGGGCAACTTCAACGGCCAGCCGATCGACAATCCGACTGAGGCTGCTCCCGGGAGCTTCCCGTAGACCATAAGCCTCCCCTGGAGAAGCCTCCCCTGGAGGCCCCGGCCCCGTCAGCTGGCAGGCGCCGGCCGTGTAGCCTTGGCGGCAGTCTCGGCGAGGTGGGCGGCCAAGCGGCTGAAGATCAGCGTGTGGGACGGGAGCATGGTGTACCAGTAGCAACGGCCGCCCAAGCCCCGCGGATGGAACCAGGTCCGCTGCGTCAGCCGTGTGCCCCGCCCGTCAGGCTCGGGCTCGATCGTCCATTCCAGCCAGGCGGTGCCCGGCAGCCTCATCTCTGCCCGCAGCCGGACCAGCCGGTCGGGGACCAGCGCCTCCACGCGCCAAAAGTCGAGAGCATCGCCCACTTGGAGGTCGTCGGGGTGCCGCCGGCCCCGGCGCATCCCGACGCCGCCCACGAGCTGGTCAATGATCCCCCGGACGTGCCACAGCGCGTCGGCCACGTACCAGCCACGGTCACCGCCCACGCCGGTGACTGTCGCGTAGACCGCTGACGGCGGAGCGTCCACGTGCACGTGTTGCACATCGTCCAGCAGCACTCCGCCCGACCAGTCGGGATCGGCCGGGGTCGGATCAGCGGGGGATCGCTCGCCAAGCTCAACCCCGGCCCGCATCGTTGCCACCTCCAGAGTGCGGTGGCGCTGGAGGGCCAGCTCGATAGCCCGGCGGACCGGGAGCGTCTGCCGGGGCAGTATCTGCTGGATCGACTGGTCGCCGACCGTCACCTCGTTGACCAGGCTGTCGATCAGCGGCCGGGCCAGCCCGGGAGGGATCGGCGTCACGAGCCCCACCCACAATGACGACAGGCGGGGGCTGAGCACCGGGATTGGCACCACCCGCCGCTGGCGTAACCCGGCCACCTCCGCGTAGGTGCGCATCAGATCCTGGTAGGTGAGGACATCTGGACCGCCGATCTCCAGCACCTGGCCAGCGGCCCGATCCTCGCTCAGTACCCCCACCAGATAGGCGAGGACGTCGCTGATGGCGATCGGCTGGCAGCGGGTCCGGACCCAGGCGGGCGTGACCATGACCGGCAGGACCTCGGTCAGATGGCGCATCAGCTCGAAGCTCGCGCTGCCTGAGCCGATGATGACGGCAGCTCGGAGCTCGGTCACTGGGACCGGCCCATCGCCCAGCACCCGGCCGACCTCGTGGCGGGACCAGAGATGGGGCGAGAGGTTGGGATCGCGCTCGTCGCCCAGCCCACCGAGGTAGACGATCCGGGACAACCCAGCGCGCGCGGCGGCGTCCCGGAACGTAGTCGCCATCCGCCGGTCCCGCTCGGCGAAGTCGTCCTGGCCGCCCATGGAGTGCAGCAGGTAGTAGGCGGCGTCCACTCCGATCATGGCCGTGGCCAGCGCTGACGGGTCACTCGCGTCGCCCTTGACGATTTCGACGTCGCGCCGCCACGGCCGCCCGCCGAGCTTGGCTGGCGTGCGCGCCAGGCATCGGACCGCGTAGCCGCCAGCGAGCAGCTCGGGGACGAGGCGCCCCCCGATGTAGCCAGTGGCGCCGGTCACCAGGATGCGCGAGGCCATGGGATCTCCTGTGCCGCTCAGCTCAGCGCGCCGCGAGCGGCGTGCTGAGCGTGACGTGGCGGGTCAGGCAAGACGAGCGGCGGCGAACGCCAATGCCGCGGTCGTCAGCACACTCCCGGTTGAGGCGAGGACGAACGTCCGCGTCTGCGCAACCATCTCCGAGCGCATCGTCGCGAGCACCCGGTGCTCCGCGGTCTCGATCCTCAAGTTGAGCCGCTCCTCCATCGCCGCGAGGTCCTGCCGCACGCTGTCGATCTCTCGCTCGAGTTCTGTTTTCACACCCGCGAGGTCCCGCTTTACCCCTACGAGGTCCTGCTTGGTGGCGACGTCGGCCCAGCCGACCGGCGGAAGATGCTCCATCAGCGTGGTCGCGTGGTCGGTCCCGAGGACGTCAGCCAGACGCCCGTACAGCTCGTGCCGGGAACGCTCATCAACGACCATCTTGATCCCCCTGCCCCGATCGGACAACCGCTGCCATGATGCGCCATGCTCAACGATCGAAAGGATGAGTCCGGAGGGACTGTGGACAACCCAAGGTCCGGAGGACCGTGGACTACCCCGGGTAGGCTTGCCGCGCGATGTTCATTGATGAGGTGAAGGTCCACGTCAAGGGGGGGCGTGGTGGGGACGGGGTGACGTCATTCGCGCGCCAACCCTACGAGCCGCGGGGCCGGCCCGACGGCGGGGACGGGGGGCACGGCGGGAGCGTGATCGTGCGGGCGGCGCCAGAGGTGGCGACGCTCGTCGACTATTACCACCGGCCACACCGCGCCGCGGGGCGGGGCAGGCATGGGCAGGGCGACCTGCGGCGCGGGGCAGATGGCGAGGACGTGATCCTCGCGGTGCCTGTCGGGACGGTCGTGAGGACAGAGCCCCCAGCGGGGGGCTCAGGAGGGGCGCCCCCGGAGGCAGGGGAGCTGATCGCGGACTTGATCCACCCTGGGGACCAGGTGGTGGTCGCGTCTGGGGGCCGGGGCGGGCGGGGCAACGCGACCTTCCGCACCGCCCGGCGCCGCTCGCCGTCTTTCCACGAGCGCGGCGAGCCGCCCCAGGAGCGGTGGATCGTGCTCGAGCTCAAGCTCGCCGCCGATGTGGGTCTAGTCGGGTTCCCGAACGCCGGCAAGTCGTCGTTGGTCAGCCGGCTGTCCGCGGCCCGGCCGAAAATCGCCGAGTACCCGTTCACCACCCTGGCCCCGAACCTCGGCGTCGCTCGTGTCGATGACGTCGACTTTGTCGTCGCTGATGTCCCCGGCCTGATCGAGGGCGCCAGCGAGGGCCGTGGCCTCGGCCACCGGTTCCTCCGCCATGTCGAGCGGGCCGGCGTGCTCGTCCATGTCCTCGACTGCGCCAGCGATGAGCAGCGCGACCCGCGCGATGACCTTGTCAAGGTGCTCGCCGAGCTCCGCGCCTGGAAGCCCGATCTTGTGGAGCGGCCAGCGCTGGTGTTCTGCAACAAGGCCGATGCCGATCCCGACACCGCTGAGCTGGTTCGCGAGGACCTTGACGCGCAGGGGTGGGAGGTGCTCGCCGGCAGCGCGGTGACCGGGCTGGGGCTCGACCGGCTCCGCGCTCGCCTCGCCCAGCTCGTCGCCCAGGTGCGCGCTGAGCGGGCGGTCGCGGAGATCGATCTGGAGGCCGCGCGGCCGGTGCTCCGGCCTGTCGGCGGGGCCGGCTTCACGGTGGTGGCCACCGGCGAGGGTTTCCGGGTCACGGGAGACCGGGTCGAGCGGTGGGTCGCGATGACCGACCTGGATAACCCCGAGGCGGTCCGCTACCTGCAGGGACGGCTGCTCCGCGCCGGGGTAGAGCGGGCGCTCGCCAAGGCGGGCGCGCGCCCCGGCGACGCCGTAGAGATCGCTGGCCAGGTGTTCGACTTCGAGCCGGAGCCTGGCGGCTCCAGCACGGGGGATGGGCGATCGCCGGAGGCCGGATGAGCGCGCCGCGGTTCGCGCTGCCGAAGCGGATCGTGGTCAAGATCGGGAGCTCGAGCCTCTGTAGGGAGCCGGGTGGCCTGGACGCCCGGCTTGTCACTGACCTGTGCGCCCAGATCGCTGCGCTCCGCGCGCGGGGGATCGAGGTCGTGCTCGTGTCGAGCGGGGCGGTGGCCGCGGGGCTTGAGCTGCTCGGCCTGCGCGACAGACCGTCAGACCTCCCCCGGCTCCAGGCGGCCGCAAGCGTCGGCCAGGGGATCCTCATGCATACCTACCAGGCGTCATTCGCGCTCCACGGGCTGGTATGCGGGCAGGTGCTGCTCACGCCGAGCGACGTCGTCGACCGCACGCGGTACCTCAACGCGCGGAACACATTCGAGACGCTGCTCGACCTAGGCGCGGTGCCGGTGGTGAACGAGAACGACACGGTCGCGACGGACGAGTTGCGGTTCGGTGATAATGATCGGCTTGCTGCGCTGGTGGCGAGCATGCTCGGCGCCGATCTTCTGGTGCTGCTGTCGAACGTCGCTGGCCTACTCGACGGCGACCCCCGCAGCGGCGATGATCTGCCTGTCGTCGAGCGCGTCGATGACCTCAGCGCGCTCGGCGCCCACCACTACGGTGAGCCTGGAGCGCTCGGGAGTGGCGGCATGGCGACAAAAATCGAGGCTGCGCGGATCGTGACGTTCAGCGCGGGGCACGCGGTGATCGCGAATGCGCGCTGCCCCGGGGTTGTCCGCGACATCGCCGCTGGCGCGCATATCGGCACGTGGTTCCCGCCGGCCCGGCGGCGGCCGTCGAAGCGGAAGCTTTGGATCGCGTTCGCCCCCGCCCCCCACGGCGCGGTGATTGTCGACCAGGGCGCGGTGCGGGCGTTGGTCGAGCGGGGATCCTCGCTGCTCGCCGCCGGAGTGGTCGACGCGGTCGGTGATTTTGAGGCTGGTGACGCCGTCGACGTCATTGGACCTGACGACCATGTCGTCGCCCGTGGGCTTGTCTCCTACGACCGGGGCGACGTCCTCCGCGTGCGGGGCCGGTCGACAAAGCTGCTGTCGAGCCAGCTCGGCTCCGCTTACCGGCGCGCGGTCATCCACCGGGACTCGCTCGTCGTGACCATATGAGGCGCGCGCAGCTCGCGGCCACGGTGCTGGCCACCGCGCTGCTCGGCGCGGCAGCCCCGTCCGATCCGTTGGCGTCCCAGCAGTGGCACCTTGCCAAAGTGGGGACCGCGGCGGCGTGGGATGGCGGGCAGGGGAACGGTGGGATCGTCGCGGTGCTGGACACTGGTGTCGACCTTGATCACCCGGATCTCCGCGACCATCTCGTGGAGGGCATCGACTTGGTCGATGAGGGCACCCCACCGGACGATCCACAGGGTCACGGGACGCTCGTCGCTGGGATTATCGCGGCGACCGCCAGTAACGGGCAGGGCGTCGCCGGCGTAGCGCCCGGGGCGCGGATCATGCCAGTCCGGGTGCTCGATGCCGAGGGCCGGGGCACGCCCGCGACCGTCGCAGCCGGGATCCAGTGGGCGGCAAATCACGGGGCGAGCGTGATCAATCTGAGCCTCGCCGAGGCTGGCGTCCACGACGGCGCAGGCGCCGACCTCAGGCGAGGAGCCGAGGGGCTCGTCGACACGCAGGTTGAGCAGGCAATCCGCACGGCCGCAGAGGCTGGGACCCTGATCGTCGCGGCGGCGGGGAACGACGGGAGGGACGCCGTGCCGTACCGCGCGGGCCTGCCTGTTCTGGTGGTTGGCGCGACTGACCGGTCAGACCGCGTCTGGCCACGGTCGAACCGCGACGCGCGGGTGCTGTTCGCGCCTGGGGTCGAGATCCTCTCGACCTGGAGCGGGGGCCGGTACGCAAAGGCCGACGGGACCTCGTTCGCGACGCCGATCGTCGCCGCAGGCGCGGTGATCCTCCGTGGCCAGGGCCTGAGCGCGGGCCAGGCGCATGAGCGCCTCGTCAGCTCGGCGGTCCGGGTGGGCTCCGGGTTCGACCGCGTGGATCTCGCAGCGGCGGTCACAGGCATCCCAGCTCCGCCGGAGGGATCCGTGGCGCAGCCGGCGCAGCCAGTCACGCCAGCTGCCGCAGCTGGAGCGCCGGTCATCCAGATCTCCCCGCCGCCTCCCCCGGGGCCCGTGCGCTCGTTCGAGCCGCCGCCCGCCGTGCCCCCCCTGCCGGCGCCGGCCTCCCCCGCACCGAGCGCGGCGCCGATCGCGGTCACGCTCCACCGGGCGATCGATTGGCGAGCCGCCGCGATGGCCGCTGGCACGGCGCTGCTTCTGATCGCCGCTGGCGCCTGGCTTGCCAGCGCCCGCCCCTCCGGGCGGCGGTAGGAGCCAGGCTGGCGGGGCCCCTGATCCCACGCCGGCGCGCCGCGCGCTCGACAGCCCTCACCCGCCGGGATTAGCCTGCACACCATGCAATGGTTCCGCTCGCGCGCGCTGATCGTGTTCCTATTCGCGGTTCTCGTCCTTATGCTTATGGCCGGCCGCTTCGCCAGCGGGCACACCGGCACCCCCGATGTCCGGCCGGCGCCGGCGAGGTCTCAGACCGGGGCCCGGTAGACGCTTAGCCGTCCTCCGACTCCGGATACGGCGGCGGGCTGTTGCGGCCGTGCCACAGCTCCTGGTCGGCGATTTGGAGCACAAGCTTGGTGAGCAGCGCGGGGGAGACCTCGAGGAGCCGCCAGAGCTCTACGCTGTTACCGACATCGCTCGTCCAGCGGGCGAGCACCTCGTCATCGTCGCGGTCCAGCTCGATGAAGAGCGTCCGGGCGGGCTGCAGGGTGCGTGTGGACAGCCGCGCGACGAACTCCTCGCCTGAAGGCGACCAGCCGGCGCGGACGATGAACGTCTGGGGTGACGACTGCTTCAGCTGGCCAGTCACGGCTTGCAAATGCTCGACGAGCTGGGCGTGACGCTGCTGTCGCGCCAGCTGGAGTTTCCGCTGCTGGCGCTCCTCCTCAGCCTGGCGCTCCTCGGTGGCGTGGTCCATCTCCTTTTCCGCTTGCGCGCGCTGGCGGGCCAGCTCCTCGTTGCGCTCCAGCTTCGCTCGTAGGGCAGCCTCAAAATCACTCATGCGGTAAGTCTGTCGTGTCTGGCTGGCTGGCGTCTAACCCCCGGTACGATAGGCCCCACTTCCATCCGCGCACCGGAGGGCTTGCCTGTGCCAGGGGTACTGGAGATCTGCGCCGCCGCGAAGGCTGCCGCGCCTTACCTCGCCCGCGCCGCGACGGCGGAGAAGAACGCGGCCCTTGAGGCGATGGCGCAGGCGCTGGAGGGCGGGCAGGGCCAGGTCATCGAGGCGAACGCCCGCGACCTCGCCAACGCGCAGGCGAAAGGAGTGCCGGCAGCGATCCAAGACCGGCTGTTGCTGACGGAGAGCCGGCTGGCCGCGATGGCCGATGCGCTGCGGGAGATCATCCGGCTCCGTGACCCGGTCGGGGACGTCGTGCGCGGGTACCGGCTGCCGAACGGCCTGGAGCTGCGCCAGGTCCGGGTGCCGCTCGGCGTGATCGCGATGGTCTACGAGGGCCGCCCGAACGTCACGGTCGACGCGGCGAGCCTGGCGCTGAAGAGCGGCAACGCCTGTGTCCTGCGGGGCTCGTCGACGGCGATCCACTCGAACACCGCGCTCGCGGGCTTGCTCCGCGGCGCGCTGGAGGCTGTTGGCCTGCCCGCTGACGGGATCTGCCTGGTGACGGATACGTCGCGCGACTCGGTGAAGCAGCTCTGCCGGGCGCGTGGCCTCGTCGACCTGCTCATCCCGCGCGGCGGGGCTGGGCTGATCCAGGCGGTCGTCCGCGACAGCGAGGTCCCGGTCGTCGAGACCGGGGTCGGCAACTGCCATGTCTACGTCGACGCCGCCGCTGACCTGGCGAAGGCGCGCGCGATCGTCGTGAACGCGAAGGCGCAACGCCCCAGTGTGTGCAATGCCGCCGAGACGCTGCTCGTCCACGCGGCCATCGCCGAGGCGTTCCTGCCGGCGGTCGCCGCCGACCTCCGCGAGGCTCACGTGACGCTCCGCGGCGATGATGCCGCGCAGCGCCTTGCCGGCGCTGATCCCGCCACTGAGGGGGACTGGGACACCGAGTTCCTTGACCTCATCTTGGCGATCCGGGTCGTCGGCAACCTTGACGACGCGATCGCGCACATCGCCCGGCACGGCACGATGCACACCGAGGCGATCGTCACTGAGGACCGGGCCGCCGCCCGGCGGTTCGCCGCTGAGGTCGATGCCGCCGCAGTCGTCATCAACGCGTCGACGCGGTTCACCGACGGGGGCGAGTTCGGCTTCGGCGCCGAGATCGGCATCTCAACGCAAAAGATGCATGCCCGCGGCCCGATGGGTCTCCCGGAGCTCACCACGACGAAGTACGTCGTCGAGGGCGACGGCCACATCCGCGCGTAGCGCCCCGTAAGAGGTCCGCGGCGCCACGCGCCTAGACTTCCCCCCAATGGGGACGGGGTGCCGGATCGGGGTCATGGGGGGCACGTTTGACCCGATCCATCTCGGGCATCTCGTGGCGGCTGACCAGGCGCAGGCGGAGCTGGGGCTCGACGAGGTGATCTTCATCCCCGCCGGGTCCCCGTGGCAGAAGGAGCAAGGCGTCACGCCGGCCGAGCACCGCTACCTCATGACCGTGCTCGCCACCGCCACGCACCCGTCGTTCTCCGTCAGCCGGCTGGAGATTGACCGGAAGGGCCCGACGTACACCGTGGACACGCTCCGCGCGCTGCGGGACGCGGTGCCTAGCGCCGATCTCTACTTCATCACCGGCGCGGACGCGATCCTGAACATCCTGACCTGGAAGACCACCGAGGAGTGCCTGGCGCTCGCGGACTTCGTCGCCGCCACACGTCCCGGCTATGACCTGCGGGTGCTTGACGACCATGGGCTGCGCGACCATGTCATCATCCTCGACGTGCCAGCGCTCGCGATATCGTCGAGCGACGTCCGCAAGCGGTTCGCCTCCGGTCGCCCAGTGCGCTACCTGATCCCGAGCGCGGTCGAGGGATACGCGCGCAAGCACAGGCTGTACAGCGCGGGCGGGGCCGGGCTGGCGGTCGGGTGCCACCTCCCGCTGGACGGCTGACGGCAGGGGCGCTGAGTGCAGGAGTCACTCGCGGTCGGTACGATCGCAGGAGCCGAAGAGGGGGAAGCATTGGAGGAGCAAGTCTGAGCGCCGTCGACACGTCCGTCTCACGCGCGCTCGCGTTGGCGGTCGCAGCGGCTGCGGCGGACAAGAAGGCGACCGACATCCGCATCCTCGACTTAGGCGAGCTTCTCGGGATCACTGACTTCTTTGTGCTTGCGTCCGCGTCGAACGATCGCCAGCTCGGCACCATCGTCGAGGAGATCGAGCGCCGGCTGAAGCAGGGGGCCGGCCGCGCGCCCCTGGGCCGCGAGGGCACCAAAGAGACCGGATGGATGGTGCTCGACTACGGCGAGATCGTGGTCCACGCCTTCACTGAGGAGCAGCGGGCGTTCTATAACTTGGAGCGGCTGTGGTCGGATGCGCCCACCCTGCCGCTGACTGATCCCGCCCCCGCGAGCTAACTCTCTCTGGGGGCGGCTCCCACGCTCTCGCGGCCGAGCCCGATTCTCTCGCGCCATGCGCTCGGCCAGGCATGCTCACGGGCCTCCCCCTCACGTCCACCATGCCTCCGCATGCGGTGTGGTAGTTTGCCGTTGTACTGACGGTAAATTGCCGTCATAGTAGGGGTGTATCGCCGTAGAATCCTGTTGGAGGTCGGGGCATGGTGAAGCTGACAGTCCAGCTCAGCACCCGGACGGACCGCGCGCTCACCAAGCTGGCTGAGAATCAAGAGACGACCAAGGCGCAGGTCGTCCGCCGGGCGATCTGGCTCCTGAGCTACCTGGAGGACGAGGTGGCTCGAGGTGGGCGGGTGGTGATCAAGCGGCCGGACGGGGAGATGGAGATCCCGCTGGAAGTCATGCCATAACGCCAGTGGCCGGGGCAGGTCGATGACCATCAGGCGGGATGGCCAGGGAGGGGGCGCGCGCGTCCTGCGCGCTGCCCGGATGCCGCTGTCGTGTTGCTCGAAACCGTTCTTGCGTTGATACAGGCAGGCGTGGCTGGCTGGGGCCAAGGAGGTGAGTCAAATAGTTATCCTGAATCCGTTTTTACAGGTTGTGCTGGTATCGTTCTTAGAGGCTGTGCTGGGCTATATCTTTAGCCGGCGGAGGGCTCATGGCAGGAGTGAGCCGGTGCATGTGAGGCTCGGTGGCATTTTTCGGCGGGTCCGGCGTAATCCATTGAGATCTGAGATTCCAGGCCTCCAGAACGTTGTCATGATTGGTATCGGTGGGTTCTCCACGGTGTACCGGGCGGATCAACCACGGTTTGGGCGTAGGGTCGCCGTCAAGGTGCTGGACCCCCGCGGGCTTACCAAACAGGACTTGCTCCGCCGCTTCGAGCGGGAGTGCGAGACGCTCGGGATGCTCGGCGGCCATCCCCATGTGGTGAGCGTCTTCGACGCGGGTATTACCAGGTCTGGGAAGCCGTACATCGTCATGGAGTACCTGCGGGCGGGCTCGCTTGCCGGCCGGCTGGAGGCCGGCGGGCCGTTGCCGTGGAAGGACGCGCTCGCGATCGGGGTCAAGCTGGCAGGGGCGCTCCAGTCGGCGCATGAGGCGGATGTCCTGCACCTTGACGTCAAGCCAGCCAATGTGCTGAGCGGCCAGGACGGCGAGCCGAAGCTGGCCGACTTCAGCATCGCGCGTTTGCGGGCCGCGCTGGGGATCACGGCGACGGCGCAGCAGACGCTCGCGTTTACTCCCGGCTATGCCGCCCCGGAGCTGCTCAAGGGGGATGGGCCGACGCCCGCCTCGGATGTGTACGGTCTGGGCGCGACGCTGTTTACCTTGCTTGTGGGCCACCCGGCATTCCTGCGATCGCGGGACGAGGAGCCCAGCGTCGAGGTCGTCCTCGGGCGGATGCTCTTCGGGCCTGTGCCCGGGTTGGGCGCTGAGTTCCCCGAGGATCTACGCGCGGTGATGAGGCGGGCGATGGCGAGGAAGGCGGTGGACCGTTTCAGGTCCGCCGCTGAGCTTGGGCAGGCATTGCAGGCGGTGCAGCGTGGCTATGGGCTGGCCATCACCCCGCTGCGTGTCGTACCCGTCGCGCCGATCCCCTCAGGACCGCAGCCATCCTCAACCGGCCGCCGGCGGGCGGCGATGACAAGCGGCCTGCTTGCGGTGCTGCTGGTTGCCGGCACGGTCGGTGTGGTGGCCTGGCCAGATGCCCCCTGCGCGCAGCCCAGGACGGTGCAAGCCGACGGCGCGCTCTCGTTCGGGACGCTGCTCCCCAAGACCGGCCAGTTCCTCTACTCAGGACCTGCGACGCAGGCTGGGGTGCAGCTGGCGATGAGGGATATCAACGCCGCTGGCGCCATCCCCGGCATCGTGGTCAAGCTTGATGAGGTAAATCAGCACGATGAGGGCGATCTCTCTGCCCGCACTGCAGGGAAGGTGGCTGACGCGCTGGTGTCGCCTGGTGGAGTTGACGTGGTTATTGGCCCCGCAACATCGGAGGCAGCTAGCAAAGTAATCGACCACGTCACCTGTGCGGGCCTCATCATCTTTTCACCCTTGAACACCGCTCCATTGTTCACGACGTATAACGATCATGGACTCTACTTCCGCGCCACGCAATCAGACATATTCCGGAGCCCATTATTTGGTGAGCTTGTCGTTGGCGACGGTAACGTAACAGCGGTGGTGATGGCGCGCGACGACCTTTTCGGCGAAAGCCTTATGAGATTAGCTGCACAGGCGATCAATGATTCCGGTGGCAACGTGCTCGACTCCTTCACCTATGACCCGAGCGCGCCGAGCTATGACCAGGACATCCAACGGATCAAGGGCAAGGATCCAGATGCGATCGTCTTGATCGGGTTCAACGAGAGCGCCTCGATCCTCCGTGAAATGATTACGCAGGGCATCGGGCCGCGGGACAAGAGGGTGTACGCCGGAGCCACCATAAGCAACACGTTGGCCCGGCTGGTCAACCCACAGGATCCAGGGGTCTTGGCGGGCATGAAGGGCATCATCGTGGACAACGGGAGTGAGGCGTTTGTGCGGCGGCTGCAACAGGTCAATCCTGGGCTGCAGGACGTCACATTGGGGGCAGAGACCTATGATGCGGTAGTCATCACCGCGCTCGCCGCGGCCGTCGCCGGCACGGATGCGCCGGCCGCGATCGCCAAGCAGATCAACGGCGTGACGAAGGGCGGCGTGAAGTGCGCGAGTTACGCTGACTGCATTTCACGTATCCAGGAGCGCCAGGACATCGATTACGACGGCGCCTCCGGGCCGTTGGAGTTCGCCAACCCAGGTGAGCCAAGCTCGGGCACCTATGTGGTGAGCGAGTTCCAAGCTGACGGCTCCCTGAAGCCTCTTAGGACCGTTGAGGTCGCTGCGCATGAGGTGGGAGCATCCGATGCGCCTCGTTCTTGATGGCATGTTCCGGCGGCTCCGGCGGAACCCCTTACGGTTTGAGATCCCCGGCCTTCAGCATGTTGTCAAAATCGCCGATGGCGGCTTCTCGGCAATTTACCGGGCTGATCAACCGCAGTTCGGGCGCCGGGTGGCGGTCAAGATCTTGGACCCGGCCGGCCTGAACCATCAGGACCTGCTCACCCGCTTCGAGCGGGAGTGCAAGACGCTGGGGATGCTCGGGAGCCACCCCCATGTGGTGAGCGTCTTTGACGCTGGTGTCACCAAGTCTGGCAGGCCCTATCTCGTCATGGAGTACCTGCGCGCGGGGTCGCTCGCCGATCGGCTGGACGCCGATGGGCCGTTGCCGTGGGAGGAGGTGCTCGCCATCGGGGTGAGCCTGGCGGGGGCGCTGCAGTCGGCGCACCAGGCGGGCGTCCTCCATCTGGACATCACACCAGCCAACGTGCTGGTCGGCCCTGGCGGCGAGCCCAAGCTGGCCGACTTCGGCATCGCCCGCCTGAAGGCGGCGGCGGGAGCGACGACGCAGGCGCTAGGGTTCACGCCCGGCTACGGGGCGCCGGAGCTGTTCCAGGGGGAGGAGCCGGCCGCTGCCTGGGACGGCTATGGCCTGGGCGCGACGCTCTACGCGCTGCTCGTGGGCCGCTCGCCGTTCCTGCAGTCGCATGATGAGAAGCCCAGCGTCGAGGTCATCATCGGGCGGACGCTCTTCGGACCAGTGCCGGACTTGGATCCTGGGCCTCCTGAGGGGCTCCGCGCGGTCGTGCGGCGGGCGATGGCCAGGAGAGCGGCGGATCGTTACGAGTCCGCCGCCGAGCTTGGCGAGGCCTTGCAGGCGGTCCAGCGCGAGCAAGGGCTGGCCGTCACCCCGCTGCGTGTGGTGCCCGTCGAGCCTGTCGAGCCGGTCCCTGCAGCGCCGCGCTCGCCCTACCAGCGACGGGCGCTGGTGGGCGCCCTACTTGTGGCGCTGCTCGCCGCGGGCGCCTTGGGTGTGCTGCCCTTGCCTGGTGGCGCGTGCGCACGAATCAAGGAAGCCCCAGCCGACGGCGTGCTCTCGCTCGGCACGTTACTCCCGAAGACTGGGACGTTTCTCTTCCTAGGGCCAGCCGTGGAGGCTGGGGTGCAGCTTGCGATGGATGACATCAGCGCCGCTGGTGGGATCACCGGCATCGCCGTGAGGCTTGATCCGGCCAACCGGCTTGATGAGGGTGACCCTTCCACTGGCACCGCGAGCCAGTCGACTGACGCCCTGCTGTCTGGTGGGGTCGACGTGATCATCGGACCGGCGACGTCGGCGGTGGCCGGCAAGGTGATCGATGCGGTGACCTGCGCAGGCGTGATCTTGTTCTCTCCTGCGAACACCGCATCGGTGTTCTCCGCGTACGACGATCACGGGCTCTATTTCCGCGCCGCGCCATCAAACGTGTTCCAAGGGTTTGCGCTCGGCAAGCTCGTCGTTGCTGATGGGAACACGACGGTCGTAATGATGGCGCGCGGCGATCTCTATGGCGACAGCTTTCGCCAAGCAGCCACCAAGGCGATCGAGGACTCTGGTGGCCAGGTGATTGACTCCTTCAGCTATGACCCGGATGCGCCCAACTACAACCGGGACATCCAGCGGATCAACGCCAAGAACCCCGATGCGATTGTCCTCATCGGTTTCACCGAGAGCGCTTTAATCTTAGCGAAAATGATTGAGCAGGGGCTTGGCCCCGGAGAAAAACATCTCTACGGCACACCCGCGAATATGACCAACACCCTGGCTCGGCAGGTCAATCCTCGGGATCCGGGCGCGTTGGCAGGCATGAAAGGCATCCAGCCAGGCGCGGGCAGAGACACGTTTGTGACGCGGCTGAGGGAGGCCAACCCTGGGCTCCAGGATGTCTCCTACGCCGCGCAGGCCTATGACACGGTCGTGATCACCGCCCTCGCGGCGGCCATCGCCGGCACGGACGCGCCCGCCGCCGTGGCCGAGCAGATCAACGGCGTGACGAGGGATGGCCAGAAATGCATCGACTTCCCCAGCTGTATGGCGCTGATCATGGCCGGGAGGGACATCGACTATGACGGCGTCTCCGGGCCGCTGGAGTTCACCGGCCCTGGTGAGCCGAGCGTCGCCACCTACATGATCGGCGAGTTCCAGGCCGACGGCTCCATCAAAACTTTGAGAGCCGAGGAGGTCAGCCTGCCGCCGCGTGAGGGGGCCGGGCGTGGCTGGCCGCCCGCTCACAGCAATGTTATCCACCATCCGGAGGGGGAGTGAGGGCTTGAGCAGGCTTGAGCGCAGGGGTAGGGTGCGGTGCTCGTCCGGCAAGTGACATTCACGCCGTAGGGATGGAGGACAGCGATGGAGTATGCACATCCTGAGGTTTTGGTTAGCACTCAGTGGGTCCAAGATCATCAGGACGATAACAACGTACGCATTCTCGAAGTCGATTATGATCCGGAGGGAGCCTACGAGCTTGGTCATCTCCGTAACGCGGCTCTCATTGACTGGAAGAGAGACATCAACGATCCGATCCGGCGTGATATTCTCTCTAAGCATCAGTTTGAGACATTGATGGGCCAGGTAGGCGCCACACCCGATACCACGCTGGTCCTGTACGGAGATATGCGAAACTGGTTCGCCGCGTTTGCCTTCTGGACCTTCAAGATTTATCGCCACGCCGATGTCCGGCTCATGGACGGGGGCCGGCGGAAGTGGATCGAGGAGGGCCGTGAGGTCACCGAGGACGTGCCGAAGTATGACCAGACCACCTACACCGCCGGGGGGCCTGACCTTGGTCTCCGCGCCTACCTCCCGCAGGTCCTGTCAGTCCTGGATCGCGACGATGTCGGCTTCGTGGACGTCCGCTCTCCCGCGGAGTTCTCTGGCGAGATCACTGCCCCAGCGGAGTATCCGAACGAGTCCGCTCAGCGGGGCGGCCACATCCCGGGGGCGACGAATATCCCGTGGGCGCTCGCGATCAACGATGATGACACCTTCAAGCCGGCCGGTGAGCTTGCGGAGATCTACTTGCCGAAAGGCATCACGCCTGACAAGTCGATCATCACCTATTGCCGTATCGGGGAGCGGTCGTCCCACTCGTGGTTCGTGCTGAAATATCTTCTGGGCCACCCGGTTGTGATCAACTACGACGGCTCGTGGAGCGAGTTCGGGAATATGGTAGGGGCGCCTATAGAAAAGACACACAGCGGGTAGCCATCAATGGAGGTCGGGCGCCTTGTAGATCTCAGGGTTGCTGAGCAAGACTGCGGCGACTCCGCGCTTGCCGTGGTGCGGCGCGCGCTGAGGGAGTTGGACCCCGGCCAGGTCATGGAGGTACGCACCACCGTCGCTGAGCACGCGTTTGTTGTCAGGGCGTGGGCGCGCAAAACAGGAAAACCTATTCTCGCTGACCGCCGTGAGGGCAACCAGACCCGGATCTTCCTGAAACGGACCGCTGATGGCTGATTCGGTTGTGGTGATGGTCTCCTCACCGAGCCCGCAGGCGCTCAGTACGGCGCTTGACCTGTCAGCGGCCGCCGTCGCGCTCGAGATGGAGCTGCACCTCTACTTCACGGGTGAGGCTGTGGTGTGGGTTGGGCGCCCCGACGATGGGGCGCCCAACCCCGAGCGCAGCGAGCGTGACGCGATCCGCAAGAATGTCGCTGAGCGCTTGCGGGAGCTGAAGCAGGACGGAGCCGTCAACGTCTATGCCTGCTCCGGGGCGATGAAGGCGCAAGGGATCCCCCAGGAGCGCTTGGCGCCAGAGGTGGACATGCCGGCCGGCTTTGTCTACATCTTGGATCTCGCGAGCAGGGCCAGCATCACCCTCAACTTTTAAGCAGTCGTCGGCGTGGCGCCATCTCGGCGTTACTCCTCGCGGCGCTCGTGATCGTCAAGTTGGGCGTTCTCCACTGGCTGTGGCTGTTTGGGTATGGCCTCGCTGCGGCGTAACAGGTAGATCGCCACCGCGAACGCGACTGCGAGCAAGGAAAGCAGGCCAAGCTCTATCAGGAAGTTGGTGAGCGCCCGGCCTTGCTCCGGGGGGAGGCCCTCGGTTTGGGCGGTGACGACCACCACCCGGCGCACCGTTGCGATCAGCCCGATAAACAGGAACGGCTCAGCTGGGATCTCGCCCTCGTAGAGCACAAAGCGGAGGCTGTGGAGCAGCTCAGCCACGATGAGGAGCAGCAGGATCTCTCTGAGCAGCCGGAACCCGACCTCGATCAGGTTCTCGTTCCGCTGGAGCCCCTCCACGACATCGCCGGTCGCCGCCGTGATGACCAAGGCCGCGACCGCCAGGAGCAGCATCCCAACGATCACGTAGAGGCCGCTTTCCGATGCGCTGACCGCGGACTTGATCACCCTCTGAGCGCCTGACAAGCGTTGGTGTCTCGGAGGCTTAGGTACCGCTCCACGGTCTGCCATGGACATGGACCTTATCTCCTGATCTCGCTCAAGCTGCCGCTCGGCTGGATGCCTGGCCGTGCATCAGTCACCGGCCGCCGGGGAAGAACCTCATCATGCGTGACGACATCATCCCCGTTGGCGACCCCCACGCGGCCGGCACCGCGCACAACGACCAGGGAGCGGCGCCAGGTGGCGCGACCCAAGCGGGTTCGTTGCCTGAGGCTGACGAGGCGACGTTCCTCGCCGTCCTCGGCGAGGCGAGGCGCGCGTTGGAGGAGCACAGGGTGCCCGCCGTCCTGATCGGCGGCATCGCGTCGGCTGCGCTCGGCAGGGACCGGTGGACCCACGACATCGACTTCCTGGTCAAGTGGGACGATCGGCTGCGGGCGCTCGAGGCGCTGGCCGCTGCGGGTTTCCGCACGGAGGAGACGGACCCCGACTGGCTGTTCAAGGGGTTCAAGGATCAGGTGCTCGTCGACGTGATCTTCTGCGCCAGCGGCGCAGTCGTCCTCGACGACGAGATGCTCGCCCGAGCCCCGCTATGCCCGTTTGCGGGGCAAGAGCTGCGGGTGCTCCCTCCTGAGGACCTGCTGGTCACCAAGGCTCTCGAGTTCAAGGAGTGCACCCCCTGCCACTGGTTCGACGCGCTCGGGCTGCTCGCCTCGTGCGAGCTGGACTGGGGGTACCTGCTGCGCCGGGCGACCGGGCATGAGCATCGCATGCTCAGCCTGTTCTTGTACGCCCGGGGTGAGGGGCTGCCGGTCCCTGACGCCATCCTGCTGGCGCTTGCCGACCGGATCATGGCACCCGCCGCGCACGACGAGTACGCCGTCGGCCGGCTGCAAGAGGCGCTCGCGCAGGACCCGCGCACGAATGAGCTTGGGATTGACGCCGTGCTGTCGGAGGGATCGGTGGTGCTGTCCGGGACCGTCGCCACCCCAGACCGGCGCGAGGCCGTGCTCGCCGTCGCCCGTAAGATCCTGGGTGGACGGCCCCTGCGGGAGGAAATCACCATCGCCGAGGTGGCCGCGCCCCAGCCAGCTGAGGACCTGGGCTTGGCGCCAGCCGCCGCGGAGGGTGAGGATCTGGGTGAGGCGGTGGCGCCAGCCGCCGCGGAGGGTGGGGATCTGGGTGAGGCGGTGGCGCCAGCCGCCGCGGAGGGTGGGGATCTCGAGTGATCCGGATCGCGGCTGTGGGCGACATGCACGTCGGGCTGGACTCGCGCGGGCAGCTCCGGCCGGCGTTGCGGCGCCTCTCTCAGGATGCGGATGTGCTCCTACTTGCCGGCGATCTCACCCATCACGGCAGCGTTGACGAGGCCGCTGTGCTCACTGACGAGCTGGGCGGTGTCGGCGTCCCGGTTGTCGCGGTGCTGGGCAACCACGACTACCACTGTGATCAGGACCAGCTGATCACCGAGATGCTCACTAGCTGCAACGTGCACGTGCTAGAGGGCGAATCCGTTGTGATCGACACGCCCGGCGGGCCGCTCGGTGTGGCGGGCACGAAGGGCTTTGGCGGCGGGTTTGCCGGGGCGTGCGGCAGCGAGTACGGGGAGCCGGAGATGAAGGCGTTCGTCCGGCACACCAAGCGCCTGGCCCAGGGGCTGGAAGACGCCCTTCGTACCCTCGACACGCCCTGGAGGGTGGCCCTGCTGCACTTCTCGCCCGTGCCCGAAACGTTGGAGGGCGAGCGGCTGGAGATCTACCCGTTCCTCGGCAGCTACTTGCTCGCCCAGGCCTGCGACCGGGTGGGGGCGGACCTCATCCTCCACGGGCATGCCCATGCCGGCAGCGAGAAGGGCGTCACCCCAGGCGGCATCCCCGTACGCAACGTGGCCCAGCCGCTGATCGGCAGCGCGTACCGCCTCTACAGCCTGGGGAATAGCGATCAACCATGACTGGCACGCCCGGTGCCGCTTAGGTGGCGAGCAGGCGGTTGAAGAAGGAGCGGTAACGCTGGAGGCTTACGCGTAGGTCCTCAGTTGAGATGTCCTCGCCGTGCTCCCAGCTTCTCTCAAGGTCTTTGCGCTCGCGTGAGAACGTCTCAGCGAGGTGACGCATCACCTCCGCGACCAGCTCGTCGGCTTCGGCGACCGCATCGCGGGGTGCGTCGACAAAGCGGGTTTGGATGGCATCCCAGCGCCAGCGGTAGTCCTCGGCCTTATCGGGTGTCATCAGTGGAGTTTGACCGGACGCTGCAGCGGCTGCGGGACTGGGCTCGGCTACCTCGGCGGCGGGCTCGGTCGCTGGCGGTGCGGCGGCGGGTTCGGATTGCTCATGAGCGGGCTGGGTGCCAGCGAGGTCATCAGTGCGTAGGGGCTGTTCTTGTTCGCTCATCGGGGGGTCTCCTGAGTGCGCTGGCCGGTGTCGATCAGCCGCTCGAATAGCGACCGGTAGTGGATCATTGCCTCACGTAGGTCCTCGGTGGAGGCCTCACCGCGCTCATTGGCGACGGCGATGCGGTGCGCGGCCCGGTACCGGTTCACGACGTCTGGGTGCTCGACGGACAAGTCGGCTGCGCGCTGGTCGAAGTGATCCATGGGGTAACCCCGGTCACGCATGACGCTGGTGATGAGACTGTCGGCCTCACGGATCGCCTCTGATGGCGAGTCGACAAAACGGCCCTGTGTCTCGCGCCATTCGTTTTGATAGCGCGCGGCAGAGTCCGGATCGAGCGGTCGTAGCTCGAACTGATCGCGGCGTTGCTCGCGGGCCTCGAGTTCGGCTTCGGCCGTTTTGCGGTCAGGGGTTTTAGCGATTACGCGATCGTACTCGGGTCCGAAACGGTCACGCAGGTGGCGGGTTCGCTGCTTACGTCCTGCCAGAAACGCGAGCAGCCCGACGATCCCTATGACTACGATCGCGATGATGATAACTCCGATGTCCATATCGTGACGTTCCTCCTTATGGGCTGTGGAGGTAAATGATTACCCAGATAGGAGAGGAGCTAACCTTAGTCTGCAACAACCTTGATATCGATGGTGGTTGATGGTAGAGGTAGCGGACCCACCCCTGCCAGCAGTTAAGGCGTTGGCAGAGCCGTTGCGCTGGCGGATCGTGGAGCTGCTCGGCGGCGAGGAGCTGGGGGTTGCTCAGCTGTGGTGAGCAACCCCCCCGGGGCGCTGCGCCAAGCGGGGCTGGTCGAGACCACGTGTTCCCGTTATTGGACCTACCGCGCTGAGCATGGGCGCCGGGTCGGTTGAGGGTTAGCAGCAGGCGGCGGCGGCCTGTGTGTCTTCAGCGTCGGCGAGGACCGTGTACACCTCCCAGCGCTCGCCGTCAGGCGCCTGGGTCCAGACCTTGTCCTGGACGGCGTAGCAGCAGGAGACGCCGTCCTCGGCCAGGGTTTGCAGGTCGGCCTCGCTCAGCCGGCGGTTGGCTTGCGCGACTTCCTCAGCGGTGCTGACCTCGACGCCGAGGTGGTTTAGGGTGCCGCCCTCGCCGGCTCCAGCGATGAGCACGAGTTTCAGCGGCGGCTCGGTGATCGCGAAGTTCGCGTAGCCCGGACGGACCTTGGCGGGCTCGGTCGCGAACAGGCGGGTGTAGTAATCGATCGCGGCGTCGAGGTCGGTGACGTTCAACGCCAGCTGCACTCGGGACATGGCAAGCTCCTTACCTGTTGGGATCCGAAGTTTCATCGACGGCCGTCAATATATGCGGTGCTCGACGCCCCGGCCACTTGCCGAGCGATGTGGTGGGATGCGGCGGGATGCGGCGGTTCGCGAGTCCGCGGCCAGCCGCGCACAGGGCTGGCCAGCACCGATCACAGCTACCGCAGCGGCTGTCCGGCAGCAGTCCGCCGGGGAATGTCACGCCCGCGGTTCGCCAGTCACAACCGAGCGCACCGTCGTCGGGCTGAGCAAGCTGAGATTTATGCTTAAATTGTGAGAGCCGCAGGCGCGAGAATGATCTGTCCAATATGGTTATTACAACTCGCTATAAGTAGTTTATGACGTTGGCGACCACTCAACCTCGCGTACGAGTTTTGAATCCCACGGGCACCACTGGCAGCCGGGAAGAAACGCGCCGCATGCCTCATCTAGATGATCTTCAACGAATGCCATATTGGCGTCGCATACCTCAATCGCCACAGCAAAGAAACGAATGGTGTCGGGATCGAGGTGATACGACCAATTCGGGTTATAGGGCTTCGGGCGCTTGCTGATCCTTCCTGTAACATGTACTTCGTTGGTTTCCTCGCCAGATAACACTCTGCGAGCGTGAGCGATTAACCTTTCATCGGTAAGCTCAAAAATAAACTCTTGATCCGGTCGTTGCATGAATGCGAAGTAGCAAGGCGTCGCCATGTTGGCCTCCGTCATATCGGTTTGAGCAGCACGATCACGATCGCCTGAGACGAATTGCTTGACTCTGCAAACGCACCGAAGGAACCCTGATGAACGTTGACAGTCTCCGGATGTCGTCGACGGCAGCGGTTGAGCAGGCAGCGCAGTCCCACAGCGAGACTCACGCCTAGTAGCAGCAATGCTGCAGCTGACCTTAAGGTGGGGTATGACTGGCTACATCCGTCATATGACGTATTGAGGGGCTGATTTTTGGCCTTTAAGGGGCTTAGGTGAAGGGCCGGGCTGCTTATTCCTGCTTATGAGGACTCCGCGCAGGGCCGTTAGGCTCTGGCCGGGTCGCGATGATTAAGCCTGCTGGCGTATCGCCTCGATGGCGTGGGGAGCAGCGCGAGCGCCCCGGCCATGACCTTGCAGGTGTTGATGGGCGGTATGCGTGCGGGTGTGGTCAAGCAGGCTGAGGCACCGGTGGTAGTGGCCGGCCGCTGAGTCCATTAGCTGCACAATCAGCCCGGTGGAGTACCTGCCCTCCAAAGCGGCGGCCTCGTCTGCGAGGCCGGCCACGTAGGCCTCGCCGATGGCTCTTCTTGGCGCGGACAGCAGCTACGTCAGCCCCAACGCCGCTCCGCGAAGGCGTTAAGGCTAACCAGGCTGGTGTTTGGGGGGAAGACTGAGGAGGAGCGGCGTGCCCTCCGGCGCAAGCGGCAACGAAGTTAAGCATCCGCTGGCATGGGCGAAGCCCAGACCCCTCGGCCGTAGCTCGAACGTGGCTCTCGATCCCCTGCGCTCGTTTGGCGACCCAGCGGTCCGGTCGGTACCCACGTCGGTCATCGCTGAGGAGTTCCGGGCGGGTGACTCACCCGAGTCGATCGCGGCCGGCTTCGAGTTGGAGCTTCAGGACGTCTACGACGCGCTGCGGTTCAAGATGGGAACCGGCGTGCTGGCGGCATAAGCACCGGCTGACGTGCCTGCCGGGCTCCGGTTTCGTCGATGAGCGCGTTCTTGCGGTCGGCAAGGCGTTGGCCGCGGTCCGTGATGATGTCGTCCATCCCGGCCACCCGCTGCTCCCGTCGGTGCCGTGCGGAGCCCTTGATCCAGATTGGCTGCACATCGTCGGGGCAAACGGGTGGGTCTTGTCGTGCTTACCCGTGATCGCCATATTCGAACAAAGCCAGCAGAGAAGATCCTTCTCGCCGGAGGGTGTCCGTGTCGTATGCCTAACGGGAAAGAAGGATTTGTCGAAATGGGGAAAGCTGAAGCTGATCGTCACATCGTGGAATGGAATCCAGCAGGCCGTGGACATGGCTGGTCCGGGCCCGTGGTTCAAGTCGCTCACCGCAAGCCAGGGGTGGCCCTCAGGGGACGCCTCTCGAACCCCGGCACCCGCCGAATCATCACCCGTTTGCATAAACGGTTGAAGAGCTGAGGATGCCGGGCTATGTCCCTCGTGGCCGCACCATTGCCAGGCCGCTCAAATTTGCCCACGACTGGAGCACAGGCTACCACTGAGCCAAGGCTGGCTCCTGATCATACCGGACAGCAGAAGGCCCCCCGACAGCGGAGGGGGCTGGCGTGCCGGGCTCAGTTGACCGAATTACCCGTAATGGTGTTGCCTGAGCTGCCGTTTTTCTGAACGATTGCTTTGGCGTTCGTGGTGAACGTGTTATCGGTGACGCTGTTGTTGGAGCTGTTGTCCAGCGTAAGGCCGGCGGTAGTGCTATTCGATATCCTATTGTTTTTGTTGTTCACGCCCGTGGTGGTGAGCAGGTAAATACCGTTTATGTGGCGGTCGATTGTGTTGTCATCAATCAGAGTGCCGGGAGCATCGGTGACATTGAAGCCGTGGCTGCCGTTGCGACGAATTTCATTCTTGATAAATTGATTGCCGGTCGGCTTGGCCAAGCCAAGCTGGATGCCGCCTTTATTGTCAATAACTTTATTATTTTCAAAGACGTTAGTGTCGCTTTGCGTGAGCCTGACAGCATATCCGGTGTTGTTGTTAACAGTGTTGCCAGTCAACCGGTTACGGCTGGGGCGGCCGTTGTTCACGGTAGGCGCGTCTGTCCCTTGGTAGAAATAGATGCCGTAACTTGTATTGCCTGAAAGGTTGTTGCTGTCGATAGTATTATCAGAGCTGCCCACGCTGAAGCGCAGCCCATAACGATTATTGTAAGAATTATTGCCGCGGACGGTGTTTCGGTGACTATCGAAGATGGCAATGCCTGCATCGCCGTTGTTGTAGAGGGTGTTGCTTTCCAGCAAAGAGTCATTGGCGTTACGGTGAAACATAATGCCTACGCCTGTATTGTGGTGCGACTCATTATTTCTGATAGTTAAGTGGTCGCAGCGCTGCGAGCAGATGATTCCGTGGTTGCCGTTGTGGTGAACGTCATTATGGTCGATGGTCAAGCTGTCGGAGTCGTCATGAGGATCGACACCATATTGAATATTGTTATATACCTGGTTGTCAGTTATGGCCATGCCGTAAGCGCCGTAAGTGTAGACACCGAAGTAGTTGTGATGAATTTTGCTATTCTTGATGTCCCCGAGCACATTGACTTTGTCGTAGAGGCCGGGTGAGCTGCCGGCAACTTTCCAAGTTAAGCCGTACGATTCACTGGCATTGTAACCCAGGTATCCGATATCGCTATCAAGGATATCCATGCGGGACTCATGCGCTGTTACGCCATCGGGATCAAGTTGCGAGCGGACATTGATATAGGAACGACCGTGGGTTGCGTACTCGGTGTCAGGATTATTGGTAGCGGCGTCCCAAGAGGTGATCTTTGTGTGGGAAATACTGACGTTGCCCCAGTCTGCTCGCAGGTAGACAAAGCTGCCGGCGGCACTAGAGTTGTTGCTTTGTAGGCGCAACTCATTCACATCACCGCCGACTGCTGTGCCATTCAATACTAATGTTGCGCCCTTTTCCATGACAAGATTCGTACGCAGATGCCATATTTTTTTGGCAGAATCCACCAAGTCAAGCGCCGCGCTAGGAAAGGCTGCTTTGATTGTGGATAAAGTACAAACAGCCGGGCCCGTGACATACAGTCGATTAGAGCTTGCCGAGAAACGAATATGCTCTTTGCCGCAGTTTGTTGCCACAGCCCACGCTGGCGATAGGGTAATCGCTAAGCTGAAAAACAGTATCACGGTGTTGCTTATCATTGCCCGCAAGTATGATTTTTTCAACACAGTACTCGCCTATCATTGGTATTGCATCGGAAGCATTCTCATAGAACCTGTTTCGTCTTACCGACAGCCCGCGGTGAACGCCTGCGCTATTACTTCACCTCAAGATCACACATCGCTTACATAAAACAACGCATCAGCCGGCCTTAGGGATACGCCGCGACAAAAATGCACTGACGCCCCACCCGCATACCTGCGAAGCCGCTCAGGTCGCATTGTACAGGATTGTCGATTTCGGGCAATCCTGCATAGTACGGGTGGGTTCAGTTCGGAGGGGTCGGTCACAGCTCGTAAACGAGGTGACCGGGGCAGCGCAAGGCGGGAACGGTCGCGGCAACCTTGCACCGTCGCGCGCTTGCATACACCATGCCTAGGCGCGGGTCTCCTGACCGATCTTCTTTTTCGTTGCTCGACAGGACCGATGCGGAGCGGGAAGCATGCTGCCATGGATGCACCCACTGCGTGCTACCGAGGTGACCTCGCCTCGTGCGCCATCTCGGCCTCGGCTTTCACGCGGACGCATGTGCCCCTGGGGACCCTCGTTCTGCACGAGCCGGTGCGCGAGCGGGCTGGCCTCGTGCTCAAGTTCGGTGCGGCGGCGGTGCGCTCGCTCGCCATCTGAGCAACGCAGGCCATCGAATGCCTCGCGACCACCCGTCGCCAGCGATGCCTGACTCGTACGCAGCACGCTCCAATCGCAGCGGCGAAGGGATGAACGGCACCCGATCTGCGGGACTGCCCCGTCCACACGCTGGACTGGAGCAGAGCTGCAAACCGTCGATCTGACCAACCGTAGGAGCAGCCCGCCCTAACTTGACAACCTGGCTGTCTCTACTCGTCAAGGCCCGCCAGCCATGGGGCACAAGCGCCACGCCTCGACCAGCGTGCCCTTTACTGATCATGCGCGGCAAGAGCAAAAGTGGCGCCTTGTACTTCTACTACATCTGTCGAGGCCGCGAAGACCACAGCTGCGACCTGCCCTACCTCAAAATCGCCGATGTCGAAACCGCCATATGCTATGCGCCAGGGTGCGGCCATACGACTCGGAAATGTTCGAATATCACCTCTAGATCGTCAGGCTCGTCCACGCCCTGGTGGCGGAAGAACCTGCGGTGGCCTTCCAGCCAGCTTTCCAACGTCCGGTCATATTCCCCCTCATCCCAGGCAAACGCAGGCGTCACCTCAACCAAGCGCCCCCGGGTCACCTGCACCGTCTGCATCACATAGTGCGCCTCGCCGCGGCTGTTGAGCAGCCCCAGTACAGGCCTGGTGCAGGCAAGGGGCCATCGTCTGCCTCCTACTCAGCAACCGACCCAGCCGTCGCACGCTTGGTACCCCCCGCGACGAATCCCAACAGCTCATCCTGCAACTCAGGCGTATCCCCGAACGCGACGCCCCGGCGATATCCAAACCGTCCGCGCTCTAAGCTGAGCAGCAATCTCGGTTACGATCGGCACGTCCTCGTTCCAGCGCCTCGCAGGCGCGCCAGTATGCCATGCTCATATCAACCAACCATCAGTCAGTCCAGCCGCGCGGTCAGACTTGATCCCATAGGCCCCGGAGCGTGGACCGTTGTCCGGGAGCCGGGGTTACCGGAGGCCAGGCGGTGCCTGAACCTGGACCCCCGGTGGCGACTGCCCTCATGTGCAATTTTCCCTCGGATTTGAGGGAAAACCGCGTCCCACGCGCCGCACCTGCTGGATGAATGTCAGCTTTCCCGCGGATCCGGAGGAAAGCGTCACCAGCAACCTCAGGCGGAGCGTGGGCAGGGACAAATTCCTGATAGCCCACGGCGGGCAGGACGAAACCAGCCATCCGATATCGGCTGCTACCGCATGTTCGAAGCGGACGCGCTCGCTGGGCGGGTGGAGTGGGGCGATGAGTCGTGTGGTACGCCGTGGATGCGGGAGGCCTTGCCCAACCCCGGGCGGCCGTGGTCATTCCATGACCTCGTGGCCTGGGGCGGGCCGAGGGGTCCGCAAGCGCTTATGCGCTGTGTCTATGCCAAACGGTTGGTCCGAGCGGGTCGTGATGGTCAAGCCTGCTGACGTATCACCTCGATGCGTTGAAGCCCCAGCAGGTAACGGTGCCGTACCGCGGCGGCGCGCGCCTGCGCCAACAAGCTCGCCTCCCGCTGCCGATCCCCGGTATGTTTGTACGCGCCTGAAAGCGCGATCATCGTGCTCACCGTATGAATAGGCGACAGGCCGCCGCGCAACGCGCCCTCCAGCTCACGGATGGCTGGGCGCGTGTCCCCGAGCGCGAGCAACCCTCTCCCCGTGTACACCGCGATGACCGTCTCGTTCATCGTGCCGACGAAACGCGCGCCCAAATCGTCCACAGCGCCATCACCGCCCAAATCCTTGCCCGCCTGGGACAGCGCCTTACGTGTCTCTATCCTCCGCCCACCAGCGGCGTAGGCCAACCCAAGCTCGGCGCTCGCGAAAGACCGCATCGCGGGCGGGGAGTACCGCTGCGCCAGGCTGCGCGCGCCCTCCGCCTCCTCCACAAACCGGCGGACATCAGCGTGCGCGCCGTCGCCGAGCAGCGGATCGTAAAGAATCCCCAAAGCGCTACGCGCCCGCGCCTCCAACCCCCCATGCTCGGCCTCCTCGGCAAAATCAAGCGCCGTGTTGGTGTACCGGCGGCTCCACGCCCACAACCCCACGTCACGCGCCAGGATCCCCACCAGCAACGCCGTCGCCCCAGCCACAACCTGCAACCGCTGGTGGGCGGCATGCGTGCGGGTGTGGTCGAGCAGGCTGACGCACCAGTGGTAATGGCCGGCCGCTGAGTCCATCAACTGCACGATCGGCCCGGTGGAGTACCTGCCCTCCAACGAGGTGGCCTCGTCGGCGAGACCGGCCACATAGGCCTCATCGATCGCTCTGCCCGGCGCGGGCAGCAGCTGCGCCGCGACGAGTGACCCCCCACCTGCGACGAAGACGCTTCGCCTCATGTCATCACCGCCATCAACGCTCCGGCGGAAGCCTACCCGCTCCGCGAAGATGTTCAGGCTGGTGATCAGCGCCGGGCTGATGAGAATCTGGTCGTTGGCCTCCCAGGCGCGCACCACCCGCTCGCTGGCGCGGATCTCCTCCGCGAGCTGGAACTGGCTGAGGTGGCGGCCGTCGTCGCGGAGCGCCTTGCCGGCGTGCTCACGCAACGCGCGGAGCTCATCGCCGCGCCAGCACGGCCGCGGCATACGAGGCTGCCCTTGGCGTTGCCGTTGGCCATGCCTGTCCATGCCTGCCCCTTACGGTGAAGACTGCCCAGCTATGAGGCGATCACGGCAACCCAAACTGCGGCAATCCGCTCTGCGTGTGGGGGAGCATGCGCTCACCCCGATAGGCGGCGCAAATCCAACCAGCCGGCCCGGCCGGCCCGCGAGGCTCTGGAGAGGTCGTGGGCCAGCCGCCCACCCGGCCGCGGCAGGCGTGAGGGCAGACCTCGGGCGGGTCGAGGCGGGTGGTGGCGAGGTCGTGGTGGTGACGCCTTGCCGCTGCCGGCCGGTGGTGTTGCGCGGTGACCAGGTGCCTCCGAGGGTGTTGCGGCGGGTGGTGTGCGCGCATGGCGTGTGGGGGTTGGAGCTTGTCGGTGACGCGCGGGCGGGGTGGATGGGGTCGTGGACGTTGTTGTGGTCTGAGCCTGCGCCGCCATCCCGATCAGGTTGGTGGCGGATGTGGTTGGGGGTGAGACGATGAGCTGGTGGGAGGACGCCGGCTGTCTGAACATGGACACGGAGCTGTTTTTCCCGCATGGGGTGAGTGGCCCGGCGCTCGATCAAGCCAACCAGGCGAAGGCGGTGTGCGCCACCTGCCCGGTGGCCCAGGCCTGTCTGGAGTGGGCGCTTAAGACCAATCAGCTTGGTGTGTGGGGTGGGAAGACCGAGGAGGAGCGGCGTGCCCTTCGACGCAAACGGCGATGAAGGCACAGGCCGCAGTGACCGCACAGCAGAGATCGAAGCGCCGGCGGTCGCTGTCGTGACTCGCGTGTCCTCAGCGTGTCCCGCGACCCCGAAGCAGCCAGGCCCGATACCACGTTTCCGCTGGTCAGAGGCAGTGGAGCTAAGGGGAATCGAACCCCTGACCTCTTCCATGCCATGGAAGCGCTCTACCAACTGAGCTATAGCCCCTGAGCGAAGGGGAGTCTAGCAGGGCTGTGGGCGTGGCATCCCGCCGGCCGACATTAGCAACGCCCGCGCAGGCGCGGGCACAGCCCACGCGGGGCAGGGCAGGTCGTTAACTTGTGCGTATGCGAGCGAGCAGTGGGTACCTGTGCCATCCCAGCCTGCAGGGCGATGTCGTGGCCTTCGTGACGGAGGATGACCTGTGGTCGGTGCCGGCCTCCGGCGGCGTGGCCCGCCGGCTGACGGCGAACTTGTCCGAGGTGAGCCACCCGGCGCTCTCGCCTGACGGGGCGTGGGTGGCGTTTACCAGCCGGGATGAGCACCACCCCGAGGTGTACTGCATGCCCGCGGCGGGCGGGCCGGCCCGGCGCTTGACGTGGCTGGGGACGACGTCGACCGTCCGGGGATGGACGCCGGATGGCCGGATCCTGCTCGTGTCCAACGCGGGGCAGCCGTTCTTCGATCTGTTCCACGCCTACGCGGTGGCTCCCGAGGGTGGGCCGGTGGAGCGGCTGCCCTACGGGCCGGTGCGGGACGTGGCGTTCGGTCCCCGCAAGGCTGTCGTGCTGGGGCGCAACACCGACGATCCCGCGCGCTGGAAGCGCTACCGCGGCGGGACGGCAGGAGATCTGTGGATCGACCGGCGGGGCCGTGGCAGCTTCCGCCGCCTGCTCACCCTGCCCGGCAATCTCGCCTCGCCGATGTGGCTCGGGGGCCGGGTGTGGTTCCTGTCGGACCACGAGGGCGTGGGCAACCTCTACTCCTGCCTGCCTGACGGCACCGACCTGTGCCGGCACACGGACCACGACGAGTACTACGCCCGCTTTGCAAAGACCGATGGCCGGCGGATCGTCTACCAGCACGCCGCCGAGATCTGGTGCTACGACCCTGAGCGCGAGACGGCTGCCCCCATCGAGGTCGACCTGCGCAGCCCGCGGGTGCAGCGCTCCCGCCGGTTCGTGCCTGCCGGCCGCTACCTGTCCGGGTACGCGCTGCACCCGGCCGGGCACACGATCGCGGTGGAGACCCGCGGGAAGCTGTTCACGATGCCGCTGTGGGAGGAGGCCGTCCGCCAGTACGGCAAGCCGGACGGGGTGCGCTACCGGCTGGCCCGCTGGGTCGGCGACGGCTCCTCATTGGTGGTGGTGAGCGACGAGGGGGGCGAGGACGGGATCGAGTTCCATCGCCCGGGCGAGCCTGAGGCCCAGCGCCTCGCCGACGTCGACTTGGGCTGCGTCACTGACCTCGCCACCCCGCCCGAGGGCCGGCTGGTCGTGGTCGCCAACCATCGCCACGAGTTGCTCCTCGTCGATCCGGATGCGGGCACGGTCCAGCTCCTCGACCGCTCCGATGCGGGGAGCTTGGACGGCGTGGTCTGGTCACCGGACGGGCGCTGGCTGGCGTACAGCTTCGCGGTCACGCCCAACACCCGCTCGATCAAGCTGTGCGAGCTGTCCAGCCGCGCCACGCACCTGGTCACTCGTCCCGAGTTCCGTGACGTCCGCCCGTCCTAGGACCCCGGCGGTCGCTTCCTCTACTTCCTGTCCTACCGCACGTTTGACCCGGTCTACGACAGCCTGTACTTCGACTTGGGCTTCCCCAAGGCGGTGCGGCCCTACCTGGTCACCCTCAGCGCCAAGGAGCCTTCGCCGTTCGTGCCGAAGCCCAAAGGCCTCGCGTCGTCCGACAAGCCGTCGGAGCCGAGCCCGCCGGCCGAGAAACCCGCGGTCGCCGAGCCGCTGCGCATCGACCTGGAGGGGATCGGCGAGCGGGTGGTGGCCTTCCCCGTTCCCGTGGGCCGCTACTCCCAGGTGGTGGGCATCAAGGACAAAGTGCTGCTCTGCGCTTGGCCCGTCGAGGGCAGCCTCGGCGATAACGTGCTGAGCAACGACAGCGGGCCAGAGGGATCGCTGGAGGTCTACGACTTTGACGAGCAGCGGCACGAGGTGCTCGCTGACGGCATCTCCGGCTTCGTGGTGTCCCAGGACGGGCACACGTTGTGCTACCGATCAGGGCGGCGCCTGCGGGCCATCGAGGCGGGGGAGAAACCCCCCACAGGCACCGACAATGAGGAGCCGAGCCGCCGCAACGGCTGGCTCGACCTTGGCCGGGTGCGGGTCTCGGTCGACCCCGGCGCGGAGTGGGCGCAGATGTTCAAAGAGGCCTGGCGCCTGCAACGGGACCATTTCTGGGTGGAGGACATGTCCGGCGTGGACTGGCGCCAGGTGCTCGACCGCTACCTGCCGCTAGTCGAACAGGTGGCCACCCGTATCGAGTTCAGCGACTTGATGTGGGAGATGCAGGGGGAGCTGGGCACCTCCCACGCGTACGAGCTGGGGGGCGACCACCGCCCGGCGCCGGCCTACGCGCTGGGGCACCTGGCCGCTGACCTGGCCTTCGACCACGCCTCTGGCCGCTGGCGGTTCACCCACATCGTGGCCGGGGACCCGTGGGATCCCCAGGGTGGCTCGCCGCTGCTCGCGCCGGGGGTGCGGGTGGCGCCGGGCGATGTACTCCTGGCTGTGAACGGCAGGGTGGTGGACGCCGCCGTCACCCCGGCGTCCCTGCTGGTGCACCAGGCGGGGTTGGCCGTGGAGCTGACCGTGGCCGACCCCACCGGGCAGCAGCGGCGCAACGTCGTGGTCACCGCCCTCCGCAACGAGCGGACGGCCCGCTACCGGGAGTGGGTGGCAGCCAACCGGGCCAAGGTGCACCAGGCCAGCGATGGCCGGGTGGGCTACGTCCACGTGCCGGATATGGGGCCTCGCGGCTACGCCGAGTTCCACCGCGCGTACCTGTCCGAGGTGGAGCGCGATGCGCTGATCGTCGACGTCCGCTTCAACGGCGGCGGGAACGTCTCGCAACTGGTGCTGGAGAAGCTGGCCCGGCGCCGCGTCGCCTATCACGTGACCCGCTGGGGCCAGCCCGAGCCGTACCCGGCCGACTCCCTGGCTGGCCCGCTGGTGACCGTCACCAACGAGCATGCCGGCTCCGATGGCGACGTCTTCACCCACTGCGTCAAGGTGCTCGGCCTGGGCCCGGTCGTCGGCAAGCGCACCTGGGGTGGGGTCATCGGCATCTGGCCGAGGCATGCGCTGGCGGATGGCAGCATGACGACCCAGCCGGAGTTCGCGTTCTGGTTCGCGGACGTGGGCTGGGCGGTGGAGAACTACGGTACCGACCCTGACGTGGACGTCGACATCCGCCCCCAGGACGCGGTGGCTGGCCGCGACCCCCAGCTTGACAAGGCCATCCAGCTCATCCTGGCCGCCCTCCGCCGCCACCGGCCGCTCCAGGCCGATGTCCTCCACCGCCCCCGGCTGGGGCTGCCCCTGCTGCCGCCCAGGCCGGCACCGCCGCGAGGGCCGTGACCGCGCGCCGCTCACGCGTAGGGATGGGCCATCCAGGGCCTGCCGGTAAACTCGGCACCTCAGCGCGACGACCAGGAAGACGAGGAACAGGAGCGGGCGAGGTGGCTACTGGCTACGACCCCACTGAGATCGAGCCACGCTGGCAGCGGGCGTGGGCGGACGCAGGCGCGTTCATCGCGGACGAGGCCCGTGACCGGCCGCGCTTCTACGCGCTGCACATGTTCCCGTACCCGTCGGGAGACCTCCACATGGGGCACGTCGAGGCGTTCTCCCTGGCCGATGCAGTCGCCCGGTATGCGCGGCTGCGCGGCTACGAGGTGATGAACCCGATCGGCTGGGACTCATTCGGCCTGCCCGCCGAGAACGCGGCGATCAAGCGTGGGGTGGATCCCGCGGTGTGGACGTATGAGAACATCAAGACCCAGGCCGAGACGATGCGGCGGCTGGGTTTCGCGTGGGACTGGTCGCGGCGGCTGCACACCTCCGATCCCTCCTACTACAAGTGGACCCAGTGGCTGTTCCTCCAGCTGTTCAAGGCGGGCTGGGCCTACCGCAAGGACGCGAACGTCAACTGGTGCCCGTCGTGCCAGACGGTGCTCGCGAACGAGCAGGTCGTCGGCGGCCGGTGCGAGCGCTGCGACACCGTCGTCACCAAGAAGGCGCTGGAGCAGTGGTTCCTCCGGATCACCGCGTTCGCCCAGCGGCTGCTGGACGACATGGCGCAGCTGGAGAGTACCTGGCCGGAGCGGGTGCTGACCCTGCAGCGCAACTGGATCGGCCGCAGCGAGGGCGCGGATGTCACGTTCCGGATCGAGGAGGCCGGCGAGGACGTCGTGGTCTACACGACCCGGCCGGACACGCTGTTCGGCGCGACGTTCTTCGTCGTCGCGCCCGAGCATCCCCGCGCCCGGGCGTGGGCGGGGCTCAGCGGGCAGGCCGAGGCCCTCGACGCCTACCTCGAGCGCGTGCGGGCCAAGAGCGAGATCGAGCGGCTCGCCACCGGCGAGGCGAAGGAGGGCGTCGACCTCGGCGTCCACGCGGTCAACCCCGTCAACGGCGAGCGCCTGCGCGTCTTCGCCGCGGACTACGTCCTGATGGACTACGGCACCGGCGCGATCATGTGCGTGCCCGCGCATGACCAACGTGACCTGGACTTCGCGCGCGCGCGCGGCCTGCCAGTCCGCGTCGTGATCCAGCCCGCCGAGACGCACCTCGACGCTGCTGCCATGACCGAGGCTTGGGACGGCGACGGCGTGATGGTGAACTCGCCCGGGTACGACGGCATGCCGTGGCAGAAGGCGAAGCGCGCGATCACCGCCGACCTTGAGGCGCAAGGCGCGGGCACGTTCGCGGTGAACTACCGGCTGCGTGACTGGCTGGTGTCGCGCCAGCGGTACTGGGGCGCCCCGATCCCGATCATCCACTGCCCGGCCTGCGATCTGGTGCCGGTGCCCGAGGAGGACCTCCCGGTCTTGCTGCCGCCATCCGACGAGGTCGACTTCCGCCCGACCGGCGAGTCGCCGCTCGCCCGGCACCCCGGCTTTAGCAAGGTCGAGTGCCCCCAGTGCGGCGGCGAGGCCCGCCGGGACACCGACACGATGGACACGTTCGTCGACTCGTCCTGGTACTACCTGCGCTACTGCTCTCCCCACTGGGACGGCGCGCCCTTCGACCCCGAGGCGGTGCGCCGGTGGATGCCGGTCGACCAGTACACCGGCGGCATCGAGCACGCGATCCTCCACCTGCTGTACTCACGCTTCATGACGAAGGCGCTGCATGACCTTGGCCACCTCGACTTCAACGAGCCCTTCGTCCGGCTGAAGTCCCAGGGCATGGTGCTCATGGAGGGCGCGGCGATGTCGAAGTCGCGTGGCAACCTCATCCAGCCGAAGGCGATCGTCGACGAGTACGGCGCGGACACGCTGCGGGGCACGATGCTGTTCGCCGGCCCGATCGAGGACGACGTCGACTGGGCCGACGTCTCGCCAGCCGGGGTGTTCAAGTGGCTCTCGCGGCTGGGCCGGCTGGTCGACGAGCACGCCGCCGCCCCGGGGGACGCTGGCGACGCCTCGGACACTGAGGCGCTGCGCCGCGCGACCCACAAGGCGATCGCCGGGGTCACAGACGACTTCGACGCGTTCAAGTACCACACGGCGATCGCAAAGCTCATGACGCTGGCCAACGAGGTCTCTACCGCGTTCCGCGAGCGTGGCGTCCGCGGCCAGGTGGTCCAGGAGGCGCTGGAGGCGATCCAGGTCATGCTCTCGCCCATCGCGCCCCATGCGGCTGAGGAGTTCTGGCACCGGCTCGGCCACGACGGCTTCGTGGCCGCCGCGGCCTGGCCGTCCTACGACCGGGCGCTGCTCGTCGAGGAGGCCCGCCGGATCCCCATCCAGGTCGACGGGAGGCTCCGTGACACGATGGTGCTCGCCACCGGCTCGACGCAGGACCAGGCCGAGGCCGCGGCGCGGGGCCTGGGCAACATCGCCCGGCATCTTGACGACCGCATGGTCGTGAAGGTCGTCTGGGTCCCCGACCGGCTGTTGAACTTCGTGACCCGCCCCGCCTGAGGTCACTGACGCCAGCCCGCCCCGGCCGGGCCGGCCCCGGGCCGGCCCGGGGCCGGCTTATCCACAGGCGGCCAGCCGCGTACAGACAGCGGGATGATCGTGCCGTACGGTCCCTGGCATGTCTGTGTCCGCCGAGGGGCCGCTGAAGCCGCCGCTGGGTGGCGCGGTGCTCGCGCGCCTGCGGCAGGTCGTGGCCGGGGTGGGATGCACGCCGGTGGAGTGCGCTGCGCTCTCGGTCCTGGTCGCGGGCGCGCTCGCGGCTCTCGGGCTGCTCTGGATCGTGTCCCGCCCAGGCCCGCCGCCCCCACGATCATCCGCTGCGGGCGGCGTGCAGATCGAGGCCGAGGAGGTCGTGGTCCATGTGGCGGGCATGGTGGCGGCGCCAGGCCTGTACCAGCTGCCAGGCGGGTCACGGGTCGCTGACGCGCTCGCTGCCGCGGGCGGGCCGTTGCCGGGCGCGGCGCTCGATGGGCTGAACCTCGCGCGGCCTGTGACCGACGGGGAGCAGGTGGTGGCCCCGGCGGCGGGGGCGGCTCCCGCGCCTGGTGAGGCTGGGACGGCTCCCGCGCCTGGTGTCGCTCCCGCGCCGGCCGCCCGGCCTGACGGGAAGCTCGACCTCAACCGCGCGACCGCCCAGGACCTCGACGCGCTGCCCGGCATTGGCCCAGTGCTGGCCGAGCGCATCGTGCGCTACCGGGAGGAGCACGGCCCGTTCAAGGCGGCCGGGAAGCTGCGGGACGTGCCGGGCATCGGGGAAAAGACGTTCCAGAAGCTCGCGCCGCTGCTCGCGGTGGGATAGGGCGGCGCTGGGGAGGGGGGAGTGGGATGAGCGCGGCGACGGCGTGGCTGCTCGCGGTGGCGTTGTGGGCTGGCTGCCTGCTGCCCGGCCCGTGGTGGCTGGCGCTGGCGGGGCTCGCCGCGCTCGTGCTGGCCAGGCCGCTCGCAATGACCAGGCCGCTCGCGATGACCAGCGCTGCCGCGCGCCCGGGGCGTCGGCGGCGCGTGCTCGCCGTCCTCGCCGCGGCGGCGCTCGGGGTTGCCGGCTCGGGGCTAGCCGGTGGGCGGGATGCGCTGGCCAATAGCGGGCTGTTGCCGGCGCTGGCTGAGCGCGGTGGCGTAGCCGCGCTGGAGGGCGTGATCGTCGCGGAGCCCCGGGAGTCTGCCGGTGGCGTCTGGACGGTCGTGCGTGCCCGGGCGGTGGACGGGCGGCGGACCCGGGAGCGCGCGCTGCTCCGCCTTTCGCGGGAGCGAGGCGGCTCGATTAGTCCTCAGGACTTGCCCATGTTCGGCGAGCCGGTCGCGTTCCGGGCGTCGGCCCGCCCCCTCGGCCGCGAGGGGTTTGACGCCCACGCCCGCAGGCTGCACGCGCGGGTCGAGCTCCACCCCACGGGCCAGATCACCGTCACGGGTCGCGCGCCGCCGGTCATCCGTGGGACCACGCGCGTCCGGGAGCGCACGCGCGCCGCGGCGGCCCGGCACCTGGACGCTGACCGTGCCGCGCTGCTGGCTGGCCTCGTGACCGGTGATACCTGGGGCCTGGGCACTGCGCGCGCGGATCAGCTGGCCGACGCCGGGCTGTCGCACCTTGTCGCGGTGTCAGGGTCGAACGTGGCGCTCGTCCTTGCGGGCGTGCTGGGGCTGGCCCGCGCGGTCGGCGTGGGCGCTCGGGGCCGGCGGTGGATCGGATTGGCCGCGGTGTGCTGGTTCACGCTGCTCACTCGCGCTGAGCCCTCGATCCTGCGCGCGAGCGCCATGGCGGCGCTCGTGCTGCTGGCTGGCGCGCTCGGCCGGGGGTTGGATCCGCCGTACACGCTCGCCGTTGCGGTGCTGCTCTTGCTGCTCGCCGACCCTGCGATCGCCGGGCAACTTGGGTTCGCGCTGTCAGTGCTCGCCACTGCGGGGGTGCTTGTTCTTGCCCCACCGCTCGCGCGGCGCATGCCTGGCCCGCGCCCGTTGCGCCTGATGGTCGCCGCGAGCCTCGGCGCGCAGCTCGGCGTCGCGTCGCTTGTCCTGCGCCTTGAGGGCGCGCTGCCCTTGGCATCGATCGCCGCGAACCTTGTCGCGGTGCCAGCGGCCGCGGTCGCGTCGGTGAGCGGTGGGGTGGCCGCCCTCGTGGCGCAGCTGTCGGTCGGCGTTGGCGGCGTGATCGCGTGGTCCGCTGGCCCGCCGCTCAGCCTGATCCTGTGGGCGGGCCAGCGGTTCGCGGACGGCCCGCGCCTCGCGCCTGCTGACCTGCTGGCGCTTCGGGGGGCTCCTCTGGGCCTGCTGGCGGTGCTGGTTTTTGGCCTCGCGCTGGTTGCCTGGCGGCGCGCCCCCCGGCTCGTGGTCGCCGGGGTTGTGCTGGCCGTGGTGCTGTGGGCGATGCCGGCCGTGCGCCCGCCGGGCGCTCCGGGTGGCCTCACGCTCACCGCGTTCGATGTTGGCCAGGGCGACGCGTTGCTTGTCGAGGCCCCGCCCGGCGCGCGGATGCTTGTCGATGGGGGACCAGAGCCCGGTGTCGCGCTGCGGGAGCTCCGCGCGCGGGGCATCCGCCGGCTCGACGCGGTGGCGCTGACTCATCCGCACGCGGATCACAGCGGTGGGCTGCCCGCGGTCCTGGCCGCCATGGAGGTCGGCGTGCTGCTTGTCGGCCCGGCGCCGCTCGACACGCGGGAGGGCATCGCCCCCTCCGCGGTTGCTGCCTACCGGACCGCTGCGGCCAGGGGTGTCCCGGTCGAGGCGGTCGGGGCCGGGCAACGCTTCGCGCTCGGCTCGGCTCGGGTGGAGGTGCTCAGCCCGCCCGTGGACGGCTCGCTTGGGGACGAGCCAAACGAGAGTTCCCTCGTCTTCCGCGT
>Ga0081538_10000252_pt1 | contig 60660 bp, 58 predicted proteins | sample TabmetS5T2R1_FD_71022 | JGI IMG/M metagenome (GOLD analysis project Ga0081538, IMG submission 71022) | Tabebuia heterophylla rhizosphere microbial communities from the University of Puerto Rico - S5T2R1 | ecosystem: Host-associated > Plants > Roots > Rhizosphere ...
ACGCCGCCGGCGGGCGCTGACGCGGCTGTCGACCCGGCTCCGGGGCGAGCCCGGCGACGTCAACCACATCCTCCCGTTCGACGAGGTCGTGCAGGCCCTCGGCCGGCGCGGCGAGCGCAGGCTCGGGCTGCAGCTGATCCCGCTCGACTCGATCGTCGGCACGGTCGACCGCGGGCGCGAGTTCGACCGACGTTTCAATCCCACCTCCCAGCGGGTGCGCCCGCGCTGGGAGCGCATCGCCGCGGCCCAGCGCCGCGGCGAGGGCATGCCGCCGATCGACGTGTACCGGATCGGCCACCTCCACTTCGTGAAGGACGGGCACCACCGCGTGTCGGTGGCCCGGGCGCTCGGCCACCGCGACATCAACGCCTTCGTGACCGAGGTGCTGACCGAGGTGGGTGCGAACCAGGAGATCCGGCTACGCGATCTGCCGCTCAAGAGCCACGAGCGGCTCTTCTACGAGCGCGTTCCGCTTCCCGAGAAGGCGCGCCGCCGCATCGAGCTCTCCGACGAGTGGCGCTACGCCGCGCTCGCCGAGGCGGTCGAGGCCTGGGGCTTCCGGGCGATGCAGGTGCGCGGCGACCTGCTCGGCCGCCCGGAGGTGGCGATGAGCTGGTTCACCGAGGAGTACGAACCCGTCATCGAGCTGCTCCGCGAGGCCGACCTGATCGGCCGCGGGACCGAGACCGAGGCGTACATGCGCGTCGCGCAGCTGCGCTATCTCGTGCTGCGCACGCACGACTGGGACGACGCGGTCGTCGAGGCGATCCGCCAGGACCTGGAGCACCCAGGCCTGAACGACGACACGATGGTGCGCCGGCTGCGGCGCGAGCTCAAGTAATCAGGTCTGCTGCTGTCCGCCTGGCGGCCCGGGCCGCTCCTCGGTCCCCCCGGTCTCGCCGCCGGTCGCCCCGGTCTGGCCGCCCGTCGCCCCGGTCTGGCCGCCCGTCGCCTCCGTCTGGCCACCGGTCGCGCCTTGCTCGGCTTCGCCCTCGCGCCGGACCGCCGTCGGATCCTCACCGGTCACGTCCTGGCTGCGATCCGCGGGAGCGCCCGAGGCCTCCCCGGCCGGGGCGCCTCCGGCCCCGTCACCGGTGGTCGCCGGCGGGCCCTGCTGCTCGACCGTGAGGTTGATCCCGTTGTCGGGGTCGAAGAGCTGCAGGCGCGTCGCGTCGACGAACAGTTCGGCCTCTTGCCCGACCCGGACCTTGCTGGCGGGTTCGAGCCGCGCGACGATGCGCCCTTCCTCGCCCGCCATCGGGACTTCGCCGCCGCCTGCGTCCTCGGCCAGCTCGCGCAGCTCCTGGGACTCGATCGTGGCGTCCGTGGCGACCGTGAAGTGGGCGTAGAGCTCGGCGCCCAGCGACTCCAAGACTTCGATGTTCGCGGTGAACGTGATGCCGCGGTCTCTCGCCTCGCCTATCAGCGCAGCGTCCTCGAAGTGCTCGGGCCGGATGCCGGCGATCAGCTGCCTGCCGTGATGCTCGCGCACCGCGTCGTGAAGCTCGCTCGGCAATCGCACGTCGCCGAAGGGGAGCTTGACCGTGTCGCCCTCGACCGTGGCAGGCATGAAGTTCATCGCCGGCGAGCCCACGAACCCGGCCACGAACAGGTTGACCGGCTCGTTGTAGAGCTCCATGGGCGAGCCCACCTGCTGGATCACGCCCGCGCGCATCACCGCGACGCGGTCGCCGAGCGTCATCGCCTCGGTCTGGTCGTGGGTCACGTAGACCGTGGTCGTGCCGAGCCGCTGCTGGATGCGCGACACCTCGGTGCGCATCTGCACGCGGAGCTTGGCGTCGAGGTTCGAGAGCGGCTCGTCCATAAGGAAGGCAGCCGGGTCGCGGACGATCGCGCGTCCCATCGCCACGCGCTGGCGCTGGCCGCCGGAGAGCTGCGAAGGCTTGCGGTCGAGGTGCTGCTCGAGATCGAGGATGCGCGCCGCCTCGGTCACCTTCTGGTCGATCTCGGCCTTGTCCAGACCCCGCAGCTTGAGTGCGAAGCCCATGTTGTCGCGCACGCTCATGTGCGGGTAGAGCGCGTAGTTCTGGAACACCATCGCGATGTCGCGATCCTTCGGCGCCTTGTCGTTGACCACGTCGTCGCCGATCCGCAGCTCGCCCTCGGTGATGTCCTCCAGCCCGGCGATCATGCGCAGCGCCGTCGACTTGCCGCAGCCGGACGGCCCGACGAGGATCACGAACTCGCCGTCCTTGACCTCGAGGCTCATGTCCCGCACGGCCTCGAATCCGTCCGGATAGCGCTTGGTGATGTTGTCCATAGTGATCTGGGCCATTTGGCTGCCTCCTTATCCCTTCACCGCGCCGGCGGTGAGGCCCGCGACAATTCGGCGCTGGAAGATCAGGACCATGATGATGATCGGGACGGTAACGACGACCGAGGCCGCGGATATCGCCCCGATGGGCTGCTCGAACTGCGACGCGCCGGTGAAGAACGCAAGCGCCGCTGGCACCGTGCGTGCGGCGTCGGTCGAGGTCAGGGTGTTCGCGAAGATGAAGTCGTTCCAGGCGAAGATGAAGACCAGGATCGCGGCGGTGAACACCCCGGGTGCGGCCAGCGGCACGATGACCTTGCGGAACGCCTGGAACGGGGTGGCGCCGTCCACCTGGGCTGCCTGCTCGAGCTCCCAGGGGATCTCGCGGAAGAACGCGGACAGCGTGTAGATCGCGAGCGGCAGGGTGAAGGTCATGTAGGGGATGATCAGCCCGATCCAGGTGTCGTAGATCCCGAGCGACCGCCACATGTCGAAGAGCGAGCCGACGATCGAGATAGGCGGGAACATGGCCACCGCCAGAGCTCCCGAGAGGATCAGCGTCTTGCCCGTGAAGTCGAGCCGCGACGTGGCGTAGGCGGCCATCGCCGCGAGCACGATCGAGATGAAGGTGGCGATCGACGCGATGCCGATCGAGTTGATCAGCGCCGCGATGAAGGTGTCGTCTGAGAAGACGACGTCGTAGTTCTCGAACGAGAATCCCGAGAAGAACTTCTTGTCGCCGACCTCCTCGGGTGTCTTGAACGACAGCGAGGCGATCCACGCCACCGGAATGAGGGCGTAGAACAGAACCACCAGGATCCCGATCGCCCAGAGCACCCGCTCACGGCCCGTGTACTGCATGTCAGGTCTCCCCTCGCTGCTGCGCCGTGCTGGTGCCGAGCCCCTTCACGAAGAGGACGGCGATCAGGATCACGCAGATGAAGATCAGGATCGAGACCGCCGATCCGAGCCCCAGGTTCACCCTGTTGATGAGGATGTTGTAGCCCAGAATCGAAACGCTCTCGGTGCCGAGCGCGCCGCCCGGCTGGATGATGAAGATGTTGTCGAATATTCGGAACGCGTCGAGCGTGCGGAACAGGAGCGCCACCAGGATCGCCGGCTTCATCAGGGGGATGGTGATCCGGAAGAAGCGCTGCAAGGTGCTGGCCCCGTCGACCTTGGCCGCCTCGTGCAGCTCGTCGGGGACGAGCGCCAGCCCGGCCAGCAGCAGCAGCGCCATGAAGGGCGTCGTCTTCCAGATCTCCGCCAGGATGATCACGAAGAGCGAGCCTTCCTTCGTGGTCAGAGGCTGCCAGTCGTCCGGCACGAGCGGCAGGCCGAAGACGAAGCCGCTCGTCGGGTCGAACGCGTAGCGCCAGGCGAATGCGGCGACGACGGTGACGATGCCGTAGGGGATCAGAATCGAGGCTCGCACCGGACCGCGGCCGAAGATCGCGCGGTGCATGACGAGCGCGATCAGCATGCCGAGCACCAGCTCGACCGACACCGAGATGACCGTGATGATCACGGTGGTGAGCAGGTCGTTCCACCACGTGGTCGAGGTGAGCACGTCGCCGTAGTTCGCAAGCCCGACGAACTCCTTGTCGTCCGGGAAGCGCAGGTCGAACTTCTGCAGCGACAGGTAGAAGGCGTACGCGATCGGATATCCGGTCACGATCAACATCGCGATCACGGCGGGCGCGCACAGCAGCCACGCGAGCTTGCGCTCCGCTTTGTAGCGCTCGGTGGGCCCTTTCTTCTTGGGCGGTGCGGCGGTGGGAGCCCGAGTCGTGGCGGCTTCCATCAGAAGATCTTCCCGTCGACTGCCTTCTCGATCCGGTCGCGCAACTGCTCGACGACCGTGTCCGGATCCACGGACTCGGGCGGGTGGTAGGTCTTCTGGATCGCCAGCGAGATGTCGCTGTAGGCGGGCGTCACGGGCCGCGGGCCGGCGGCGTCGATCGACTCGCGCAGCGCGTCGGCGAAGGGGTAAGACTCCCGCACCTTCGGATCGTCGTAGACCGACTCGCTGGTCGGCGGCAGTCCGCCCAGCTCCGCGCTCAGCGCCTGGTTCTCGGGGCTGGCGATGCACTCGGCCGCCTCGAAGGCAAGGTCCGGGTTGTTCGAGTACGCGGACACGGCGATGTTGAAGCCGCCCAGCGGCGGCGCGCTGGGCCGGTCCGCCACGCTGCGCGGGTAGCGGGCCCAGCCGATGTTCTTCTGGAAGTCCTCACCCACCTCCGCTGCGGCGGGGTAGATGTACGGATAGTTGACCATGTAGTCCGAGCGCCCCGACTGGAAGCCCAGGCGGCCCGCGTCCTCGTTGGCGGTCGACATGCCGGGCGGCGCCGCGGCCGAGTTGGCGAGGTTGGTTTCGATCTCCGCCGCCGTCTTGGCCGTGTCGTTGACGAGCACCTCACCCTGCTCGTTGACGATCTGGCCGCCGGCGCTCGTGATCATCGCGTTGATCCAGACGACGAGCCCTTCGTATTGGGCGCTCTGTACCTCGACCACGGTCCCCTTGTTCACCGCGTCTTCGATCATCTCTTCCCAGGTGAAGTCGTCGGGCGGCGCGTCCACGCGGTCCTTGCGGTACCAGAGCAGCTGGGTGTTGCTCGTATGCGGGATCGCCCAGATCTTGCCCTGGTAGTCGACGGTCTTCAGCGGGCCTTCCAGCTTGCCCTCCTCCGCGGCGCCACGGCGCTCGCCCTCCCACGGCAGGATCCACCCGGCCTCGGCAAACTCGGCGGTCCAGATCACGTCGAGCGAAGCGAGGTCGATGTCGTCGTCCTCGGCTGCCAGCCGCCGGACGAGCAGCTCGCGCTGCTGGTCGGCGATGTTCGGCAGCTTCACGTAGTTGATGTTGTAGCGGCCGTTCGCCTGCTTGTTGCAATTGGCGACGGCCATGTCGTACGAGCCGCCCGGCTCGTTGAACGCGTACCAGTTGATCGCGCGTGCGCCGGTACCGCCCTCGTCGCCGCCGACGCCACAGCCCACGGTGGCGGCGGTTGCCAGTACGAGGAGGACCGCAATCGGGTACGACTTCCTTGCCCACCTGACCCCCCTCACGGTCAGCAATTTACCCCCGTTGGCAAGCTCCTAGTCAAGTTTGGGGCGAGAACGTGCAGCTCAGCCGGCCGTGACCGCGCCCGCGTGAGCCGCGATCACCTCTTCCTCCAGGGCACCCGGTGTCGTCTCGATCACTACCCGGCGTGCGCGGGCGGCGGGCAGCGGCTCCGGCGTCGTGTTGAGACAGACCACGTGATCGCCGCGCGCGTAGGCGAGCACACCCTCGGCCGCGTCCAGCAGCTGGAAGTCGTCCGGGAGCGAGCGCCTCAACCTGATCAGCTCGCGCACCAGCGTCAGGGTCGAGTCCGGGTCGTCGCGCTGAGACTCGACGTTCACGCGCTCCGGATCGACGAGCGGAAGCCACGGCTCGCCGCTCGTGAAGCCACCCGTCGGCGAGCCGTCCCACTGCATCGGGTGGCGGAAGCGATCGCGTCCGGCGCGGTCGAAGCGGTGTTCGCCCGGCGGGCCCTCGGCCTGCCCGATCTCATCGCCCTGGTACAGGAACGCCATCCCCGGAAGCGTCAGCAGCAGGAGCCCCGCCGCGCGCGCGTTCTCGCGGCCGAAGCGCGTGACGAGTCTGCCGAAGTCGTGGTTCGAGAGCACCCACGCGGCGCCCTGGTGCCGGGTGATCGCCGCGATGGCCTCCCCCAGCGCCGCGGCATTCCAGGGGGCGTGAAGCAACTCGAAGGCGAACACGGCGTCGAAGTGCTCCAGGTAGGGCCGCCACCTTCTGCTCGGGAGGTAGACCTCGCCGACGAGGAAGCGCTGCCCGACGGCCTCGCGGATCTTCGCGAGTGCCTCCCCGGTGTCTGGCGCGTTCCGCGAGTGGGCGAGCGACAGCAGGGCCTCCTCATCGGAGAGCGGCAGCCCGAACGGCTCGCTGGCCGGCGGGTCGTCGCGCAGCTGCGGGTCCTTGAGCAGCCGGTCGATCGCGTCCACGCGGTAGCCGGCCACGCCGCGCTCGAGCCAGAAGCGCAGGACGTCCTGCATCGCCGCGATCACCTCGGGGTTGCGCCAGTCGAGGTCGGGCTGCTCGGGGTAGAACGAGTGCAGGTACCAGCGCCCGTCGCGGCGGCTCCAGGCCGAGCCCCCGAACGCCGACAGCCAGTTGTTGGGAGCGTCGGTCCAGATGTACCAGTCCGGGTGCTCACGGAACCAGGGGTGCTCGACCGAGGTGTGACAGGGCACGAGGTCGAGCAGCACCTCGAGCCCTCGAGCACGTGCCGCCGCAACCAGCGAGTCGAAGTCCTCGAGCGAGCCGAACACGGGGTCGACGTTTGTGTAGTCCGAGACGTCGTAGCCGAAGTCGTGCATCGGCGACGGGAAGATGGGCGACATCCAGAGCGCGTCGACCCCCAGCCAGGCGAGGTGGTCGAGTCGCGCCTCGATCCCGCGCAGGTCGCCGACGCCGTCCCCGTCCGAGTCCTGGAACGAGCGCGGGTAGACCTGGTACACGACCCCGTCCCTCAGCACGGGGGGCGCTCCGCTAGCCCTTGACCGCGCCCGCCGTCATCCCCGCCACGATGCGCTTCTGGAAGATGATCACGAGCGCCACCAGCGGGATCGTGATGACGACGGAGGCGGCGCTGATCGTGCCGAGCGGTATCTCGAAGCGGTCGCTCCCGGTGAAGTTCGCCACCGCCACCGGGACCGTGAACGCGGAGGGCGAGTTCGTCAGCGTGACGGCGAGAAGGAACTCGTTCCACACGAAGAAGGCCGTCAGCAGACCCGCCGTCACCAGACCCGGCGCCGCCAGCGGAAGGACCACCTTCCGGAACGCTTGAAAGTGAGTCGCTCCGTCAACCAGGGCCGCCTCCTCCAGCTCCTTCGGGATCTCCCTGAAGAACGAGGCGAGGATGTAGATCGCCAGCGGGAGGGCGAAGGTCAGGTACGGGATGATCAGCCCGACATAGGTGTCGTATAGGCCGATGTCCGTCCAGAGCTTGAAGATCGGTGCGGCGATCGCGATGGGCGGGAAGGTCGTGATCGACAGGATCACCGCGAGGATTAGGAACTTCAGAGGGAAGCGCAGGCGCGCGAGGGCGTACGCAGCGAACGAGCCCACCAGCAGCGCCAGCGCGGTGGTAATCGTCGTGACGATCACGCTGTTGCGCAGCGCCGACGTGAAGTCGCTGTTCTTGAAGATCGAGTCATAGTTGTCGAGGGTGGGGTTGGGCGGCAGTAGGTCAGCCTGCGCCAAGTCGGCTCCCGACTTCAGCGACACGTTGATTAGCCAGTAGAAGGGGAAGAGGCAGAAGACGCAGATCAAGGCCACGGCGACCCAAAGACCCACCGGCTTGAGCCAGCGTCTGCGCGGCCGCCTCGCCTTGACACGCGCCTCCTCGCGAGCGGCCGGCTGAGGCCGCGTCAGGACGCCTGTCCGGGCGCCGCCCTCCATCTCAGGTCTCCGACGCCAGTGCTCGGATGTTGCCGCCCACCGTCCGGATATAGAGGAAGGAAACCGCCATCACGATCACGAACGTCAGCACCGCCATCGCCGAGCCGAGACCGATGAGCCGGTTGTCGGTCAGTTCCTGGTGGGCGATCAGCGACAGCGTCGTCGTGTCATTGGCGCCGCGCGTGAGCACGAACGGCAGGTCGAATATCCGCAGCGCGTCGAGTGTGCGGAAGATCAATGCCACCAGGATCGCCGGCGTGAGGAGAGGCAGCGTGATGCGCACGAACCGCTGCCAGGTATTCGCGCCGTCCACTTTCGCCGCGTCGTGGAGGTCGTTCGGGATCACCTGGAGCCCGGCGAGCAGGAGCAGCGCCATGAACGGCGCCGTCTTCCACACGTCGGCGAGCACCATAACGGCCAAGGCGTACCCACTCTCGCCGAGCCAAACCACGTCAGCCCCCGGTAGCCCAAGAGTGCTGAGAACCTGCGGCGCGAGTCCCAGGTTGGGCTCGAAGATGGTGCGCCACGTGATGGCGCTCACCACGGTGAGCACCGCCCATGGTACGAGCACCACCGCCCGCAAGAGGCCACGTCCCTTGAATGCCTCGTGCATGGCGAGCGCCATGCCGAGGCCGATTGCGAGCTCCAGGGTCACTGAGATGCCCGTGAAGAGAAAGGTCGTGATCACGGCGTCCCAGAATTCGGAGGAGCCGAGGGCCTCCGAGTAGTTGTCGAATCCCGCGAAGCGCGACAGCCCGGGCACCCGCACGCTGTACTCATTCAGCGAGATCCAGAACGCGTACCCGATCGGGTAGGCGGCCACGAGCGCGATCACGACCAACGCCGGCGACAGCATGGCTGCCGCGAGGCGTCGCTCGCCGCTGCCGTAGCGACGCCTGGTGCGTCCGCGACCGAGCCGTGCGGTGCCGGCTTCCATGGCCTAGAAGGTCTCGAGCGCCTTCTGGATGTCGTCGTTCATCTTCGTCGCCGCCTCGTCAGGCGACATGTCGCCCTGGAGCGCGGCGAACACGTTGTTGTAGATCGCCTCGCTGACCTGCGGATAGACCGGCGTGACCGGCCGCGGCCGCGCCTGGTCCACGGCGTCGCGCAACTCTGTGGCGAACGGCAGCGCCTCCTGGACCTGCGGGTCGTCATAGGTCTCGGTCAGCACCGCGGGAAGCGAGGCCTTGGTGGCCTGGATCTCCTGAGCCTCAGGGCTGGTGGCGTGGTTGACGAAGGCAAGCGCCCCCTCGGGGTTCTCCGAGTAAGCAGAGATGGCGAGGTTGTAGCCGCCCAGGACGCCGGCGCCCTTATTGCCGTCGTAGTCCGGGAAGGTGCTGACCTGGAAGTCGTCTGCAATGTCCGAGTCTTTCGCGATCGCGTAGACGTAGGGCCAGTTGCGCAGGTAGGTGGTGGTTCCCGACGTGAAGGCCCGCTCCGACTCCGGCTCCATGTAGGTGGTTACGGCCTTCGGCGCGGCGCCGTCCTCAATGCCCTTGCGCATGAACGTGAGCACCTCGCGCACCTGCGGGTTGTCCGCGGTCGCCTCAGTAGCGTCCTCGTTGACCACCTCGCCACCGGCGCTGTAGAGCAGCTCGAGGAAGTCCACGGTAAGGCCCTCGTAGCGCGCGCCCTGGTAGGCGATGCCATTCTCCTTCTGGGCCGACTCGTACATGGCCTGCCAGGACTCGGGCGGTTGGTCGCCCACCTGGTCCGTGCGCCAGTAGATGAAGCCCGCGTTCGTGTTGAACGGCATCGCCCAGTACTTGCCCTCGTAGCGGGCGGTCTCGACCGTGGACGGGATGAACTCGGCCTTGCGCTTTTCCACGGCGTCCGTCATGTCGAGCAGCCACCCTTGCGCGGCGAACTCGGCCGTGTAGATCACGTCCAATCCGTAGATGTCGCATTCCGGAGACTCCGCCTCAAGGCGCTGGACCGAAAGGCGGCGCTGCTCATCGGCGGCGGCGGGCAGCTCCAGCAACTCGGCGTTTGCCTTCGGATTGTCCTTGTTGAAGTTCTCGACGACGGTGGTGAAGGCGCCCGTGGTGTCCTTGCCGATGCACCACGTCACGTCGCCGGACGCCTTGGCCTGACCGACCTTCTCGGCGTCCCCCGCGGGGCCGCCGTCGTCATCGTCGCCGCCGCAACCGGCGATCGAGAGTAGCAGCGCGACGAGCAACGCCGTCGCCCAAAGCATCCTGTTCACGGAAAACCTCCCTCGACTCCTGGTCCCCGCGGTCGTGGTACCCCGGAAAACGACCAGGGAAACGACGCCGAGGCGCCCAGATGGGCGCCTCGACGCGGGTCGGGGGCCGCGGGTCCGGCGCGGGGTTACTGCTGGGCGCCGGAGCCCGCGGTCTGCAGGGCCTGCTCCTCGTGCCGGCCCTCGCAGATCTCTTCGACGAGCTTCTCGCAGAAGGCCGGGAGGTCGTCGGGTTTCCGGCTCGTGACGAGCCCGGAATCCACGTGCACCTCCTCGTCCACCCACGTGCCGCCGGCATTTCCGATGTCAGTCTTGATGCTCGGCCACGAGGTAAGGGTCCGGCCCTTGACCACGTCCGCCTCCACCAGCGTCCACGCGCCGTGGCAGATCGCCGCAACGGGCTTGCCGGCCTCGAAGAACGAGCGGACGAAGCGCACGGCCTGCTCATCAGCACGCAGGAAATCCGGGTTTGCCACGCCGCCTGGCAGAACGAGCCCGTCGTAGTCGGCATGGTCGGCGTCGGCGACGGGCTTGTCCACCTTGAAGGTGTCGCCCTTGTCGAGGTGCTCGAACCCCTGGATCTCTCCGCTCTCGAGCGAGACCAGCTCGGGCTTGCCGCCCTCCTGCTCCACGCTCTTCCACGGCTCGGTCAGCTCGATCTGCTCGACGCCATCAGTGGCCAGAAAGGCGACCTTCTTTCCGCTCAGCTTGTCGGCCATGTCGCACTCCTTGCTGTCGGTTCCGGTCATTTCGTGGATACCGGGACCAATTGGGGCTAAACGAGCGCGAACCGGGACTTAGGTGCTGCCGTAGCTTTCCGGGCGTGCCTGCCCCGTCCATCGAGGTCGCGACCACGGACTACCACACCGCCGGCGAGCCCTTCCGGATCGTGGTGGAGGGGGCGCCCGAGATCCCCGGCGCCGGCGTGCGCGAGCGACGGGAGCACGCCGCCGGCGACAAGCGGATCGACGCCGTACGGCGGCTCCTCTGTCACGAGCCGCGCGGGCACGCGGACATGTACGGCTGCTTCCTGGTACCGCCCGACGACGCCGGCGCCGACCTCGGCGTCCTCTTCTGGCACAAGGACGGCTACTCGACGGCGTGCGGGCACGGCACGATCGCGCTCGGGACCTGGGCGGTGGAGACCGGCCGTGTGGCGGCTGAGGAGAACGGCGAAACCGATGTCGTGCTCGACGTGCCCTCGGGGCGCGTGACGGCCCGCGTGCGTCGCCGGAACGCCGCCGTGGTGTCGGCGACTTTCCGCAACGTGCCCGCCTACGTGCTCGCTCGCGGGGTGCGAGTGGACACCGCAAACGGGCCCGTCGAGGTGGACGTCGCATACGGCGGCGCGATCTACGCGAGCTTGGACGCAAGGCAGGCCGGGCTGAGCGTGAGCCCCGCCCGTCACAGCGAGCTGATCGCGCTCGGCCGCCAAGTCAAGGCTGGGCTCGCCGCAAGCGACCACGCCCGCCACCCGAGCGACGAGCGCCTCTCGGGCATCTACGGGACGATCCTCTTCGAGGATCTCGGCGACACCCCGGAGGGACCGCGGCAGCGCAACGTCACGGTCTTCGCCGACGGTGAAGTCGATCGCTCGCCGTGCGGCTCCGGGACCTCGGTGCGCCTTGCGCTGCTGGCCGCCGACGGGCGCGTCGACGCCTCCCGCACCCTGCGGCACGAGTCAATCGTCGGAACGGAGTTTCTCGGCAGGGTGGTGGGGAGCGTCGAGTCGGAAGGCCGTGAGGCGCTGGTCACGGAGATCGAGGGCAGCGCGTTCCGGACAGGGGACCATCGCTTCGCGCTCGACCCACGCGACCCCCTCGGAACCGGGTTCGTCCTGCGATGAGCGGCCCGGCGCTTCTCGATGCCGAGGCGGTCGAGCGGCTGCTTGGCTACCCCGACGCCGTCGATGCGCTCGAGGCTGCGCTCCGCGAGGGCCTCGACCCCGAGGCCGACCCGCCGCGCACGGCGTTCCGAGTCGATGCGGGCGAGCTGCTCCTTATGCCGTCGAGCTGGGAGGCCGCGGTGGGCGTCAAGCTCGCGACCGTCGCTCCTGGGAATCCCACGCGCGCCTTGCCGCGCATCCAGGGCGTGTACGTCCTGTTCGACCCCGAGACGCTGGCTCCCGTCGCGATCGTCGACGGAATCGCGCTGACCTCGCTGCGAACCGCCGCCGTGTCGGCGCTCGCCGTCCGGCACCTAGCAGCTGCCGGCGCGCGCCGGCTGCTCGTCTATGGCAGCGGCCCACAGGCGTGGAGCCACGTACAGGCCCTGCGCGCGGTCCGTCCGATCGAGCACGTGGCTGCCATCGCCCGCAACGCCGATCGCCTCGAGAGCTTCGTCGAGCGCTGCCGGCGCGCCGGCCTCGAGGCCGACCTCGCTGCCGGTGACCCGCCGGCCGCGCTCCGGGCCGCCGACATCGTCTGCTGCTGCACCACGGCGCGCGAGCCCCTCTTCGACGGGGACCTGGTGGGAGCGGGCGCGACCGTCGTGGCGATCGGTTCGCACGAACCGGAGGCCCGCGAGGTCGACGAGCGGCTCGCGGAAAGGTCAATAGTCGTGGTGGAGGCACGCTCCGCCGCGCTGCGCGAGGCGGGCGACGTGATCCAGGCGATCGAGTCCGGCGCCCTCGACACCGACTCGCTGGCGACATTGGCCGAGCTCGTTGCCGGGAGCCTGAGCATGCCGGATGGGCGGCCCCGCCTCTTCAAGAGCACCGGCATGGCCTGGGAGGACGTGGTGGTGGCGGCCGCCCTGGCCCAGCGGGCGTCGGAACCCAGGTCCGCCTAGAGGCGGGCGAGCACCTCGCGAGCCGTGCTCTCGCCCGAGCGGACCGCGCCGTCCATGTAGCCGTTCCAGACCGTCGCGTACTCGGCGCCCGCCCAGTGGAGGGGGCCAATCGGCGCTCGGAGCGCGGGGCCGTAGCTGGTCCAGGCGCCCGTGGGCAGGTGGCAGCCGTAGCAGCCGCGGGAGAACTCCTCGTCGGCCCAGAGCCTCTCCACGTAGTCGGCGGGCTTGGCTGCGCGCGGGCCGAACAGCCGTGCGAAGCAGTCGAGCACGGCCGCCCGCCGCTTCTCGGCCGGCACCCGGCCGAGCTCGCGCGCGTGGCGGCCCTCGAGGAAGCCGAGCAGGACGCCGGGCGTGCCGTCGGGCGGCGAGTTGTCGAAGGTGAGCTTGACCGGCCCGGTGTCGCTCGTGGCCTGGCCGGAGAGTCCTTCGCCACGCCAGAACGGGTCGTCGTAGAGCGCCATGCACTTCGCGACGGTGCCGAGCGGCATGCGCTGGGTGAGTTGGTCGCGGAAGCCCGGCAGCGGCGGGTCGTAGGCGATCCGCCCCGCCAGCGTTGGCGCAAGCGCGAGGATCACGCGCCGGCCGCGAGCGACGGAGCCGTCGGAGTGCACCGTCACTCCCTCCGTGCCGTGGTCGATCCGGCGCACCGGGGCCCCCAGCACCACCCGCTCGTCGCCGAGCTCGCCCGCCATCCGGACCGGCACGAGCTGCGAGCCGCCGGCGAAGCGGTCCTGCTGCGCGCCGCCCTCGGTGTCAAAAAGCCGCTCGAGGCTGCCCGCCGAGTGGATGTAGAAGAGCACGTGCAGCAGCGACATGTCCTCGGGCTGCGCCGCCCACACGGCCTCGACCCCGAGCTCGAGCAGCATCCGGCCCGGCCCCGTGGCCATGTTGCGGCGCATCCAGGTCGCCGCCGTCTGCCCGTCGAGGCGGGCCGCGTTCGGCGCCTCCCAGGGCGCAGCGAGCGGCACACGGCGGGCGAGGCGATTCAGGCGCCGCTGTGCCTGCTCGATGTCCACCAGCACGACCGGATTGATGCGCGGGATCGCCCCCCTGTAGCGGCGCAGGCTGCCCCGGTACTCGATGACGTTGTCGCCGTGGGCGTAGGTCGGGAACGTCTCAACCCCGACCTCGCGTGCGAGCGCCGCGAGCCGGTCCTGGGTCGGACCGATCCATTGCGCGCCCACCTCGACCACCTTGCCGTCGCCGATGTCGTGGTTCAGCACCCGTCCCCCCACGCGCTCGCGGGCCTCGAGAATCACCACGGACGACCCGCGCGCGACGAGCTCGCGCGCCGCCGCGAGCCCGGCGAATCCCGCCCCCACGATCACGACGTCGGCCTCGTATGTGCGCACCTCGGCCACCGCTTGGGCGGACCCTACCGGCGGGCTTCTCTACGGTTCTGCCCCCAAACGCGCCCGACGCACACGAGGAGGATCCTTTGCCAGCTTCAGCCCACACCCGCAGAGGCGCCACCACGGCCGGCCTCTGCGCGGCGATCCTGTGCGCGTGGCTCGTCTCGCCGGCGCCCGCGAACGCGGCCCGGACCTACGTCCCCTGCAGCAAGGGTGGGGGTGTGAGCGTCACGCTCAAGGCGAAGCCGCGCAAGTGCGACTTCACCTACCTGCACAACCCGCTCGCCCTCGCCGGCCGTGCCGTGGGGCTGAGGTGGAAGGGCTGGGGGCGCCGTGTCGCCCGCGCACGCGGAACCGGGGTCTCCCTGCGCGGCAACCCGGACGGCAGCTTCGACCGCTTCCCGGTACGGGTGAGGCTGTCGCGGCGCGTGGCCTGCGGGGGGCGCCGGATCTACACGCGCGTCACGATCGTCGAGCAGGACGACCGCCGGACCTGGTCGGTACCGCCGCTCCGCTGCTGAGCGGGGCGCAACGGCGCACGACTGAGGTCGCTAGGGTCGGGGCGGATGGCTTCTTCGCGCATCTCCGAGCGCGAGGAGGAGCGCCGCCACAAGATCCGGACGCTGTTGGTTGCGAGTGCGGCGTCCGCCACGGCGGCGGCCGCAACCTCGCAGCTCTGGATCGCCGGCACTTGGATCGCCGCGGCGATCACGCCTGTCCTCGTGACGCTCTTTAGCGAGCTCCTCAACCGGCCTACCGAGAGGATCGTCTCGCGCGCATTGACCGCCGATCGGCCCGCGACCGCGGAGCCGCCGCCGCTGCCCGAGGCCGGTGGCGCCGCCCCGCCACCGCGGGCCCGGCCGGGCGCGCCCTACCCACGAGAGGCGCCGCCCGCACGCGAGCTCCCTCCGGCCACACCCGGGGTCGAACCGCCGGTCCGGATCTACCGCCAGCCGTCGCCACGAGCCCCGCGCCGCAAGATCGCCCTCGGCGCCGTTTTCGCGACCGCCGGACTGGCGTTCGTGATCGCGGTCGTCACGCTCACTGCGGGTGAGCTGATCGCGGGTGACTCGATCGGGACGGGCGACCGCCGTACCACGTTCGCGGGCGGCTCGCGGGATGGGAACGGGAACGACAACGAGGAGAAGGCGCCCGCCGACGAGCAGCGCGACCAGACCACCGAGGAGCGCCCGACCGAGAGGCAGCAGCGCACGACTCCGGAGGAGAACGAGCAACAGCCCACGGAGACCGAGACGACCGAGACACAACCGCCCGCCACCACGACCACCCCGGCTCCGCGGTCAGCTCCGGCCCCAACCACCCCCGGCGAGACCGCTCCCGCTCCCTGACTCAGCCGCGCCGAATCCGGGTACGCGGGACCCGAACCCAAGGAGGCTCGGTTATGCCCACATGCGAGGTCTGCGGCAACGACTACGACAAGGCCATGGAGATCACCAAGGGCGGCGAGACACACGTCTTCGACTCGTTCGAGTGCGCGATCCACGCGCTGGCGCCCACCTGCGGTCACTGCGGGATAAGGATCGCGGGCCACGGCATCGAGGCGAACGGCTCGACCTACTGCTGCGCTCACTGCGCCGAGCGGGAGGGTGTCGAGGGCGCGCGCGACCGCATCGACGCTTAGCCGACCCTCGCTACCGCCCCGGCCCGCGCCGCGAGGCGCGCGCCGCCTGCGACCATGCCACGGGATGCATGACCACAGCGGTCACGTCCACGCCGGCACCGACGACGCGCGACGCCTTGCGATCGCGCTGGTCCTGCTGCTGGCGTTCATGGTCGCCGAGGTCGTGGTCGGCATCCTGGCCTCCTCGCTGGCCCTGCTCGCGGACGCCGCGCACATGCTCACGGACGCCGGCGCGATCGCGCTGGCGCTGTTTGCGGCGCGGCTCGCGCGACGTCCGGCGTCCGGCGATTTCACATTCGGCTACCGGCGCGCCGAGATCCTCTCCGCCCAGCTGAACGGAGCAACGCTGGTCGGGCTCGGCGCCGTGATCGGAATCGAGGGCATTCGCAGGCTGTTCGACCCGCCCGACGTCGAGGGCGCCGCCGTGCTGATCGTGGCGGTAGTCGGCATCGGGGTCAACCTCACGGCGACGTACGTGCTCGCGGGCGCGAACCGCCGCAGCCTGAATGTCGAGGGCGCGTTCCAGCACGTGCTGAACGACCTGTTCGCGTTTGTCGCGACCGCGATTGCCGGCGCCCTCATCCTGCTGACCGGCTTCTCCCGCGCGGACGGCATCGCGGCGCTGCTGGTCGCGGCGCTGATGCTGTACTCCGGCTACGGCCTGCTGCGGGAGTCGGGGCGGGTGCTGCTCGAGGCGGCTCCCCGGGATCTCGACCCGGACGAGATCGGCCACGCCCTCGCCGCCGAGCACCACGTCGTGGAGGTGCACGACCTTCATGTGTGGGAGGTCACCTCGGGCTTTCCCGCCCTCTCCGCGCACGTGACGGTCCGCGCCGGCTGCGACACGCAGGCACACCGGCGCCAGCTCGCGGAGCTCCTGAGCGAGCGCTTCGGGATCACCCACTCGACGCTGCAGGTGGAGGCGCTTCCCGAGGGCCAGCTCACGATCGCGCCGCTCCAACGGGAAGGCGGCGCTTGATCGTGGAGGTCAAGATCAGCAATCCCGACAAGGTGCTCTTCCCCGACGACGGGATCACCAAGGCCGACCTCGCCGCCTATTACGAGCGGGTGGCGGAATGGATGCTTCCCCACGTGCGCGATCGGCCGGTGAGCATGCAGCGCTTCCCCGACGGGATCGCCGGCAAGGGCTTCTTCCACAAGGACGTGCCGGACTACTTCCCGGACTGGATCAAGCGCGTGGAGGTGCCGAAGGCAAACGGCACCGTGACCCACGCCCTGATCACCCGCACGGAAACCCTGCTCTATCTGGCCAACCAGAACACGATCACGCCTCACGTCTGGCTGGCGCGCGCGGACCACCTCCACCAGCCGGACCGGCTCGTCTTCGACCTCGACCCGGCGCCGGGCAGCGACTTCGCCTCTGTGCGCCGCGCCGCGCGCTGGACCGCCGAGCTGCTCGACGAGCTCGGCCTCGTTCCGTTCGCGCAGGTCACCGGCTCGAAGGGGATTCACATCTGGACGCCGCTGCGGCGTCGCGCCGGGCTCGAGGAGGTGCGCGAGCTCGCGCGCGAGGCGGCAGAGGTGCTCGCCGAGCGTCGGCCGCGCGAGCTGACCGTCGAGTTCCGCAAGGCCAAGCGCGACGGGCGCATCCTGGTCGATGTCGCCCGTAACGGGTACGCGCAGACCGCCGTCCCGCCGTACGCGGTGCGTCCTCGTCCGGGTGGCCCCGTGGCTACCCCGATCGAGCTTGATGAGCTGGCGGACTCGAGGCTGCGTCCCGACCGCTGGACGCTGAGGAACGTTTTGCGTCGGTTGGCGAACCGCGGCGATCCCTGGGCGGACATGCAATCGCACGCGCGCGGCATCGCACAGGCGCGCGAGCGCGTCGCCGCGCTGCGCGCGTAGGACGCCGGAGCCGTTTTCCGCTCGGCTCGACGGGTAGGTAGCAAACATGACGACGTCCACGATCGACGCGCTCATTGGGCGCGGCGAGGAGCAGGGGTGCGTCAACCTCTCGGAGCTCTCGGAGTTCGTGGAGGAGCACGACCTGACCGACGAGGAGGCGCAGGGGCTCGCCGACCGTCTTGAGATGCGCGGAATCGAGATTTCGGACGATTGCGGGCATAGCGCGCGCGAACCGGTGCAGTACGACAACAGCGAGCTGGCCGCGATCACCGGCGACACGCTGCAGCTCTTCCTGCGTGACGTCCGCCGCCACCCGCTGCTGAGCGCGGCGGACGAGGTCGAGCTCGCCAAGCGGATCGAGCAGGGCGATCTCGACGCCAAGGAGCGCATGATCAACTCGAACCTGCGTCTGGTCGTCTCCCTGGCGAAGAGGTACCAGGGCCAGGAGCTGTCGCTCCTCGACCTGATCCAGGAGGGGATCCTGGGGCTCATCCGCGCGGCCGAGAAGTTCGACTGGCGCCGGGGCTACAAGTTCTCGACCTATGCGACCTTCTGGATCCGCCAGGCGATCCAGCGCGGGCTGGCCAATCAGGGCCGAACGATTCGGCTACCCGTGCACATCGGGCAGCGCGAGCGCAAGATCTCCCGGACCGAGCGTGAGCTTGCGCTGCGGCTCGGCCGCGCTCCTACCGACGCGGAGATCGCACAGGCAGCCGACCTGACGCCGGCAGAGCTCGAGGAGACGCGCGCGGTCACGCGCACCGTGACCAGCCTCGACCGCCCTCTGAGCCCCGAGGGCTCCACCGGGCTGGGCGACCTGCTGCCGAGCGAGGAGCGCGGTCCGGTCGAGGAGGTCGAGATCGGTCTGCGCGAGGAGGCCGTCCACGCCGCGCTCGATCGGCTGCCCGAGCAGGAGCGCGAGGTGATCAAGCTCCGCTACGGCATCAACGGCGACGAGCCGACGCCCCTCCGTGAGGCGGGCCGTCGGCTCGGCCTCTCGCCGGAGCGGGTGCGCCGCATCGAGCACAAGGCGCTTGAGCGGCTGGCGAGCACCCGCGAGGTCGCCGGGCTCGCCGAAGCGGCCTGACCGGTCGCGCCTGTGACCCGGCCTCAGTCCTCGAGCATGAAGAACTCGAAGCCGATGTCCGGATCGAGCGTGAGCTGGCTGTGGTAGGCCGCCACCCGGCGGCCGGTCGCCTCCTCGACGACCCGGATGAACGAGTCCTTCATCGCCTCCTGGAAGACGAGCCGCACCCTGCGGACGAGATCGGGGTCAGTTGGCGCGAGGGTCCGCTCGACCGTGGTCATGGTGTCCTGGAGCACGCACACGAGGTAGCGGTCGTCGAGCATGTAGCTCTTCGCTCGCTCGGGCCCGCGGCCGTAGTACTCGGCGAAGAGACCGACGATGCCGTTGGTCACCGCCGCCAGCTCCTCACCCGGTGCGGTGGCCACCGGCGGGGGCTCGGGGGACTCCACGATGGTCATTGTTCCACGCGCGGGCGCGGATCCTCGGCGTCTTGCGCGTTCAGCAACCGCGGCGGCTTGGCCGACCGGAACAGCCTGCTCACCTTCCCGAGCTTCGCCCGGCAGCGCGGGCATTCCTCGCTGCTCGGCCACCGCACGGGGCTGTACACGGTCAGCCGACAACTCGGACAATTCAGATACGCCATTCCCTCTCCTCCTCGCAGTGCCTAGCGCCCGCGAGGTCCGGCGCGGCACCAGTCTCCTGGCGACGATCGTCCCGCGTTGCTCGGGCGAACGCAGGGTACCCACGTAGGGAGCGAGCGTCAATGAATGGGTTAGCCGACGCCGTAGTGATCAAGCGCGACAACCTCTTCCTGCTGTCGCGTCCGGACGGGCGCCTGCCGGCCGACGGGCTCGATCCCTTCGGCCTGTGGTTCAGGGACTGCCGCTTCCTGTCGGTCCACGAGCTACGACTCGCCGGCACGCCCCCGACGCTGCTCGCCTCGTCCGACGCGCGCGGCACCGAGGCGGTGCACGTGCTCGGCCAGGCCGGCCTGTCGTTGCTCGTACGGCTCGTCCGCGAGGTGGACCCCGGTGGTGTGCTGCGCGAGCGGATCACTGTCCGCAGCCATCACCATGCGACGCTCCGTCTCCCGCTTGAGCTTCTCCTCGCAGCCGACTTCGAGTCGATGCTCATGCTGCGCGGGCTCGTGCCCCGCCGCAACCGCGCCGAGCCCGTCTGGGACGGCGAGGCGTTCTCGGTGCTCGGGCGAGACGGCGTTCGGCGCCGCACGACGGTGAGCGCCTCCCCGCCCCCATCGTCCCGGGCCGCGAGCGAGCTCATCTTCGAGCTCGAGCTCGAGCCTGGCGGAGGGATCGTGATCGAGCTTGCCTACACGGTCTCCGAGGAGGATGGCGCGAGCCGCGGGACCGTCGCGGGCTCGTCCGTCCGCGCGCCGGTACCGGCCGCCGGCGTGACCTCGGACGACCGGCTGTTCAACCGCGTCCTCGAGCGCTCGCTGCTCGACCTCGAGCTGCTGCGCTCGGAGCTCGACGGCTGCCCGTACTACGCGGCGGGGATCCCCTGGTTCGCCACACTGTTCGGCCGCGACAGCCTGATAGCCGGCCTGCAGGCGCTGGGCTTCGCGCCCGAGGTCGCCGCAGGGACGCTGCGGCTGCTCGCCTCCCGGCTCGGCCGGCGCACCGACGACACGCGCGACGAGCAGCCCGGCAAGGTGCTGCACGAGCTGCGCGTGGGAGAGCCCGCCGCGCTCGGCGAGACGCCGTTCGCCCGCCACTACGGGAGCGTCGACGCCACCCCGCTCTTCCTCTGCGTGCTGTGCCGACACTGCGTGTGGTCGGGCTCGCTCGAGCTGTTCCGGGACCTGCGCGTGGCGGTCGACGCCGCGCTCGAGTGGATCGACCGCTATGCCGACCTCGACGGCGACGGCCTCGTCGAGTACCGGCGCCGACCGGAGACGGGACTGGCGAACCAGGGCTGGAAGGACTCCCCCGACGGCGTCCCCGACGAGCATGGCGAGCCGGTCGGGGCGCCGGTCGCGCTGGTCGAGGTGCAGGGCTACGTGCTCGCCGCGAAGCGCGAGCTCGCTGCGCTGTTCGAGCTGGATGGTCAGGGCGCTCGCGCGGAGCGGCTGCGCGCGGAGGCGGCCGCGCTCGGGCGCGCCCTCGACGGCTTCCAGCTCCACGATCGCGGCTCGTACGCGATCGCACTCGACGGCGAGAAGCGGCCGGCGTCCGGCCTCTCCTCGAACCAGGGTCACCTCCTCTGGGCCGGCGCGCTGCCCGCCGAGAAGGCGCGCCGAGTTCGCGACCTCCTGATGAGCTCCGATCTGTTCTCGGGCTGGGGCGTACGCACGCTCGCCGCGAGTCACCCGGCCTACAACCCGCTCGGCTACCACGTCGGCACGGTATGGCCTCACGACAACGCGATGATCGCCGCGGGCCTTCACCGCTACGGCTTCGGCGAGGACTGCGCCGCCATCTTCGACGGCCTGCTCGAGGCGGCGTCGCGGCTGCCTGGCAATCGCCTGCCGGAGCTGTTCGCAGGCTACCCGCGAGACGAGCTCGACGTACCGGTGCCCTACCCCGTTGCCTGCCGTCCCCAGGCCTGGGCGGCGGGCTCGATCCCCTATCTGCTGACGAGCGGCCTGGGCCTCTGCCCCGAGGGCCTCGAGCGCCGGCTGCGGGTGGTGCGGCCCTCGCTGCCGGATTGCCTCGGCCGCGTCGAGTTGACTGGACTGCGTGTGGCCGGCGCCACGATCGATCTGCGCTTCGAACGCAGCGACGCCGAGGTGGCGCTCGTGGACGCGCACGTCGACGGCGACCTCGAGATCGTGGTCGAAGCGGATGCGGTCAGGGACGGCTGAGCGGCCGCACCGCCGGTCCCTCGATCACCTCTCCCCCCTCACCGAAGCGCGAGCCGTGGCAGGGGCAGTCCCAGGTGCGCTCGGCCTCGTTCCAGTCGAGTAGACAGCCGAGGTGGGTGCAGCGTGGATTGCCGTGCTTGAGGACCCGGTCGCCGGCGAAGTGCAGGCCAACCTCCGCGTTCTGCCTCACGAATGAGGGCAGCGAGGCTCGTACACGCAGGCGCCTGGTTTCGAACAGGCGCGCCCAGTCGCTCTCGATCCCCTCGATGCGATCCTTGAGCAGCAGCGCTGCAGCTGCGCCCATTGCAAGGCCCCACTTTCGGAACCCCGTTGCCACCCAGACGTGCCGCGAGAGCGGGTCACTCTCGCCGACGAACGGCACGCCGTCGACCGGCATCAGGTCCTGAGTGGCCCAGCGCAGCTCGGGCTCGAGACCGAAGCGCTCGCGCACCCAGCCGGAAAGCCGGTCGTAGCGTCCGGCCGGATCGGACTCGCCGGTCTTGTGGCTCTCTCCACCTGCGAGGAGCCAGCCGCCGTGGGCCCGGACCGAGTGGGCTGGCTGCTCGGTCGAGAGATACATCTCGCCCGGGACCGCTCCAGCAGGAGCGGCAACGACGTACGAGCGCTCGGGATGCGCGCGGGCGAAGTAGAGCCCGCGGTCGAGCATCGGCATGTGCGTCGCCACGATCACGTGCTCGGCGGTCAGCACCGGCCCCCGCGCGGTGCGCACGCGACACGGCGAGCCCGCGTCGACCGACACGGCCGTGGTGCGTTCGAAGAGCTCTTTTTCGCCCAGCGAGGCGGCGATCCCGTCGAGGTAGCGGACCGGATGGAACTCCGCCTGGGCTTCGAAGCGGACCGCTGCGGCGATCGGAAACGGCAGCTCGCAGTCCTCCACGAGCGACGCGGGCAGGCCGGCCCGGAGGGCGGCCTCGACCTCCTGCTCGATCTTCCTGCGCTCGCTGGGGGACTCGGTGTAGGTGAGGTTCGCCTTGGTGGCTAGGTCGCAGTCGATCGCGAGCTCGTCCGCGATCTCGCGAACGAGGGCGATCCCGCCCTCGTTGGCCTCGCCGTACACACGGGCGGCGGCGCGCCCGTGGCTCCGCTCGAGGCGCGCGTAGGTGAGCCCATGCAGCGAGCTCAGCTTTGCGGTCGTGTGGCCCGTGGCCCCGGCGCCCACGAAACGCGCCTCGAGCACCGCCACGCGCGCACCGCCCCGGCGCAACAGGTGTGCGGCGGTCAAGCCGACCATGCCCGCGCCCAGGATCGCGACGTCCGCGTGCAGGTCGTGCCCGAGCGGCGGGTTCTCGCTGCGCTCGCGTCCCTCGAGCCAGAGCGACGCCAACCTTGGTCCGACGGTCACCGCTCCCCGTTACCCGGTCCTGTTTGGGGAACGCCCCCGGACGGGCAAGAGCCTGCCGTGCGCGCGCTCGCGCGGCCGACAAGCGCCGTTGCCATCGCCTGCCTGCTGTGGGCCGTCGGTTGCGGTGCGGCCGACCGCGAGGCGGACGTCGAAACGGTGGTGGATCGATTCCACGCGGCGCTCGAGGAGCGCGACGGCGCCGCCGCCTGCGCGCGGCTCAACGAGCAAACGGGCGCCACGCTCGAACGGCAGGAGCAGCGCCCCTGCGAGGTGGCGATCCTGGAGCTCGAGCTGCCGGCCGGCGCGCGCGCATCCGACGCGGAGGTGTACGTGACCTCGGGGTACGCCGAGCTCGGCGACGCCGGCGCTGCCTTCCTCGACGAGGGCCCCGACGGCTGGCGGATCTCGGCGGCAGGATGCACGTCGCGTACGGGCGACCAACCATACGAATGCGAGCTGGAGGACTGAGATGCGAGCGATGTTCTTCGTCTACCTCGTCCTGATCGTCGCAGGCCTCGTGCTCTCGACGGTGATCGGACTCGTGCACGGCTAGCACGATGCGCACCTTCCTCAAGCACAACGGCCTGTCGCTGGCCTTCCTGACGCTCTTCGTCGCCGCGGTCGGCCTTCAAGCGCTGGCCGGGCATGCCGACTTCAACGAGGACCAGGCCCGGCACGGCGATCCGACCATCTCGCTCGGCCGCTACGTCCTCTCCTCCGCGTTCGCCACCGCCGTCCTCGAGAACTGGCAGTCGGAGTACCTCCAGTTCACGCTCTTCATCCTGCTCACGGTCTGGCTGCTGCAGCGCGGCTCGCCGGAGTCGAAGGTGCTCGGGAAAGAAGGCCTCGGGACCGACGAGGAGCAGCGCGTCGGCCCTCACGCCGACGATGACTCGCCGAAGTGGGCACGGGTGGGCGGCGTGCGCCGCAGGCTCTACGAGAACTCGCTCCTGGTGGTGATGGGAGCGATCTGGGTGGGTAGCTGGTTCGCGCAGTCGATCACGGGCGTGGCGGAATACAACGCGGAGCGGCTGGGTCACGCGCAGCCGGGCGTCTCGTGGGGCGAGTACCTCACGCGCGCGGACTTCTGGGAGAAGACCCTGCAGAACTGGCAGTCCGAGTTCCTCGCGGTCGGCTCGATGGCGATCCTCACCGTCTACCTCCGCCAGCGCGGCTCGCCGGAGTCGAAGCCGGTCGGAGCGCCCCATCACGCGACCGGCGTCGAGGGCTGACCGGGTTTAAAAACTCCGATTCCAGGAGAAAACTTCGGTAAGCCAGGCGAAGGAATCAGGGGACCATCGCAGGGCCAGGGTTTAGAGAGGGGGACGACGCGCGGTCGTCTTGAAGCGGTTGCGCAGCGGACCTCACGTCAATCGAGACGGAGGTTCAAAGCATGACCGCGATAGCGCTCGCCCCTGCGGGGCTGCGTGTCCCCCGCCGCCGCAAACCATGTAGCCGCGCCGAGGCGCGGGAGACGGAGCGGCAGCTCTTGCTGCGCTACCACAGCGAGGGTGACCTCGCCGCACGTGAGGAGCTCGTTGAGCGGTTTCTTCCGCTCGCCCGCGACCTCGCGCTGCGCTACGCCTACACCGACGAGCCATTCGACGACCTGCTGCAAGTCGCGAGTCTCGGCCTCATCAAGGCGATCGACCGCTTCGAGCCCGGGCGCGGGACGAAGTTCACGAGCTACGCAGCGCCGACGATCCTCGGCGAGCTGAAGCGGCACTTCCGCGACAAGGGCTGGTCGCTCCACGTACCCCGCGATCTGCAGGAGCGGACGCTTGCGGTCAGCCGCGAGACCGAGGCGCTCTCGAAGAAGCTCGGGCGCTCGCCGCTGGTGCGCGAGGTCGCCGTCGGGCTGGGGTGCAGCGTGGAGGACGTGCTCGAGGCGCATGAGGCCGCGGCCAGCTACGAGGCCGCATCCCTGGACGCGCCGGCCGCCCGCGACGATGAAGAGTCGGCGGCGCTCGTGGACCTGCTGGGCGGCGAGGATTCGGCGTACGAGCTGGTCGAGGACAGGCATGCCATCGCCAGCACCTGGCAGGCGCTACCCGAGGTCGAGCGCAGTGTCCTCGAGCTGCGCTTCATGCACGACCTGACGCAGCGCGAGATCGGCGAGCAGATCGGGTACTCGCAGATGCACGTCTCGCGGCTGCTGAGGCGTGCGTTGAACCGTCTCGAGGCGGCTGCAGCCGCCGCTTGAGCGAGAGCGCGTTCTCGACCGCGAAGCCCTCCCAGTCGTTGTTGAAGTAGACGAGGAGCTCGGCCCGGCGGCGCCACTGGGCGATCCGCCGGGCCCACTCCTCGAGCTCGGTCTTCGAGTAGTTGCCGCGCCGGCCGCGGCGGCCGTGATGCAGCCGGACGAGCGACCAGTCGGTGGTCAGCTCGCGCGCCTGGAACGGCCACTTGGGGTGATCGCCTATAACCAGCGCGGCGTTGGCGGACCGCAGCAGGTCGTAAACGTCGTCGTCGAACCAGCTCTCGTGCCGGAACTCGAAGCAGTGCCGCCCGGGCGGCAGGGTGGCCAGGACCTCCTCGAGCAGCGCCGCGTCGCGCCGGAAGTTTGCGGGAAGCTGCCAGACGACCGGGCCGAGCTTGCCCGAGTCGACAAGCGGCTGGATGCGCTCGTAGTAGCGCTCGACTCCGTCGCGGATATCTCGCAGCCGGCGGATGTGCGTGAGGTAGCGGCTCGCCTTGGCGGCGAACAGGAATTCAGGCGGCGTCGCCTCGACCCAGCGGGCCACGGCGTCACGGGAGGCGAGCCGGTAGAAGGTCGAGTTGACCTCGACCGTGTCGAACAGCTCGGCGTAGCGACCGAGCCAGCGCGCCTTGCCGATCCCCTCGGGGTAGAGGCGCCCGCGCCAGTCGTCGTAGTTCCAGCCGGAGCAGCCGATGCGAACCGGCCGCGTCATGCGCTCAGCCGGGCGCGCCCGCGGGCCCGAAGCGGCTCGTCTCGCCCTCGGCCAGCCTGCCGTCGCGGCCGACGTAGCCGCCCTTGCCGCCGATCGCCAGATACATGGCGGGCTCCTCGCTCACGCACTTGACCTTGCGGATCGTTGCAGGGTCCATGCGGGCGAGGCCGCCGGGCCCGAGCTCGTGCACGTCGCCGTCGCCGAAGATCATCTGGATGCGCCCGCGGTGGACGAAGTAGAGCTCCTCCTGCTCGTCGTGGTAGTGGCGCCCTGTCTCGTAGCCCGGCGGCAGCTCGATCGCGTTCACGCCGAAGGCGGTCACGCCGAGCGCGCGCCGCACCTTGCGGAAGCCGGGCCCGTCCGCCAGCGCCTCCACGTTCGCGACGGCATAGCCCTCGCCCTCCACCACGTCGTGCACGGGTTCAGCCATGCAGGCAGCCTAGCCCGCCCCCGCGGGTCAGGCGGCGCGCTCGGCGCTGCGCAGCCCGCCGCGCGACCAGAGCACCGTCACCGACACCAGCAGGAGCATCACGAGGAAGGCGGGCAGGACCTCGGTGGGGTCGCCCGTGAGCAGGCCGCGGATCGACTCGATCACGAGCGTGATCGGGTTGACGGAGGCCGCCGCGTGCACCCATCCGGTCAGCAGGTCGTAGGGCACCCACACCGGCGCGAGAAAGAGGATCAGGAAGGCGGGCAACTGGATCAGCGGGCCGGCCTGCATGGTCCGCATCCGCATCGCCACCCCGCTGCCGAACAGCATCGCGGCCGCGTTGACGAGCAGCGCGAGGCTGTATAGGCCGACGACATCGACCGCACCGCCGCTGATCTCGAGGCCGGTGAGCAGACCCACGGCGGTGATCACGGCGACCGTGAAGAGCGCCCGCAGGAGCGCCGCGAGCCAGTAGCCGGCGACGATCCCGTTGCGGTCCGAGGCCGCGAGCAGCATCCGGCGCGAGAAGCCCGACTCGAAGTCGCGCGCCACCGCAAATCCGGTGAAGACGCCGCCGAAGGCCGACGCCTGGAGCAGCACGAACCCGTACACGAAGGTCGTGTATCCGCCGGGGTACTCGAAGCCGGGAACCGACTCCACGCGCGAGAGCCCGCCCGCGAACGCGGTGAAGAAGAACATCGGGAACAGCAGCGCCGGGATGATCATCACCGGATTGGTGAAGAAGTTGTGCGCGCTTCGCCACGCCACCGCACGCGCCACGGCCCAGAAGCCGCCGCCGCTCACGTGCGCACCATCCTCGTGCGCAGCGCCGACGAGGCTGCAGCCAGCGCGATCAGGGCGATTCCGCCCGCGCAGGCGAACCCGAGCGCCAGCGCCTCGGGATCCCAGCCTTCGATCATCAGCGAGCGGATGCACTCGAGCATGTACGAGACCGGGTTCCAGTCGGCGATCGTGCGGAACCAGTCCTGCTCGATCAGATCGCGGGGCAGTGACATGGACGACAGGAACAGCGCGGCGAAGAAGAGCGGGAACACGCCCTGGACCGCCTCGCCGGTGCCCGACCGCAGCGCGACGAACGCCCCGATACAGCCGAACGCCAGAGAGATCAGCAACGAGAACGCCACGATCACGAGCGCCCCGGTGACGCCCGTCTCGATACCCGCGCCGAAGGCGAGGCCCACGGCGAGGAAGGTGAGCGCCTGGATCAACCCGAGCGCGATGATGCCCGCCAGTTGGCCCATCATCAGCGCCACGCGCCGAAGCGGCGTGAGCGACAGCCGGTTCAGGAAGCCGCTCTCGATGTCGCTCGCCAGGTTCGTGCCCGCGCTGTTGGCCGAGAAGAGCGCGCCCTGCACAAAGGTGATCGCCAGCGCGAACTGGAGATACGAGTCGGTCGGGAAGCTTGGGAGCTGCGTGGCGGAGTCAAGGCCGCTCGCATAGATCGAGAGCAGCAACAGCGGAAACACGAGCGAGGGGATGACCATCGCCGGCTGGCGCAGGGTCCGGACCACCGAGCGGCGGGCGAGCACTCCCACCTGCACCGGGAACGTCAGACCTGTCACGCGGCTACTGCCTCGTGTTCCGCTTCGGCCTCCTCCTCCGCGGCCTCATCCTCCTCCGCGCCCTCGAGGGAGCGCCCGGTCTTGGCGAGGAACACGTCGTCCAGCGTCGGCGCGTGGAGCTGGAGGTCCTGGATCTTGATGTTCTCGGAATCGAGCGCGCGCACGACCTCGGCGAGCTGGGCGTCGCCGCCCGACAGCCGTACCGCCGCGCCCTTGGGCGAGCCGGCAACCGCCTCGCCGAAGCGGGCGAGCACCGCTTTCATCGGCGCGAGCTGATCGGGCTCCGCCGGCGTGGCCTCCACGCTCGGGCGCCCGATCTGCTCCTTCAGGGCCTCCGGCGTCCCCTCCGCGACGATGCGGCCCTGATCGATGATCCCGACCCGGTCCGCGAGCACGTCTGCCTCCTCGAGGTACTGAGTGGTGAGGAACACCGTCACCCCGCGGTCCGCCGCCAGCCGCTGCACCTCGGCCCAGAGCGCGCTGCGGCTCTGCACGTCGAGCCCGGTGGTCGGCTCGTCGAGGAACAGGATGCGAGGTCGATGGACCAGTGCGAGCGCGAGATCGAGGCGGCGCTTCATACCGCCGGAGTAGCCGCGCACGCGGCGGTCCGCCGCCTGAGTCAAGCCCACGCGTTCGAGCAGTACGTCGGTGCGCGAGCGCGCATCGTCGCCGGACATGCCGTGCATCGCGGTCTGCAGCTTCATGTGCTCGCGACCGGTCAGGAATGGGTCGAGCGCGGCTTCCTGGAGCGCTGCGCCGATCAGGGCCCGGACCGCCGGGCCCTCCGTCTCGACGTCGTGGCCGCCGACGCGCGCCGTGCCGGCGGTGGGCGGCAGCAGCGTGGTCAGCATGTGCACGGTGGTCGATTTGCCCGCCCCGTTCGGGCCGAGAAAGCCGTAGACCTCGCCGGCTTCGACGCGGAGATCGATTCCGTCGACCGCACGCGGGCCCTTCTTGAATTCCCGGACGAGGCCCCGTGTCTCGATCGCAGCTTCAGTCATGGCCTGGAACCTAGCACGGTAGTTGAGGTTGTCAACTATCTATTGACTCAACTATGATCACGCTCAAGCACATGAGCGCCAAGACCCCCGCAGAGGAGGCCTGGGAGCTGCTCTGGCAGATCATGCAGGCGAACAAGCGACGCATGATCGAGCTGGCACGCGAGCTCGACTTCTCCCCCGTGCAGCTGCACTCGCTGCGCTTGCTCGAGCCCGACGTCGAGACACCGATGCGCGCTCTAGCTCGGCAGCTCTTCTGCGATCCCTCGAACGTCACCGGCATCGTCGACCGTCTGGTTGCACGCGGGCTGGTCGAGCGGCGCGGCTCGGATACCGACCGCCGCGTGAAGATCATCCGTCTAACCCCCGAGGGCGAACGGATCCGGGCGAGCGTCGTCGAGCGGATGTTCACTCCGCCGGCGGAGATCGCCGATCTGCCCGTCGATCAGCAGCTGGCTCTCCGCGACGCGCTCCGTGAGGCGGTCGAACGCGGTCAGGACCTGGGCGAGCGCGTGGCGCCCGTCTGAGCCTTGCCTCAGAACCGCAGCAGAGCCGCGGCGCCGCCGTAGCTGTCGAGCGCCTCGCGGTCGTGGCGCACCGCGACCAGCTCGGCCGACTGATGCACGGCGAGCTCGATCGCGGCGTCGGTCAGGTCATCCAGCTCGGACATCGCCGCGCCGTCGGCGGGGCAGCTGCCGCCGTCCTCGGTCACGAGCATGCCGCACTCGGTGCACTGCGCGCCGGTCACCCCGGCGAACTGCTCGTCGAGCAGGAGCACCTCCACCCGGCGCTCGTTCAGGGCGGCCACCACATCGTCGATGCCCGAGACGCCCCGCTCCCCCAGCCGCTCCAACAGGCTTGCCTCATGCTCCCGCTCCACCTTCTCGAACACCGGGGCCGCCGCGTCGAGAACGCGTTGCGGCGTGGCTCCGTCGACATGCACGCCGATCCGCCCCACCACGCGGTCCCGGAGGTAGCCGTGGAGCTTGCCCTCGAAGTCCTTGATCACCTCGTTCGGGCCCCCGAGGAGCAGGCGCTGAAAGGGGCGGCTCTTGAAGTGGCGCAGGAGCGCTTCGCCCGTGTGCTTCAGGTGGTCGTCCTTCTCCTTCTCGATCCCGCGCGCAAAGCGCGCCTGTGACCAGCCGCCCTGGTCGTGCTGCCCGAATACCGTGTCGTGGATCTGCTCGATCTCGCGCAGGCCGTCCGGGGAGCCGCGGAAGATGCGCGCGTCGCGGCGGCTGACGAGAGCGACGCACCAGCGCTCGCGGCGCTCGAAGCGCGCCAGTGGGCCCACGAGAGGGGAGTGTCCGATCGCCACGCGGTTGCTCACCGGCCGCGGCAGCTTGATCGCCTCGAAGAGCTCGGCCGGCTCGCTCGCGAACAGGGCAACTCCGTGCGCGCCCTCGGTGGGAAGGCTCCGCTCGAGGAAGGCCGACGCCCGCCGGAGGGTGGCCTCGAGGTCCGCGCGGTCCTGGTGCGACAGGTTGTTGCTGTCGCGCACACGCCGGTCGGCCTCGTCGAGCAGCGATCGCACCGCGGTCGCCCGCGCCGGCGGCGTGGCGAACTCGGACGGGTCGAGATCGAGGTAGAGGCTGAGCACGACGGGTCTGTCGAGCCGAAGCTCGGCGAGTCGGCGCAACTGGTCGCGTCCGGGAGCGGTCACCTGCATGCCCTGCCCTCCTTCGCCAATAACGTTCCGTGCCGGCTTCAACGCGGAAGGGTACGCCGCACGCGCGGGGCAATCCAGCGGCCGTCCTTGGAGCTCCCGGAACGGCGCCACGCCGGTCGCTGTGCTAAAATCTATTGCACGCGCAAGCAATTTGTACTGCCGCTATGGACGTTCTGTCCAAGTCAGGCTTTGGGAAGCCCTCGTCAAGGGCGCCTGCTTGCAATGAGTAACCCGCGAAGGCCGTCTGTGTAATACTTTCGACGGACTTCGAACTATCAAATCGAGATTCTAATGACGACTGACACGCTTATTCGCCCTGCGGAGACTCCCGAGACCCGCCACGTCGCGCCGGTGGAGCTCGAGGATTCCCTGCAGCTGTTCTTCAACGAGGCGCGACGCCATCCCCTGCTCACCGCGGAGGAGGAGATCGAGCTCGCGAAGCGGATCGAGCGTGGCGATCTCGCGGCCAAGGAACGCATGATCAACGCGAACCTGCGGCTCGTGATCTCCGTCGCCCGGAAGTACCAGGGCCAGGGCCTTCCGCTCGGCGACCTTATCCAGGAGGGCATGCTCGGCCTGATTCGCGCGGTCGAGAAGTTCGACTGGCGCAAGGGCTTCAAGTTCTCCACCTACGGCACGCTCTGGATCCGCCAGGCGATCGGCCGCGGCCTCGCCAACTCGGGCCGCACCGTGCGCCTGCCGGTGCACATCGTGGCGCGGGCGCGCAAGATCTCGGATGCCGAGCGCAAGCTCGCCGTCCAGCTCGGGCGCCAGCCGACCGAGGAGGAGATCGCCGAGTTCGTCGACCTGCCTCTGGACGAGGTGGCTGACATCCGCCGTGCGGACCGCGGCCCGACAAGCCTCGACCAGGGAGTCGGCGAGGACGGCGAGACCGCCCTCGGCGACCTGATCGCGGGCGACGGGCCTTCCGTGGAGGAGGAGGTCGTGACGACGATCGGCGACGATCGGCTGCGCGAGGCCGTGGAGGACCTCCCTGAGGTCGAGCGCAACATCATCACGCTGCGCTTCGGCCTCGACCGCGAGGAGCCCCACGCCCTGCGCGAGACCGGCCGCCGCCTCGGCCTCTCGAGCGAGCGCGTGCGCCAGCTCGAGGACCGTGCCCTGCGCCGGCTCGCCAAGGACAACGCCGTCGCGGCGCTACGCGAGGCCGCGTAGTTCGACCCGACCGCGCACGGCGCCCCGCCGGCGTCGCGCGCAAGCGCTTACACCACGGCCGCCGCCTGTTTCAGGCGGCGGCCGTGTTTCGTTTCAGGGGGCGCGCGGTCTCGGCGGCCAGGTGCTCGAGCAGCGCCCGCATGCCGCCGCGCGCGAAGGCGGCCCGCTGGCGGTCCGCCCCGTTGCCCTCCTTGAGGATCCTCTCGACTCCCTCCAGCGCCGGGTCGCCGCCACCGAGCGAGGCGAGCGTCGCGCGGGCGACCTCGCGGAGCGGGACGAGGCGGCCGTCATGGGCGATCTCGGCGTCGAGTCCGTCGCGCGCGGCGCGGAACCAGGACCATGCGACCGACTGCGCCGGCGAGGGATGCTCGACCGGCGACTCTGCGGCCCGGCGCGCGAGCGCATGGGCCAGGGCGGAGATGCCGGCCGCCTCATCGAGCCCGGTCTGCACGTCGAGCTCGCGGAGCTCGACGGTCCCGAGCCGCGGCTGGAGGCGCACGTCCCACCAGACCATCGTGTGGTCCTGCGGCCCGCCGCCCGCGCCGATCGCCTCGAGCTGTCCGAGGTATTCGTCCCAGCTGCGCAGCGGAGGCGGCACTCCGCGGCCGGGATAGCCCCGGACCACTGCGGAGCGCGCACTCGCGAGCCCGGAGTCAAAGCCGAACCAAAACGGCGAGCTCGCCCCCAGGCCCTGGATCAGCGGCAACGCCTCGCGCAGGCCCGTGCTCGCGGCCACCGCCGCCTCCGGGTCCGGCATGCCGACATGGACGTGAAGGGCGCACTCAGGCGTGCGCTTGATGAGACCGCGCATCTCGCGCTCGACCCGCCGGTAGCGCTCCGAGTCGACCAGCTGCACGTCGCCGTAGCGGGCGTCCGGGTGCAGCCCGGCGGCCATTAGGGTGGCGCCGGCGGCGCGCGCCGCCGCGCGGTTCTCCGCGAGCTCGACGACGGCCTCGTCGACACTCGCGCGCGGGGTGGAGCGCAACTCGATCTCGGCAAGGAACGCCTCGTGATCCACGCGGCGATCGGCAAGCTCGACGGCGGGAACGATCCGGTCCGCGATGTGCGCGAGCTGCAGCGTGTCGGGATCGACGAGGAGCAGCTCCTCCTCGAGGCCGACGGTGAACGGCTTCCCGGAGCCGAAGGCATGCTCCGCGCCGCGCAGCTCGGCGGGCGGCGCGTGGACGCCTGGGCCCTTGCTCAAGTCGCCTCACCCAGGGCCGCTCGGGCCGCCACGCGCCCGAACACGAGCGCGCCCGCAAGTCCGCTCGCGTATCCGCCCGTGGCGATCCCGCCCATGTCGGCGCCACAGGCAAAGATGCCCGGCGCGGTCTCGGCGTGCTCGTCGACCGAGAGGCCGCCGAGCGTGCTCGTGATCCCGGCCACCGTCTCCACGGTCACATGCTCCCGGTCGCGGTGGACGGGCGCACCCGCCGCCTCAGCCGCGTCGACCATCTCGCCAACCCGGCGGTCGCGAACGTGCTCGCCGAGCCGGCGCGCCTCGATCTGCAGCCAGGCGCGAGCGCGGGGCTGGCGCGCGGCCCACTGCCCGACGTCGATCTCCGACCAGGTTCGGGTCGTGTAGCCCTCGCCCTTCGCGTTCGTAACGCGCGCACGACCCGCGTAGAGCTGCGAGAGCCGGACGAGCTCGCCGGGCTCGATTCTGGCGGGCGGCGCGGGCATGAGCCTGGCGTAGACCTGGTCGAGACCTTTGCTCGTGGCGGCGCCCGCCGCCAGGCCGATCCGAAGGCCGTCGCCGGTCCCGCCCGGCGCGGCCCTGATGAAGACGTGCTTGGCCTCCGCCGTCACGAGCTCGCGCAGGAGCTCGCGGCTCGCGCCGAAGCCTCCGGTTGCGAGCACGAGCGGCGCGTAGTCCGGCGGCTCCGTCAGCGCGACGCCCAGGTGCACGCCGCCTTCCGCCGAGGGCGACGGCCCGCCGGCCGCCTCGACGAGCGCGGCTGTCAGCCGCTCGGGGTCGAAGCGGGCGCCGGTCGTCAGCGGATTGCCGGTCTCTCGCTCCGTGACCGGCGCGCCTAGCGACTCGAGCCAGCCGATGTCGCCGTCGAGGCGATCGTAGAGCCGAGTCTGGAGCCGCTCGTCGCCCTCGGGACAGTCGGCTCTGAAGCGGTCCAGCTCCCGGTGGCGCCAGAGAACGCCGCTCGACAGGCGCATCGAGCCGCCGGGCCGCTCAAGCTTCTCGAGCACGAGCGGTTCCGCGCCGAGCCGCCGCGCCTCCGCGGCCGCGACCAGCCCGGCCATCCCGGCCCCAGCCACCACGAGATCGGGCATCGGGATCAGGCGAGCGCGAAGCCAGGCTTGTGCTCGACGTACTCGATGCGCAATCCCTCCGGCCCGCGCAGGAACACTGCGAACGTGTTGGGCGCGTCCTTCACGTCGTCGACCTCGAGCCCGCCGCGCTCGGCCTCGTCCTTGACTCGGTGGGCGTCGTCCACCAGCAGGGCCACATGGTTGAGCAGAGGCCGGCCCCTGTCGTCGGCGTGGCCGCGCTCGAGGCGCAACTCGCGATCGGCCACGGCGAGCACCCCGTCGCGTCGCTCGAACCCCATGCGCTCGAGCTCCCCGGCCGCCGACTCCGGTTCGGCCAGCTCGAGGACGACGTGATCGAGGTCGAACTCGCGGCCCTCGCGCTCGACGAGTCCGAGCCGGAGACCGGCGGGCGCGTCGAGCTCCACAATCCCGTCTTCGCCGCGCTCGACCCCGACGGGCAGCCGCTCGATCACCGCCTCGAGGTCGCCGGCCCTGAGGGCCACGCGCTTGAGTCCGCCACGCTCGCGTGGGCCCTCGGCGTCGAAGAGGGTCAGCTTGCCGAGCTTGGCGTCGACTCCCACGAGCGTGAAGCTGTCGGTCTCCTCGATCACGTGCATGCCGAGGTGATCGCAGAGGAAGGCGGCGAGGCCGGGGCGCTCCTCGACCCAGAGGGCCACGTGGTCGAGACTGCTGGGGCGAAATGTCGAGGTCACGCTTGTGTCCTACCCCTCGGCGGCGCGGCCAATCGTCTCGCGCTCTTCATGTGTGAGCGTCAGTTCGACCGCCTCGACGTTCTCCTCGAGGTGCTCGATCGATCCCGTGCCCGGGATCGGCAGCATCACCGGGGAGCGCGCGAGGAGCCAGGCGAGCGCGACCTGGGCGGGCGTCGCGTCGTGCGCGTGCGCGACCTCCTCGAGCACCCCACCCGCCTCCGTCAGCGAGCCGACCGCGAGCGGGAACCAGGGAATGAAGCCGATCCCGGCCTCCTCGCACGAGTCGAGCACGTCTTCCGAGGAACGGTTCGTGAGGTTGTAACGGTTCTGGACTGTCACGACGTCGACAAGGCCGCGCGCCCGCTCCAACTGCTCCAGCGAGACGTTCGAGACCCCGACGTGTCGGATCTTGCCCTCCTCCTCGAGCTCCCGCAGAGCGCCGACCGAGTCCTCGAAGGGCACCTTCGGGTCCGGTGCGTGCAGCTGATAGAGATCGATGCGCTCGACCCTGAGCCGGCGCAGGCTGTCCTCGCAGCACTGCTTGAGCCGCTCGGGGCGGGCGTCGCGGGGCCACTCTCCCGGGCCGGTGCGCCGGAACCCTCCCTTGGTTGCGATCACGAGTTCGTCCGGGTACGGGTGGAGGGCCTCGGCGATCAGGTTCTCGCTAACTTCCGGCCCATACGAGTCGGCGGTGTCGATCAGGTTGACGCCCAGGTCCACGACGCGCCGGAGGAGGCGCTTGGCCTCCTCCGGGTCGTCCGGAGGGCCCCAGATGCCGTCGCCGGTGATGCGCATGGCTCCGAAGCCGAGGCGGCGTACTTCGAGGTCACCGCCGATCGTGAAGGTGTTGCTCACGTGCCATTTCTTATCGAAACGGCGCGCGGCGCCCCCCTCAGTCGTCGTCGTCGCTGTCGTCCGAGTTGTCGAACGGGCCCCAGATCGCGTAGGTCACGGCCTGCTCGTCGGGCCCGACGTCGCCGCGGTCGCCCTGCTGGTTCACGAAGAACGTCCTGCCGTCCGGGCTGAACGTGCCGCCACAGAACTCGGTCTGGTTCAGCGCCGTGCGTGCGAAGTTGTAGATCGTGCCCCGCCTGGTCACGCCGCGGACGAACTGCTCCCCGTCCGCATCCTCCTGCAGGAAGACGTCGCCGGTGTGCGGAACCACAACGAGGTTGTCCGGTCCCTCGAGATCCTCGATGCTGGTCGACTCGTAGATCAGCGTGAGCTCGCCGCCGTTGCGGCGCCGGGGCGTGTACTGCCAGAGCTGGCCGAGCTGGGCCTCACCGCCGGTCGTGCAGTCAAAGTACACGCTGCGCTCCGCGGACCAGATCCCCTCGGTGCGGTCGAAGATCGCGGCGCCGCCGGCCTGCGCCTGCACGCGGACGGTGTCGGTCGGGGGGTTCGGCTCCTCGATCGTGACCCACTCCACCGGGTACGACTCTCCGGGATTGGCGGTGTTGGCGTCGAAGTTCGGCCGCCCGCGTACAACGAGCGCCTGCAGCTCGCCGCCGCCGGCCGCGAGATCGCCCACCTCATCGGGCTGCCGCCTCGGGAGGAACCTGTAGAAGGCGGCGTCGCCGCGGTCCTCGGTCTGGTACAGCACACCGTCGAGCCAGGCCACCGCCTCCCGGGCGAAACGGCCGGCCGCGGTGATCGGCACAGGGTCAACCGGGCCCTCCGCGTCCGCGTCCACCTCGAAGGCAAACCCGTGCGGCACGCCCGTGCCCGGCGTGACGTTGTTCTCGACCGAGCCGTAGTTGAAGATCTCCTCGCAGGTGATCCAGGAGCGCCACGGCGCGAAGCCGCCCGCGCAATTGGTGTGGGTGCCGCCGAGCACGGCGAACTGCTCCACGACCTCGCGCTGCCTGTTCACCACGAGCTTCGTGTTCCCGCCGCGGACGTTCAGGTCCGGGTCGTAGCGTTTGCTTGGCGGGACGTCGACCGTGATCTCGCCCGCGCGCGAGCGGTTCTCGTGGTTGCGAATGAGGATGGTGTTGCCTCCCCTCGCCGGATACGCGGCCATGCCGTCGAAGATCCCCGGCGTCGGGTTGGTGTCGTCCATCGTCTCGCCCTGCCGGGAGATGATCCGGTACCTGAAGCCCCGCGGCAGATCGAGCCAGATCTCGCCGCTGTCCTGTTCACGCGTCGGCTCGAGCGGGCCGTATCCGACCGCACGGGCGCGGCTTCCTTGACCGGAGCGCTGCGCGAGCGCGGACATCGGTCCCCCGAGCGTGAGACCGCCGGCTACCGCGGCCGAGCCACCGACAAAGCTGCGGCGCGTCACATCGATTCCCATTTCTGCCCCTCCCTGGTGGTTGGGCTCAGATGAAAACGGACCGCTCGCGACCTCTTGTGACGGTCGCGTAACCGAGATGTGGCGATTGCCGCCAACCTGACTACGATCGCCGCGTGGGAGGGCGGGACGTATATGGAAAACCGCCGCCGAGGTGGCGGCCGGTCGAGCAGAGCGTGGTCTCGCGGCGCTCGCTCCTGCGCATCCCGAGGAGCAGCACCGCCGCGCGTGAGATCGACTTCGGCTCAGCCCACGAGCGCGTGCTCAGCGGCTGGGAGAACGGATCGCACGAGGGGCTGCTGCGGGCAATCGCACCCGCCGCCGAAGTGCTGGTGGAGCTCGCCGCGCTCGAGCCCGGCGCGGAAGTTCTCGACGCCGGGGCCGGCGACGGCAACCTGGCTCTGAGTGCGGCGCGGGCGGGCGCGGACGTGTACGCCTGCGACGTCTTGCCCTCGATGGTCGAACGCGGCCGCTCGCGCGGCGAGGCCGAGCACCTGGAGGTGGCGTGGCGCGTCGCGGACGTCCAGGACCTGCCCTATGCCGACGCACAGTTCGACGCCGTGGCTTCGAGCTTCGGGGCGAGCCACGCGCCGCGTGCGCTGCGCACTGCGGCGGAGCTCGTGCGGGTAGCCAAGCCCGGCGCGCTCGTCGGGCTGACCGCGTGGGTGCCGCGCGGCCTGCCGGGTGGGCTCGACGAGCTCGTCGACGCCGTGGCCCCGCTTCCCGACGGGGTGCTGCTCCCGTCCGCCTGGGGCCGCGAGGAGGTCGTGCGCCGACGCCTCGGCCCGCTGCTCGACGAGCTCGAGCTGCGCACGCGGACGCTCCGCCTGACCTGGGCGACGGCGGACCTGGCCTTCGAGGCCCTGGCCGCTCCCTACGCGCTCGATGACGCCGGCCGCGCGGCCCTGCGGCCCGCGTTCGACCGCCTGCTCTCGTCGTGCAACGACCGCCCGCCCGGCGTCGAGCTCAGTGCCCGCTACCTGATCGCGCTCGGCCGCAGGCCCATCTGAGTCAGGCCTCCACGACCCTACGACCGGGGCGAGCGTCCGAATGTGACCGGCCTGTTACCAAGTTCTTCACGAACGTGCCGGCCTGGGTAGAAGAAGCAAACCCGACACAGGAGGAGCCCCCCGTGGCCGAAGTGATCCGCCCCGCCGACCGCAGCGATGCCGCCGACCGGCCGCTGCGCGGCAAGCTCACCACCCCCACCCGGAGGGATTTCATCCGTGGCATCGCCGCCGCCGGCGCCTCCACCGCAGGCGCCGTCGCCATGCAGCGCAGCGGCCTCGACCTGTTCTCCGAGCAGGCGCTCGCCCAGGGGCGGCGCAACCGCTTCAGCGACTTCACCGCGATCGCGGCGTCGAGCAACGATGCCTTCGAGGTGCCCCCGGGCTTCCGCGCCGACGTCCTGATCTCATGGGGCGACGTCTTCCGCGACGGCAGGCGGCGTCCGCTCCGCTACGGCTTCAACAACGACTTCCTCGCCTACTTCCCGCTCAAGGGCAGCCGCGAGGGCCTCCTCTTCGTCAACCACGAGTACCCCGATCCCTTCTTCCTGCACGGCTACAAGCCCACGGGTGCGGCGAAGGCACCCGCGCAGGTCCAAGAGGAGCAGGACAACGTGGGCAACTCGATCGTCCACATCCGGCGTCACAGGAACGGGCGCTGGAAGGTCGTCTCGCCCTCCTCCTACAACCGACGCATCTACGGCGACCGGCCCGACCTCGACTTCACCGGGCCGCTTGTCGGGGCCCCGGGAATCGGAGCGAGCGCGCACGGCTCGATCGCCAACTGCTCGGGCGGCATCACCCCGTGGGGGACGGCGCTGTCGTGTGAGGAGAACTTCGACGGCTACGGCACCAACGTGGCGGTCAACGTCGACTTCGGCTACGGGTGGCACCAGTTCGGCGGGCAGCCCGAGGACGCCGAGTACCACTACACGAACTTCAAGAAGTACGGCTGGGTCTGCGAGCACGATCCGTACGACCCCGACTACGTCGGGCGCAAGCACACCGCGCTGGGGCGCTTCCGCCACGAGAACACCGCCTTCCGCCACGAGCCCGGCAAGAACTTCGTGCTCTACATGGGCGACGACAAGGCGAACGAGGGCGTCTACAAGTTCGTCTCCGACCGGCGCTTCCGGCGCGGCGACCACGCCAACAACCGCCGGATCCTCGAGGCGGGCCAGCTGTACATCGCGCGCTGGGAGCCCGAGGGGCGCCGCCGCTTCGCCAACGTGGGCGACACCGAGCCGATCAACGCGACGGAGGGCACCGGGACCTGGGTGCCCGTCCCCGAAGCGATGCTGGACGACACGGCCACGAAGCTGCGGGCCCAATTCACCGACGCCGTCTACGACATGCACTTCGCCACCAACCGCCCCGAGGACGTGGAGGTGGCCGAGGACGGCAGCGTCTTCATCGCGCTCACTAACAACAGCACCGTCCGCGATTCGCACGGCTCCGTCCGCCGGCTCCGCGAGCAGTCGGGCGATCCCGAGGCGCTCGAGTTCCGCTGGCGCGACTACGCGGCCGGCGGACCCACGGGTTCGAGCGACCCGGGAGAGGAAGGCTTCTCGAGTCCCGACAACCTCGTATTCGACAAGGCCGGAAACCTGTGGGTCGTCACGGACATCTCGTCAAGCCGGCTGAACCGCACCAGCCCGCCGAACGAGTACACCTACCACAGGAACAACGCGATGTTCATGGTGCCGACGTCCGGCCCGAACCGCGGCATCGGCTTCCGCTTCGCCAATGGGCCCGTGGAGTGCGAGATCACCGGCCCGTACTTCACGCCTGACGAAGAGACGCTGTTCGTGAACGTGCAGCATCCCGGCGAGACGACGGGCCTCACGGCGACCGCGCCCGGAGTCTTCGGCCAGGAGACGACCTACACGAGCTGGTGGCCGGAGGGCAACAAGACGGCCGGCGACCTGCCCTCGACGCCCAAGCCGTCGACGGTCGTGATCACCCGCGGCGACCCGAACGAGGGGGAGGACGACTAGCCGAGCTCGAGGACCTGCGGCGCGGGCTTGCCGGCGCGCAGGCGCTTGAGGATGCCCTCCGCGCGCTTGCGGTAGAGCACGACGTTGCGGAGCTTGATCTCCTCGTAACCGCGGATCAGGTCGGGTAGCTCGAGCAGCTCGACCGCGGTGTCGTGCGTCTGCGGCGTGAGCAGCGAGAGTGCTTCCGCGATCGTCTCCTCGTACTCGCCCACCAGCGCGCGCTCGACCCGGCGCACCTCGGCCTTGCCGAACGGATCCCACCTGGTGCCGCGCAGACGGCGCATCTTGTACAGCCGGCGGAAGACGGGGACGAACCAGGAACCGAGCTTCAGCTTGCGGTCGAGACCCATCGCCCGCAGCAGCGGCGGGTGCAGCATGAAATAGACCTTCGCCCCCTCGCCGAACTCGGCCTGCATCCGGGCCTGTTCGACCGCGTCGAGGTGGAGCCGCGCGACCTCGTACTCGTCCTTGTACGCCATCAGCTTGAAGAGCTGGCGGGCGACCGTCTCGGTCAGCTCGGAGTGGCCGGGGGTGCGCTCCTGCTCTGCCACGTGCACGCGTCGGACGAGCTCCGCGTAGCGCTCGGCGTACGTCTCGTCCTGGTACGCGACGAGCTCGGGCACCCGCGTCTCAACCAGCCGGCGCAGCTCGCCCTCGTCGCCGTCGACGGCCAAGGTGACGATCTCGCGCTCGCGCTCGCTCAGCTCGCGCACCGGCACGATCGCCTCGGGATCCCTGGTGGCGGCCTCGACCGCATCGGGCGCGGCCACCACCGCGCGGCCCCAGGCGAACGCCGCGAGGTTCTTCTCGACCGCCGCTCCGTTCAGCCGGATCGCCTGCTCGAGCGCCTCCCGCGAGACGGGCAGCAGCCCGCACTGGAAGGCGGCGCCGAGGGCCAGGGTGTTGGTCATCATGTGGTCGCCGAAGAGGCGCTCGGAGAGCCGCTGCGCGTCGAGATAGAAGTTCTGCTCGGCCCGCGTGGCGGCGTCGATCTTGTCGAGCTGGGACGCAAGCTCCGGGAAGCGCTCGTTCACGTCCACGACCATGCGCCCGGTCGGCACGGCGCTCGTCGACACGACCGCCGCCGTCCGCTCGCGATCCGCGGTCACGAGGTTCTTCTCGCTCGCCGCGCCGAGCAGGTCGAAGCCGAGGTAGAGGTCGACCGAGCCGGCCGGGGTCTTGCTCGCCGACGCGAGCGGCTCGCTCGTGATCCGCAGGTCCGAGATCACCGGCCCGCCCTTCTGCGAGAGGCCGGTCTGGTCGAGCCCGGACATGTGCTTGCCGTCCAGCAGCGCCGCCATGCCGAGCACCTGGTTGACGGTCACGACGCCGGTGCCGCCGATGCCCATCATGCGCACGCCGAAGTCCGCGGCCGACACGCTCGGTTCCGGCTCGGGCAGCTCCACCGTGAGCTCGGGCGTCCGGTGCTTCGCCTTCTCCGCGGGGACGACTGTGAGGAAAGAGGGGCAGTCCCCCTCGAGGCACGAAAAGTCCTTGTTGCAGGAGGCCTGATGGATCTGCGTCTTGCGGCCGAACTCGGTGTCGACCGGGATCACGGAGAGGCAGCTCGACTTCTCGCCGCAGTCGCCGCAGCCCTCGCAGACGCGCTCGTTGATCCACACGCGCTCGGCCGGCTCGGGCGCCTTGCCGCGCTTGCGCGAGCGGCGCAGCTCGGCCGCGCACTCCTGGTCGTGGATCAGCACGGTCACGCCCTCGACCTCCGCCAGCTCCTGCTGGGCCGCGAGCAGCTCCTTGCGGTCGCGCAGCTCGGCGATGGCGGCGAGCTCGACGCCCTTGTAGCGCCCGGGCTCCTCGGTGGTGACGATGATCCGCTTGACGCCCTCGAGCTCGAGCGAGCGCGTGAGGTCGGGCACGCTCAGCTGGCCCTCGATGGCCTGGCCGCCCGTCATCGCGACGTGCTCGTTGTAGAGCAGCTTGTAGGTGATGTTCACGCCGGCGGCGACCGCGGCCCGGACCGCGAGCGAGCCGGAATGGTGGTACGTCCCGTCGCCGAGGTTCTGGACCAGGTGGCGGTCGTCGGTGAACGGCGCCTGGCCGATCCACTGCGCCCCCTCGCCGCCCATCTGCGTGATGCCCTGGATCTCGCCCTTGCCCTCCGGGTTCAGCAGGACCATCGTGTGGCAGCCGATCCCGCCCCCGACGAGCGTTCCCTCGGGGGCCTTGATCGAGGAGTTGTGGGGACAGCCCGAGCAGAAGAAGGGCGTGCGCTGGGCCATCGGGAGCTCGGGCCGGCGGCCGTGGATCTCCTCGAGCTTGCGCAGCCGGGCGGCTACCGACTCGATGGAGAGGCCACGGCGCTCAAGGCGGGCGGCCAAGGCGCGCGCGATCAGGTCGGCGTCCAGGTCGAGCTCGGCGGGCAGCAGCGGCTCGCCCTGCTCGTCGCGCTTGCCGAGGATGCGCGGGGCGCCCGGCAGGCCGTAGAGCGCCTCCTTCAGGAGCGTCTCGACGAACGGCCCCTTCTCCTCCGCGACCACGATCTCGTCAAGCCCGGTGGCGAACTCGCGCGCGATCTGCGGCTCGAGCGGCGAGACCATGCCGAGCTTGAGGATGCGGATGCCCGCGCGCTGGAGCGCTTCGCCCTCGAGCCCGAGCCCCCGCAGGGCGTGCATGAGGTCGAAGTAGGACTTGCCCGGGGCGACGACGCCGAGCCAGGAGTCGCTCGCTCCCTCGATGCGGTTGATCCCGTTCTCGCGGGCATAGGCGAGCGCCAGCTCGGTACGCGGGCCCAGCAGCGTGCGCTCCATGTCGAGCGACGCGGGCGCGAGCAGGTTGGCGTTCGGGACGTGCTCGTAGGGCTTGCCCTCCCACATGACCGTGGGCATCACCGGCTCGACACGCGTCGGCGCAACCACCGCGGTGCTGACCGCGTCGGCCACGTTGGTGACGATCTTGAAGCCGATCCACAGGCCCGAGGCGCGCGAGCAGGCGAGCGCGTGCAGCCCGAGGTCGAGCACCTCCTGCACGTTGCCCGGGAAGAACACAGGCATCTGCAGGCTCGCCAACATCGACTCGGAGGCGCTCGGGATGGTCGAGGACTTACAGCTCGGATCGTCGCCGACGACGGCGAGCGCGCCGCCCGTGCGCGAGACACCGACGAAGTTGCCGTGGCGTAGCGCGTCGGCCGCGCGGTCGAGACCGGGCGCCTTGCCGTACCACATCGCCAGCACTCCGTCGTAGCGCGCGCCCGGCAGGCCTGCCGCGAGCTGGCTGCCCCATGCCGACGTGGCGCCCAGCTCCTCGTTCAATCCAGGCACGTGGTGCACGTGGTGAGCGAGCGCCATCTCCTTGTTGCGCGCGAGCTCGCGGTCGAGCCCGCCCAGGGGCGAGCCCTGATAGCCGGAGATCATCGTCCCCGTGTGCAGGCCGCAGCGACGGTCGGCGCGATGCTGGTCGAGGGGGAGCCGGACGAGGCCCTGGAGGCCCGTCAGCAGGATGCGGCCCTCCTCGAGGAGGTACTTGTCGTCGAGCGAGACGTCGCGAAGGCCGCCCTCGCTACGCCCGCCCTCGACCCCACGGCGCGGGCGCTCGCGCGCGGGACCGGGCCCGGCGCCCCTGGCGCGGCGGCGTACGGCTGACGACGTCATGGGGCTCTCGTTCTCCTCTCCCGCGGGCTTTGGGCAAGGCACTTTACCAATGACGGTACATGGAGCGCAACGAAATTGCGCGCCATGGCGCTCCCCGTCAAGGCTTTCGGGCGGAGCGAAGAGCGCTTGAAGGAAACGACGACCGGGTATAAGGTCAACCTACATGACCATTGCTACCCAGCCCGCCCAACGGCCGAACATCGCCCTTGCCGACGACGATCACGAGCAGATCGTCATACGTCAGGATCCCGAGACCGGGCTGCGGCTAATCGTCGCCGTGCACTCCACCGTGCTCGGCCCCTCGCTCGGCGGGATGCGCCTCAAGCGCTACGCGGGCGGCTTGAGGGAGGCCCTCGAAGACGTGATGGGCCTGGCCCGCACCATGACGCTCAAGGCGTCGGCGGCCGGACTCGACCTCGGCGGTGGCAAGGCCGTGATGATCGACGACGGCCGGACGGAGATGCGCGAGCCCCGGCTGAAGGCGGCGGCGCGCGTCATCGAAGGACTGAACGGCGCGTACGTAACCGCCGAGGACATCGGCACGACCTGCGATGACATGGACTACCTCTCGCAGTTCACGCGCTTCGCGGTCGGCCGGTCCGTGGAGCACGGCGGCGGCGGCGATCCCTCCCCCGTGACTGCGGAGACGGTCTACCAGGCGCTTCTGCGCGGACTCGAGGCGGCCACCGGCTCCAGCGAGTTGGAGGGCCGGCACGTCGGCGTGATCGGACTGGGCAAGGTGGGCTATCGACTTGCCGCGAAGCTCCGCACGGCCGGCGCCAGCGTCGTGGGCTGCGATCTGGACCCGCTGCGCTCCGAGCGCTTCGCCGAGGAGCACGGCGGCGAGATCGCGTCCTCGGCCAAGGCGCTGATGGCCCTGCCGCTCGACGTGCTCGCGCCCTGCGCGGCCGGTGGCACGATCGACGAGGCGCACGCCCACTCGCTCGACTGCAGCGTCGTGGCCGGAGCGGCAAACAATCCGCTCACGAGCCGCGACGTCGCGCGCGTCCTGTCTGAGCGCGGAATCCTCTATGTGCCCGACTTCCTCGCGAACTGCGGCGGCCTCATCCACGTGTCGCGCGAGTGGTACCGCGAGCGCGGTCCCGGCGAGGCCGAGCTGATCGCCCGCGCCATGGACCGCCTCGAGCTGGCGATCGACACTGCGCGGGCCGAGGACTCGACCCCGATCGAAGTCGCGGAACGCCAGGCGCTCGAGCGGATCGCGGCCGCGAGGGAATGAACCCGCTGCTGCTCAGCGGCGAACCGGCCTATACTCGCGCCGGTTTGGAGCGCTCGTTCGAGCCAGTCTCGTCCCGGCGGACGTTCGAGGAGGCCGTCGAGCAGATCGCCGAGAAGATCAAGTCGGGCGACCTGCACATCGGCGAGCGGCTGCCCTCCGAGCGCGAGCTCGCCGCCCAGATGCGAATCAGCCGGCCGACGCTGCGTGAAGCTGTCAGGACCCTCGCCGAGGCGGGGGTGCTGGAGGTGCGCCGAGGCCAGTCGGGTGGGATCTTCGTGCGCTCGGAGTTGATACCGCGGGAGCTGCTGCGCTCCCGTCAGGCGATCCGGGTCAGCGAGGTGGCCGGGGTGCTCGAGGCGCGCCGCCTGCTCGAGCCGCGCGTGGCTCAGCTCGCCGCCGTTCACGCGACCGAGGACGACTTCGCCGCGCTGGCCGCCCTGATCGAGCGCAAGCGCGCGCTCGCCGCCGATGACGACTTCCTGCGCCACGAGGACCTGTTCCTACAACTCGACCTCAAGTTCCACCTCGCGATGGCGCGCGCCACCCGCAACTCGACCGTGGTCCAGCTGATGCGGAGCGTGCTGCGCCGGCTGGAGATCGCCCGCGACATGGCCGTGCATGCCCCGCTCGTGCCGGATTGGGTGATCTCGATCCACGAGCGCACGCTCGCGGCGATCCGCTCGGCCGACTTTGCGCTGATCGACGAGGTGATGGACGAGCACCTCGCCCAGCTCGAGCAGATCTGGGAGCGCGAGACCGGCCGCGGGCTGGTCCGCCCGCTCCCCGACTTCCTGCAGCCGGTGGCGGAGCGGTCGCGCACGCTCCGCGCCTCGAGCTGACTACTCGAGGGCCCTCGCAACCACCCGCAGGTCCGCAACCAGCGCCTCGCGCTGGGCCTCTCTGTCCTCGGGCGGTCCGCGCAGGATCGCCGACGGGTGCATCGTCGCCGTGACGATGTCCGCGAGGTCGGAGTCGAGCAGCTCCCCGCGATGCTGCGTCAGCCGGAACTGCGGCCCCAACAAGCCCTTCGCCGCGGTCGCGCCCAGCACCACCAGCGCGACCGGGCGGACGACCCTCAGCTCCTCCTCGAGCCACGGGCGGCAGGCCTCGACCTCGAAGCGCTTGGGCGTCTGGTGAATGCGGCGACGCCCGCGCTCCTCGAACTTGAAGTGCTTGACGATGTTCGTGACATAGGCCTCGTCACGGGCGATACCGGCGGCCTCGAGCGCGCGATCGAGCTCGCGTCCTCCGGGGCCGACGAAGGGCCGGCCGGCCAGATCCTCCTTGTCGCCCGGCTGCTCCCCCACCAGCATCACCCGTGAGCGCTTGAGACCCTCGCCGAACACGGTCTGCGTCGCCCCCCGCCAGAGGTGGCAGCCGCGACACGAGGCCGCCGCGGCGCGCAGCCCCGCGAGCGACCTGCGTTCGGGGAGGAACGGCGTGGCGTCGTTCGGCTCGGCCTGCGAGTCGGGCATCGAAGGCCCCACGGCCCGCCCCTACCCGGAGCGCGGGGTGCCGGAAACGCGGCGGACGGGCTAGCTTCCCGGGCATGCCAGGACCACTGCTCGTAGTCGATGCCCCGTCGATGCTCTTCCGCGCCTTCTACGCCCTTCCCGACTCGATCGAGGGCAAGGACGGTCAGCCGGTCAACGCCCTGCTCGGCACCGCCAATCTCGTGCTGCGCGAGGTCGAGGAGCACTCGCCGCGCGCCGTCGTGCTCTGCTTCGGCCCGGACGCCGCGGACTACCGGCTCGAACTGTTCGACGGCTACCACGCCGAGCGCCCCGAGGTCCCCGACCGCCTCGCGCCGCAGTTCGCCGACTCCCCTGCCTTCTTCGGGGCGTTTGGGTGGACGGTGGCCGTGAGCGAGACGCTCGAGGCCGATGACCTGCTCGGCTCGTATGCCCGCCGCGAGGCTGATGCGGGAGGCAGCGTGCTCGTGATGACGGGTGACCGGGACATGTTCCAATGCGCGAGCGAGCGCGTGACGATTCTGTACGTTCGCACCGGAGGCCGGGGCGCCGAGGCGGTCGACCCCGACGAGGTGAGGCGGCGCTACGGCGTACCGCCCGAGCTCGTGCCGGACTTCATCGCCCTTCGCGGCGATCCCTCGGACGGCATCCCGGGGGCTAAGGGAATCGGGGAGAAGGGCGCGGCGGACCTGCTGCGCCGGCACGGCTCACTGGAGGCCGCTCTCGAAGGCGCCCTGCGCGAGACCAGGGCCAGCGTCCGGACCGCGCTCACATCTCAGCGCGACGAGCTGCTCCGCTTCAAGGAGATCGCGACCCTGCGCGACGTCGACGTGGAGCTCCCGCCGGACGGCGCCCTCGACACGGCCGGCGCGGCCCAGGCGGCGCGTGAGCGGGGAATGAACAGGCTCGCGGATCGGCTCGAGCCGGCCGATTGAACCTCGTCAGCCAGTCGATCGAGCTTCCGAGTGGCCCCCTGCACGTGCTGCAGCCGTCGGAGTCCGCCGAGCTGCCGGACGCGGGCGGCGTCGAGTGGGCGCCTGTCGCGCCGTACTGGTCGGTCCTCTGGCGCAGCGGAGTCGCGCTCGCGCGCGAGCTCGACGGAGTTGGGCTTCGCGGCCTTCGCGTGGTCGAGCTCGGCTGCGGGCTCGCCGTGCCGAGCATCGCCGCCGCGCGCGGCAGCGCAGCCGTGCTCGCCACGGACGCGTGCGCCGAGGCGGTGGCGCTCGTCGCGCGCAACGCGCAGGCGAACGACGTGTGCGTCGAGACAGCGATGGTCGACTGGGCGGAGCCGGGCGAGCTCATCAGGCGGGCGCCATTCGACCTCCTGCTCGCCGCAGACGTCCTCTACGAGCGCGCGAGCGTCGCCCCCTTGCTGTCGCTCCTGCCGCGGCTCGCACCCGAAGCCTGGGTCGCGGACCCCGGGCGGCAGGCGGCCGAGGCCTTCGTCGAGCAGGCGGGCCGCCGCTGGCACATCGAGACGCGCGTTCGCGGGGTCGTGCGACTCCACCGTCTCCAGCTGGGCGAACCGCCCGGCCGGTCGGGCGGAGCGTTCGGGCCACGCGCGCGCCCGCTATCCGGGGGCGACCAGTGAACGGGCCGTCGCGAGGACTTCGGCGACGAGGGTCGCGAGGTGCTCCGAGCTTGTGTCGGGGTGCAGGATGCAGGCGCGCAGCGTCTCGCGGCCGCCGAGGACGGTGCCAGTGACGAAGACGCGGCCTCGCGCCTGAACCGCCTCCGGCAGTCGGCGGTTGAGCTTGTCCAGCCTGGCGGGCGGACACCCCGCCGGACGCGCTCGGAAGGCGACGATGGAGGTCTCGGGCGCGGCGGCCAGCTCTAGCTCGGGTTCGCGCTCAACCAGCGTCGCCAGCTCGCGCGCAAGCGCGTTCGCGCGCGCCACTTGGGCGGAGATGCCGGCGCGTCCGCGCGCGGCGATCGTCGCCCACGTCTTGAGGGCGCGGAAGGGTCTCGTCTGCTCGGGCCCGTATTCGGCGAACGTACCGACCGGCGCGCCGGCGTCCTGGCGTAGGTATGGCGGGATGAGGCTGAACGCGGAACGCAGATCGTTGCTGCGCCGCACCAGCGCGCAGCCGGCGTCAACGGGAACGCCGAGCCACTTGTGGGGGTCGAGAACCAAGGAGTGGGCCCGTTCCATGCCGCGGTAGCGGGCCGCGATCGCTGGGTCGAGCACCCCGAAGGCGCCGTAGGCGCCGTCGACGTGGAACCACAGGTCCTCCGCGGTCGCGACATCGGCGAGCGCATCGAGCGGGTCGATCGCGCCGGTGTTGACGGTGCCGGCCGAGCCGACGAGCAGCGCCGGCAGGCCGCCACCCGCGCGATCGGCGGCGATCGACTCGCGCAGCGTGGTCGCGTCGAGCCTGCCTGTCTCGAGCGGCACCTCGCGCATGGCACTACTGCCGAGGCCAAGGACCTCCAGGGCGCGCCGCACACAGCTATGGGCCTCGGCCGGCACGTAGGCGATCAGCTGGGGGGCGCCGACGAGGCCGTCGCGACGGACGTCATGGCCGGCCGCCGCCAGCGCGCGACTGCGAGCGCCCGCGAAGCAGACGATTGTTGCGGCGGAGCCGCCGCTGGTGAGCAGCCCGGCGCCCGGCGCGTGCGGGAAGCCTACGAGCTCGGCCAGCCAACGCACCACCGTGCGCTCCAGGTGGATGTCGGCGTGATCGCCGGCGACGACGCTCGGGTTCATCGCGGCTGCCGCCAGCGAGGCCATGACGCCGGCGGGGGACGGCGGCGAATTGACCCAGCCGAAGAAGGCCGGGTGGCCGTTGCCCATGGCGTGCGGCACGACATCGCGCAGCGCGGTCGTGACGAGGTCGTCCGGCGCTGCCGGGTGCTCCGGCAGGGGCAGCTCGAGCAGCTGTTTGCGCAGGGCGTCGGGGAGCGGTTCCCAGACAGGCCCTGAGGGCAACGCGGCGAGGTAGTCGGCAACGCCGTCCACGAGCGCATGTGCGGCACTGCGAAACGCCGACAGCTCATCGTCGCGCGCAGCGCTCGTGACCGCTTCGCTCACATCGCAAGCATATGAACCTGATCAGTTCGTACGACTGTCCTAGTGGAGGCGGCCGGCACTGCCCCGGCGTCCGCGGAACACACTCCCGATGCTTGCTACGAGCGTTCCCGTCGGAGTCGATTCTCGGCAACCGGTTCGGTCTATCCGCGGGGCACGTCCCCGGCGCCACACCCTCTTGAGATGTCCCCGGACGACTGAGGGTCAGGCCTACCGGGTGAGCCCGCTATCTGAAGCCGCGTACCCGGACCGCGGGCTGTCCGGCGCGACTGCTTCACCTACCTAAGCGGGGAGAAGCTGCGGCTTATGTGTATCCGCATGTATTGGTTCCCGGGATTTTTTTACGAGGCCAACCCGGAGTCCTCGACTCGCCACATCGGGAACGTCAGCCCCACGTCGAAGCTGGTTCGCCCCCTTGTTTGCCTTCAAAAGTCTAGCGGCGGGCAGACGGCGCATCTCCTCCTGGGGACTGTCCTTAGGGATCATTCCCAATAGGCGGAACACCTCCACGGCGGCAATCTCGACGGCACCAGTCGCCAGCCATCGGAGGAATCGTGGACGAGAAGAACGATCAGACTCCCGACGAGAACGAGCGTGAGCCCGGCGCCGAGGGGCCCCCGGAGGAGAGCCCGTCCGCGGATGAGCCCACTCAGGAGGAGAGCCCGTCCGCGGACGAGCCCAGTCCGGAGGAGGTGCGGGATGAGCAGCCGGTCGCCGAAGAGACGCAGGCCGACCGGGCGGGCCAGGGCCCCGAGGATCCGCGCGGCCCGCAGGCGCCCCCTGCCGACGAGGCGCCGACGCAACCGCTCGGCCCGGATGCCGGGGCCGGCGGCGGTGGCGGCGGGGCCGGGTTCGGCGGCGGCGTTGCCGGGGCCGGCGCAAGTGGCGGGGCCGGCGGCGCTGGACAGCCCCGGCGGCTCCTGCGCTCGCGCGAGAACCGAGTGCTCGGCGGCGTGTGCGCCGGCCTCGGGCGTTACTTCAACACGGACCCCGTTTTCTTCCGCATCGGCGCGCTCGTCCTCGCGCTGATCGGGGGGGCGGGGGTGCTTCTCTACCTGGCGGCCCTGCTGCTCATCCCGAACGAGGACGCGGCTGCTGCACCGGCCGGCGCCTCCGTCGACGGACGCAATCGCGCCCTCGTCATCGCGGGCGTCGTGATTCTGCTGCTGGTGGCCTGGCCCTTTCTACTCGGCGGCGGGCTCCTCCTTGGAGGGATTCTCGTCCCGCTCGCCGTTCTGGTCGCAATCGGCGTCCTCGTTTGGTGGCTCGTCTCGGGGGAAGGACCGAGCGGAGATGCGAAAGACATCGCCCGCCGGGCGGCGCTCGGCGTCGGACTCCTCATCCTCTGCGGGTTCGTCGCCTTTGCCGGCGCTTGGGCCGCCGCAGCCGGCGGAGAGACGATCGTCGCCCTCCTGGTGATCGCCAGCGGAGCCGCGATCGTCGCCGGCGCCTTCCTCAAGCCCGTGCGCTGGCTGATCCTGCCGGCGCTTGCGCTCGCCCTGTCCGCGGGAACCGTCTCCGCTGCCGGGATCGACCTGGATGGAGGGATTGGCGACCGTCACTACCGGCCGGCCTCCACGGTCGACCTGCGCGACCGCTACCAGCTCGGCATGGGAGAGCTCACGGTGGATCTGCGTGACACCGACCTCCCGGCCGGCGACACTCCACTCGAAATCGATCTCGGCGTCGGCTCGGCGCGGCTGATCATCCCCGACGATGTGTGCGTGGCCACCAGCGCCAACATCGGTGCCGGCTATGCCGGAGCGTTCGAGAACGACGGCGAGGGCATCGACGTCGACTTCGAGGACCTGCGGGACGCGCCGGCCGGAACCAGCCGGCTGGTTGTGAACGCTGACATCGGCTTCGGGGAGCTGCTGATCGGGCATCCGAGCGCGACCTTCAATCCGTTCGACACCGACTACCGCTTCGACCGCGACTTCGATCAGGACTTCGACCGTGGCTTCGGCCACGACCGGGGCGATCGCGGCATCAACAGGGCGTGCGACGACCGGGGTGAGAGTGAGCCGGGATAGGCCGGACGTACCCTCGTTGGTCGCGGGCATCGCGGTGGCCGCGCTGGGTGTGATCCTGCTGCTTGACTCGACCGGCGCTGTCGACCTCCAGTTTGGCGTCCTCGGCCCCGTCGCCTGCGCCGCGGCCGGGGCGATCCTGCTGGCGCGCGGGCTGAGCCGGCGCGGATGAGCGCCGCCGCGCCCACCGTGCTGCGGCGCGACCGCAGCGGCCGCTGGCTCGGCGGCGTCTGCACCGGCATCGCACGCCGCTACGGGGTGGATCTGTGGCTCGTGCGCTTCGCGTTCGTGGCCGCCACCTTCGCGGGCGGGCTGGGCGTGGCTCTGTACGCGCTCGCCTGGCTTCTGATCCCGGCGGCGGAGGTGCCCGGCCGAGCCGAGCGCCGCGCCCCCACCGGCCGGGCCGCATTCGAGGTCGCCCTCGGCACGGGACTGCTACTTCTCAGCGTGCTCCTGACCTCCCGGGCTCTCGGGCTCTGGTTCTCGGACGCGGTCGTCTGGCCACTCGTCCTGGTGGCGAGCGGAGGCGCGCTGATCTGGCGCCAGTCGCTCGGCTCGCGCTCGGCAGGCACGGAGACCGTGGCGCCGCCGGTGGCGGCGCCCATCGCGAAGCGGCCGCAGGCTACCCGCGCAACCCCGGCCGCAGCAGGCGCGACCGTGAGCGACCAGCTCGCGGGAGCGCTCGGCGGCCTCAGGCAGGACGAGGGCCGCCGGGCGGCCATAGCCGTGTCCCGCACCGGTATCGGGATCGCGCTCGTGATCGCGGCCGGGATCGTCTTCCTGGAGACCACCGGTGCACTCAGCGCCGCGCGCGACGTCCTGCTATCTGTGCTCGTTGCCGTCGTGGTGCTGGGCGTGATCTTTGCGCCCTGGATCGTGCGGCTGGTGCGCTCCCTCACCAGCGAGCGCGCCGAGCGAATTCGATCGCAGGAGCGGGCAGAGGTGGCGGCTCACCTGCATGACTCCGTGCTCCAGACGCTCGCGATGGTGCAGCGCCGCGCGGGCGACCCACAGGAGGTCGCGGCGATCGCGCGCCGCCAGGAACGCGAGCTGCGTGCCTGGCTCGCCGGCCGTCCCGCTCCCGGGCAGGCGGCGCGCCTCGCACCAGCGCTGGAGGCGGCCGCGGCCGACGTCGAGGAGCGCTACGGAGTGCCGGTGGAAGTCGTCGTGGTGGGCGACCGCGACCTCGATCCGGCGGTCGAGGCAATCGTCGCCGCCGCCCGCGAGGCGATGACGAACGCCGCCAAGTTCGGTCGTGGCTCCCCCGTCGACGTATACGCCGAGAGCGGCGATGGGCGCATCCAGGTTTTCGTTCGCGACCGCGGCCCCGGCTTCGACCCCGAGCGCCTGCCGGCGGACCGGCGCGGTGTGCGCGAATCTATCGTGGGGCGCATGGAGCGCCACGGCGGCCGCGCGTCGATCACGAGCGGCGCCGGGGCCGGCACCGAGGTCGAGCTGCTGCTGGAGGAACGGGTGTGAGCGAGCCGCGCGTCCTGATCGTCGACGACCATCAGCTCTTCCGCGCGGGCGTACGCTCGGAGCTCGACCCGCTGCTCGAGGTCGTCGGCGAGGCGGGCGGGGTCGAGGAGGCCGTGGAGGCGATCCGCGAGCTCGCGCCGGAGGTCGTCCTGCTCGACGTCCACATGCCCGACGGGGGTGGCGTCGAGGTGATCCGCCGGACGGCAACCGAGGTGGAGCAGCCGCCTCGCTTCCTCGCGCTGTCCGTGTCGGACGCGGCTGAGGACGTGATCGCCGTGATCCGCGCCGGCGCTCGCGGCTACGTGACAAAGAACATCTCCGGCGACGAACTCGCCGATGCGGTGCGCAGAGTCGATGGCGGGGACGCGGTCTTCTCCCCGCGACTCGCCGGCTTCGTGCTCGACGCTTTTGCCGGGCCCGCGCCCCAGCCCGAGTCAGAGCTCGACGCGCTCACCCCGCGCGAGCGCGAGGTGCTCCAGCACATCGCCCGCGGCTACATGTACAAGGAGATCGCCCTCCGGCTCGACATCTCTCCGAAGACCGTCGAGGCGCACGTCTCCTCGGTGCTGCGCAAGCTCCAGCTCTCGAGCCGGCATGAGCTCTCGCGCTGGGCCACGGAGCACGGCCTGGGACTGTGAGGCTCAGCCGCCGGTCTCAGTAGCGCTCGGAAAGCGCGCGCTCGATCTCGCGCTTCGTGTCGCGCTCCTTGATCGCCCGCCGCTTGTCGTACGTGTCCTTGCCCTTGGCAAGCGCGAGCTCCACCTTCGCGCGCGGGCCGTTGAAGTAGACGCGCGTGGGCACGAGCGTCTGGCCCTTCTCGGCGGTCTGCCCGATGAGGCGCTGGATCTCGCGCCGGTGGAGGAGGAGCTTGCGCGGTCGCTCGGGGTCGTGGTTGTCCCGCGCCGGCGCGTAGGGCGCGATGTGCATGTTGAGCAGCCACACCTCGCCGTCACGCACCTCGGCGTAGGCATCCTTCATCTGCACGCCGCCCTCGCGCATCGACTTGACCTCCGACCCCTGCAGCACGATGCCGGCCTCGATCCGCTCGAGCAGGTTGTACCGGAACCCCGCCTGCCGGTTCGTGGCAACGTCGCCGGGCGCGGCCTTGCGCTTCTTCTTCTTCGCCATCCGGCCTACGAGTATGCACCGGCGGGCGAGAGATCCACCCTGCCGCGCGCGGTCTCAACCCGGTCGACCAGCACGCTGACGGGGTCGCCCAGGCGCAGCCGCCGCCCGGACGCCTCGGCTTCGAGCGCGGTGCCAAGCTCGTTCAGGGTCCACCAGTCGCGCAGTCGACGGCTCGGCAGGAAGCCCTCGAAGCCCTGATCGCCGAAGCGCACGAAGGCGCCCTTCTCGATCAGCCCGACCACCTCGCCCTCGAACGCCGGCGGCTCGACCGGATCGGCCTCGAACAGCACGCGCTCGAGCAGGAAGGCCAGGCAGACATCGTCGGCGGTGCGCTCCACGTCCATGGCCGCCCGCTCGGCCGCGGAGGTGAGAACGCCGGCCTCGTCGAGCTCGTAGGCGGGCAGGGCGGCGTTGTCGATGCCGAGGCCCTGGAGCAGGGCGCGGTGGGCGATCACGTCGGGGAAGCGCCGGATCGGGGACGTGAAGTGGCAGTAGCGGGCACTCCCGAGGCCGGCGTGGCCGATGTTCTTCGGCGAGTAAAACGCCTGCTTGAGCGAGCGCAGCACGAGAACGCCCAGCGCTCGCCGGCCCCTCGCCTCGCGGGCGACGATCCGCGAGATCTCCGCGGAGAGGTCGGCCGCCTGCTGCGGGGTCATGGTCTTCGGCACCGGTGGGGTCGGCACATCGAGACTCGCGAGCTGGTCGGCGAGAAAGGCGACGGCGGCCGGTTCCGGGCGCTCGTGCACGCGGTAGAGCGTCGGCAGCCGCCGGTCCGCGAGATAGCCGGCGACCTGCTCGTTGGCGAGGATCATCAGCTGCTCGATCAGCGAGTGCGACTCCGTCTGCTCCTCGTAGCGCACCCCGGTGACGTGGCCCTCGGAGTCGAACTCGAAGACGGGCTCGGGCAGACCCAGCTCCAGCGCGTCGCGCCGGGCGCGCAACGCCGCCGAGACCCGGCGCGCGGCGGCCAGCGGCTCAGCCCAGGGCTCCTCGGCCCGCGCGCGCCCGGCGAAGATCTCGTCCACCTCGCGGTAGGTGAGGCGGGCGTCGGAGCGCACGCGCGAGCGGTGGAAGGCCACCGTTCGCACCTCCGCGCCGTGCATCTCCATCTCGACCGTCACGGCGAGCCGCTCCTCGCCGGGGCGCAGCGAGCACGCCTGGTTCGAGAGCGCCTCGGGCAGCATCGGCTCGACGGCGCCGGGCACGTAGACGCTCGTCCCGCGACGGTAGGCGTCGCCCTCGAGCGGCCCGCCGGGCCGCACGTACGCCGTGACATCGGCGATGTGCACCCACACGCGGATGCGGCCGTCCTCTCTGCTGGCGGAGACCGCATCGTCGAAGTCCTTGGCGTCGTCTGGGTCGATCGTGAAGGTGGGCAGCCCGGTCAGGTCGACGCGCGCGTCGGCCGCATAGGGATCCGTGCTCGCCTGCTCCGCCTCGGCGGCGGCGGAGCGCGGGTAGTTGCGATGAAGACCCCGGTCCAGCATCAGGCCCTCCAGGACGTCGCGGGCGCGGTCGGGGCGGCCGAGCCGGCGGATCACGCGGGCGCCGCGCTTGCCGGAGCCGACGAGCACCAGGTCGCCCACGCCGGCGCCGCGGGGCTCCACAGCTGTCCGTGGCCCGCGACCGAAAAGCGGCTCCGCGATCAGGAAGCGCCCCCGCTTCTCGAGCACGGCCACGAGCGGCTGGTCGAGCCGCCGTGGGCGCGGCGTCATCAGGTCTGCTCGAGCAGGGTGTCGAGGGCTGTCGGCAGCGCCTCGTCGCGGTCGGTCTGGGGATCGTCCTCGGCGCGCACCGCGGGCTTGATGCCCGCCTTGGAGATCGTCTTGCCGCCGGGCAGGTAGTAGTTCGCCACGGTGATGTCGAGCACGCCGCCGTTCGTGAGCGGCTTGAGCTCCTGCACGAGCCCCTTGCCGAACGTGCGCGTGCCGACGATCGTGGCGCGGTCGCGGTCGCGCAGGGCACCCGTGACGATCTCGGAGGCGCTCGCGCTGCCGCCGTCGACGAGCACCACCACCGGAATGTCCTCGTCGATCGCGTCGCCCTCCGCGTCGAGCACGCGCTCGGGGCGTGAGCGGCCGCGTGTCGAGACGATCCGGCCGTCCTCGATGAAGATGCTCGCCACAAGCTGGGCTTCGCTCAGGAGCCCGCCCCCGTTGCCACGCAGGTCCAGCACGATGCCGTCGGCGCCCTTGTTGAGCACCTCGCGGACCTCGCGGCGCAGGATGCCGTGGGCACCCGAGCTGAAGCTGACCAGATCGACTACGCCGATCTTCTTCCCGTCGCGCTCGATGATCCGGCCTGTGGCCACTGGAACCTCGATTCGTTCGCGCTTGACCCTGACGTCGCGCGGCTCCCCCTCTCCCGGGGTCAGGACGCTCAGCTCGACGCTCGTGCCTGCGGGCCCCTTGATGCGGCTCGTGGCGACGTCGCTTCCCACTCCCGCGATCGACTTCCCGTTAACGGACACGATGAAGTCGCCGCGCCGGACACCCGCCTTCTCCGCCGGATACCCCTCGAACACGCGCAGCACCTTCAGCCCGCGCCGGTCCTCCTCGACGTTCATCCCGACGCCCTCGAACTCGCCGCTGACCGACTCGTTGAATTGCGACGCCTCGTCGGGTGTCAGGTAGTGCGAGAACGGGTCGCCCAGCGAGTCCACGATCCCCTTGAGCGACGCGTCGTCGAGCTTCTCCTCGTCGACCTTCCTGTAGAAGTTGTCCTCGATCGTGTCGATGACCTCCGCGCGCAGCGCGCGGTCCTCGTCCACGAAGGCGTCCTGCAGCGCGCTCGGGAGCTTCTCGGGGTGTCCGCCGAGCCAGATGCCGACGAACAGCGCGAAGACCGCGCAGAGAAAAGCCACGATTGCCGAGCGGACCGAGTTCATGCGACCGGCTGAGCTTAGTAACGCTCGCGAAAGGTCCGGTAAAGCTTCCTACACCCTGAGGAAGCGACGCAGCGTGATGCCGCTGCCGATCGCCGACACGGCGACGCAGGCGATCATCAGCACGCCTACGAGCAGCGGGAAGTCGATCGTCTCCGGTGCTGCGAGCAGCTCGAAGCGCTCTGAGAGCGGGTCGATGAAGGTCTCCTTGGCGATCGTGAGCAGCAGCACGGCGAGGAGGCCGCCGAAGAAGCCGACGATCACGCCCTCGATCACGAACGGCCAGCGGATGAACCAGTTGGTGGCTCCGACGAGCTTCATCACCTCGACCTCGCGCCGGCGGGCGAAGATCGACAGGCGGATCGTGTTGGCGATCAGCGCAATCGAGGCAAACAGAAGCAGAACGGCGAGCCCGGCGGTGAGCGCCTTCACGAGCCCCGTGGCCGAGAGGATCTTGTCGGTGTCCTCCTCGCGGTCACGCACCTCGTCGATCGCGGCGTACTGCGGCTGCCCCTTCCGCTCGAGGCTCTGGACGATGTCGTGGAGTCGGTCGGGGTCGTCCGGGGTTACGCGGAAGGAGGCGGGCAGTGGATTCGACCCGAGCAGCTCGGCGCCCTCCCGGAAGGCCTTGGGGTTCTTCTCCTGCGCGCTGGCCAGGGCCTCTCCCTTGGAGATGAATTCGACCGACTTGACGTTGTCCGTGGACTCGAGCGCCCCCCTGAGCTGGGCCTGCTCGAGCTGCGTCGCGGACTCCTCGACGTAGACGTCAACGACCACCCGGCTGCGGACCTCGTTCGCTGTACCGGTGGTGGCTTGAACGATTGGGATGAAAACGCCCAGCACCAGCGCGGTTAGGAGGATCGTGAGCAGGGCGGCCAGGGCCGGCGCGGAGCTGCGCCTCAGCCCGCGCAGCGCCTCCCTGACGAAGAAGCCCCAGCGCATCAGTGGCCTCCGAAGGCGACCACTAGTTCGGGTGGCCCTCGACACCCACGCCAAGCTCGCCGCGGAGGCGGATCGCGAACTCGGTGGTCGACTCGTCGGGCCGGTAGAGGCCGGACTTCTCGTCGCGGACGATTCGCCCCTCGCGCAGCTCGATCACGCGCCGGCGCATCTTGTCGACCATCTCCTTGTCGTGGGTGGCCACGACGACCGTCGTGCCGGTGCGGTTGATCCGGTAGATCAGCTGCATGATCCCGATGGACGTCTCGGGGTCGAGGTTGCCGGTCGGCTCGTCGGCGAGCAGCAGGGGCGGATGGTTGACGAAAGCACGCGCGATCGAAACCCGCTGCTGCTCACCGCCGGACAGCTCGTCGGGGAAGTTGTGGAGCTTGGTCGAGAGGCCGACGAGACGCAGGATGTCCGGCACCTTGCGGCGGATCTGCTGGCGGTGCTCGCCGAGCACCTGCAGCGAGTAGGCGACGTTGTCGTAGACAGTGCGGTTCGGCAGGAGCTTGTAGTCCTGGAACACGACGCCGATATTGCGGCGCAGGTGGGGAACCCGGCTGCGCGGAATCTCGCTGAGTGGGCGGCCGGCGATCAATATCTCGCCCTTGCTCGGCTCGAGCTCCTTCTGAAGCAGGCGGATGCAGGTCGACTTGCCGCAGCCGGTGGGGCCGACCAGGAACACGAACTCGCCGCGGCCGATGCGCATCGAGGCCTGGTCGACCGCGACCGAGCCGCCGTCGTAGACCTTGGTGACGTTGTTGAACTGGACGACCGGGACCTCGGGCTCAGAAGCCCGAGGGCGCTTGGCGCCCGCAGCCGCGGGACGTGTGCCCACACTCGCCATGAGGACGGTCATTAGTAGCGAACAGACCCGCTAATTCGCGACGGTTGCAAGGGTTTCTGCAGGGCCGGGCGGAGGGGGGCTCAGCGGCGCACGCGCCAGCGCGTGAAGAGGTCGCCGTCGCCCTCGGCGAGCGAGACGAGTGTGAGCTCCGCGGGCTCGACCAGCTCGCGGCCCGCGACGATCGTCAGAGCCGCGGCGCCCCCCACCGCCTTGGGGTTGAGCGTGAGGAACAGCTCGTCCACGAGGCCGGCGGCGAACAGGTACGAGTTGAGTGTTGGGCCACCTTCGCAGAGCACGGAACGAATGCCGTGTGTCTCGCCGAGATACGCCATGAGCTTCGGCAGGTCATCGCCCACGCGTGCGTACTCGAGCTGCTCGCCCATTTCCGGCAGGCTGGCGTCAGAGCCGGTGGCGATAACGACCCGCTGCTCGGGCTCGTTCAAGATCGGGAGGTCCGCGGGAAGGTCGAGCCGACCGCTCACGATCACGGCGAGCGGATCCGGCGCGAGGCCCTCGGCAATCCGCTTCTCGCGCAGCTCCTGGGATTTCGTCATTCGTCCGTAACGCTCGTTGCGGACGGTGCCCGCCCCCACCATCACGGCATCGACCTGCGTGCGGAGCTGGTGGAAGAGCCGCCTGTCGAGCTCGGTCGAGAGGCCCATGGTGCGCCACTCGATCGTGGCCTTGCCGTCGAGGCTCGAGACCATGTTCAGGCCGAGGTAGGGCTTTCCCGGGGCCGCGAGATCGGCGAGCCGCATGTTCGAGGCGAACTCCTCAGGGGAGGTCTCGCGACGCTCAGGATGGATCAGCCGCACCCGGGCAGACTAACCTGTGTAAAGCAGACTTGACATCTCCTCAATGTCAAGCTAACTTGACACCAGTGCAGAACGACGTGCGCGCGAGGAGGGCCGAGCGGGGCCTCTCGCAGGCCGCGCTCGGCAAGGCGATGGGTGTCTCGCGGCAGACGATCAACGCCATCGAGACCGGTCGTTACCTGCCCTCGCTGCCGCTCGCGATCGCGCTCGCCCGCTATTTCGGGACGAGTGTGGAGGAGATGTTCTCGGATAACGGGGAAACGGGATGAACGACGTGATGAACAACTGGACAACTCAGCTGATCGGCACGATCCTCATCGGCGCCGCGGCGGTCGCGGCCTTTTGGGTCTCCGAAGGCCCGGAGTCGGCGGCCGTGACGGCGCTGATCATGGGCGGCTTCATCGCCGTCGTGCACTTCGGCCGCAAGCGGTGGCTCGTGACGGTCGCGCAGGGCGATCCCAACGAAACGCTCGGCCTGTTGTGCGGGATCTTCGGCGCCTCCTTCGTCCTGTCCGGGGTGCTCGTGGCGCGGCGCGGCTAGTTGGTTCGCAGGACGCAGTAGCCCGGAAACTCGAAGTTCGCCGAGTTCAGGCCGCGGCCGGCACGGTAGATCCCGCCGTCGCTCGGGTGCTCCATCACGAAGGCGTTCTCGGTGCCGCAGCATTCCCTGGACTGGTCGATGCGCAGGCGCCGAGACACGACCTGGAGGAGTCCGGCGCCTGCGCGGCGGCCGTGGGCGTCGGTGCGGAAGCGGCTGCTGCCGCGGTTCTTGAGCTGCCAGCGTGGGTGAAAGACGGTGCGCTTGTCGCCCTTGCAGTAGGAGTCCCAGCCGCCGGGGTCCCGGGGCCCGCACGCAACGGGCTTGTTGAACAGGACCCGCTCCGGCGCGGCGGGGTCGAACTGCGTGATCGCGTTGCCGATGCCGAAGCCAGGCCGGGCGCGGAAGACCCCACCGATGTCGAAGGTCGTGTCCCACTCCTCGTAGACGGACCTGCAGGCAGGCGTCGGCAGCAACCTCATGCGGGCGCGCAGCTCGGTGCCGGGACAGCTCGGCAGGGCCTCCCCGAAATCTGCCATGTGGCGCGTGTGCGCCGCGAGCCGCGCGCCGCGGCGGCGGAACAGCCAGGTCTCGAGCGAGTGGAAGCGGACGGTCGCTCGCTTCGGGGAGCCGGAGCCCTGGTGCAGGACGACCATCCAGGCGAGGCCCTTCCGGTCGCGGTTCACCACGAACACCTTGAAGCCGGGGTGCGCCTCCTCACTGCCGGCGAAGTCTCCGATCGGCCCGAAGGCGGGCATCCCGGTGCGCTCGAAGTGCGCGAAGGCGCGCGGGTTGGA
>Ga0081538_10000253_pt1 | contig 60616 bp, 67 predicted proteins | sample TabmetS5T2R1_FD_71022 | JGI IMG/M metagenome (GOLD analysis project Ga0081538, IMG submission 71022) | Tabebuia heterophylla rhizosphere microbial communities from the University of Puerto Rico - S5T2R1 | ecosystem: Host-associated > Plants > Roots > Rhizosphere ...
GGGGGGCCCCCCCCCCCCCCCGGGGGGGGGTCCCCCCCCCCCCCCGGGGTCCCCCCCCGCGCCCCCGGGGGGGGGCCCCAACCCCGCGGTGGGGGGGGGGTGGGAGCCGATGTTCTCGGCGTGGTGGCTCGCGGTTTCGGTCGAGCCTGCGGCAGGCGAGTCGCGGCGCTACTCGACGCAGCGCATCATCGAGTCCGCAGTCGCGCTCCACCTCGAACGAGGTCCCGCGCAGACCTCGATCAACGCGATCGCCGAGCGCGCTGGCGTCAACCGCGTCACCGTCTATCGCCACTTCCCCGACGAGCGCGCACCCTTCTCGAGGCATGCTCGGAGCACGCGCGCAGGATCAACCCGCCGCCCGACCTGGACGCCTGGCGCGAGATCGAAGACCCACGGGGTCGCACCGAACTCGCGCTGACGCAGCTCTACGACTACTTCCGCCGCACCGAAGCCGGCTGGGCCAACGTCCTCCGCGACGCCGAGCTCGCCCCCCTCGTCAAGGAGATGGCGCAAGAAAGGCGCCTCACCTACCTACGCCAGGCGCGAACGTCCTGCTCGCCGCCTGGCCCAAGCGCAGCGCACGGCGCCCGCTGCTGCGTGCGGTGCTAGGCCTCTCGGTCGACTTCCGTACCTGGCAGACCCTGTGCCGCCGGGAGCAGCTCGACGACCGCACCGCGGTCGCGCTGATGGTCCACCTCGCCACCGCGATCGGCGGCGGCCAGCGCGCCGCCACCGCGCGCAAGGCGGCGCAGGGCTAGCCCTTCGCGCGAAACGCTCTCTCCTTCGCGCCCGCCCCCGAGGTCTCCGTTTGGGTGGCGACCCCGGCCCCCGCCGTGATACATATAGGAGTCCTATCTATCGAGGAGGAGGGATGATGGAAGCCGCCGACGCGATCCCCGGGTATGTCTACGGCAGCGACGACCTCGAGCGCTCGCCGGTCTCGGAGGACGATCTCGCCCTGCTCAAGCAGACCGTGCTGTTCGGCGACGACGACGAGCGGCAGCTGCGTCTGGCCGGCGAGGTGTTACGCGACCAGGTGGAGGACGTGCTCGACGTCTGGTACGGATTCGTCGCCTCGCACCCGCACCTGGTGCGGTACTTCGCCGACGCGGACGGCAACCCGATCGACGGCTATCTGTCCCGGGTTCGCGCCCGCTTCGGCCAGTGGATCCGCGACCTCTGCGAGCGCCCCTGGGACCGGGCCTGGCTCGACTATCAGGAGCAGATCGCGCTTCGCCACACGCGCGCGAAGAAGAATGAGACCGACGCGGTCGAGGCGCCGGAGCAGATCCCGCTGCGATACATGATCGCCTTCGTCTACCCGATCAGCGCGACGGTCCGCGACTTCCTGGCCAAGAAGGGTCATTCCGAGCAGGAGGTCGACGCGATGCACCAGGCCTGGTTCAAGGCGGTGACGCTGAGCGTGGCGCTCTGGAGCCGGCCCTACGCCGGCGACGCCTGGTGAGCCAAGGGCACGGCCTCGGCCTGCCGCCGGGCGCGCGCGACCTAGACACCAAGCTCGTCGCCGCCCTGGAGCGCGTCGGCCAGGCGCTGCGGGTCGAGCTGCGCGAGCAGGCGGCGCAGCAGGGCCTCACGCCGACACAGGCGCAGATAGTGCTGCGGCTCGGCTGCGAGCGTTCGGGTTGGCGACGGGTCGGCGCCCTTGCCGCCGCGCTGGACGTCCGCCAGCCCACCGTCTCCGACGCGGTCGCTGCGCTCGAGCGCAAGGGGCTGGTCGAGCGACGGCCGGACGTCGCCGACGCCCGCACCGCGACTCTTCGGCTCACCGCCCGCGGCCGCGCCGTGGCCAACGGGCTCGGCGGCTGGGACGAGCGCGCCCGCGCCGAGCTGCGGCGGCTTCCCGACCAAGAGAGGCGGCGCTCGCTGAGCCTGCTGCTCGACCTCATCGCCGGTCTGCAACGGGCGGGCGTGGTCGGCGTCGCCCGGACCTGCCCGACTTGCCGCTTCTTTCGATTCGAGCAGCGGTCAGGCGCCGCCAAACCTCACCACTGCGTCCTGCTCGACGTGCCGCTCGGACCGGGCGACCTGCGCCTCGACTGCCCCGAGCACGAACAGTCCGCGGCCTGACGGGTCATGCCCGCCGCTCCGTCCACGAGGGCCTGGGTGTCACGCCGGAGGTCGCGGGTTCGACTCCCGTCGCTCACGGGCCCGCTTCCTTCAAGCCGAGCGCGCACGCGACCGCGGGCTTCAGGTACATCGTCTCCACCCGCACATCGGAGAATCCGGCTCGGACAAGGGCTCCGGCCATCTCCCGGCCCCTGGCCGCCGATGTCTCGTCGGTCGCCCCTGGACCGCGTGGCTGGCGCGCCACGGCGATGAGGCCACCGGGGCGCAACAGCTTGCGGAGCTCCTTGAGGCGCGTGTCGACGTCATGCCAGAAGAGGACCGCGTTGACGGCCAGGATCTTGTCGAACGGTGCGTCGAAGGCGGGCAGGTCGTCGACCGAGCCGAGGCGCAGGTCGACGACTCCGCGCCTGATGCCGTCGGCGTTGCGCCTCGTCGCCTGTCGGAGCATCACCTCGGAGTGGTCGATCCCGCAGACGTAGCCCTCACGCGCGATGTGGCTGAGCTCGCGGATCGCGAGGCCCGGCCCAAAGCCGATTTCCAACACGCGATCGTCCGGCCGAACGTCGAGCATTGACACGGCCCAGGCGTTGCGCCTCCGGTTTGACGAGCGGTGGGCCATGAGCAGGCCCGCCGCGCGCCCCCAGAAGCCGGTCGGGCGGCCGAACTGGGCGTAGGCGGCCGCGATGACGCTCTGTCTCAGCTTCATACGCTTGATCCCAGCTGCACGGCTGTGATCATCCGACTTGAACCGCACTTCAAGTCAAGGGGATGTTCATGCGCATGGACCGCCTGTTCCCGATTGGTGAGCTGGCTCGCCGGACCGGCGTGGCGACGTCGGCGCTCCGCTACTACGAACGGATCGGCCTGCTGTCACCCGCCGCACGCGCCGGCCGGCGAAGGCAGTACACGGCTTCGAGCGCGGAGCGCGTCGCGCTGATCCGCCTCTACCAGGACGCCGGCTTCACGCTCGAGGAGATCGGTCGCATGCTCACCGCCCGAAACCAGGGACGTCGAGGCTGGGGTGACCTGGCCGAGCGGAAGATCGCGGAGCTCGACGCTCGCATCGCCGATGCACAGCGGGCGAAGAAGCTGATCGAGCACGCGCTCGAGTGCGAGCACCGCGATCTCCTCACATGTCCGAACTTCCGCTCAGCCCTCGAGGCTCACCTCAAGGCCCCGGTCGGGCGTACCGCTTAGATCTGTGAGTGCCTCGCTCTGGCCGCGAGATGCGGCTGAACCCCATCCGAGGGCGCGGTCGCCGCGTAGGCGGCCACGAAGCCCTGGCGCCAGCTCGGGTAGCGCGGCTCCCAACCCAGCTCGCGTTTGGCCTTGGCGTTGGAGGCGCCGCGGGACTCGGTTGCCATCATCACCGCCGCTTCACCGGCGAACATCCGCCCCAGCCAGCGGGGGGCGCGTCGAGGCGGCTTGGCTCCCAGCACCTCCGCGAGGACCGGCAGCCACTCGCGCACGGGGGCGGGCTCGTCGTCGACGATGTTGTAGATGCCGGCTCCGTCACGCTCGAGCGCGAGCACGGCAGCCGCGGCGGCGTCGTCGAGGTGGATGAAGGACCAGACTCCGCCGCCGTTGCCGACGATCGGGAACTGGCGCTTGCGTACCGGCTCTGGCAGCCCGTCGTTGGAGGCGCCATAGAAGGTGCCATAGCGAAGCGCGATTCCGTCCGCGGCCGTGACCGCCTCCTCGAGATAGCGCAGCGCAGCCCAGGTCTCGCGCGTTGCCGACACCGGAGTGGGGTCGAGCGGATCGTCCTCGGTCTTGACCGGCCCGCCTTCGCGCGCGTAGCGGGCGGGCGCGTAGCTCTGGGCGACGAAGCGGCGGACGCCCGCCTCGCGCGCGGCGGCGAGCAGCGCGTCGACGCCCTCCGTCCGCAGCCGGTTCGTCTGCGCGAAGGTGCGATCAAAATGCTTGAAGTCGCTCAGATCGCCCAAGGCGGTCGCCTGGTGGATGATCGCGTCGGGCTCGGAAGCGAGGACGGCCGTGCGAACGGCGGGCGCGTCGAGCAGATCGAGCGCGACCGGCTCCGCCCCGAGCGCTCGCAGGCGCTCGGCGCTGCCGGACGATCTGAACGTGCCGATCACGTCGTGCCCTGCGTCGGTCAGCTGAGGGACCAGCCGGCTTCCGATCGCACCGCCGGCTCCTGCAACGAAGACTCGCATTGCGTTTCCTTTCGGTCACATCGGCTCGATTTCAGGGGTCTACTGCTATGACCCGACGCTACGGAGGAACGTGACGGATGGATGAGCGAGATTGGCTGGCGGAGCGCTTCGAGGAGCACCGGCCCCGCCTGCGCGCTGTGGCCTATCGGATGCTCGGCTCGCTCAGCGAGGCCGACGACGCTGTTCAGGAAGCCTGGCTGCGGCTCAGTCGCTCGGACGCCGACGAGATCGAGAACCTCGGCGCGTGGCTGACGACGGTGGTCGGACGCGTGTCGCTCAACACGCTGCGCTCGCGCCGGACGCGCCGTGAGGAGCCGCTGGACGCGGTGCGCTTGCCGGAACCGATCGTCGACCGCCCCGACGGCACCAACCCCGAGCACGAGGCCCTGCTGGCCGACTCGGTGGGTCTCGCCTTGCTCGTTGTGCTCGAGACGTTGAGCCCCCCGGAGCGGCTCGCGTTCGTGCTCCACGACATTTTCGCCGTGCCGTTCGACGAGATCGCGCCGATCGTCGACCGCTCCCCCGAGGCGGCCCGCCAGCTGGCGAGCCGCGCCCGCCGCCGCGTACGGGCCGAGAACACCGTCCCCGACGCCGATCTGGACGCTCAGCGAGAGGTCGTCGAGGCCTTCCTTGCGGCCTCGCGCGAGGGGGACTTCGACCGATTGGTCGCGCTCCTCGACCCGAATGTCGTCTTGAAAGCCGATCTTGGCGCAGCCGGGTCGAGGGAAGTCCGGGGGCCGGCCGCAGTCGTTGGCCAGGCGATGTTCTATGCGCAGCTCGAGCTCGGCATGAAGCCGGCGCTCATCAACGGCGCAATAGGGGTGGTCACGACCCGGGACGGCGAGCCCTTCTCGGTCGGAGCGTTCACCGTACGAAACGGAAGAATCGTCGAGATGGACTGGCTCGGCGACCCCGCGCGCCTGCGGGAGCTCGACCTAACGATCCTCGACGACTGACCGCCACGGCCGCGTCACAACGGCGCCGGACCGCGGGTCTTAGGACCAGATGCATCCATCCCGCCAAGGAGCCCTAGCAATGACACCCAAGACGCAGGCCCCGGCCGCCGCCCGCGACGGCTTCGTCACGTACGACGAGCTCAGGGGCCCGGATCTCGACACTGCGCGCTGGATCCCGGCGCGCGTGCCGCTGCCGGCGGGCGGCGAGCACATCCCGCTCGACCCCAACGCGAAGCTGGCCGTCGCGGATGGCGAGGTGCGAGTGACGATTCCGCGCTTCTCGCTGGCCCACAGCGCCAAGTACCTCATCTCCTCGACGCGCCAGTTCGAGCTGCCGGCGGATCGGCCGGCGACCTTCGCCGTCGACATGGCGGTCGAGAACATCGGCGGCGAACCGGCGGATTACCGTCGGGGAATGGCCGCCTTCCACGTCTTCGACAGCGAGCTGAGCAAGCGCGTGTTCGCCGTCGTCGGCACCTCCAGCCGCGTCTTCGCGATGCACGAGCAGGTAGCCCCGGCCGCCGGCGGCGCGGGCGAGCTCTTCTACCACGTCGTCGAGTCGCCGTACGAGGACTTCGACGACGACTTCACCCGGTTTCGCGTGGGCGAGATCACGCTCGACCGAAGGGGATCGACCGCGGCCTGGCGCGTCGACGGCCACAAGGTGTACGAGGCCCACACCCTCATCCCCGCACGCGTCCGGATCGCGTTCGGAATCTGGACGATGCTTCCCGAGCGAGACGGCCGCTCGCGCGACGGGCAGGGCGTGAAGGCGCGCTGGCGCCGGTTCCGTACACGCGGGGTGGTCGAGGCGTGAGCCGTTACATCAAGCGCCCTCGGCCCTGGCGAATCGCTGCTTCTGAAGCACCGTGTAGCGGACGGTCTGCACGCGTATGAGCCCGTCGCGGAACACGAACGTGTCGATCCCGTCCTCCACGCGCGTCTTCTCGGAATTCGCGCTCCACTCGATGAACAGCACATCGCCCTCGTAGATCTGAGTTGGCACGTCCCAGTCGGCGGAGGGCACGTCCTCGAGCAGCTTCACGAAGCCCTCGCGTACGCCGTCCTTGCCGCGCAGCACCCCCGCGGGCGTGATGAACACGGCATCGTCCGTGTAGTCGCTGATGATGCCCTCGATGTCTCCCGCGATCAGCACCTCGGCGTGGTGCTGGAAGACCTCCTGCGGTGTGCGAGCCGTCGTGGCCTCCATCAAGGTCACCCCCTGGATCGTTGGTGCGAGCATCCTAGACGGCGAGCCCTCACGTCACCCCCCCGTGGCCCAGGGCACGGGCATTCCCGAGCGCGCCTCGAAAGCGGCTGTGTCGAAGACGATCACGTTCTCGGCCACATGCCCGTCCCGGACCCGGACCCGGTCCATGCCGGTCAGCTCGAAGGGACCGCGCTGACCGGTCGCGTGCAGGATCCAGCGAACGAATACGAAGTCGCCGCTCCGCGCGTCCTCCGCGACCTCCATGTACATGCCCGGCAGCGCCTCGACGATCGCGGCGATGCACGCCGTGTACTCGTCGCGGCCGCGCGCCGGCTCGTCGCGGCCCGGCCAGTGGCCCACCACGTCCTCTGTCAGGACACCCGGGACGAGCGCTGGGTCGGGACTAGCCCAGAACTGGGCGAACATCTCGACCGACCAGGCGGGCTGGTCGACGTTCGCGGTCGTGGCGTGCTCGGTCATCTGCAACTCCTGGGTCGGCTTGCGCTTCGAGGCCAAGGTGCCCGACGAAGGTCGCGTTGTCGATTACCTGCGAGGTAATCCGCCCGCGCGCGTGGCGAGCCGGCGATCGCGCCGGTGTACGCCGGTTCACTCGCCTAATTGGTCGGCTCCCACAGCGTCGTCCCTGGGTGGAACTGGCTCCAAGCGAACCAGAACGCCTGGTGCGCGGGAAGCTCCATCCCGCCGCCCGTGCGGGCGCGCATCCCGGCGCCGTCGGCCACCAGCTCGACTCCACCCGCCGCGACCGTGCGACCGGCCGCCAACGCGTCGCGCGCCTCGTCGGCCGGGAATGCGACGGGCCCCCGTCCCGGAGCGATCACCCCCACCACCTGAGCTTGGACTGGCAGCCGCGGGTCCACATCCCCGACCGGGAAGATCGGACCGTCGTCGTCGCGACCGCCGAGCGGGTCGTCCTCGTACGCGCGCCCGATGCCGCCGTCCTGAGCCACGATCCTGGTGCGGGGGTGGGCTTCCTTCCACGTTCCCCAGGTGCTCGTCACGACGGTTACCTGGTCAAGCACCACTCCCGCTCGCTGCAGCGGTCCCGACAGCGCTCGCCCCGTGAACGTGTCGAACACCGAGCGGGTCCGGAGGTCGTACATCACCTTGTTCGAGCGCGAGAGCAGTCCCGAGGTCCGCAGCACTGGTTGCGCCACGCCGGCGGGAACCGAGTCGAGCAGGTAGGCCTGGGCCGAGCCGCACAGGGTGCAGTAGGGGATTCCGAGCCGGCGCCCTCCGATGGTGACGTTGACCACCTCGTGCACCTCCATGATGTTCTTCGGGAAGGCCACGGCCTTCCCGGCGACCACGACTCCGAAGACCAGTCGCTCATCTGCATACCAGCCGCCCTCCGCCGCACCGGTCAGCGCCGGATCGTCGAGCGCCGGGATGCAGCCCCGCGGACAGGGGTCGGGGTCGCCCAGCGGCCGGTCGTCGATCAAAACGCCGCCCCAGGAGACGAGCCGCCAGTCGATGTCGGAGTCGCGGTCGGCGAAGAAGGGCTGCCAGCGCGGCTCGAGCGCCAGGAAGAGCCTCGCCTTGTGCTCGGGGTAGGCGGGAGGAGCGGGCAGGTCCCATGCGATCAGGTGGTTCGTAAGGCTGCGCCACGGGCTCTCCGCGAACGAGGGATCGTCGCGAATGTCGACCCCGGTGAGCCGCGTGAACGCCGACACGATCTCCTCCTGGCCGGCACCTGCCGGGGTGACCCGCAGCACGTCCGAGAGGGACCAGCCGAGCCGGGCGTCGCGGGAGGCCGCTATGATCTCCAGCGCATCGCGGTCGAGCTCTCCCGTGAGCAGCGCCGAGATGAGGCGCGACAGCGACCGCTCCACCCGCCCGTCGAGCCGTCCCGCGTGGGCACCGGGCGCGGCTGGATAGCGGTAGGCCGCCTCCGGCGCCCTCTCACTCTGCACCAGGCCGCGGTCATCCCCCCCAGCGCCGAGGCATCCGGCGAGCAGGAGCGTCGCTGCCAGTGCAGCGCACACGGTCCGCTTCACGCCCCCGACCGTAGCTCCGCGTTCGCGTGAGTGGCTTACGGTTTCCGGAACTCTGCGGAGCGGGCCCCGCGGGCCGCCGGACCGTCACGGATTACACTCGGACGAGGAAGGAGCCAGGGCGATGGACGCGGTGTTCCTGATCGGGCGGATTCTGTTCGGGGTGCTGTTCGTCTACTCGGGCTTCGGGCACTTCGCCGCCGGCCGAGACCATTCAGGGTTACGCGCGGCAGGCGGGCGCCCCTGCACCCGCCATCACCGTGCCCCTCACGGGGGTGGTGATCATCGTCGGCGGGCTCGGCGTGATCTTCGGCGTGTTCGCTGACCTCGCCGCCCTCCTGTTAGCCGGCTTCCTGTTCCTGACCGCGTCCATCATCCACGCGTTCTGGAAGACCCAGGACCCGCAGACGCGGCAGATGGAGCAGATCCAGTTCAGCAAGGACCTGGCCATCGCGGGGGCGGCCCTGGTCTACTTCTACACCTGGAATCAGCTCCAGGGCGACGCCGGGCTCTCGATCACCGACCCCCTCTTCGGCCGCGCCGACTAGTGGTCGCGGGCCGTGGGATGGCTCGGCCGCGTATATGACTGGCAACTGCCCTTGGAACGGCGTGCGCTTGCCACCGCGGCCGACCTGGCCGCGCCGGCCAAGAGCGAGCGCTTGCTCGACGTCGCGACCGGCACCGGCGGTCTGCTGAGGGAGCTTTCCCGGCGCTCTGCCCGGCCGGCCGAGGTCGTCGGGATCGATCGCTCCACATCGATGCTCGCGGTCGCCGCGGCGCGCGGCTTCCGGCCGCGTGGCGTCTGCTGCCCGGCGACGCCACGAGTCTGCCGTTTCCCGACGGCCGCTTCGACGCCGTAACAGCGTGCTACCTGCTCCACCTGTTGGATCGACAAGGCCGGGCCCGGACCATCGCCGAGATCGCTCGGGTCATGCGTGACGGCGCTCGGGTCGTCACCGTCACCGTCGAGAGCAGGCGGCCGGTGTCGCGAACGGGGCTCGCGCTCCTGCCGCGATCGTCGGGACTGCACCCCCTGGACCCGAGGGACGAACTCGCCGGCCGCGGCGCTCGAGCCGCTGCGAGCGGTGTACGTGCGGGGCGGCTGGCCCTCACTGTGCGCGCTGGCGCAGCGCGTTTAACACCCTTTAAGAAACGTTCGACGAGTCGCCTCGGTCAATTCCCACAGTTTGCAAAGCGACTGCGAAGAGAGGGAACAATGACCAGGCAGACGGGCGTACTTCCCCACAGGCCACGGATCCCCGTCGGAGCGCGGCTGTTGGCGGCGATCGGCATGGTGGTGCTGCTGGTGGCCGGCGTGTTCATCTTCGGCCGGCTGGCCGATGACGAGCAGGTTGCGCGGGGCCTGACCGCGTCCTGGTTCGGCGCCGTGTTCGCCTGCGGCTACCTCATCACGCGGCGACGACCCGAGTTGCGGCTGCCGCTGGCATCCGCCTTCGGCGCCGTCGCGATCGCGTTCGCCCTGCTTGTCGTGCTGCCGTCGATCCGCGGCAAGGAGGTCAACGAGCGGGTCGTGACGGGGACCCCTGCGAGCGAGGCCGTTCGCGCGGATGACCGGCGGGGCGGCCCTGCCGAGCAGGGCGGCCCGCGGCCGGACGTCAACATGCAGCTCGCGCACGGGTCCTTCGGCGCGCTCGCCCACGGCGGCCAAGGCACCGCCGCCGTCGTCGAGCTGCCAAGCGGAGAGCGCAAGCTCACGTTGACCGAGTTCGAGACCGACGCCGGCCCCGACCTGCGGGTATACGTCTCGACGAGCGATCCCGCCGACGGCGGCGAGCTCGGCGACTTCGTCGACCTCGGCGGCCTGAAGGGCAACAAGGGCAACCAGCAGTACACGCTGCCGGGGGACCTCGATATCGGGCGCTACTCGAACGTCGTGATCTGGTGCCGCGCGTTCAGCGTTGGATTCACATCCGCTCCGCTCGCACCCTCATAGCCATCCCTTGAACCCAGGCAAACAGCCACCCCGGAGGTGAGTCGCATGTCCGACCGTCGCATACTCGTCATCGCCAACCGCACCTGCCCGTGCCCGGCACTCGCCGACGAGCTGGCCGCGCGGGCCGGCGAGCCCCCAGGCGACGTGCTGATCGTCGCGCCCGCACTCAACACCCGCCTGCCGCACTGGGTCTCAGACGTGGACGCCGCCATGGCCGCTGCGGCCGGGCGGCTCAAGCACGCCGTCGCCAACCTCAGCGAGCGCGGCGTCGCCGCGGAGGGAGTGGTGGGCGACTCCGACCCGCTCCTCGCGATCCAGGACGCGCTGGCCGACTTCCCCGCGACCGAGATCGTGCTGTCGACCCATCCCCCCGGCCGCTCGAACTGGCTCGAGAGGAAGCTGCCGATGCGAGCAACCCAGCGCTTCGACCTCCCCGTCACGCACCTCGTCTCCGAGTACGGGCTCGAGGAGGCGCCGACCGCGTGACCCCAGGGTACCTGCCACCCCGATCAATACCCCCGGCGCAGCCGCTCTATGACGCCCTCCGCTAGGCCGGGGCGACCTTCGGCACGCAGGTCCACGAGGCTCTCGACTGTCCGCCTGAGTGTGCGCAGGACGCGCCGGCAGTGCGGACAGATGCTCACGTGGTCCTCCACCCGCTCGCGCTCGTCGGCTGAGAGGTCCTCGTTCAGATACTCGGACAGGTGGGCGTGCGTCCACCTGTGCTCGCGCATGTAGCGGCGCCGTTCGAGCAGGCGGCGGATCATCGTTCGCCCTCCAGGTAATACCGATCGACCGCCCTGCGCACGGCGAGGCGGGCGCGGTGGAGGCGGCTCTTGAACGCCGCCTCGCGGAGCTCCATCACCTCGGCCGCCTCCTGGGTCGAGAGGCCCTCCACGTCGCGCAGGATCAGCGGCGCTCGGTACTCGATCGGCAGCGCCCGCACGGCATCCTCCAGCACTCTTCGAAGGTGGGCCTGCTGCGCGCGGAACTCCGGCACCTCGCTCCAGTCAGGCGCGTCCTCGATCGGGGCGTCCTCGATCGACGCGACCATGCCGGGCGGCGGCCGGCGCTCGGCGCGCCGCTTGGCTTCGTTGATTCCGATCCGGTAGAGCCACGTGAAGAACCGGGAGCGGAACTCGAACCTGTCGATGCTGCGCCAGGCGCGCAGGAAGGCCTCCTGGGTGACCTCCTCGGCCTCGTCGGCGTCGGCGACGAAACGCAGCACGACGGCGTAGAGACGATCGGCGTGGCGTCGCACAAGCTCCTCGAAGGCGAGCCGGTCGCCGGCCTGAGAACGCTGGACGAGTTGCGTCTCGTCGCTCTTCGGGATCGGCGCGCTCACGCCCGCACCCCAGAGGACCCGTCGTGCACGGGCATCTCCCGTAGCTTGCCAGGCCGCGGCACCCGATCACTAGAGCGGAGGAAACGCCTCCCTGCGCAGGCGCTCGATCACGCGGGCGGCCACCGCTCTCGCCGGCGGAGCTGCCCGGCCGAGCTCTCGCAGCTCCCAGACGAGCACGGTCAGCGATCGCCGGAGCGGACCACACTCGGGGCAGAGCCGGGCATGCGCCTCGAGGCGGCGCCGCGCCCGCGACGAGAGCTTGCCGTCTATGTAGTCGGACATGCGGCGCTGCGACCAGCGATGCTCGCGCTTGTCGCGGAGGCTGCGTACGAGTCCGGTCACGGCCCTTGGACCCGCGCGGGGCCTTGTCGGATTCAGGCGCATCGCATTGGATCCTCGTGACCGCAGCGGGGTCAAACCGCGACATCGACACAGCGATACAGCGCTCCTCGCACGACTCGGTACTGCTCGAGCTGATGCCTTCGATCTGCCGGGCGTGCCGACGGGTGCTCGAGGCCGAGGTGCTCGCTCGCGGCGGCAAGGTCTACCTGCGCAAGCACTGCCCCGACCACGGCGAGTTCGAGGCGCTCGTGTACGGGGACGCGGAGCGCTACGTCGAGATCCGGCGCTTCAACAAGCCGGGCGAGCGCCCGCTACGGCTGCAGACCGAGGTCGTCGACGGCTGTCCGCGCGACTACGGCATCTGCCCGGAGCACAAGCAGCACACCTGTCTCGGGATCATCGAGGTCAACACGGGCTGCAACCTGGACTGCCCAATTTGCTTCGCAGAGTCCGGCACGGGCCATCAGGAGGACGGCTTTTCGCTCGGGCTCGAGCAGGTCGAACGGATGCTCGACGCATTCGTCGCGGCGGAGGGCGAGCCCGAGGCGATCCAGCTCTCGGGGGGCGAGCCGTCCATCCACCCCCAGATCCTCGACATGCTTGCAGCGGCCAAGGCCCATGGCATCAAGCTGGTGATGCTCAACAAGGCCTGACCGAGCTCGCAGCCCACTGGGCCCCGCCCAGCACGGTGAGCCGGGGCGGCAGCTCGCGCAGGTCCAGGACTGTCTCGTTCGTGAGGAAGTCGACCTCGGCCAGGCCCGAAATGGGCGGCGCGGCAGGCCGGGAGCCGGTTGCGATGATGGCCGCGCGATAGCGCAACTTGCGCCCATCGGCCTCCACCACCCCCGGAGACTCGAAGCGCCCGCGGGCACGCACCACCTCGACGCCCTGGGCCTCGAGGTGCTCGGGGGTATCGGGCACGCCGGCCCGGCGGATCACCTCCTGGACCCGGTTCATCACGCGGGCGAAGTCGACGCCAGGCTCGCACGGCTCAACTGCGACCGTGTCGGCGGTGCGCATGCCGTAGGCCCGCTGCGCGGAGGCGATCAGGCTCTTGGAGGGAATGCAGCCGGTGAACAAGCAGTCGCCGCCCGGCTGCTCGGCCTGCTCCACCGAGCGCCACCCGCGCACCCACGCGTGCCGCATACAACGAGGCGATCAAGCCCGCCGTCCCTCCTCCCAGGACAACGAGGTCGTAGCGTCTGCTCATTCGAGCTTGGATACCGGTCAGGCCCCAGGGATTCAAACGGCGCGCGAACCGTCCACTCGCCGCCGGGGTCCAAGAAGCGTGACGCGGCTATGGCTCACGGCAGCGCTGGCGCTCACGGTCGTCGTCCTCGCGGCGTGTGACGACGACGAGCTCGCGAGCTCGGATCGCTCGGGCCGCGGCGGCGGACCTACCGACGTGCTGCGGGTCGACACGAGCGGCTGGAAGACCGACTTCTCGAAGCACAGCGTGCCGCTGTCCGAGTTCCTGTCGGGCGGTCCGCCGCGCGACGGCATCCCCCCGATTGACGATCCGAAGCCGGCCTCGCAGGCCAACGCCGACGGGTGGATCTCCGACCGGGAGCCCGTACTCGCGGTCGAGGTCGACGGGCAGGTGCGGGCGTACCCGCTCCAGATCCTGGTCTGGCACGAGATCGTCAACGACGTGCTCGGGGGCCGGCCCATCGCCGTCACCTATTGCCCGCTCTGCAACTCCTCGCTCGTCTTCGACCGACGGGTCCGCGGCCGCACGCTGACCTTCGGCACCACCGGCAACCTGCGCAACTCCGACCTGGTCATGTGGGACCGCCAGACCGAGTCGTGGTGGCAGCAGCTGAGCGCCGACGCCGTGGTGGGCAAGCTCACGGGGACCCGTTTGACGGTGCTGCCCTCTCAGATGCTCGGCTGGACCGACTTCAAGCGCCTCCACCCAGGCGGTGACGTGCTCTCGCGCGACACCGGCGTCGAGCGCGACTACGGCAGCAACCCCTACCAGGGCTACGACCAGCCGGACAGCGACCCGTTCCTGTTTGAGGGCGACGCCGACGACCGACTGCCCCCAAAGGAGCGCGTCGTGGCCGTGTTCGCCGGCGACGAGGCGGTGGTCGTGCCCTTCAGCCGGCTCACCCGCGAGCCCGTCGTCCACACCCAAGCCGGCGGGCGCCCGGTCGTCGTGATCTACGAGCGCGGCGTCCTCTCGCCGCTGGACCAGGCGAGCATCGCGGACTCTCGTGACGTCGGCACCGCGGCGGCCTTCGACCGGCGCGTGGACGGCCGGCCGCTCAGCTTCGAGCGGCGCGGCGGCGGCTTGGTCGATAGCCAGACCGGCTCGCGCTGGAATCTCGCCGGCCGCGCCGTCGCCGGGGCGCTGGCGGGCAGCAGGCTGCGGCCGGTCCGCCACGACCAGCAGTTCTGGTTTGCCCTGGCGGCGTTCGTACCCGACGCCCGCATCAAGCGCTAAGCGCGAGCCGCCGATTTGTTCAGCCTTTCGCAAGGGTCTCGAAAGATCCGCGACGTACGGTGCGCAAAGGCGATACCCGACCTGAGGGGGGAAGGGATGCGCACCAAAAACCTGGCCGCCGCAGTGGCGGCGGTGACCGCGCTGGGGGCAGCGCCGGCTGCCGACGCAAACCGCGCGGACACATTCGAGGTCACCTTCACAGACCTGACGAGCGGCCAACCGCTGACGCCGGCGGTGGCGGCCACACATCGAGGGAGGAACGAGTTGTTCCGCGTCGGCGACCGGGCGAGCTTCGGTCTCAAGGAGATCGCCGAGAACGGCAACAACGCGCCGATGCTGTCACGGCTCGCCTCGGACGGGGACGTGTCCGACTCCATCGAGGCGCCCGGCGGCCCGCTCGTCCCGGCGGCGACGCCGGGTGACGCGATGTTCGGACAGAGCACCACGTTCACGCTGACCACCGACCGCGGCGCCAATCGCCTGTCGCTGGCGGCGATGCTGATCTGCACCAACGACGGCTTCACCGGCGTCAACAGCCTCGGGCTGCCGCGGCGGGTCGGCGAAAGCGTCACGGTCGAGACGGCCGCCTACGACGCCGGCACCGAAGCCAACACCGAGGACTTCGCCGACATGGTGCCGCCCTGTCAGGCCCTGATCGGCGTAACTGGGGAGCCCGGGACCGGGCAGAGCGATCCGGCGCTGGCCCAGAACGACGTCATCCGCCACCACGCCGGCATCACCGGCCGCAGGGATCTGATTCCGGGGGTGCACGGCTGGGACGTGAACGCGCCGGTGGCGCGCATCACGGTCACCGCCACGGACTGATCGCTACGGAGCTTGCGCGGGCCCCGGCGCGTCCGGGGCCCGCCGAGGCCTACTCGACCCGCGAGACCGGCTCTCGCGGAGACGCGCGCAGCGGCCGAGCCACCGCAGGCGCGCCCGCTAGCTTCGTCCACCGCGCGCCCCGGCCAAGAGCCCGAGGTTTGAGACGATGAACGGAACCAGATAGTTGAGCGCAGCCTTCGCGAGGGTGGTCGTGGTGGCGTCGCCGCGGAGGATCACGTCCGCGTGATTGATCGCCGTGAGGATCGTGCCGACGACGAGCGCGATCGCCAGCGTCCGAAGCAGATACTCGGGTCGGAGGCAGATGCGCAGCGCGTTCCGCACCGATCCATGCTCGCCCGACCGCGCACCCACCTGCAAGCGCTCATCGTGTAGGGGTTGGGCGCTCAGCCGCGGAAAGTCGCCGGGGCCGTCAGAGGCACCGGGCAGTTCACGGTGAACACCACACCGTTCGTGTCCGGCGTCCCCGGGTGCTCGTTGAGCTCGCCGGCGTCGCGCGCAGCGTGGACCTGGCGCTCGGTGCGGAGCACCCGCGGCCCGCGTCCGTTCCGCCACTCGTACGTGAAGTGGTCCCAATACGGGCTCCACTGCGGGTCGCCGGGGTCCGAGTCGAACACCGACGGCTGGTGCTCCATCGGTCCGGGCCCCTTGATGCCGTTCATGAACACGTTCGTGCGCCCGGTGCCGCCGGCCCGCCTCGGGCCGGCTTGGAGGCCGGGCGAGAATAGGGTTCGGGTCATCTCGGCGGCGGGCGCGATCGAGTGGTCGCAGACGATGTAGCGGGCGTTCGGGAAGCACTCGTGCAGCTTGAACTTGACCTCGCGCCCGCGCGTGTCGGGTTCCTCGATCAGCTGGCCGCCCTCGAGGTATGCCCGCAGCTTGCTGTCCACACCGATCTGCGCCCCCGGTGCCTTCACGACCGGCGCGTTCAGCACCACCTGGGTGGGCTGGATCGTCGCGTCACCGGCCCGCTTCGCGTGGTCGGCGTCATCGACGGAGGTGAGCCGGCGCGGCTGCGCGGTCCAGCGAACGCGGTTGACGCGCCAAGCCGGCGTGTAGCCACGGTCGCCCGGCGCGACCGAGATGAGCGCGGCCTGCCCCTCGACGCCCCCCTCGACCAGGTAGATGTCGTTCGTGTCGCGTGACACTGCGAGCGCCTGCAGCTTCGGTGCGAATACCAGCCCCTCCCGCCTCGCGAACTCCTCGTCGGAAGCATCTGTGCGGATGAACCAGCATTCCCGCCCATCGGCGAGCCCCCGGTGCAGGCGCATGCTGACGAAACCGAAAGCGCCCTCCCACTCATCGGAGGAGAGTGCGAAGTCGCGCACGTCACCCACGATCGGCTCGCCCTCGGTGGTGGCGGTCCTGGCGGCTCCCGCTCCGCTGCCCCCGTCCTCGTCGTCGCCGCAGGCCGCCAGGAACGCCGGAAGCCCGCCCCCGGCGGCGAGCGCCACAGCGCCTCTGCCGATCAGTTGCCGCCTCCGGATCCGCCACTGTCCCGTGTCGATGGCGCCGTCAGTGAGCTGCATGGCACCCCTTCCGTTGCGATGGCCGGCCAAACTTCGACCTGCCTCAGACGCGAACGGTTCAACCGGTTTCGGGGAGCCTCTCGAGGCCGCGCTCGCGCGCGTAGGGAGCGCGACCTCGACCCAGGTGCACGGGCCGGAGGCAGATGCGAAGCGCGTCTCGCACCCCTACTGGTTCGCCTGGGCCAGCAGCCAGAGCGCCAGGCTCGTGAAGCCGACCATCACCGCGAGCATCCAGTACTGGGAGCGAACGGCGAGCCTTGCGTCGTCGTAGAGGGCCAGCGCGCGGTCGTGAGCGAGGGTCAGCGCAAGCACGTGGCCGACCACGACGAAGCCCACCTGCCAATACCAGGTCGCCTCGCCGCCGATGATCGTGTAGTCGATCTGATTGCTCGCAGTGCCGAAGATGTCGCTTCCGTCGCCAAGCGGATCGGATGCGAGGAAGACCATCGCCTGGCCCTGGAAGAGCAGCAGGGTGAGGTAGTGCGCGGCCACGTACGCGAGCGCGATTGGGACGAGCGAGTGCACGAAGCCGTTCGCGAGCCGGCCGGCGCTGAAGCCGCCGCCGACGCTACGGGCGCCGAGGACCCCCAGCCGGTAGAAGCCGTAGACCAGCAGGATCGTCCCGATCAGCCCGATCAGGAAGGCCAGCTCGAGCGAGTTCTGGGGTGAGAAGCCCAGGTCCTGGAAGAACTGCGCGATGTCGGGCGAGATGTTCGTCCAGGGCTCGGCCTCGGACGCGCCGTCGAATGTGACCGAACCGATCATCACGGCGAGCAGCGGCACAGTGCCGGCCGCACGCGGCAGATCCGGCAGTCCGGACAGCGGCTTGCGAAGCCCAACCTCGCCTGCGCGTGTCTCGAACGGCGACAGCCGCGAGAAGAGATTGAAGTACACCGAGAAGGCCTCACCGCGGTCGCACCACTGTTCGATCCCGTACAGCGCCATCGCGATGAATGTGAGGGCCGAGTAGATGAGCGTGGCGATCGCCAGGTTCTCCGGCCGGTCGCCGTTCGCCGCCACGAGCTCGAGCGCCGCGAACGCGAATATGCCGGCCGCCGCCGGCCAACGTCCCAGCTTCTCCGGGTACGCCAGCGGGGCCGGCAGCTCCCCACCCGCCGCCGTACGGGCCACCCAGGCCACCCCGCGCGCAACTGCCCGCCAGGGGTTGAAGGCACGGAACACGTCCCCGAAGAGCACGCTCACGGGCACGAAGCCGAGCCAGAAGATGACGTAGATGAACGTGGGGGCGAAGTTGGCGGTCGAGCTCTGGACGCCTTGGAGCCCGGTGTAGACGACGACCCCGAGCAGGAGCGCGCCGATCGTGCCGCACAGGATCTCGAGCGGACGGCTCGCGAGCAGCTTCCCGAGCTTCCCCCCCAGCGGCCGCCAGCCCTCGGTCTCGAGCTTGGGCTCCGGCCACAGGATCGCGAGCGCCACGAACGACACCACGAGCACCATCGCCGCGGCCCACCCGAACAGCCACTCGGGAATGGGGAGATCGGAGCGGGCAACCAGCCCGTGAGCCAGCTGGATCACGGGTGCGTCAGGCGGGATTCACCACCAGCCGCGCGACAAGCGGGTTCCGGCCCGCGTCCTCGGCCACGTGGCTCTCGACCTCGAAGACGCCCTCGAGATCCGCCCTGAAGACGAAGCGAGCGGGCGTGCCCGGCCCGGCGTTCTTGGTGATGTCGTATCCGTGGACGTGGATTTCGTCCGGAGCGTCGGCCGCTACCACGAGCCGGACGGCGTCGCCCCGCGCCACCTCGACCGTCTTGGCGCCTCCGACGACCTCGCCGCCCCGGATCCGGACCCGGGTCACGGCCGGCTCGGGCGGCGGCTCGGGCTCGGTCTGCGCGTCGACCTCGGTCTCGGCCTGAGCCACCGTCTCCGCCTCGGTCTCCGCCTGTCTCGTGGTCGTCTGGGCGGCCTGCTCACCGTCCCCGTCATCGGAGCCCGGGCTCGCGATCACGAAGGCGAGCACGGCCACGGCGAGCGCCGCGACGACCAGCATGATTCGCTGATTCCTGGACATCGCGGGCGCGAAGTATGGCAACGGCCCCGTGGCCGTCTTAATGCCGCTCGGCTAGAGGGTCGACTCGCCCAGCGCCACTTCGTCGAGCGGCCGCTCGCCGTCGACCCGCTCGGCGGCTGCCGGCACGTCCAGGGCGGCCCCGTCGCGGCGCTCCGGGTCGAACCGGTAGCCCACACCGAAATGCGTGTGGATGTAACTCCAGTCGGGCGACGCCTTCTCGAGCTTCTGGCGCACCTTGCGGATGAAGACGTCGACAGAGCGGTCGCCGTGCGCCATCGCGTAGCCCCAGACCGCCTGGTAGATCTCCTCGCGCTGGAGCACCTTCCCCTCGGCCTGCGCGAGCAGCTGCAGGACCTCGAACTCGCGCCGGGTGAGGTCGACGCTCTGCGTTCGCACGAAGGCCTGGAACTGGTCGGCGCGGATCTCGAGCTCGGCGGCCACGAGCGGACCGCTCTCGACCCGGGCGGAGGCCCGCTTGCGGCGGCGGACGACGGCCTCCACGCGCGCAAGCACCTCCTCGGGATGGCAAGGCTTGGTCACCCAGTCGTCGGCGCCGAGACGCAGGCCGCGCACCCGCTGCGAAACGGTTGAGCGACCGGTGCAGACGACGATCCCGAGCCCGGGCAGAGCGGCGGAGACCCGCTCGAGGAAATCCCAGGCGCCGGCGCCGAGCAGGACAAGGTCGACCACCAGCGCGTTCACGCGCATGGCGACGAACTCCTCGGTTCGCGGAGGCGCCTCGAGTCTGCGGTACTGCCAACCGAGGTCCCCGGCGCGTTTGACCAAAACGCGCACGAATCCCGAGTCAGAGTCAAGAATCGCGAGACGGAGCTCCGACATCCGCCTGGAAGTCTACGCGAGTGCCCAGTCGGCTCCCGATTCCATTTACAGCATTTTCACAGGCCGTCAACGCGGAGATAACTGACATTCCGCACATAGCTGGAACAGTCGCCGGGCGATGGAGGCAGCGACGAACCAAGAGAACTTCCACATCGGAGCCTTGGAGATCCGCCCCGGCGAGTACATGGCCCTGCTGGATGGCAAGCGCCTCCCCCTGACCGTGCGAGAGCTGGAGCTGCTGACCGCGCTCGCAGAGCGCCACGACCGCATCGTCAGCCGCGAGGAGCTCTACCGCGTGGTTTGGGGCGAGCCCTATCGCAGGTCCGACCGCTCGGTCGACGTGTACGTGGGCAAGCTCCGCCACAAGCTGGAGGAGGCGCGTCCCGGCCGCCAGCTGATCCACACGCACTTCGGTTTCGGGTACCGGCTCTCTTCCGATTGAGGTCTCTTCACACGTTTTTCACAAGGCGGCGACAACCCGATAACAGACTCGTCCCGGGTCGCTGAAAGCCTCGCGCCGAAATGTCCCTATACAAGGAGAAGACCCGCATGAGGAAGCTCCTCGTGTTCGCCGTATGCGGCGCTCTCGCCCTCGGGGCGGCGGCCTGCGGTGGCGACGACGACGACGACAGCGGCGGAGGCGGCGGGGGCGGCGGCGACCTCTCCGGAAGCATCCGTATCGACGGCTCGAGCACGGTCGGCCCATTCGCCCAGGCCGCGGCCGAAGAATTTCAGGCACAGAATCCCGGCGTGAGGATCACCGTCGGCACCTCCGGGACCGGTGGTGGATTCGAGAAGTTCTGCGCCGGCGAGACCGACATCTCGGACGCCTCCCGTCCCATAGACGAGGAGGAGGAGGTGCCGATCTGCGAGAAGAACGGCGTGACCTTCAAGGAGGCTCAGGTCGCCAACGACGGCATCTCGGTCGTCACGAATACGAGCATGACGGTCGAGTGCATGACGACCAAGCAGCTCAAGCAGCTGTGGGAGCAGGGATCGAAAGTGAAGGCCCTCAGCGAGATCGATCCCAAGTTCCCAGACACGTCGCTGAGCCTCTTCGGCCCAGGCACGGACTCCGGCACGTTCGAGTTCTTCACCGAGGAGATCAACGGTGAGGAGGGCAACACCCGCAAGGACTACCAGCCCTCGGAGGACGACAACGTGCTGGTCCAGGGAGTCGAGGGCGAGGACGGCGGGCTCGGCTATTTCGGGTTCTCGTACTACGAGCAGAACCAGGACAAGCTGAACCTGGTGTCGGTGGACGACGGCGACGGCTGCGTCGCTCCGAGCGCCGAGACGATCGCCGACGGCTCCTACAAGCCGCTCTCGCGCCCGCTGTTCATGTATCCGAGCGACGAAGCGCTGAAGAAGCCCCAGGTCAAGGCGTTCATGGACTACGTGCTCGAGAACTACCAGACCATCGCCGAGGCCTCCGCCATCGTTCCGATGAGCCAGGCACAGGCCGACAAGGCCAAGACCTCATTGGGAGGAAGCGGCAGCTAGGTGGAAGCCGGTGACGCAGCTGTAGCAAAGGGCCGCGCGGAGGTACCGAGCCTCCGCGCGGGTCGCCGCCGCTGGGGAGAGGACTTCATCAAGGGGCTGCTGATGCTGGCGGCCTTCATCTCGGTGCTGACCACCACCCTGATCGTCATTTCGCTGATCGAGGAGACGATCTCCTTCTTCGGTGAGGTCGGAATCGGGGATTACCTCTTTGGCACCGAGTGGGCGCCGCTGTTCGAGCCGGCGTCCTTCGGAGTGCTGCCGCTCGTGCTCGGAACGCTCGTGGTCAGCGCGGTGGCAATGCTCGTCGCGGTACCGCTTGGCCTGGCGGCGGCGATCTACCTGGCGGAATACGCCCGGCCCGCCGTACGCAAGATCATCAAGCCGACCCTCGAGGTGCTGGCCGGCGTGCCCACGATCGTCTTCGGTTACTTCGCGCTGACGTTCTTCACGCCCGAGATCCTGCGCGCCATCCTCGGCTCCGACGTGGCCATCTTCAACGGCCTGTCGGCCGGCATCATCATCGGCTTCCTGATCGTGCCGACCGTGGCCTCGATCTCCGAGGATTCGATGACGGCAGTGCCCCAGTCGCTGCGCGAGGGCTCGTTCGGGCTCGGGGCGTCGAAGCTGCAGACGACCATGCGGGTCGTGTTTCCGGCCGCCCTGTCGGGCATCGTCGCATCGGTCGTCCTGGGCTTCTCGCGGGCGGTGGGCGAGACGATGGTGGTGGTGATCGCCGCCGGCCTCAGCCCCCAGTGGGGAGTCAACGTGCTCCAGCCGATGGAGACGATGACGGCCTTCATTGCCTCGACCGCCAAGGGCGACATCGCCACCGGCACGATCGCCTACAAGACGATCTTCGCCGTCGGCACCACGTTGTTCGTGATCACGCTGATCATGAACCTGATCTCGATCCGCTTCGTGCGGAAGTACAGGCAGGTCTACGAATGAGCGCCCACGCTCAGCCGGTCGGGACGCCCTCGGCCAAGAACCGCGCCAAGGACCGCGGCTTCGTCATCGGACTGCTCCTCTGCGTCGGCGTATCGATCCTGCTGCTGGGCGTACTGCTCGTCGACATCGTGGCGGACGGTGCAGGCAACCTGACATGGAACTTCATCACGAGCTTCTCCTCCATCAACGCGGACCAGTCGGGGATCCAGGCGGCGTTCTGGGGCACGATCTGGCTGATGGGGGTGTGCGCCCTGTTCATCGTGCCGGTGGGTGTGGCGACCGCCGTCTACCTCGAGGAGTACGCGGACGAGACCCGCTGGTACAACCGCTTCATCGAGCTGAACATCCAGAACCTGGCCGCGGTCCCCTCCATCGTGTACGGAATCCTCGGCCTGGCCTTCCTGGTACGCGGTCCGCTCTCACTGGGCCCGGTGATCCTCGCGGGAGGGCTGACGCTCGGGCTGCTCGTGCTGCCGGTGGTGATCGTCGCCTCGCGCGAGGCGATCCGCGCCGTGCCGCCCTCGATCCGCGAGGGCTCCATGGCACTCGGGGCGACGCAGTGGCAGACGATCTGGCGGCAGGTGCTGCCCGCGTCGATCCCCGGTATCGCGACGGGTGTGATCCTCGCCCTGGCCCGCGCGATCGGCGAGACGGCCCCGCTGATCGTCATCGGCGCCGCCACCTTCATCGCCTTCAACCCGGAGGGTCTCGACTCGGCGTTCACCGCGATGCCGATCCAGATCTTCGACTGGATCACGAGGCCGTCCAACGACGTGAACGACTATCGGCCCCTTGCGGCCGCGGGCATCCTGCTGCTCATGATCATGCTCCTGGTCATGAACAGCGTCGCGATCTGGCTACGGAACCGTTACGAGCAGAAGTGGTAGGTGATCTAGAGTGGCGGATCGAGTGACGGAACACGACGAGCAGCGCACGGAGGAGACAGAGCAGCGCGGGCTGACCCAGCCGCTCGAGCTCCGCTCGGCTCACGGCGACAGCTCGGTGCCCGCAGTCGACGGCATGCCCGAGGCGGAGCGCAGGCCCCGCGAGGCCATCTTCTCCCTCGACGACGTGATGGTCTCCTACAACAGGAAGCCCGCGGTCCGCGGCGTCACGTTCGACATCGGAAAGAACGAGATCACCGCGCTGATCGGCCCCTCGGGCTGCGGCAAGTCAACTTTGATCCGCTGCCTCAACCGGATGAACGACCTGATCCCCGGCGCGAAGGTGGAGGGCAAGGTCCTTTACCACGGGCAGGATCTGTACGACTCGGCCGTCGACGCCGTCGAGGTGCGGAAGCGGATCGGCATGGTGTTCCAGAAGCCGAACCCGTTCCCCAAGTCGATCTACGACAACATCGCGTTCGGGCCTCGGGTGCTGGGCATGAAGGGCAACATGGACGAGCTCGTCGAGCAGGCGCTCACCCACGCCGTGCTCTGGGACGAGGTTAAGGATCGCCTGAAGACGAACGCGTTCGGCATGTCCGGCGGCCAGCAGCAGCGCCTGTGCATCGCTCGCTGCCTCGCCGTCGAGCCCGACGTGATCCTGATGGACGAGCCCTGCTCAGCGCTCGACCCGATCTCGACCGGCAAGATCGAGGATCTCATGCTCAACCTCAAGAACGAGTACTCGATCGTGATCGTCACCCACAACATGCAGCAGGCGGCGCGCGTCTCCGATCGGACCGCCTTCTTCACGGTCGAGCTCAGCGAGACCGAGGAGCGCACGGGCCGCGTCGTCGAGATCGACGACACTGAGAAGATCTTCACGAACCCGAGCGACCCCCGCACCGAGGCATACGTCACCGGCAAGGTCGGCTAGCGAGGCGATTGTGCCCGATACGGCACGTTCCGCATTCCAGGAAGAGCTCGAGCGCCTCGAGAAGCAGGCGCTCGGCGCCCTGCCCATGGTCGTGACCGCGCTCGACCGAGCGCTCGAGACCATCCAGCACCAGGACGTCGAGCTGGCGAGCATGGTGATTGCGGACGACGATCGCATCGACGGCCGCTACCTCGAGGTTCACCAGGGGGTCCTGTCCTTGCTTGCCCTGCAGGCGCCCGTGGCGGGCGACCTGCGGCTCGTGGCCGCGATCCTCCACGTGATCAAGCACGTCGAGCGCATGGGCGATCAGTGCGTCAACATGGCGAAGCTCGTGCCGCTCGCCGGGCATGAGCCTCCTGTGGACCCGAGCATGCTGGATCTCATCCGGCGCATGGGCGGCCAGGCCCGCCAACAGGTGATCCAGTGCGGTCAGGCCTTCGAGCTTCGCAACGTGGCGATGGCCCAGGATCTCGTTCGCCAGGACGACGAGATCGACCAGCTCAACCGCCAGGTGTTCCACCGCGCGCTCGAGATCGGCGACGATCCCGACCAGCGGGAGTGGGGCATGCACATGATGCTCGTGGGGCGCTGCATCGAGCGCATCGGTGACAACGCCGTGGACATCGGCGAGCAGACAGCCTTCGTAGTCACGGGCCTGTTCCGGGAGTTCGAGGACGCCTCGCACCCCGAGCTCGCTCCTCCCACTGCTTGATCTGCGCCTGCATCGATATCGGCAGCAACACCACGCGGCTCCTTGTGGCCGACGCCGCTGACGGCATGCTGCGCGAGCTCGTGACCCAGCGTGCCTTCACCCGGATCGGCCGGAGCCTCGGGCACGGCGGCTCGATACCCGCCGAGAAGATCGCCGAGACCGCCGAGGTCGTGCGCACACAGGCCGTTGTGGCACGCGAGGTCGGCGCCGAGCAGATCGTGGCGGTGGCCACCGCCGCGATTCGGCACGCTCCCAATCGCGACGAGCTCGTGAGCGGCGTCGCCGAGGCCGGCGGCATGGACCTGACGGTGCTCACGGGCGAGGAGGAGGCCCGGCTGTCGTTCGTGGGCGCAACGCGCACGCTCCTGCGACCGGCCAACGGCACGATCGCCGTGATCGACGTGGGAGGCGGGTCGAGCGAGATCGCCATCGGCGAGCCCGACGGGCGGATGGAATGGTCCGAGTCCTTCCGAATCGGATCGGGCTTTCTCGCCGACTCCTACCTCCACTCCGACCCGCCGTCGAGCGACGAGCTGGAGCACATCCGCCAGCACGTGGCCGCGACCTTCGAGGGCCTCGAGCCGCCTCCCGCCCAGGGTGCCGTGGCCGTTGGGGGCACCGCCACCTCGCTGCGGCGACTCGTCGGGGGCGAGCTGACCCGCGAGAGCCTCGAGCGCGGGATCCGGGTGCTGTCTCTCACACCGATCCCCGAGGTCGCGCGCCGTTTCGAGCTCGATAGCGAACGGGTGCGGCTGCTGCCCGCGGGCATCCTCGTTCTCGAGGCGATCTCAGATCTCCTGCAACTCCCGCTGCGGATCGCGCGCGGCGGGCTACGCGAGGGCCTGCTGCTCGAGCTGGTGGAGGGACGCCAGCTTGCCTAGCCGGCGATTCGCTTGAGCTCGGCCGGGCGCAGCAGCACCACCAGCTCGCCCGCGCCGATGGCTGCGAGACCACCCTTCTTCATGCGAACCTGTGCTCCCGTGAGATCGTGGACCGCAGTCGAGAAGTCTGGATCGTGGCCCACGAGCAGAACCTCGTCGCCCAGGCCGGCGGCGAGAGCCTCCGCGTCGAATGGGCCGCCCGCCAGCTTCGGCTCGAGCTGCGGCTCCACCGCGAGCGGCTCGCAGGCGATCGAGGCGGTCTCCGCGGCTCGCACCTTCGGGCTTGTGAGACAGGCATCCAGCTCGACCCCGAGCGCCTTCAAGGCTTCACCGGCGACGTGGGCCTGCTTGCGGCCCTTGTCGGTCAGCGGCCGCTCGGAGTCCGGCGATCCGCCGGCCGCATCGCCATGTCGCAACAACCAGATCACGATTCGCCACGATAATCCCTGCCCATGGAAGCTGTAACCGCAGTACCCGAGACCCCGACGCTCGAGTCACCCGAGCTCTTCACCAACCGCGAGCTCTCCTGGCTCCAGTTCAACGAACGCGTCCTGGAGCTCGCCGAGGACGACGGCATCCCACTGCTCGAGCGCGTCAAGTTCTGCGCGATCTACGCCTCGAACCTGGACGAGTTCATAATGGTCCGCGTCGCGGGCCTGCACGACCAGGTCGACGCGGGCATCGACGCCCGCGGCGCCGACGGCCTGTCGCCGAGCGAGACGCTCGAGCGGATCGGCGAGCGCACCCGCGAATTCGGCGCGCGCCACTCCCGCGTCTGGGACGAGGAGCTGCGCCCCGCGCTCGCCGAGGCCGACATCCGGGTGATCGACTGCGAGCGATGCAACCCCGAGGAGCTCGAGAGGATCGATCGCATCTTCGCCGAGCAGATCTTCCCGGTGTTGACGCCGCTGGCTGTCGGGCCGGGACGCCCCTTCCCATACATCTCGAACCTCTCGCTCTCGATCGCGGTCTGGTTGCGCGACCCCGTCTCGAGCACGGAGATCTTCGCCCGCGTGAAGGTCCCGAAGGAAGTGCTCCCGCGCTTCGTACCGCTCAACGGCGGCGACACCTTCGTGCCGCTGGAGACGATCATCGCTCGCCACCTCGACGAGCTCTTCCCCGGGATGGAGATCCTCCGCCACGATTACTTCCGGGTCACGCGCGACGCCGACTTCACCGTTTCCGACGAAGCCGACGATCTCCTTCGCGCGGTCGAGGACGAGCTGCGCCGGCGCCGCTTCGGCGAGGTGGTCCGCCTCGAGGTCTCGTCCTCGATGGACCCGGACATGCGCGACTACCTGATCGAGCAGCTGGGGGTGGACGAGGATCAGGTGATCGACGTCTCGGGACTCCTCGACCTCGAGGACCTCTGGGCGATCTACGACGTGGACGGTCACCGCGAGCTGCGGGACGAGCCCTGGAACCCGGTGACGCAGCCGGCGTTCGCGGACGACGAGCGCGATCGCGCCGACATCATGGCCGCGATGCGGGCAGGCGACGTGCTCGTGCACCACCCCTACGACTCGTTTGCGGCCAGCGTCGAGCGCTTCGTGCAACAGGCGGTGCAGGACCCGAACGTGCTGGCGATCAAGATGACCGTGTACAGGACCTCGGACGACTCCGCGCTCATCCCGTCCCTGATCGAGGCCGCCGAGCGTGGCAAGCAGGCGGTCTGTCTCGTCGAGCTGAAGGCACGCTTCGACGAGCGCCGCAACATCGGCTGGGCGAGGGCGCTGGAGGAGGCGGGAGCCCATGTCGTCCATGGTCTCCCCGGGCTCAAGACGCACGCCAAGGCGCTGCTCGTCGTGCGGCGCGAGGGCACGGGGGTGCGCCACTACGTTCACATCGGGACCGGCAACTACCACGCCAAGACCGCCCGCCTGTACGAGGATTTCGGGCTGTTCACGACCGACCGCGAGATCGCCCAGGACGTCGCCGAGCTCTTCAACTCCCTGACCGGGGTGGCCCGGGCGCCCGACTATCGCAAGGCGATCGTCGCCCCCGACCACATGCGCAATTGGTTCCTGAGCGAGGTGGAGCGCACCGTGGAGGCTCACAAGGATGGGCGGGACACCCGGATCGTGCTCAAGATGAACTCGCTTGTCGACGCCCGTTGCATTCGGGCGCTCTACGAGGCTTCGCAGGCCGGCGTGCCCGTGGACGTGAACGTGCGCGGGATCTGCTGCCTGCGCGCGGGGGTGCCGGACGTGTCCGAGAACATCCGCGTCATCTCGGTGGTGGGGCGGTTCCTCGAGCACTCGCGCGTGTATGGGTTCCAGCGCGGCGACGAGCGCCGTTACTGGATCGGCTCGGCCGATCTCATGCCGCGCAACCTCGACACGCGCGTGGAGCTCCTTACTCCGGTCACGTCGCCCGGATCGGTGGCGGAGCTCGAGGACACGCTTGAGCGCTGCCTCGCGGACGATACCTTCGGCTGGGAGCTGCGCCCCGACGACACCTGGGAGCGCCGCACGGGCGGCTCGAGGTCCGCGCACCGCGAGCTCATGGAGCGGACGCTGGAGCGCGCCTCAGCGGAGTAGCTCGCGCGTCAGGGCGAGTACGCGCGCCGCGCTCTCGCGCACGCGCTCCCTGAATGCCGGATCACGCCGCGCCACGTCGAGCAGGCGTGGATGAATCTCGTTCCAACTCGCGGACCCGGTCATGAGCAGGAGGTCCGCGCCGGCGCGCACGCAGCGCTCGGCGGCATCGGCGATACCCGACACCGCCAGCACCGCCTGTGCCTCCATGCTGTCGGTCACGATCGCGCCACGGAAGCCGAGCTCGTCCCGCAACAGCGCGGTTGAAATCGCCTGCGACTGGGAGGCGATCGCGCTCGGGTCGAGCGCGGGGTAGAGAGCGTGCGAGACCATCACGAGCGGCACGTTCTCCTCGACGGCGGCCTCGAACGGAACCAGATCGCCGGCGAGGTCGCCGGGCACAGTGGCGGGAGCGTCGTCCGTGTTGACCGGGGATCGGCCAAGGCCCGGGAAGTGCTTGGCCGTTGCGCCGATTCCGCCCTCGCGCATGCCGCGAATCGACGCGCGCGTGGCGGCCGCCACCTCGTCCGGGCCGCCGCTGAAGGCGCGTGAGGCCATGACCGAGGATGCGCCGCCCTGGGCCGCCACGTCTGCGACGGGCGCGAGGTTGACGTTGACGCCGGCGGCGCGCAGCTGCCGGGCGGCGTCACGCGCGGCCGTCTGCACCGCCTCCGGATCGCCCTGGGACGCCTGCCCCGCGGCCGGACCCGCGTGCGCGACGGTCCGGATGTCGCCGCCCTCCTGGTCGACCATGATGAGCGCCCGCCCGGCGGCCGCCTGCTGGATCGAGCGCGTGAGCGCACGCCAATGGGCGGCATCCCCGCCGTTGCGGCCGAAGAGGATGACACCTGCCGTCTCGCCGGCGCGTAGCCGGCGGCGGAGGTAATCGGGCGCGCTCGTGCCGTCGAAGCTCGAGATCAGCAACAGTCCGACCTGGCGGTCCAGGCTCAGCCGGTCGACAGCCCGCACCGCCGCCTGCCGGCGCTCCGCCTCGCGCTCGCCGCCCGCCGCCCTCGTGCCGGGCTCGCCGCTGCCCGGGGCAGCGCCGCTGCCGTCCTCGCCGGGGCCGTCTCCGCCCGCTCCTGCGCCCACGGCGATCCCCACCACGAGCGCCCCCGCCGCCGCGGCACAGAGCGCGGCCAGGCGCCTCCGGGCCGCCGGATCTCGGGAGACGCGCATGACACGGAGCGTGCTGGACCGGCTACCCGGCTGAGGCCGGCGCGGGCTCCCCGGAGGCGGGCTCCGCGGAGGCGGCCCTCGGCTCCTCGGCGATCCCCGCCTGCGCACAGCCGTCGGTCAGCTCGGTGAGCCCGAGGCCGTCGACCGGTCCGAGCGCGCCCGTTCCCTTGAGGGCGCCGGAGGCAGCCCGCTCCGCGCCCCAGGCGAGAATGCGGCCGGTGAAGCTGTAGCCGTCGACGCCGGTCACGTGCACCTCGCTGAGCTCATCGCCGGCGTCGTCGTAGGCGATCGCTACGACGTGGGACCCGAGCTTGGAACGGGCCGCCTCGTCGGGTCCGCCCGTCGAGCCCTTGACGAGCTTCTCGCCCGCGGCCTTCCAAAGGTCGCCGGCACCTGGCACCTTCAGAGCGACGCTCATGCCGGCGGACATCACCTGCATCGCGCGCGAGGCGGGACCGAACCAGCCCAGGTAGGTGTTGACCTCGCGCAGCCGAGGCGCCACGCGCGGCAGCGCGAAGTGCTCCGACGTGCCCACCGAGATGCCGGCGAGCTCCCGGCCTCCGACGGCGAAGCTCCGGACGTGCTTTGCCCCCCGCTCGGCTCGCACGCGCCCGTCGCGGTATGAGAACGACGGCGCGGCGATCGCTCCCACGAGCGATGCCTTCGTGCCGCCGCTGATCGACCCGGCGTCGGCGGAACCGGTCGTGAAGTAGCCCACGTCGACCCTCACGGCGGACTCGCCCGCGCGCTCGAGGGCAATTCCGCCGGCCAGGTTGCCGGGTACCCAGTCGTAGCCGAACGCGGTCAGCATCGCGCAGCCGGCCTTCTCGGCCGCAGGGCCGTAGCGCTCGAACACCTCGCGGATGAAGGGCGGCTCACCGGTGGAGTCGAGGTAGTGCGCCCCGGCGGTCGTGGCCGCCGCGGCGGCGGCGGTGCCCCAGCGGACGAACGGCCCCACGGTCGTGACGAGCACGTCGCCCTCTTCCACGAGCGCCCGCACGCTGGGTGGATCGGACACGTCGGCAGTGGCGATCTCGAGCGCGCCGGGCCCGCCCCCGAGCTCCTCCGCCATCGCCTCGAGCTTCGAGCGGCTGCGAGCGGCAAGTACGGGACGCAGCCCGCGCTCCACCATCGCCTCGGCGGTCAGCCTCCCCGTGTATCCGGTCGCGCCGAAGAGGACTGTGCGCCCGGCCACCGGGTCAGCTCGCAGGCCGGCGTTCCTCGAGCGTCGCGCGCACGCGCTCGATGGCCTCGGGAACGTTCCGTTCGATGCGCTTGAGGTCCCATCCGGTGAGCGTCACGAGCCGCATCGGCGTCTTGGCCGTGACGGTCGCGTTGCGCAAGGTCTTCTCGAGCAGGCCCATCTCGCCGAAGAAGTCGCCGCGAGCGAGGTCGGCCACATGCTCCCCGTGCCGAGTGACCTCTGCCTCACCCTCCTCGATGGCCATGAACTCGTAGGAGAAGTCCCCCTCGCGCACGAGCTCCCGCCCCTCCTCCACGGTGACCTCTTGAGCGAACGTCGCGATCTTCGCCAGCTCGTCGTCGGGCACTTCCGCGAACAGGGGGATCGACTTCAGGTGGCTCGGATCCAACGGGACCTCCTCGGGCTCGGACGCGGCGACTCTACCCAACTGATCGAGGTCAGGCATCCGCACGTACGGAAGGGCGATGTCGAGGAGAATTGCGATCGTCGGCGCCGGGATCTCGGGCCTCGTGTGCGCCCACCTGCTCGAGGAGGGGCACGACATCACCGTGTTCGAGGCGAACGGCTACGCGGGCGGCCACACCAGACGATCCGCTGCTGCGCTACCCCTCCATGACGCTAAGGGTCGTGACAGATATACGCTCACGCCGGGCGGCTCGCGCTGAGGGGCGCCCCGTACCATCCTCACCCCAAACGATGATTGCTCGCACCGTCGTGTCAGCCCTGCTCGGGCGCCTGCGCGGGGGCCGGCTGGAGATCGTGGAGCCGGACGGCGGCAGGAGCGGATTCGGACCACAGGACTCCGATCTCACCGCCACGATCACCGTGCACGACCCGGGCTTCTGGCGCGCAATGCTGCGCGGCAGCCGCGCGCTGGCCGAGCTCTACGCGAACGGCGGCTGGGATTGCGACGACCTCGTGACCGCGGTGCGCATCGGCGCGCGCGAGATGCCGCGCCTGGACCGCCTGCGGGCCCCGTTTGCACCGCTGCGCACGGCCTTCTCGCGCCTGCCGCGCAACACCCGCGCCGGTGCTCGCCGCCACATCTCGGCGCACTACGACCTCGGAAATGAGATGTTCCGGCTCTTCCTCGACGACACGATGACCTACTCGTGCGCGTTCTTCGGGGAGCCCGGCACGACGCTGCACGACGCCCAGCTGGCGAAGCTCGACCGCGTCTGCCGCAAGCTCGACCTAGGGCCGGACGACCATCTCGTGGAGATCGGCACCGGCTGGGGGTCGCTCGCGCTGCACGCCGCCGGCGAGTACGGCTGCCGGGTCACCACCACGACGATCTCGCGGGAGCAGCACGCCGTTGCGAGCGAGCGCGTCCGCGCGGCCGGGCTCGGCGATCGCGTCGAAATGGTCACGAAGGACTACCGGGACCTGCGCGGCAGCTACTCCAAGCTGGCGTCGATCGAGATGATCGAGGCCGTCGGGTGGCAGTACTTCGACGCCTTCTTCCGCTCCTGCTCGAACCTCCTCGCGCCCGACGGGCTGATGCTCTTACAGGCGATCACGATCGACGACCGGGCATACGAGATCGAGAAGGCCGCCCGCTCGTTCTCCAATGAGCTGATCTTCCCGTCCGGCTGCCTGCCATCGGTCGCGGTGATCTCGCGCTCGGTGGCCCGCGCGACCGACATGCGGTTGCTCGACCTCGAGGACATCACCGCGCACTACCCGCCGACGCTCGGCGCCTGGCGGGCGAACTTCCTGGCCGCGGCGGACCGGCTCGACGAGCTGGGCTACGACCGCCGCTTCCGCCGGCTGTGGCAGCTGTATCTCTCGTGGTCCGAGGGCGGCTTCCGCGAACGGCGGATCGGCGACGTGCAGGTGCTGTTCGCCAAGCCGGCCTACCGCGGCTCGCGCGTGAACATGCGCCCGGAGATCGTGTCGAGCAGCGCCGCGGGCCCGCGCGAGGCGAGCTTGGCGAGCGCGAGCCTCCCGCCGGGTCCCAGCACGTGATCGTCGCGCTCGATCGAGTGAACCACCTTCGCGGCCCAATCGGCGGGGGCCTGATCGTCCCACCCGGCGGCATCCATGTGGCGGCCGTAGACCTGCCGGGTGGCGTCCAGCATGTCGGTGGCCACGCCGGGCGTCACGAGGTGGAGCACGCTCACGCCGGTCCCCTTCAGCTCGCGACGCAGCGACTCGCTGAACGCAACCACGCCGGCCTTGGACGCCGCGTAGGTGCTCGCCGACGGGAACCAGGCATAGCCGCTGATGCTCGCGTTGTTCACGATCTTCCCGCGCCGGCGCTCGACCATCGCGGGAAGGAGCAGCCGGGTGAGGTGCACGAGCCCGACCAGGTTGACCTGGAACATCGCGTAGACGTCCTCGATCTCCTGCTCCTCGAGCAGGCCGCCGGTCATCAGCCCCGCGTTGTTCACGAGCACGTCGACGGCCGGGAGCGCCGACGCACACTCCTCGATCGATTCGCGCGTCGACAGGTCGAGCGCTATCGGGCGGACCTCGCGGGCGCCCCCGGGGGGCGGCTCGAGCGGCTCGAAGCTGTCGGGCGAGCGCACGCCGCACAGCAGCAGGTCCAGTCGGCTGCCGGCCAGCCGCTCGACGAGCGCGCGGCCGATGCCGCGGTTCGAGCCGGTGACGAGCGCTGTCAGTCCGTTCAGCTCCATCGCAGTCGGATACGTCGGCGGGGCCGACAAGGATGACCTCTCTGCACCACGTCCGCCACGGGAGCGGCGAGCCGCTGCTCCTCATCCACCCCCTCGGCGCGGACATCGTGGTCTGGGAGCCGGTGCTCGAGCGCCTCGCGGTGGAGCGCGACGTGATCGCAGTCGATCTGCCCGGCTTCGGCGCGTCGGCGCCACTGCCCGGCGGCGCCGATCCCACGCCCCAGGCACTCGCGGCGGCCGTGGGGCGCTTCCTCGACACGCTCGGCCTCGATCGGGTGCACGTGGCGGGGAACTCGCTGGGCGGCTGGGTGGCGCTCGAGCTGGCTAAGGCGGGGCGCGCGCTCACGGCGGCAGGCGTCTGCTCGGCTGGATTCTGGACGCGCCCGCTCGGGCCACGCGGCGGTCCCGACCTGCGCCGCATCGGCCGCATGCTCCTTCCGCTCCTGCCGGCGCTGGTCCGCAGCGCCGCCGGGCGCCGGGCCCTGTTGCGCGGATCGGTCGGCCATCCGGAGCGCGTACCGCCCGCCGCGGCGCTGCGACTCGTCCGCGCCTACGTCACCTCGCCCGGCTTCGACGGCGCCAACGCGGCGATGCGCGCAGGATTCCTCTCCGACCTCGAGCGGATCGATGTGCCGGTGACGCTCGCGTGGGGCGAGCTCGACAGGCTGATCAGGCGACCGCGGACCAAGCCAGAGCACTGGCGTTCACTGCTCCTGCGCGGCTGCGGCCACATCCCGACGTGGGACGACCCGGCGCAGGTCGCGCGGGCGTTGCTGCTGGCGAGCACGTGAGCGCTGGGTCCGGGGGTCTCCGTCGCGGCTGGTTGGGCGTTTTTCGGGCTCGGTGAGTTGGCGCTGGGCCGGTGTCGCGTATGGGCTGGGGAAGGGGGATGTTGCTCGTCGGCTGGGGCTGGCCGGGCGTGATCGAAGATCGTTCGGCGGCTGGGGTGGGAGCGCGAAGAATCCTGACTTTGACGGCCAGGAACCGTAAGAGTCAGGACGGTTGCGCCGGCCAGGAGAGTTACACCGGCCGCTGGCCCACACCTCCTTCCCCAGGCCCTAGCCCGCCCGGCGGAGACCAACCCCGGAAGAAGTGCCACCGGCCCGGCCGGGGACTCCCACCGGCAAGCGGCCAAGGGGCGGGCTAGATCGGCGCCTCGCGCGGCTCACGGCCTCGCCGCAGGCGGCGCCAGGCCAGGAAGATCGCCACCAGCAGGCCCACGACCAGCAGAAAAGCCAGCACCGGCAGCACGAACGCCACCAGCACGAGGAACGCCGAACCCGCGTCCTCGAGCAGCGAGAGCACGGGGTTGCCGGTGCCCGCCGTCGTGGCCGTGGACATGGGCCGGATCGCGGCGCGCCCGGCGTGGACAGACTCCGCGGTACCGCCCCCGAGCACCAGGGCCACGAGCGTCGGGATGTCGGTGTCGACCCCGGTCTGGCCCGTGAACATCACCGCACCCGAGATCGGTGCGACCACGGTCCCGATCGCATGCAGGACATGGTCCACGGCTGGGATCTTGTCGCCGACGAAGTCAGCCGCCGTGAGCACCCCGAGAACGACGATCGAGCCCGTGCCGCTCAACTCGTCGAAGGGCGCGGCCAGCTCGACCACGTCCAGCCTGTTGAGCAGCGCGCCGCCGAACAACGGGAGCCACGCGTTCAGTCCCGAGGCGGCGGAGAGGCCGAAGGCCGCGCAGACACTGGCCACGTCCATGTAACGCGGAAGCGTAGGGCGCGCGGCTCGCGCGGCCTAGGATTGCTGGCCCATGAGCGTGGCCCAGCCTCCCCCCGTCAGCGAGGGCGTGCTGAACCGGATCCGCTTCGACCTGCGCTGGATGAAGGAGGCCCGCGGCCAGTTCCCGCCCGGCGAGCTGGCCTTCAGCATGCGCCGCACGCGCGAGTTCGAGCGGACGCCGCTGCCACTCCTGCTGCGCCTCTACGGCGACTACGGCCCCGTGTTCACGATCCGGCTGATGTACGCGCCGGTCGTGTTCGCGATCGGCCCCGAGGCCAATCACTACATGACCGTCTCGCACGCGTCCAACTTCCGCTGGCGTGACGGGGGCATGGGTGACCTGATCCCGCTGCTCGGCGACGGCCTGTTGACCACGGATGGCGAGTACCACAAGCGCGCACGGCGGATCATGCTGCCGGCCTTCCACCGCGAGCAGCTCGCCGCCGCCACCGCCACCATGCTCGAGGAGGCCGAGCGTGCGCTCGAGCGCTGGCGGCCCGGCGCCCGGATCGACCTGTACGCCTGGACGCGGGCGCTCGCGCTGCGGATCGCGATGCGCGCACTGTTCGGATTCGATCCCGACCGCGGGCTGCGCGATGCCGACATGGCGGAGGAATTCGAACGGGCGCTCGGCTTCTGGGGGGAGGACTACACCGTGCAGATGCTGCGCGGGCCGGGCAGCCCGTGGCGGCGGATGCTGCACGCGCGGGCGCTGCTCGACCGCGTGATCTTTTCGGAGATCGACCGGCGGCGGGCGTCGGGCGAGCGCGGAACGGACATCCTCAGCCTGCTTCTCGACGCCGAGGACGAGGACGGCTCGCGGCTCTCCGAGCGCGAGCTGCGTGACCAGGTGATGACGCTCCTGTTCGCGGGCCACGACACGGCGACCTCGACGGTCGCGTTCCTGTTCTACGAGCTCGCCCGCAACCCGGACGAGCTGGCGCCTCTGCTGCCCGAGCTCGACGGCACCGGGGACGGCGAGCTACCAAGGCTCGAGATGGCGGTGGACGAGACCCTTCGCATGTACCCGCCGGCCTGGATCGGCCCGCGCCGGTCGATCGAGCCGTTCGAGCTGTCGGGCGTGCGTGTCCCGGGCGGAGTGCTAGTGAACTACTGCTCGTGGGCCAGCCATCACCTCTCCGAGGTGTTCCCCCAGCCGTGGCGCTTCCAGCCCGCGCGCTTCACTCCTGAGGAACGCGCCCGCCTCCCGAAGGGCGCCTACGTGCCCTTCGGCGGCGGCTCGCGGACCTGCATCGGAATGCGCTTCGGGCTGCTCGAGGTCAAGACGATCGCCTCCGCCGTGCTGCGCCGCTTCTCGCTCGAGCTGGTCGAGCCCATGCGGCCGCTGTCGATCCGGCAGATGCCGACGCTGTCACCGCGCGGCGGGCTGCCCGTGCTGGTGCGCGAGCGCGGCCGCTAGCCGAACTGCGCATGGCCTGCGCTCCAGTTCGGCGGGGCATCCGCCGATATTGGGCCTTATGGATTTCAACCCCGTCCCACCGGACCTTCGACGCACCATCACCACCCGTCACATGTGGGACGGCGATCTGCTGTACGTCCGCGTCGACCTCGGTGGCACCGTCACCGCCCGGGCACACTCCATCGGGCGACCCGATCCGGGCGGACACGGAGATGTCGACACCTGGTGCGTCCACATCTACGACGGCGAAGGCCTATTCCGCACAACGCGGCACACCACCTTCGAGCTGGCCAACGCGCCGGCGGTCAAACACGCCGCTGCGTTCGGGCCCTACGGGGATTCGTCGCCGTTCTCGCAAGACGGCTCGTATGAACCCCCGCAGCCGGCGACGAATGCAATCGACCGGCTCGGAGAGCTCCTCCGTCACCACGACGGCGAGCTCGAGTTCTCCATGCAAGCCACGGCGTTTGGCGTGGACAGCTACGCCTGGCCATGGCCGAGCCGGAATCCCTGACGGTACGCAGCGTCACGTTTTCGGCCGCCGCCGACCACGGCCCCGAGGAAGTCGCCGAAGTGCTGCTCGCGGACGCCGGAGGGTGGCTCGCCGGATCCGACGGCGCGCCGCTCGCGCCACCCGCGGACGACTGAGCCTCAGGCCGCCGCCGCGACCGGCAGGTGGTCGAGCGCGACGGCCAGCGCCGCCCGGGACCCCGTCCCAATCGCCGCCGCCACCGAGCGCAGTCGCTCCGTCGCCGCGTCGCCGGCCGCGTAGACGCCGGCCGCCGCAGTGCGGCCGTCACCGTCGGTGACGATCGTCCCGCCCGCGGTCAGCTCGCACCCGAGCGCTGCCGCCAACCCGTTCGGCTGCTCGCGACGAGTACGCACGAAGAGCGCGTCGCGCATCTCGACGGGCCCGGAGCCGAACTCGATCCGGTCCAGGCGGCCGTCGTGGCCCACGAGGCGGCGAACCGGTTCCTCGCGGACACGCACGCCCGCGGCGTCGAGCATCGCCCGCCCGCCTTCGCCCAAGTGTGCCGGCCCGTCCGTCAACAGCACCACGTCGCTGCTCCATCCGGACACGACGAGCGCCGAGCGGACGACATCGAGCCCGTTGCCGTGCACCGCCAGCGCCCGGTCACGCACTTCCCACCCATCGCAGAACGGGCAGTGGAACACCGACCGGCCCCAGAGCGGCTCGATTCCCGGCAGCGCCGGCGGCTCGTAGCTCAACCCATGCGCCAGCACGAGCGCGCGCGTGGACAGCTCACTCCCGTCGCTGAGCTTGACTCGGGGTCGATCGGACCCCATGTCGGCGTCGACCACTGCAGCGTCCCGCACCTCGACGGTCGGTAGGTCCACAAGCTGCTCGCGCCCGGCGCGGCGCAGCTCGACGGGCGCCACACCGGTCTGGCCGAGCAAGCCTCCGATCGCACTCGACGCGACGTTCGCGGGCCGCCCGGTGTCGACCACCAGCACCCGGCGACGCGCCCTACCGAGGACCAGCGCAGCGCTCAGGCCAGCCGGGCCGCCGCCGACGACCACCGCGTCCAGCCGTTGCTCCGGCAGACGCGGACGCCCGTGGCGGAAGCGCCGCCGCTCGCCGTGCCGAACGGACCGTCGTGAGGCCTTGTGGAGTGTGGCGACTTGGCTCGACATGCTCGATCAATAAGACGCCCAGACGGCGCACGATTCATCGGTATGGTGAGCAAACCAATTGCCAAGTCAGGCCACTGTGACACACCTCACAGGGTGGCGGCACTTGGTCATGGTCGGATGCAGACGGGCGATGATGGGCGGTGCCTGGCTCGAACAGGCGACCTCCTGCTTGTAAGGCAGGCGCTCTACCAGCTGAGCTAACCGCCCCGGCGGCCGAGTCTAGTATCAGCCTCCGTGGAAGCTCGGCTCTTCTGGAAGTCCCTGATCGTGCAGGCGGCTTTCGTCGGCATCCTGTTCGCCATCCTCGTCGCGCTGCCGCTCCGAGAAGGCTTCTTCGAGGACTACGGCTGGATCACCGGGCCGGTCGCATGGTTCGGCTGCTCGGTCCTCACCGCGCGCGTGCTCGACATGCCGGTGGGCTACGTCGTGTTCTCGGCAATTGCCGGAGGTGTCTGCGGAGCGCTCGTCATGCTGGTCACGAGCCACTGGACCGGCCTGCTCGTGGGCCTGCTCGTATTCGCGGCCTCGAACGCGACCTACGACCCCGATGCGATCGAGGAGGATCTGGACTCGTCGGCAGCGGGGCCGAAACGCCTGAGTTGAAGCCACTCGATGGCTGGAGCGTCGTCTCGCGTGGGAGGTTCGAGACGCGCCACGACGGTCATGCGTGGACGGTCGATGTCGACTTCCTCGATTTCGGACAGCGCCGGTTTGACGGGACGCCCTAGGCATGGCGTCTTCGGCTCGAGCGCGAGCACCCCGGCCTCAGCCGCGTGATCGGGGCGATCTCGTGGGTGGTGCTCGTGATAGCGCTCGTCACCGGCGTGGCCGAGCTGATCTCACTAACGGGCGCAGACCCACCGTTGGTGATCGGGGGCGCGCTCGGCACCGCTCTCGGCTTCGCCGCCCTGGCAGCCGCCCTGGAGCGCGCGCTCAGATTCAAGAGCAACCGCTGGCTGGACTAACTACCGGCGTCCAACGCGGCCTTGAGACCATCCAGGTCGGGCGCCCCGAAGACGACGCGATTGCGTGTGGCGACATAGACGAGATCGAGGTCGACTCCGGCCCGAGCGATCTTGCGGGTCAGGTCCGCGAGCACGCCCGGACGGTCCTCGACGTCGACCACGACGACCTCGCGCTCGCGCGTGACCGCGACATGCGAGATCGCGAGCGCGTGCCTGGCGGCCCCGGCGTGCGGGACGAGGATGTGCAACTCGGCCCGCTCGCCCGGCCCGACACAGGTGGCCGCGGCGATGTTCACACCGGCGTCGCTGATCGCGGCAGCGACCTGGGCGAGCGCCCCGGGCGTGTTATCGACGTCGATGACCAGGTCGACTGCCATCAGGCCAGCGGCAGCGGCGCGCCGTGCTCGGATTCGGGACGCGGCCCGTCGATGCGGCGATCCGCCTCGTCGATGGGCACGTCGTTGATGCTCGCCTCCCGGCGCCGCATGTATCCCTCGGCGTCGAACTCCCACTGCTCGTTTCCGTAGCTGCGCCACCACTGTCCGGACGCGTCCCGGCTCTCGTACTGAAAGCGCACCGCTATGCGGTTGTCCGTGAACGCCCAGAGGTCCTTCCGAAGCGCGTAGTCGAGCTCACGATCCCACTTGCGGCGGAGGAACTCGACGATGGCGGGACGGCCGGAAAAGAACTCGTCGCGGTTGCGCCATTGCGAGTCCTCGCTGTAGGCGCCCGCCACCCGCTCCGGATCGCGCGTGTTCCACGCGTCCTCCGCCGCCTGGACCTTCTGGCGGGCGGTCTCCTCGGTAAACGGCGGCACGGGCGGTCGCATGGCATCACCTCACACTGAGTAGCCCCGACGAGAGTCGAACTCGCTCCTTTTCCTTGAAAGGGAAATATGCTGAACCGTTACACCACGGGGCCTGGCGCACGAAGAGTTTAGGGCCGGTAGCTCAGTAGGGCGGGACGAAGGCGTCCCAGCGCAGGTCGGGAGGCTCCGCCGGCGTTCGCAGGACCGCCAGGCCGCCCTTGCCGGCGGGCACACCACGGGCGAGCGGGCGATGGCGCCACCGGAAACCGTCCGCAAGGGCGTCGGGCTCGAGCATCAGTCCCATGTTCTTCTCGACATACGCGACCGCCATCCGGATCGACGGCATCCACATGTCGTCGACGACGATCAATCCCCGCGGGCGAACGAGGCGGGCCATGTAGTAGAGGTCGATCAGGACGCTCTCGAAACGATGGTCGCCGTCGATGAACGCGAAGTCGAACTCGCGCCCATCGGCCACGAGCCGCGGCAGCGCGAGCTGGCTCTCCTCCTCGAGGACCTCAACGAGCTCGCGAACGCCGGCGTCGGCCAGCGCCGTTATGCCCGCGAGCTTCCAGGAGGCCTCCTGGAACGGATCGATCGCGACGTGGCGGCCTCCGCGCGCGATCACGGCCTGGCAGAGGAATAGCGCGGACATGCCCAGGGCGAGACCCACCTCGATCGTGCGCTCCGCCCCTTCGGCGATCGCTAGGTCCCTCATCGCCTCGCCCTGCTCACGCTCGATGCTGTGGGGCGCCAGTTCTATCGCGTCGCCACCGTCGCATCGCACATTCCCGCGCCGGTAGGCCTCATCGAGGTAGGCCGCCAACCTGTCGGCATAGGGGCCGGTCACCGCGCACAGTCTTCCCAAAGCGGCCGGATGCGTGAGGCCAAAGCGGCCGAATGCGTGAGCCGCCATACTTGGCCGGCTGGGTCGTTAGCTCAATGGGTAGAGCAGCGGACTTTGGTGGAAAGGAGCGCCAGTAGGGAAACCGCTGGTTGGTCGGCGGCTGTTTGCTGGAACCCCCTTAGAGCCCGCGGTACCGGAGACGGTGACAATCCTCGGGATTGGGCAATCAGCAGGCAACCCGGGTAACCGGAGAGCCCTCAGAGGCCATACGCCGCCCGCCCTAACGTCGAGACGAGGGTGAAGAGATGGTCCAGCCCGCAACGCGTCGGGCGGCGCGGCCGGTGAGAGCCGGTGCGGGATTGTTAATCCGTTGGTTCTGGGTTCGAGTCCCAGGCGACCCATAGCAGTACAGAGCCAAGAACAGCGTGCGTCCACCTCGGGCTCGTGTGCGTGCAGCACAACCCGAGAGGTGGCCGGCTACCGGGGATCTACGCCTGGCGCGCTAGCAGAACACCGCCAAGTGGAAGCTGTTGTCCGCCAGCGCACGGACCGGGGCGAGATGCCAGATCTCGACTGACACGCTATTGGCGTCAGGGTCGCCGACATCGGCGTAGAGCGCAGTGTCGGTGTCCCGAAATCCGGGGGACCCAATGGTCCCGACCGCGACACACTCGTCAAGCGACTGGTCGAAGGTCACTGTGTAGATCCCCGCCTGGTTGCGAACCGCCTCGGTGACGCCGCTCCCGTAGTCGAGGACCCCGAGGTCGCTCACGTGCGCGAAGAGCCGTGTGGCCGGCAGGCCGGGGGTCCCTTGCAATCCGCGCTGACCCTCCGGGCCTCGCGGGCCGGGCTCCCCACGCAAGCCGGGCTCCCCTCGCGCGCCAGCGGGGCCCTGCAGCCCTGCCGGGCCGCGCAACAAGTTGCGTTGCGACGAACGGAAGTCACTGAGCAGCAGCGTGCCCGGCTTCACCTTGGGCGAGGTGACGGCATTCCGCTGCAGCTGCTTCGTGCCAACGGAGCCTTTCGGCAGCTGCAGGGCAGCGTAGGAGCTGCCACAGAGCGCCGCGAACAGCGCCAGACTGGCGACCACGTTTGCATAGGTCAATCGCGCCCGGACTCGACAAAGCATTTCCGACCTCCTGTCTCGCACACGGATCGACAGGAAGCGGATCACGAACCGCTGACGTACCACTGACGTTTCGCTGACGCGGGCGGCGAGCGTGCCACGGCACAAGCCGCCGGCGTTCCGACGGAAGCCCAAGCCCCGCGGGGGCGGTGCAGCTCAGGCGGCGCTGGCTGAGACCCGCTTCGCCGGCTCGGCCGCGAGCACCGCGTCGAGGAGGCCTGGGAAGCGCTTCTCGAGGTCGTCCTTCCGGAGCGACAGCATCCGCGTGCGGCCCTCGGGGCGGGTTCTGACCACGCCTGACTCACGGAGGACCCGGAAGTGGTGGGAGAGCGTGGCCTTCGACAGGCCGAGGTCGAAGGTGCCGCACGTGCACTCGTCGCCCATCGACAGCTGGCGGACGATCTGTAGCCGAGCCGGATCGCTCAGCGCGTGCAGTACAGCGGGGAGCTCCAGCTCCGCGCTGGATGGATGGTGGGGCTCTCTCATAGGGGGACCTGCGGGAGCAACTCTAGCGACCGTTCGATGGCTGTCGAAGGGCGTTGGTCACACAAGCGTCAATGCCGGAAATGCCGACGGGCGGTGAAGACCATCGCCACGCCGGCCGCGTCGCAGGCCTCGACGACCTCCGGGTCGCGCTGGGAACCACCTGGCTGGATGATCGCCCCCACGCCCGCGTCGATCGCAAGCTGGGGACCGTCCGCAAAGGGGAAGAACGCATCGGACGCCATCACGGCGCCCTCGAGCGTGAGCCCGGCGGCGCGGGACTTGTCGACGGCGATTCGCACCGAGTCGACCCGGCTCATCTGGCCCGCGCCGATCCCAGCCGTCCCGAGCCTCTTCGCGAGGACGATCGCGTTCGAGCGCACGTGCTTGCAGACGCGCATCGCGAACAGCAACTCTCCCCACTCCTCCTCCGTGGGCTTGCGCTCGGTCACGACCTGCATCTCGTCCCGGAACTCGAGGCCGGTGTCGCGATCCTGGACGAGCAGCCCGCCGCGCACGCGCTTGTAGTCGTGCTCGTTGATCGTCACCTTGCGTCGCTCCTGGTTGTCGAGCAAGCGCACGTTCGGCTTCTGCATGAGGACCTCGAGCGCCTCGTCGTCGTAGCCGGGCGCGAACACCACCTCGACGAACATCGCATGGAGCTTCTCCGCGAGGGCGCGATCGACCGGCCGGTTGAAACAGACGACCCCACCGAAGGCGCTCTGGCGATCCGTCGCCAGCGCCTTGTCGAACGCCTCGCCGAGCTCGGGGCCCACCGCCGCGCCACAGGGGTTGTTGTGCTTGACGATCGCCGCGGCCGGCAGCTCGAAGTCCGCGACGAGACGGCGCCCCGACTCGAGGTCGAGCAGGTTGTTGAACGACAGCTCGCGGCCGTGCAGCTTCGACACCATCGACAGCAGGTCCGAGCGCGCCCCGACCTCGGCGTAGTACGCGGCGCGCTGATGCGGGTTCTCGCCGTACGGGAGGTCGAGCACCTTCTCGTAGGAGCGCGTGTACTGTGAGGGGAAGTCCTCCTCGCGCTCGGAGAACCAGCGCGAGATCGCGCTGTCGTAGCGCGCCGTGTATGCGAAGGCCTCGAGCGCCAGCGTCTGCCGGGTGCGCGACGAGATACGCCCGTCGCTCTCCGTGAGCTCCTCGATCACCGCGTCATAGCTCTCGGGCGAGACCACCACCGCCGCGTAGGCGTGGTTCTTCGCCGCAGCCCGGATCAGGGTGGGACCGCCGATGTCGATGTTCTCGATCACCTCCGCCTCGTCGACCCCGCGCCTGGCAGCGACCCGCTCGAAGGGATAGAGGTTCACGCACACGAGGTCGATCGGCTCGATCTCGAGTGCGTTCAGCGTGTCGACGTGATCGCGGTCCGAGCGCACCGCCAGCACCCCCGCATGAATGCGCGGGTTGAGCGTCTTGACACGTCCGTCGAGGATCTCCGGGAAGCCGGTGTAGTTCTCGACCGTGCGGATCTCGAGGCCGTCCGCCTCGAGCTCGCGCGCGGTGCCGCCCGTGGACACGATCTCCACGCCGAGCTCGGCGAGACCGCGAGCGAACTCGACGAGCCCACGCTTGTCGGACACGCTCAGGAGCGCCCGGCGGATCCGGACCTCGCCCGCCGCGGTGAGGTCGACGCCGCGTGGCTCAGTCTGGGACATCGACGTGCACCAGCCTGGGGTTGTGGCTGTCGATTCGCACCCTGCCCTCCGCAATCAGCCGGACCGCACGCGGAAGCAGACGGTGCTCGATCTCATGAACGCGCTGCTCGATCGCCGCGATGTCCCGATGGTATGGAAGGTCGAAGGCTTCCTGCAACAGGACCGGGCCCGTGTCCACCCCCTCGTCCACGAAGTGGATCGTGACGCCGCCGACCTTCACGCCATAGTCGAGCGCCTGCTCGATCGCCCGCACTCCGGGGAACGCCGGCAGGAGGGCGGGATGCACGTTGATGATGCGGCCCGCGTAGCCGCGGATGAACTCGGCCGTGAGCAGCTCCATGAAGCCGGCCAACACGAGCAGGTCCGGCGCGCGCTCGTCGAGCCAGCCCGCGAGCGCGCGATCGCGTGCGGCCCGGTCGCCATGATCGGCGACGGCGAACACGCCCGCCTCCACACCGGCGCGTCGCGCTCGCTCCAGCCCGCGCGCGTCCTCCCTGCTCGCCGCCACCGCCACCACCTCGATCCCCTCGCTCCCGTGCACGCTGTCCAGGAGCGCCTGGAGGTTCGTGCCCTCCCCGGAGATCAGGACGGCGATCCTGAAGCTCACGCCGCGACGCGCAGCACGGGATAGTGCCCGCCGGTCGTCTCGAGCCTCCCTTCCTGGAGCAGCTCGTCGACACGCGCGAGGATGTCGGCGCGGCGCATGTGGGACGACGTGCCGTACGCCGGCAGCCCGTCGTATGAGTTGCGCTGGATCTTCTTGCTGCGCGAGCCGTGCAGGATCTCGGCGCAGGTCGTGCGGCCTACAGCCGGCCTCGCGCTCGATGCGACCGCCATGATCGCCTCGTCCAGGTCCCCCACCTCGATGGGGTCGGGCGGCGGCGCCACGGGCCGTAGCGAGGGATCGCAGACGTCACAGCAGCCGGCGGCGCCGAGCCCCGGCTCGGAGCGATCGCCGAAGTGCCGGAGGATGGCGAGGCGCCGGCAGCGCTCCTGCTCGACGTAGGCCCAGATCTCGCGATATTGGCGCCAGCGCGCCCGGGCGGCCTCCTCGATCGACGACCGGCAGAGCGCGGCCGCCCGGCCGTCGAAACGACCCAGCACGCGGCCCGCGATCCGGTCGGGCGCCGACGGCGATGGGGCGATCACGCCGGCGCGCGTGAGGTGACCGATCAGCGCCCGCAGCCGATCCCCGTCGCCCCGCAGGGCATGGGCCTCCTCGACTGCGTCCAGCGTGTAGCGGCCGTCGCCGTCCGCGGCCGCGGCGATGCGGTCGGCGAGCCAACCCGGCAGATCCGGGTCGATCTCCTCGCGCTTGATGAAGTGCACGTGGAGCGCGCGGTCCCGGTTCTCGGCGAGGAGCAGCGCGCGTGCCGGCAGTCCGTCGCGCCCGGCCCGACCCGCCTCCTGGTAGTAGGCCTCGAGCGACGACGGGACGCTTGCGTGGACGACGGTGCGCACGTTCCGCTTGTCGACGCCCATCCCGAACGCGTTGGTCGCGCAGATGACCGGCAGCTCGTCGGCCAGGAAGCGGCGCTGGACCTCGGCGCGACGCGCCCGGTCGAGCCCCGCGTGGTAGGCGGCAGCCTCCTCGCCGAGCGCGCCCGAGAGCTGCTCCGCGAGCTCCTCGGCTCCGGCACGCGTGCCGGCATAGACGATCGCGGGCAGGGAGTCCGCGCCGCGCAGCGTCTCGGCCACCAGCCGCGCTTTCTCGTGACCGCCGGGGCGCGCCACCGCGAAACTGATGTTCGGCCGATCGAACCCTGTCGCCACGCGCAGGGGATCGCGCAGGCCGAGCCGGCGGACGACGTCGGCCGCCACGCGCGGGGTGGCGGTGGCCGTCGAGGCCACGATCGCGGCAGCGTCCAGCGCGCGGGCGGCGTCGGCGAGCCGGAAGTAGTCGGGCCGGAAGTCGTGGCCCCACTGCGAGACGCAGTGCGCCTCGTCAACGACGAACAGCCCGACCCGCACGCCGGCGCGCATCCGGTCGAGGAAGCCGGGGGCTGCGAAGCGCTCGGGCGCCACGTACAGCAACCGCAGGCCACCGCCCGCCGCGCGGGCAAGCACCTCCGCGTTCGCGCCCGCGTCCTGCTGGGCGTTGACGAGCGCCACCCGCTCGCTGAGCCCGCGCCCCGCGAGCGCCTCGACCTGATCCTGCATCAGCGCCACGAGCGGCGAGACGACGACCGTCAGGTCGTCGCGCAGGAGCGCCGGCAGCTGATAGCAGAGCGACTTCCCCGACCCGGTTGGCATCACGACCATCACGTCGCGTCCGGCGAGCGCCGCCTCGCACGCCTCGCGCTGCCCGGGACGGAAGTCCAGGAAGCCGAAGTGGGTGCGCAGCGCGGCGGTAAGGTCCATAAAGGGAAGGCCACACTAGCGCCGCGCGCGGCGGCACCGGGCCGCCTGTTGCAGTCCCGTGACGCTCGTCGCGAAGAAGTTGCGAAACGGCGGCGGCGACCCCCGGCCGTACACCGCGGCGACCCCCGGCCGTACACCGCGGGGGCCCCGGCCGTACACCGCGGCGCCCCGACCCAGGGGCCGTCGCTAGCGGCGGACGACCGCCAGCTCTTCGAGCGCGAACTTCCCGTTCGCGGCGGCGCTCCGCTCGAGCGGATAACGGCCCGAGAAGCAGGCGTCGCAGTGTGTCTCGGGCGTGGAGCGGATCGCCTCGTAGACGCCTTCGAGCGACAGGTAGCGGAGCGAGTCGCAGCCGAGCTCGGCCGCAACCTCCTCCTCGGTGCGTCCGTGGGCGATCATCTCCTGGGTCGTCGACATGTCGATCCCGTAGTGGCAGGGGTGGCGGATCGGCGGGGCCGAGATGCGCATGTGGATCTCCGCCGCGCCGGCATCACGCAGCATCTGCACGATCTGACGCGTCGTGTTACCACGCACGATCGAGTCGTCCACGACCACGAGACGCTTGCCCTGGACGACCTCGCGCAGCGGGTTGAACTTCATCCGCAGACCGTGCCGGCGGAGCTCCTGCCCGGGTTGGATGAACGTGCGCGCGACGTAGCGGTTCTTGATCAGCCCGTCGTCGCGTGGGATCCCCGACGCCTTCGAGTAGCCGGCGGCGGCGGGGTTCCCCGAGTCGGGCACGGCGATCACCACGTCCGCCTCGGCGGGCGCCTCACGCCAGAGGATCTCGCCCATCTTGCGCCGCGACACCTGCGTGCGGTTGCCCTCCAGGATCGAGTCGGGGCGCGCGAAGTAGATGTGCTCGAAGACGCAGAAGGCGCGGCGCTCGGACTCGACGAGCTGCCGGGTCTCGATCCCCTCGGCGCCGAGTGAGACCATCTCGCCCGGCTGCACCTCGCGGAGCAGCTCGGCGCCCACGATGTCGAACGCGCAGCTCTCGGACGCGACGCAGTAGCGGTCGCCGATCTGACCGAGGGCGAGCGGGCGCAGGCCGGCCGGGTCACGGAAGGCGACCACCGCCTCCTTGGTCATCACGACCGTGGAGAACGCTCCCTCGAGCCGCGGCATGACGTCGGCGAGGGCGTCCTCGATGCGCTCCGCCTCGTGGGTCGAAAGCAGCGCCGCGATGATCTCCGAGTCGGAGGTGCCGCGAAACTGGACGCCGCGATCGCTCAGCTCGGCGTGCAGCTGGACCGCGTTGATCAGATTGCCGTTGTGGGCGAGCGCCACCTGGCGCCGGTCCGAGCGCCAAACCGGCTGGGCGTTCTCCCACGCCGACGACCCGGTGGTCGAGTAGCGCACGTGCCCGACCGCCATGTCGCCCTGCAGCGCACGCAGCTTCTCCTCGTCGAACACCTGCGAGACGAGCCCGACGTCGCGGACGGTCATGATCTGGCCGGACTCGCACACCGCGATGCCCGCCGACTCCTGGCCCCGGTGCTGCAGGGCGAACAGCGAGAAGTAGGCGAGCCGGGCGACGTCCATCTCCGGCGCGTGCACGCCGAAAACGCCGCACTCGTCGCGAGGTCCATCGCGATGGTCGAGCTCAGGATTCATGAAGGGAAGGGCGAGACCGTTTGGCGGGGGTATCGAGACCGCCCGCGGGCGAGGTCCCTGCCACGAGTCGAGAGTACCAACGGGACCCGTCGGCGCCGCCCGGGAAGGACCGCGCTTGGAAGGGTGCCTCGGGTTTGTCGGCACTACGGCGACAAACCCGAGGCAGCTCCCCAGATCAGGCCAGGGCCGCCGGGATCGCGCCCTCGTAGACCTCGCGTAGGCGCTCGACCGGCAGCGAGAGGGCGCCGGCGATCTCGAGCGAGTCACCGCCGACCTCGCCGATCACCACGGCGCCGGGCACCGCGGCGACCGCAGCCGGGGACCCGGCCACGATCACCCCGCCCGGACCCTCGCCGAAGAGCGCGGCGTCGTCCACGGCATGCAACTCGACACGCGCGCCGATGCCACCTTCGATGCAGCACTCGGCCAAGGCACACGCCAACCCACCCTCGCTGATGTCGTGCGCCGATGGAAGATCCCCGCTGCGCACCACATCGCGCAGCGTCGCCAGCGCCGCCGCCTGCTTGACGAGATCCACCGGCGGCAGCCCACCCGCCAGCCCGCCCCGCAGCTTCTCCAGCTCGCTGCCCTCGAGCGCCGGCGCGAAGGGACCGACGAGCGCCACCGCGTGGCCCGCGGCGGCGAAGCCGACGCGCGGCGCCGAACCCGGCTCGGGCAGCCTGCCGACCATGCCGACGATCGGCGTGGGATAGATGGGACCGTCGGCGCCCTCGTTGTAGAGCGAGACGTTCCCGCCCACCACCGGCACGCCGAGCGTGAGGCAGGCGTCGCGCAGGCCCTCGACGGCTCGAACGAGCTGCCAGGCGATGTGGGGCTTCTCGGGGTTGCCGAAGTTGAGGCAGTTGGTCAGCCCGAGCGGCTCGGCACCGACGCAGGCCAGGTTGCGGGCGCATTCGAGCACCGCTTCGACGGTCCCCGTGTACGGGTCGCAGGCCACGCGCCGGCCGTTGCCGTCGATCGACACCGCCAGCGCCCTGCTGCCGCCGTCCGGACCGAGCATCAGCACCGCCGCGTCGGCGGTTCCGGGCCGCCGCGCCGTGCGCGAGCCGACGATCGAGTCGTACTGCTCGAACACCGTGCGCTTGGAGGCCACGTTGGCCGAGCCGAGCAGCGCGAGCAACGTTTCCCCGCCGGAGGCGTCCGAGGCGATCCGCGCCGGCGGATCGCCGTAGACCGGGAGCCCCGGCTCCGCCGGCTCGAGGTCGTACAGCGGGACGTCGTCGACGAGGGCCGAAACGGGCATGTCCCCCACCACCTCGTCGCCCTCCAGGACCCGCAGCCGACCCGAGTCCGTGACCACGCCGATCGGGGTCGCGCGCACCTCCCAGCGCGCGCACAGCTCGAGCACGGCATCGAGGCTGGCCGGATCGACCACGCACAGCATCCGCTCCTGCGACTCCGAGATCATGATCTCGAACGGCTCCATGTCGGCCTCGCGGAGCGGCACCCTCGAGACGTCGATGTCGAGGCCGACCCCGCCCTTCGACGCCATCTCCGACGACGAGGACGAGAGTCCGGCGGCGCCGAGGTCCTGGAGCGCGCGCAGGAGCCCGCGCTCAAGCAGCTCGAGGCAGCACTCGACGAGTCTCGACTCCTCGAACGGATCGCCGATCTGGACGCTCGGGCGCTTCGACGCCGCCTCGTCGGAGAGCTCGGCGCTGGCGAGCACCGACGCCCCTCCGATGCCGTCGCGCCCCGTGCGCGCACCCAGGAGCACCAGCTGGTTGCCGACGCCCGCGGCCGCGCTACGGACGAGCGCCTCGTGCCGCGCGATGCCCACGCACATCGCGTTGACGAGGCAGTTCTGCTCGTAGGGCTGCTCGAACTGGACCTCGCCGCCGACCGTCGGCACGCCGACCGAGTTGCCGTAGTGCCCGATCCCCTTGACCGCGCCCTCGAACAGGTAGCGCGAGCGCGCCGAGTCGAGCTCGCCGAAGCGCAGCGAGTCGAGCACGGCGATCGGCCGGGCCCCGACAGCGAAGATGTCGCGCAGGATCCCGCCGACCCCCGTCGCCGCGCCTTGGAAGGGCTCGACCGCGCTCGGATGGTTGTGGGACTCGACCTTGAAGGCCACAGCCAAGCCGTCGCCGCCGTCGACGACGCCCGCGTTCTCTCCCGGCCCCATCAGCAGGTGCGGACCCTCTGCCGGCAGCAGACGCAGCAGCTTCTTCGAGTGCTTGTAGGCGCAGTGCTCGGACCACATGAGCGAGAAGACCGCCAGCTCGAGGGCGTTCGGCTCGCGCCCCAGCTGTGCGCAGATCCCCTCGTATTCCGAGTCGGTCAGCCCGAGCTCGCGATGTGGAGCGGCGGAAGCCGCCCCACTCACGCAGGAACCATCGCGAGCGATTCGAAGAGCCGCCCGCCGTCGGCCGAACCGGTGAGCGGGTCGACCGCGTGCTCAGGGTGAGGCATGAGGCCCATCACGTTGCGCGCCGCGTTGCAGACGCCGGCTACGTCGTCCATGGCGCCGTTCGGGTTCTGGCCCGGCGCGTAACGCAGGACGACCTGGTCCTCGGGGAGCGTGCCGGGCGGCGCGAAGTAGCGCCCGGTGGTGTGCTTGACCGGAATCGAGAGCAGATCGCCGCGCTCGCAGGTGCGTGTGAACGGCGTGTCGGTGGCCTCGACGACGACCTCGACCTGCCGGCACACGAAGCGCAGCGAGTCGTTGGGGAGGAGCGCGCCCGGCAGCAGGCCGGCCTCGCACAGAACCTGGAATCCGTTGCAGATGCCGAAGACCGGTCCGCCGTCCCCCGCGAACTCGATGACCGCCTCCATCATGGGCGAGAAGCGAGCGATCGCCCCCGCGCGCAGGTAGTCGCCGTACGAGAACCCGCCCGGTACGACCACGGCGTCGATCGCCCCGAGGTCGCGGTCACCGTGCCAGAGCAGCTCCGCATCGCCGAAGCGGCGGCAGGCGCGTAAGGCGTCGACCTCGTCGCAGGAGCCCGGGAAGCGCACCACGCCGAACCTCATACGGACTCCACGATCTCAAAGTCCTCGATCAGCGGATTTGCCAGCAGGCGTTCGCACATCTCAGGAAGCCTGCCCGGATCATCGACATCCAACTCGACGAGACGTCCTATGTGCACGTTTTGAACCCCCTCGAAACCCAGTGCCGGCAATGCGCGCTCTACGGCCTGCCCTTGCGGGTCAAGAATGCCCTCCTTTGGCCGAATCAGAACACGCGCTCTCAAGCCGAGCGCTCCAGCCACGCCGCAAACGGCTCTCCCGCGATGCTCTCGTAGGCCTCCAGATAGCGCGCACGGGTGCCCTCGACGACGTCGTCCGGGAGCGCCGGAGCGGGCGGGCGCTTGTCCCAGCCGGAGCCAGATGCCCAGTCGCGAACGTACTGCTTGTCAAAGCTCGGCTGGGGGCGCCCGGGCTCGTAGCCCTCGGCGGGCCAGAAGCGCGAGGAGTCCGGGGTCAGCACCTCGTCCCCGAGCACGATCGTGCCGTCCGGGCGGCGACCGAACTCGAACTTCGTGTCCGCGAGGATGATCCCGCGCTCGCGCGCGTGGGCCGCGCCGAGCTCGTAGATCGCAACCGACAGGCGGCGCAGCTCCTCGAGCAGCGCTCGGTCGCCGACGATCTCGGCGGCACGGTCGAAGTCCACGTTCTCGTCGTGATCGCCGAGCTCCGCCTTGGTCGCGGGCGTGAAGATCGGCTCCGGGAGCTGCTCGGACTCACGCAGGCCGGCCGGCAGCCCGATTCCGCAGACCGCGCCCGTCGACTGGTAGTCCTTCCAGCCCGAGCCCGTGATGTAGCCCCTCACGACGCACTCCACCGGCACCATCTCGAGGCGCTCGACCAGCATCGCCCGCCCCGCGAACTCCGCCGGAACGTCCTTGTAGGAGACGAGGTGGTTGGCGCAGACGCCGCCGAGGCGCTCGAGCCAGAACGCGGTGAGGCCCGTGAGGACCTTCCCCTTGTCCGGGATCGGGGTCGGATGTACGACGTCGTAGGTCGAGATGCGGTCGGACGCGACAAGCAGCAGGCGATCCTCACCCGCGGCGTAGATGTCCCGTACCTTCCCGCTCGAGAGGTGCTTCAGAGCGGCGGCTTGGCTCACGGGTTCGAGGCTATCAACGCCTCCCGACCGCTCCGCTCCACACCCCCACGGGCGCCGCATTTTCCAGGAGTTTCGGGCCCGAACCGGTCGGACCGCCGTCGTAGGAAATGCGTCCGGATTTGATGAGAGAGGAGCCCATCACTGGTAGGGTGGCCAATGGGTTCGCATCCGTACCGGCTCGCATGATCTCGCGCACGACACTCGCGGCGGCATTGGCCCTGCTCGCCGCTGCCCCCGCCACCGCTGTCGCCGCACGCGACGCCTACGTCGCTGACGGCCCGGCCGGCCTGGTCGTGCAGCTGGCCGTGGAAGCGGACGGGGCGCTCACGCCACTCGTGCCTCCCTCGCTCGAGACGACTCTGCCGCGCAGGCTGACGATGACTCCCGACGGGAAGTCGCTGTACGTGACCGCCGGCTCCCCCGGGCATGGCCGGGTGCTCCAGTACGACGTGTCCACCGCCGGCCTGGCCTCCCCAAAGGACCCGCCGGCGCTTGCCGCGGGAGTCCTCCCCGTCGCTGTCGCCATGCACCCCAGCGGCAACATCCTCTACGTCGCAGACCGATGGGGATCCAAGGTGCTCCGCTACGCGGTGGCCCCGGGTGGAGGCCTCGAGCCGCGCGGCTCCCTCTCCCTGCATGACTCACCGGCCGGCATCGCCGCCGCGCCCGACGGGCTCAGCGCCTACGTGATCGTCGACGAGTGGGTCAAGCGCCTGACGATCGGGGCGGACGGCGAGCTGCTTGCCGACAGCCTGGTCGCCGTCCGCGCGGACGACGAGCTGACGGACGTGACGCTCACGCCCGACGGCCGCTACCTCTACGCCACGAGCGCCGGCTCGCGTGTCTTCCAGTTCCGGGTGGGGGCGCAGGGTCTCCTCTCCCGAGTGACGCCGGCGGCCGTCCCGGTCGCCAAGGACACGAAGCTCAGGACTGTCGCCGTGTCACCGGACGGCGGCAGCGTCTATGCCGCCGGACGCTTGGAAGAGGACGAGGACGACGACGAGGACGAGCACTATTCAGGGCGCTTGTTCCAATTCACGGTCGGGCAAGACGGCGGGCTCGTCGCAAAGGACCCGGCGGGCCTTGTCGTGCCGCGCGCCAAGCTGGGCGACTTGGCGCTCACCCCCAATGGGCGCACCCTCTATGCGGCCGGCGGGAACCTACATCTGTTCGACATCGACTCGGCCGGGCGCGCAACCCCCAAGACCCCGCCCTTCTTCGACCTCTTCGGCGCAGTTGGCGTGGCCGTCAGCCCGAACCAGGCGCCCGTCGCCAGCTTCGAGTTCAGCCTCGATCCCGCCGGGAGCACTGTCGCGTTCGACGCGTCGGGCGCGGCCGACCCCGACGGCTCGATCACCCGCTACGACTGGAGCTTCGGCGACGGCACGCAGCTGACCACCGCTGGCCCCACCACCTCGCACAGGTACGAGCAGCCAGGGGACTACGAGGTCAGGCTGGCGGTGACCGACAACGAGGGCGCCTCCACACGCACTGTCTTCAACGGCACGTCGGTGATCGAGAACGGCGCCCCGAGCGCACAGACCGTGCGCGTGATCAGGATCGCGCGCCCCGCCCCGCCGCCGCGGCCCCTTCCCGCCCCCGTCCAGGTGCCGCGGCCTGAGCTGGGCGAAACGGTCATCGTGGAGCCGGTGGAGGGGCGCGTGCGCGTGCAACTGCCAGGCGAGGAGAGCTTCGTCAGGATCGAGACGCTGCGTGTGATCCCCGTTGGCTCGCTCGTGGATACCCGCCGCGGCAAGGCGCTGCTGAGCTCCGTGCGCGATCGCGGCGGAAGCATCCAGCAGGGACGGTTCTTCGGCGGGCTCTTCAAGGTGCGCCAGCGCCGCTCCCAGCGCTACGTTACCGAGCTCTTTTTGCGCGGCAGCTACGGGCGGTGCCCCGAGGCCGATGACGAGGCTGCGGCAGCGGCGCAGCGTCGCTCCGGCCGCCGGAAGCTGTGGGGGAACGCGAACGGGCGCTTCCGCACCCAGGGGCGCTACTCGTCGAGCGCGGTCCGCGGCACGCGCTGGCTCACCCAGGACAGCTGTGAGGGCACCCTCACCGTCGTCCGCCGTGGCCTGGTGGCGGTTCGCGACTTTGTGCGAGACACCAGGACGCTGGTCGAGGCCGGCGAGAGCTACCTGGCCCGGCCACGCTAGCCGCGACCGTTAGAACCGTCGATCGACCAGACCGTTACGTGTAGCTGCCGGCCACGCACGACGAGGTCGCCGGCGTTGACGAGATCGGGCTGCTCGCGCGTCAGCATCGAGCGGGTGGCCTCGGACATGAAGATCATGTGCGGGGTTCCCTTGGTCATGCCCTCGAGCCGCGATGCGGTGTTGGTCGTATCGCCGATCACGGTGTACTCGAGCCGGCGCTCGGAGCCCACGTTGCCGGCCATGACGGCCCCCGAGTTGAGTCCCACCCCCATTCGGAAGCCGTCGCCGTAGCCCTCCGTCCGCATCCACTCGTTGAAGTCATCGAGCGCGTCGCCCGTCATGTCGCGTGCGGCGGCGAGCGCGCGATCCGCATGGTCGCGGTGCTCGATCGGGGCGCCGAACACCGCCATGATCCCGTCCCCCATGAAGCACACGATCGTCCCGCCGTGGCCGAGGATGACGTCGGTCATCGTCGTCAGGTAGCGGTTGAGGACGTCGATCACTACCTCGGGCGGCTTGGTCTCCGAGAAGGTCGTGAAGCCGCGGATGTCGCTGAAGAGCACGGTCACGACGGCGCGCTCGCCGCCAAGCCGCAGATCCTCATCCACGTCCTTGAGCACCTCGTCGACCACCTGCTCCGGCACGAAGCGCGAGAACAGGTCACGCACCCGCTCCTTCTCGAACGCGTTCACGACGAGCCCGACCCCCAGGCCTCCCACGAGACCGAGGACGAGCGAGGCCTCCGGGTAGAGCAGCGAGACGATCGTGCCCCGGTTGAAGAGGACCTGGACGAGAGCAGCATAAAGGGCCACCAGGAGCAGCCCCGCGAGCGCCGCGCGCACCGGGCCGAAGCGCAGTGCGAGGAGCGGGCCTATGGTGCCGAACAGGACGATCAGGGCCACCGTCGTCCATCCCGGGGCCTCCCCCAGCGGGAAGTCGCGCAGCAGCGTGGAGATGGCGTTGGCCTGGATCTCCGCGCCGTACATGAACTCCTCGCCGCTGACGGATGTGGGATGTACGTCCTGCAGCGAGGGCGCGGTGGCGCCGACGATGACGATCTTGTCCTCGTAGCTCGCGCGCGGCGCCTGGCCGCGCAGCACGCGGTGGAAAGGGATCCTTCTGACGTTCGAGCGGCCGTGAAAGTCGATCCACGCGCGCTCCGGGAACGAGCCGTGGTCCACCTGTGTGCCGCGCGCCACCTCCACAGTGGCGACGGGGAAGGTCTCGAGGTTGTCGAGCTCGGGGGCCATACGCCGGACCACTCGTCCGGGATCGGTCTCGAAGCCGGCGTGGGCGGCGCGCGTGCGCAGGTCGCGCAGCACCTCCGGTCCCCCGAACACGTTCGGGCGGCCCCGATCGTCGACCACCGTTGTGGCGAGCACCACGTTGCCCGCCCTTTCGATCGCTGCCGCGAGCGCCTGGTCATCAGCGGGATTCGACGGCTCGGTGAACTGCACGTCGTACGCGATCGCCCGCGCGCCCTTCAGCTGATCGATCGCCTCGGCGTGCAGCGAGCGGGGGAACGGCCACTGCTCTCCGAGCTCCCTGAAGCTCGCGTCGTCGATGCCCACGATCACTATGTCCGCGGGCGGCTCGAGGTCCCCCCTGATGGCGAAGCGAGCGTCGATCGTGTCGAGCTCAGAGTCCTGAATGAGGTCGGCCGCGTAGGCAACGAGGACGAACGCCGTCAAGACGAGCGCGGTACCGCCGAACATGAGCAGTCGCAGCCTGCGGCTCGTGCGCCGGGGCCCGCGGCCGTTGCCAGGGGAGTCCCTCACCAAGGGAAAGTGTGCCCCAAGAACCCGTTTTGCGCCCGAAATAGAGTCGCGACGGGACTCGGATGAGTGCGCGCCCGGCGAAACCCGCTAAGCGATCCGGTCGAGGCGCCCGACGATCGTCCGGGCGTGGTGGACGAAGGCGCTCGGGTCGAACAGGGCGTCGAGATCGAGCTCCGGGGCGGCGTCGGCGAGGAGCACGCGGAAGTGGATGCCCTCGCTCCAGGCTCGCTGGGCCGCCTGCTGGACAACGCGGTAGGCGTCATCGCGCGACCACCCTGCCTCGACGAGCGCGAGCAGTGCCCGCTGCGAATAGAGCGCGCCATGGGTGGCCTCGAGGTTTTCGAGCATGCGCTCGGGATGGATAGTCATCCCTTCCACGACCCGGATGGCGAGGTGCTGTGCGTAGTCGAGCAGGATCGTTGCGTCCGGGAGCGCCACGCGCTCGACGGACGAGTGCGAGATGTCGCGCTCGTGCCAGAGCGCCACGTTCTCGAGGCCGGCCAGTGCGTAGGCGCGCAGCAGCCGCGCGATGCCCGTGATCCGCTCGCTGACGATCGGGTTGCGCTTGTGCGGCATCGCCGAGGAGCCCTTCTGGGCGCCCTCCCGGAACGGCTCCTCGACCTCGCGCACCTCCGTCCGTTGGAGATGGCGGACCTCGGTGGCGAAGCGCTCGAGCCCGGCGCCCGCGAGCGCGATCGCCTCGAGCAGCTCGGCGTGACGGTCACGAGGAACAACCTGTGTCGAGACCTCCTCACGGCCCAGCCCGAGCCGGTGCAGCACAGCCTCCTCGATCTCGGGGCCGTTGGCCGCATAGGTACCCACCGCGCCCGACAGCGCGCCCACCGACACGGCCTCGGCGGAACGCTCGAGCCGGCGCATGTTCCGATGTGCCTCGAAGGCAAAACCGGCGAGCTTGACGCCGAAGGTGGTCGGCTCCGCGTGCACCCCGTGGGTGCGCCCGACGCACAGGGTGTCGACCTGCTCGCGGGCGCGGCGGATAAGCGCATCGCGGTAGTCGCGCGCGCCGGCGGCCAATATGAGCGCGGCGGGCGAGAGCTGCAGCGCGAGACCTGTGTCGAGCACGTCCGAAGACGTGAGCCCGTGGTGGATCCAGCGCCCGGCCTCGCCCACGGAGGCGGCCACCACGTCGACGAATGCCGCGACGTCGTGATCGGTGACCTTCTCGCGCTCCTTGACCTCCTCGACCGTGAACGAGGCCCGGTCGCGGATCGTTGCGGCGTCCTCGTCGGGCACAACACCGTGCTCGGCGAGCACGTCCACGACGGCGAGCTCGATCTGGAGCCAGGTCTCGAGCTTGTGCCGCTCCGACCAGATCACCCCCATCTCCGGGCGGGTGTAGCGCTCGATCACCTGCGGCTCGCGCTCAAGCGCTCAGGATCCGGGCCGCGAGCACGGCCGCGTTCCCCGCATTGTCCACGCCCACGGTTGCCACCGGCACGCCCGGGGGCATCTGCGAGATCGCGAGCAGCGCGTCGAGGCCCCCGCCGACCGATGTCTTCGAGGTGAGCGGCACCCCGATCACCGGCAGGTCGGTGTGCGCGGCGACCACCCCTGGCAGCGCGGCCGCCAGCCCCGCGCCCGCGATGATCACGCGCAGCCCGCGCAAGCGCGCGTTGCGTGCGTAGTCCGCGACCGTGTCGGGGTCGCGGTGAGCGCTCATCACCCGCATCTCGTGGCGGACGCCGAGCTCCTCGAGCCGCTCGGCCGCCTTCTCCATCACGGGCATGTCGCTCTTCGAGCCCATGACGATGCCCACCTGCGGGGCATCGTCCACGTCGAGCTCGTCGAACTCGTGCTCGACTGCGGTCTCGGTGACTGGCGCGCCGCCGTACTCCTCAGTGCCGCTCACGCCTCGACCCTATCCGCTGCGCGCAGGGCTATGTCGCCCCGCATCTGGAGCCCGTCGAACCGGACTCGCCCGGCCGCGGCGTACGCGCGTTCGCGGGCCTCGGCGGGGCCGTCTCCGAGCGCGGTCACGTTCAACACACGTCCACCCGCGGTGACCAGCCGGCCGTCCTCCTCGGCGGTTCCGGCATGGAAGATCAGGCCGCCCTCCTCGGCCGCCTCGTCGAGCCCTTCGATCACGTCTCCCTTCGACGCGCTCGCCGGGTAGCCGCGCGAGGCGAGGACGACCGTGACGGCCCACTCCGGCGACCACTGCGGTTGAACGCCCGCGAGCCCACCAAGTCTCGTGGAGGCCTCGAGCAGGTCGAGCAGGTCCGAGCGCAGCCGCGGCAGCACGGCCTGCGTCTCCGGGTCGCCGAAACGCACGTTGTACTCGAGCACCTTCGGGCCGGCGGGGCCCATCATGAGTCCCGCGTAGAGCACGCCGTGGAAGGGTGTTCCGCGGCGGTGTAGCTCGTCGACGATCGGCTGGTGGACGATCGCCGCCAGCTCGCTCGCGCGGGCCTCGTCGAACCCCGGTACGGGTGAGTAGCTCCCCATGCCGCCCGTGTTGGGTCCCTCGTCGCCGTCGAAGATCCGCTTGTAGTCCTGTGCGGGCGCAAGCGGGACGGCGCGCTCGCCGTCGCAGAGGGCCAGCAGCGACAGCTCCTCGCCCTCCAGGAACTGCTCGAGGACGACCTGCGTGTCGCCGAAGCGCTTCTCGGCGAAGAACACGTCGAGCGCTGCCCGCGCCTCGCGCTCGTCGGCGGCGATGATCACGCCCTTGCCGGCCGCCAGGACATCGGCCTTGAGCACCGCCGGGTAGGAGGCGCAGGCCAGGTGATCGGCGGCCTCCTCGCGCGAGCGGAACAGAACGTGCGAGGCGGTCGGCACCCCCAACTCCTTCATCAACTGCTTGGCGTAGGCCTTCGAACCCTCGATGCGGGCGGCCTCGCGCGTCGGCCCGAAGGCCGCGATGCCCGCCGCCGCCAGCTCGTCTACCAGGCCCGCCACGAGCGGCGCCTCGGGTCCCACCACAACCAGGTCGACCTCACGCTCGCGGGCCAGGGCCGTGACGTCGGCGGCGGGAACGCATTCGATGCCGTCGCGCGCGATGCCGGCGTTGCCCGGGGCGCACATCACCTCTGGCCGGCGTGGGCTGCGCAGCAGCGTGCGGACGAGCGCGTGCTCGCGCCCGCCGCCGCCTACGACGAGGACCTTTGTCAAAGCGCCGCGATGAAGTCGTCCACCGGAATCGCGGAGAGCGTCTCGTAGTGGGCGGTCCCGCGCGAGCCGAGCTCCATCGACACCCGCGCCACGGTCTTCTCGTCCGGCGCCTCGATGATGTTCACGAAGTCGAAGCGACCGAGCACGGCCCACTGGGCGGTCACCGTCACGCCCAGCTGCTCGATCTCCTTGTTGACCTCGCGGATGCGCTGTGGATTGCTCTTGAGAGTCTGCACGCCCTCGGGAGTAAGCGTTGACAGCATCACAAAGGTGGGCACGGTGTTCCTTTCGCTGGAGACCTCGTCGCGCGTGAATGTAGCCTGACGGCGATTCGCGCGCCCCACCCACGTAATGGAGACACGGATGAAGCTCAGCCTCACCGCCCTGGCGACCGGATTCGCCGCATTCGCCCTACCCGCTGCGGCGTCCGCGGCCGAACTCAGGGTAGCCCCGTTCAAGTCCTGCTACGGGTCTGGTGAGACCGTCAGCCTGCTCGGCTCGGGCTTCACCCCGAGCCTGATGTCGGGCATCAGCGTGACCAAGGACGGCGTGTCGCTCGGCACCCTGTCGACCGACGTGGGGGGCGCCTTCAACGGCACGCTCCGCCTCGGGCAGAAGAACGGCAGGCGGACCAGCACCTACACCGCCACCGACACCTCGAATCCCACGCTCACCGCCTCGACCCAGATCGTCGTGAGCGAGGTGGACGTGCGGCTCAGGCCGAGGAGCGGAGCGCCGGGCCGGAGGATCACGATCGGCGCCGTGGGCTTCACGCAGGGCAAGACGCTGTGGGCGCACGTCGTGCGCGGGAACTCGGTGCGCAACCTGAGGATCGGCAGGCTCAAGGGGGCCTGCCACAAGCTCCGCTCGAAGCGCCGGCTCCTGAGGCGCGGCGCTGGGCTCGGCGTCTACATCGTTCAGTTCGACGCGTTCAAGAAGTACCGGGAGCGGCGGTCCCAGAGCGTCGGCTTCACGATCACCGTCCGGCGGGTGCGCCAGCCATCGGCGGCTTCGGCAACCGCCTGGTCGCGCGTCTTCTGAGCGGCCGGCGCTAGGACGACGCGGCCGTCGGCACCTCTGCCAGGGCCGGTGCGGCGACCTTCTCGAATACGAGCCCGCCATCCGCGGCGTCCACCTTCACGATGTCGCCGGGGCCGAACTCCCCCTCGAGCAGCTTGAGCGCGAGCTTGTCCACGAGCTGCTTCTGGATCACGCGCTTCAGCGGCCGGGCCCCGTACGTCGGGTCGTAGCCGAGGTTGCCGAGCAGCGTGCGCGCGTCGTCGGTCAGCTCGACCGCGACGCCGCGCTCCCGCACCCGCTCGACCAGCTTGGCGACCTGCAGGTCGACGATCTGCGCGATCTCGTCGCGGCTGAGCTGGTGGAACTCGACGATCTCGTCGAGGCGGTTGACGAACTCGGGCTTGAAAGTCGCCCGGACCCCCTCGACGCCACCGGGGACGTTCGAGGTCATGATCACGACGGTGTTCTTGAAGTCGACCGTGCGGCCCTGACCGTCGGTCAGGCGGCCGTCGTCCATCAGCTGGAGCAGCACGTTGAAGACGTCGTTATGGGCCT
>Ga0081538_10000254_pt1 | contig 60558 bp, 64 predicted proteins | sample TabmetS5T2R1_FD_71022 | JGI IMG/M metagenome (GOLD analysis project Ga0081538, IMG submission 71022) | Tabebuia heterophylla rhizosphere microbial communities from the University of Puerto Rico - S5T2R1 | ecosystem: Host-associated > Plants > Roots > Rhizosphere ...
GCACCCAGGCGCCCTCGTCGACGATGATCAGCGTGCGCTCGAACTGGCCCATGTTCTCCGCGTTGATGCGGAAGTAGGCCTGGAGCGGCATCTCGACGCTGACCCCCGGCGGCACGTAGATGAACGAGCCGCCCGACCAGACGGCGGAGTTCAGCGCCGCGAACTTGTTGTCGTTCTGCGGGATGACGGTGCCGAAGTACTGCTTGACGAGCTCCTCGTGCTCGCGCAGGCCCGAATCCATGTCGAGGAAGAGGACACCCTGCGCCTCGAGGTCCTCCTTGAGCTTGTGGTACACGACCTCGCTCTCGTACTGCGCGCCCACGCCCGCGAGGTACTTCTTCTCGGCCTCCGGGATCCCGAGCTTGTCCCACGTGTCCTTGATGTCCGGCGGCAGGTCGTCCCAGGACTTCGCCTGCTTCTCGGTCGGCCGGATGTAGTAGTGGATGTTGTCGAAGTCGATGCCGGTGACGTCGCCGCCCCACGTCGGCAGCGGGCGCGCCTGGAAGTACTCGAGCGACTTCAGGCGGAACTTGCGCATCCAGTCCGGCTCGTTCTTGTGCTCGGAGATCGCCTCGACGACCTCCTTGGTGAGACCGCGGCCGGACTTGAAGAAGTAGTCCTCGGGCGCGTGGAAGCCGTACTTGTAGTCGCTGCCGATCTCGGCGACGACCTGGGTTTCCTTTTCCGTGACTGCCATCAGCTCACCTTCTCGGGCATGAAGGCCTCATACCCCTCTGCTTCCAGTGTATGCGCCAGCTCCGGGCCGCCCTCGGCGACGATCTTCCCGCCGACGAAGACGTGGACGAAGTCGGGCTCGATGTAGTTCAGGATCCGCTGGTAGTGGGTGATGACGAGCGCGCCCATCTCCGGGCCGACCAGCTCGCGCACGCCGGCCGCGACGACCTTCAGCGCATCGATGTCGAGGCCTGAGTCGGTCTCGTCGAGCACGGCGATCTTCGGCTTCAGCATCGCCATTTGCAGAATCTCGACCCGCTTCTTCTCGCCGCCCGAGAACCCGTCGTTGACGTAGCGCTGGGCGAGCTCCCGCGGGATGCGCAGGCGCTCCATCGCCGCGAGCATCTCCTTGCGGAACTCGGGGACGGGGATCGGGTCGTCCTCGCCAGCGCGGGCCTTCCGGATCGCGTTGATCGCGGAGCGCATGAAGCTCGTCACCGTGACGCCGGGGATCGCATGCGGGTACTGGAACGCAAGGAAGAGGCCGCGCTGCGCGCGCTCGTCGGCGCCGAGCTCCGTCACGTCCTCGCCGTCGAAGAGGATCTGGCCGTCCGTGATCTCGTAGGCCGGGTGGCCCATGAGCGCATAGGCGAGCGTCGACTTGCCCGAGCCATTCGGGCCCATGACGGCGTGGATCTGGTCGCTCTCCACGGCGAGGTCGACGCCCTTGACGATCTCGGTGCCGTCTTCGAGCGCGACGTGCAAGTTCTTCAGCTCGAGTCGAGCCAAACGTCACATCCCTTCCCTTAGCGCAAAAACGCGGGCCTTCCAGCCCGCCCGCCAGGCTCATGGTAGCAACGTGGTTCCGCGTCCCGGGAGCACCCGAAACCGCTGCTAAGGTCCTCTTATGCCCTTTGGTATCGGCCTTCCTGAGGTACTGATCTTCCTCGTCGTCGTGCTGCTTCTCTTCGGCGCGTCGAGGGTCCCGGAGATCGGGCGCTCACTTGGAAAGGGCATGCGCGAGTTCAAGGACGCGGTGACCGGGCGCGACGACGACGAGCGCGCACCGTCGCTCCCGCGGGCGCCGGAGGACGAGGAGAAGGTCGCCTCGCCGCCGCGCGAGCACGACCGCGTCTCCTAACAACATGGTTTCGCGCCTGAGGCGCCTCCCACGCCGGCTCAGCTACGGCGAAGAGGCGACACTCGTCGAGCACCTCGACGAGCTTCGCTCGCGGTTGATTGTCTCGCTGCTCGCCGTGGGCGTGTTCTTTCCGATCGCGTACTTCTTCCACGAGCAGCTCGTGGAATGGCTCATGCGGCCGCTGCCCGACGACAGGACGCTCGTCACGCTTGGCGTGACGGAGCCGTTCACGACGTCGGTCAAGGTGAGCTTCTACGCCGCCGTCGCCGCCGCGTTTCCGGTGCTTATCTGGCAGGCATGGAGCTTCCTCGCGCCGGCCGTGGAGGAGGGACGCCAGCGCGTGGTCGCGCGCTTCGTCGGTCTCGCCACCCTGTTGTTCGCGGGCGGAATGGCGTTCGCCTACTTCGTGATCCTGCCGAAGGCCCTGCAGTTCCTGACCCAGTTCGACGACGAGCTGTACGACATCCAGATCCGGGCGAGCTACTACCTCTCGTTCGTGTCGTTGCTGATCTTCGCGACTGGGCTCGTCTTTCAGCTCCCGATCTTCGTCCTCGCGCTCGTTCGGCTCGGCATCGTCACGACAGCGCAGCTGCGGCGAAACCGGAAGATCGCGTACGTCAGCCTTCTCGGCGCGGCCATCCTCCTGCCGACCGTCGATCCGGTCTCACTTGCCTTCGAGGTGATCCCGCTGTGGATCCTCTTCGAGCTCTCCATCTGGCTGTCGGTCCTGATGGAACGGCGGTGGCGAGCGACTGAGGCAATCGGCCACGCGTGAAGATCGCGCTTGCTGCGGTCGTCCTTGTTGTCGTCCTCGCGCCGACGGCGGCGGGCCGCCCTGACGAGCGTATTGCGATCCGCCCGGGCGTCGGCATCGGCCCGCTCAACCTCGGCATGACCGGACAGGACGTCCGTCGTGTGCTCGGCCCCCCGCGGGCAGTCGTCGAGCGGCGCGTGCTCCGTGGACAGCCCTACGTCGAATTCGAGTGGGACCTCGGCGACTGGTACGTCGGCCTGCTTGGTCGACCCGGACATCGGAGGACCGTGATGATCGGCACCGCGCTCTTCCGACACCGGACGCCGGAGGGGCTCGGAGTCGGCACGGACGAAAACCGTCTCTGGCGCGAGCTCCGCGGTCGCATACACGAGCGGTGGTGCCGTCCGAGCACGCATTGGTTCGTCCGTCAAGGCCGCCGGGAGACGGTCTACCTGCCGATCTGGCAGCGGCCGCCGACGGCGATGGTCGTCGGACGAGTCCAAGTGCGCGCCGAGCCGGCGCTCGGGTGCAACGTCTGATCGCGACCGGAACGTTCCCGAAGATCGAGCTCCACGTCCACCTCGAGGGGACGATCCGGCCGGAGACCCTGCTCGAGATCGCGCGGCGCAACGACTACCCGCTGCCGGCCGACACGGCCGACGGCCTGGCGAAGCTCTACGACTACCGCGACTTCGCCCACTTCATCGAGGTCTGGATCCTGACGACGAACGCGCTGCGCACCCGCGACGACTTCCGGCAGATTGTCGTCGAATACGCAGCCGAGGCGGCTGGGCACGGCGCCGTCTACCTCGAGGGCGTTTTCTCGCCGGCCGAGCGTGCACGGCGGGGAGTCGACTGGGACGAGATGTTCGGCGGCTACTGCGACGGCGCCGAGGAAGCCCGAGAGCTCCACGGGGTCGAGGTGCGGCTGACGCCGGACATCTTCCGGGGCGCGTCCGATGAGGAAGCTGACCTCGTCGTCGACCATTCCGTGCGCCATCGGGACCGAGGAATCGTCGCCGTCGGGCTCGGCGGGCTGGAGGCCGAGTTTCCGCCCGAGCAGTACGCCGGGGTCTTCGAGCGGGTTCGCGCCGAAGGGCTCGGCTCCGTCCCCCACGCGGGAGAGGTCACCGGGCCCGCCTCGATCCGCGGTGCGCTCGACGCGCTGGGCGCCGATCGGATCCGCCACGGGATCCGTGCGGTGGACGACCCCGACCTCGTCGACGAGCTGCGTGAGCGAGAGATCGTGCTCGACGTCTGTCCGGTCTCGAACGTCCGAACCGGCGCCGTCGGCTCGCTCGAGGAACACCCACTTCGAGAGCTGGTCGAGGCCGGCGTCCGCTGCTCGATCTCGACCGACGATCCGGCCATGTTCGACACCGATCTGACCCGCGAGTACGCAGCCGCTGCCTCCCTCGGCGCGGATCCGAAGACGACCTATGAGGCCGGGCTCGCGGGAGCGCTCTGCGACGACGATACGCGGGAACGCCTGCGCACGATCGGCGAGGACTATGACTGGCGCTCGCTAACCTGAGACCCCACATGGCCAGATCCGCACAACGCCGGAACCGCCAGCAGCGCCAGCGTCGCCCGACGCCGCGCGCGGCGGCCCCTGTCACCCGGCGCCCGACCACGTACGAAGACACGATGTTCTTCCCGCGCCTGCGGCGGCAGGCGAAGTGGATGTTCGTCTTCCTCGCCGTCGTCTTCGGGCTCGGCTACGTGATCTTCAACGTCGGCGGCACGATCCCGGGGACCGGCCTCGGCGACGTCCTGCAGAACCTCGGCCAGGGCACGGCAGGCCCGAGCGTGGGGGATGCGGAGAACAAGATCGAGGACGAGCCGAACAACCCGACCGGCTACTGGGAGCTCGCGCAGGCGCTCCAGCGGGAGCAGCGGGCCGACGAAGCAGTGGCGCCGCTGACGCGCTACCTCGGCTTTCGCCCGAAGGACCGCCGCGCCCTGAGCATGCTCGCCGGCATCTACCTCACGCAGGCGCGCCAGGCCCAGGACCGCGCGCAGCTCGCCCAGTTCCAGCTGCAGCAGGTCACGGGCAGCGACTTCTTCGTTCCGGGACAGTCGAGCCAGTTCGGACAGCAGTTCGGGACCGGCCAGGTCAGCAAGATCGAGGCCGACAGGCTCAACGCCGAGATCAGCAGCGGCTACTCGCAGGCCCAATCGGCCTATCAGAACGCCACGCGGACGTACAAGAACCTGATCGCCGCAATCCCGAACCGAGAGGAGGCCGACCAGCCGTCGATCTTCCTCCAGCTTGGCTTCGCTGCCCAGTCCGGTGGTGACCTCCAGGAGGCGCTCGCCGCCTACAAGCGGTACCTCGTAGTTGCGCCGGATTCACCCAACGCCGCCGGCGTCCGCCAGCAGATCCAGCAGCTCGAGACGGCGATCAAGGCGCAAGCGAACCAGCCTCCGCCTCCCCAGCAGTAGACTCTCCGCGGCCTTCGACCGAGGGAGACGGGTGAATTTCGACATCAAGACCGAGCAGCTGGACGGCGAGTCGTACGTCATCGCCCTCGCGGGCGAGGTCGACCTCTACACGGCTCCGGAGTTCAAGCAACAGCTGCTCGACGTGATCGCGCAGGGCGCAAAGTCGGTCGTCGTCGACTTCTCCGACACGACGTTCATCGACTCGACCACGCTGGGCGTCCTCGTCGGCGGCGTGAAGCGACTGCGGACGAACGACGGACAGCTCTCACTCGTCTGCAGCGACCGCAACATCACAAAGATCTTCGAGATCACGGGCCTCGACCGCGTCTTCACCATCTACGGAACCCGTGACGAGGCAGTTTCGGCGATCGGGTCGGCAACGCAGCCCTCGGCGTAGGGTGCGTCGAGCGCTGCTCGCCTCTCTCGCGGTCTTCGCGCTGGCGGGATGCGGAACCGACGGATTGTCCGACGAGAACGCTCAGGCACCAGACGGCAAGCTCCTCTTCGCCCAGAACTGCGGTAGCTGCCACACGCTCCGCGAGGCCGGAACCCGCGGCACGATCGGGCCGAACCTGGATGACGCGTTTGCCGGGCCGAGGATGGAGGGCTTCGAGGAAGACACGATCCGCGAGGTCGTCCGGCACCAGATCGAGTACGCCGCGGATCCCATGCCGAGGAACCTCGTCGAGGGTGCGGACGCGGATGCCGTCGCAGCGTACGTCGCGCTCGTCGCCGCCAACCCGGAGGCCGAGGTGGCGCTGCCACCCGGCGCCGGCGGCAACGACCCGAAGCTGCTCTTCCAGGCCAACTGCGGCAGTTGTCACACGCTGCAGAAGGCGGGGACGAGCGGGACGATCGGCCCGAACCTCGACCAGTCGAAGCCGCCGCTTCAGCAGGCGGTGAGGCAGATCGAGAACGGCGGGGGAGGCATGCCGCCCTTCAAGGGCCAGCTGACCGACCAGCAGATCCGCGCGCTCGCGCGCTACATCACGCAGTCCGGCGGCGGCTAACTCCGGATGGGGTCAGGTCTTGCAATGAAGCAAAGCGGCAAAATCCTCACCAAACTTCGAGACGCCGCATCAGGTTTGCGTGATCGCAAGACCTGACCCCCAGAACGCTCGAGCTGGCTAGCTCCGAACTTCCTCTTCTTCCGCTTCGAGGTCGACGACGACGTGGGTGATCGGTACGTCGAAGCGCTCCCGCGCTGCCTGGACCACGCCGCGCTCGAGCCATAACGAGCGACCCTCGGGATGGGTGGAGACGATAATCTCGTCGGCGCCGAAGGTACGGAGCGAATCCTCGATCGCCTGGAGCGGATCGGCCTCGCCGACCTCGCCCTCGCAGTTCACGCCGACCTCGCGCAACCTGGACAAGCTGTGCTCGAGCCGTTCCTGGGCCTGCGCGCGGGCGCCGTCCTCGTCGGACGCGAAGTACCGCACCCGGGAGAGGAGGGTCGGGCAGATCACGCGCACGCGTTCGTCGTAGTCCTCTGCGCGGCGGCGGATCTCCTCGCGCAGGGTCTCGCCGCCGACCGTCTCGTTCGCGATCACGAGAATCCGCCGCTCGCCTGGCCTGCTCCGGCGAATCGGCGCCGTGCGCTCCGGCGGCTCGCGGCGGGCGCGAACGATCCAGCCGATCGCAACGAGCGTGAGGAGCACGAAGACAGCGACGCCGAGCCACGTGTTGATCGCAGCCGCGATGACGATCAGCCCGAAGTATCCGATCGCGAGCAAGACCAGACGAAACGCATCAGCCTCGCTCTTGAACGGATTCCTCATGCGCCGGTTACAGGAGGTAGATCGTGGTGTAGACCACGATCCACATTACGTCCACGAAGTGCCAGTAGATCCCTGGGATCTCGACGCCCGCGTGGTGGGCGGGCGAGAAGTGGCCGCGGAAGGCCCTGATCGTGGCGAACGTCAAAAGCGTGAGCCCGACGAAGACGTGGGCGCCGTGGAGGCCGGTGAGCCCGTAGAAGATCGTCCCGAAGGCGCCGTCGCCTGGGCTGAAGCCGACCCGCGAGTACTCGCGCACCTGGGTCAGCAGGAACACGGTCCCAAGCGCGAGGGTCAGCACGAGCCCGGCCTGCAGTCCGGCGCGACTCCCGCGCTTGATCGACTGGAGCGCCCAGTGGATCGTGAAGCTCGAGGTGACGAGGATCGCCGTGTTCACGCCCGCGACGAACTTGGGTAGCTCGAACGGCTCGAGCGGCCACTCGGCCTCGCCGTTCACTCGCACGAAGAAGTACGCGGTGAAGAACGAGCCGAACAGCATGATCTCCGACGCGATGAAGAGGAGCATCCCGAGGATCGGGGCCTCGACCCGCGAGCTTTTGTGCGCCTCCGGGGGATGGAGTGCGTGGGCGTCGTGCGCCGGCTCGGCGTGCGCGGTCACTCGACCACGGCGCCTTCCGCGCCGACCGTCTCGGCCGGGATGACGACGTGCTCGACCGGGAGGTTCGAGTCATTTCGCAAGCGCTCGACGAGATCACGCCGCAGCCAGCCCGACTTGGCCTCCTCGAACGTGGAGACGATCACCTCGTCGATCCGCTCGTCTTCGATCGCCTGCATCGCCGCTGCGTACGGGTCCGGATGCGCGACCTGGCCGTGGGCGTCGATGCCCGCCGCGCGCAGCTCGGAGAGCGCACGGCGAAGCCGCTTCTCGGCCGCTGGATGCGCCGACTGCGACGGGTCACTCTGGGGCGAGATGATCAGGAAGCTGGACGGGCCGCTTGCGGCGCGCTCGCGGATCCGGCCGAGCAGGTCCTCCCCGATCACCGTCTCGTTGGCGATGACAAGCACATTCGCCTCACCGTCCTCATCGGCTGGCTCGGCGACGACGTGGTCGACGTGCACGTTCCCGGCCGCCTTCCGCACCCGGTCGACCACGTTCTTGCGGATCCAGCCGGACTTCTCGACGGGATGCGTCGAGAGGATGACGTCGGTCGGCTTCGGCTCGAGCATCCCGATCGCGTCTCGGACCGCGTCGTCGGGCTCGTTCTCGACCACGAGGCCATGAGCCGGGATCCCGGCTTCGCGGAGCGCAGCCAGTGTCCGGTCGAGACGCCGACCGGCAGCCGCTCGCCGCGTGTCCTCGTAGACGACGTAGCCGGCGCGGGGCTGCGTCACCGGCGCCAACACGGTCACGAGCCCTACATCGCCGGCGGCCGCCTTCTCCTTGACGGCCTCAATCAGCCCTCGCCCGGCGACGGTCTCGTTGGCGACGACGAGGATGTGCCTACTCATGCGCGCACGGGCTCCTCTTCCTCGACCATCTCGCGGTCACCGTTGAAGACCGCGTGGCGGGCGCCGGGCACGCCGTACTCGTATGGGTTCCCGACCACCTGTGGGATCTCGTCGAAGTTGAAGAGCGGCGGGGGCGAGGAGACCTGCCACTCGAGCGTCATTCCGCGCCACGGGTTCGCCGGCGAGCGAGGCCCGCGCGCCCAGCTCACGATCATGTTGTAGACGAAGATCAGGAACGAGGCGCCGAGCACGAACGCCGAGATCGAGATGAACATGTTCCAGTTCCCGAACGCCGGGTCGTAGGTGTAGACCCGCCGCGGCATGCCCTGGATCCCGATGATGTGCATCGGGAAGAAGGTGGCGTTCACGGCGAGGAAGGTCAGCCAGAAGTGCAGCTTCCCGAGCCGCTCGTCGTACAGCCGGCCCGTCATCTTCGGGAACCAGTAGTAGATCCCGGCGAAGATCGTGAACAGCGATCCGCCCAGGAGCACGTAGTGGATGTGGGCAACGATGAAGTACGTATCCGACGCATGGATGTCGATCGGGACGGCGCCCAGGTAGATGCCGGAGAGCCCGCCGATCACGAACTGGGAGACGAACCCGAGCGCCCATAACATCGGCGTCGAGAAGTTGATCTTCCCCTCCCAGGTCGTGGCGAGCCAGGAGAAGACCTTGATGCCGGTCGGGACGGCGATCAGCAGCGTCGTGATCATCATCGGGATCCGCAGCCAGGTCGCCATGCCGGCGACGAACATGTGGTGCGCCCAGACCGAGAAGCCGAGGATCAGGATCGCGACGAGCGAGAGCGCCATCAACCGGTAGCCGAAGATCGGCTTCCGCGACATCGTCGAGATCACCTCGGAGACGATCCCGAACCCGGGCAGGATCATGATGTAGACGGCCGGGTGCGAGTAGAACCAGAAGATGTGCTGGTAGCCCAGCGGGTACCCGCCCTCGGCGATGTCGAAGAAGTTCGTGTGCATGATCTTGTCGAACATCACGAAGAACTGCGACCCGGCGATGAACGGCGTCGCGATGACGACCAGGAGTGAGGTCGTGAAGTTCGCCCAGACGAGCAGCGGCATGCGCCAGAAGGTCATCCCCGGCGCGCGCATGGTGATGATCGTGACCAGGAAGTTGAGCGCGGTCATGATCGATGACGCCCCGGCCCACTGGACGGCCATCGAGAAGAAGACGTTCCCGAACGGCTGCTCGACCGACAGCGGCGTGTAGTTCGTCCAGCCGGCGCCGAAGCCGGGGAAGAAGAAGCTCGCAAGCATCATGATCCCTGCGATCGGGAGCAGCCAGTACGAGAGGGCGTTCAGCTTCGGGAACGCCATGTCCGGCGCGCCGATCATCAGCGGGAGGACGTAGTTCGCGAGCCCGGCGAAAGCCGGGATCACGAACAGGAAGATCATCAGCGAGGCGTGGACCGAGAAGAGCTCGTTGTAGGTCTGCGGGTCGACGAAGTCCGCCTCCGGCCGGGCGAGCTCGGCGCGAACGAGCATCGCCATCATCCCGCCCGCCAGGAAGAAGAAGATCGTCGTCGTGACGTACTGGATGCCGATGACCTTGTGGTCGGTGTTGATCCGGAAGTAGTCGGTCCAGCGACGGGCGCCGTGGCCTGAGTGGTCTTCGGGCCGGGTCGGCTGGCCGAACGCCCACGCGAGCCAGTAGTCGAACGCGCCGAGGCCGGCGAGGAAGCCGATCGGCGCCGCCGTCAGGGCGGCGACGACGATGATCGCGTCCCAGTAGATGACCGGATCCCAGCCGGCGAGCGCCCGGATCCCGACGACGATCCCGAAGCCGATCCCGAAGAAGAGAGCCGTCATCCATGCGGCGCGGATCCAGCCCGGCGCCAGCAGGTAGCGGCGCCAGCCGGTCGGCGGTGGCTTCGGCGCGTGCACCTCGTGCGCGCCGTGCTCGTCGACGGTGACGGTCACCTAGCTTCCCCCCTCCTGCGCCAGGAATCGAACTCCGACTGCGTCATGACGATAGCCCGGGTGCGCATGAGTGCGTGCCCCAATCCGCAGAGCTCCGTGCAGATGAACGGGTAGTTCCCGACCTTCGTCGGCGTGACCGTGATCTCGGTCGTCAGACCGGGTACCGCGTCCTGCTTCTGGCGGAACTCCGGCACCCAGAACGAGTGGATCACGTCACGCGCGGTCAGATGGAGGCGCGCCGGCCGGTCGAGCGGGAGCACGAGGTTGGGCGACGCCTTGCAGCGCTCGTTGACCTGGATCAGCCCCTCGCCCTCTCGGTTGAAGCAAATGAAGCCGTCCATGTCCTCGGCGGCGCCGGGCGGCGGATAGGCGACGAGCCACGCGAACTGCTGGCCGAGGACCTCCACGCGCATCGCGTTCGAGGGCTCACGGTCGTTCTGGGCGAGCGCCACGGAGCTGACGACGATCATCGCGATCACGAGGATCAGCGGGATCACCGTCCACGTGATCTCGATCCCGGTGTGCCCGTGCACCGGCGGGCCGTCGGTGTCGTCGTCGGGTTTCGCCCGGAACTTGATCAGCGAGTACACGCTGAGCGACGCGACGACCGAGAAGATTCCGATGCAGACCGCGGTCACGAACCAGAAGACGAAGTCGATTCGTTCGCCTTCTTTCGAGGCCTGATCCGGGAGCCACGGGATGAAGATTGCGACCGCCGTCGCCGCCGCGGCGAGCAGGAGAGCGACGAGCAAGACCCGGATGAGCGATCCGGCGCGCACCGGTCGCGAGCCTACCCGCTCTCAGAGTGCGTTAGTGCAGGAACGAGATTGGGTACACCAGTCGTACATCCGTTCGGGATGAATGACATGTTGACAAGGAGGAACCAATGGGAATCGGTGTGAGCTTGCTGCTGATTGCGGCGGGTGCGATCCTCGTCTGGGGTGTGACCGGAGAGGTCGCGGGCGCAGACGTTGACGCCATCGGTGTCATCCTCATGATCGTCGGTGCTCTCGGCCTTGTTCTCTCGATGATCTTCTGGTCGAGCTGGGGCGGCCCCGGGTACTTCGGCCGCCGCCGCGAGACCTACGTCGAGGAAGGCCCGCCGCCAGCCTGATCCACGTTTGAGCGCGCGGGCGGCCGTCCCGCCCGCGCATCGCTTTCTAGAGGCCGCCGCTGAGCGGATCGACGGCCGCGCCTCGCAGGCGCACCTCGAAGTGGAGGTGCGGCCCTGAGGAGTTGCCGCTCGAGCCGACGCGGCCGATCTGGTTTCCGGCGCTGACCACCTGGCCCACGCGGACATTGACGCGGGACAGGTGGGCGTAAAGCGTCCTTGTGACGCCCCCGTGGGCGAGGATGACCATCCTCCCCCAGCCGCCGGCGCTGAAGCCGGCGAAGACGACGCGGCCCGAGGCTGCGGCGACGACGGGCGTGCCGGTGCCGGCCGGGTAGTCGAGGCCCGTGTGGAAGCGGTTGCCGCGCGGGCCGAAGCCGTCCGTCGGCGGCATGGCGATCGGATGGATGAGGCCGATCGGGCAGACGGGTAGGGCGAGCCGCAGCGCCGCCACGACGCGCGGCCCGGCTCGGCCGTCCTCGCGGAGACCGGCCCAGTGCTGGAACTTGCGGAGGGCGCTCTCCGTGGAGGGACCGAAGTGGCCGTCGAAGTTTCCGGACGGGAACCCGTGCCAGGCAAGCGAGAACTGGAGCGCGGCGACGTCCCAGCCCCGCATCCCGTTCTTCAGCAGCCGCCCTCCGAGCGGCGCGCGCTTTCCGAAGTTCCCAAGCGCCCTGCGCGTCTGCTTTCCGGGCACGCCGTCGACGGCGAGGCCTCGTTTCTGCTGGAGACGTCGGACGGCGGCGATCGTGCCGTCCCCGAGCACCCCGTCCACCGTGCCGGCGTAGAAGCCGCGCTGACGGAGCCCAACCTGGAGCGCAGCCACTTCGGGATCGCCGGCGGCGAACGCGCTCGGCGCGAGCAGGAGCATCGCAAGAACTGTGGCGGCCGCAGTTTTCTTCATTTGGACCGACCTTCATAGGGAAGGTCGGTCCATCTATCGGCAGCTAACCCTCTTCTTTTAGCTTGCGGCCTCGAACCGCCTCGCGACCTCGGGCCAATTGACCACGTTCCACCACGCGGCGAGGTAGTCGGGACGCCGGTTTTGGTAGCGGAGGTAGTAGGCGTGCTCCCAGACGTCGATGCCGAGAATCGGCGTCTGACCGTCGGAGATCGGAGAATCCTGATTGGCAGTCGAGGTCACCGACAGCGCGCCGCCGTCGACCACGAGCCAGGACCAGCCGCTGCCGAAGCGCTTGACCCCCGCATCGTTCATCTGCTCGGCGAGCTGGGCTGAGCCGCCGAACGTGCTCTCGATCGCCTCGGCGAGAGCACCCTCCGGCTCGCCGCCGCCGTCTGGGCTCATGATCTCCCAGAAGAGCGCATGGTTCGCATGTCCACCCGCGTTGTTGCGGACCGCAGTTCGAATGTCGTCAGGCAGTGCGTCGAGGTTCTGCAGGACCTCTTCGGCGGGCCGGTCGGCCCAGTCGGTGCCCTCGAGCGCCTTGTTCGCGTTGTCGACGTAGGCCTGGTGGTGCTTGTCGTGATGGACCCGCATCGTCTGCTCGTCGATATGCGGCTCGAGCGCCGCGTAGTCGTAGGGAAGCGGCGGAACGTCGTACGGCATCTCTCCTCCTCTCAGGCTCTGGAGGAGCCTATTGGACTCGTGCGAGCGTTACGAACTCGTCACCGGCGCGGCGGTCACTACGTCTCAGGCCCGGACGACGAGCGTCGAACATCGGGCCTGGTGCGCGACTCGCTCGCTCACGCTCCCGAGCGACTTGAAACCGTGCAGACCGCGGCTACCAACCAGGACGAGGTCGGCGGACTCGGACGCCTCGACGAGCGCGTGCACAGCCTTGCCGTCCTCCTCCTGAACCAACTGGGCGCTGCCGTCGAACCGCTCCGCGAGGGAGCGCGCCACGGCAAGGGCGGCCTCCGCCTCGGGCGAGCCGTCGAAACCCACGACGATCTGCTGCGGCCAGGAGTCGGGATTCTGCGCCGGCCGGGCCAAGAGCACTGGGCACTTCGCTTCGTGGAGCATCCTCGCCGCGACTGTTCCGAGCAGCAGCCCCGCTGCGCGTCCGCGGCCGTGCGAGCCGACGGCAACCAACGTCGCATTCTCCGCTTCAGCCTGATTCAGCAAGAGAGTGCCCGGGGCTCCGTCCAGGAGCCGAGCCTTCGCGGTCGGCGCGACTGCCTTCGCCGCCTCGAGAGCCGCCTCCGCGTCGCTTTGCAGGAGCTCGGCGGCGTGCACCGCGCCCATGCCCGCCTGCGCCGCCTTGGCCAGATTCGCGACGGCCACGAGGAGGAGTTCGCCGTCGTCCGCGAGCCGGACCGCCTGCCTGACCGCGGTCAGGCTGGCCGGCGTCCCATCGACGCCGCACAGAATCCGCTTCCCGAGCCCCTCCGTCACGCGTCTAGTTTCCTCGAAACGCCGTGCAGGATGCTCCGCGTCAGTTCCTGCTACCCCTCGACTCTTGTTCCCGGGGCGGGGACGTGGCCGGCGCGGTCGATCTCGAAGATCGTCAGCGGGATGTGGAAGCCCTCTCGGACGCGGTCGGTGAGCCCACGTTCCTGCCAGGCAGCATGGTCGGAGGCGCGGAGCGCCAGCAAGATGTGGTCCGGCCGGAAGCGGCGGACAGCGTCCGAGAACGCGCTCAGAGGCGTCTCGTCGCCAACCGCTCCCGCCTTGGCGACCTCCGGAGCGAGCTCCTCGAGGTGACTGACCACCGTCTGCAGCCGCTCGTCAGCCTCGTGCCGCACCCGATCCGTATCGGAGGCGAGCCACTGAAGCCGGCCGGGCAGAACCGGCGTGACAACAAGGATTTCGGACGCCGACTCGATCAGCGACCGCACGAGCGGCGGCAGCTCTGCGATGTCAGCCGCGGCGGCGCCGGTCACGATTAGGAGCCGGGTTCTTTGCTCGGCCGGCATGACCACCGCGTCCTAGACGAAGTACAGCGTCAACGCCACGACAACGAGAACCAGTACCACGGTGATGGCGATTGCAAGCCAGACGCCGGTGAGCGCCAGCAGCGGCGTCCGTGGAGTCCGAGCGCGCTCGACCTCTTCGGCCAGGTCATCCGCGACACGATGGTGCCCGGAACTCTCGTCACGATCGGACACGATGGCAGGGTAATGCAGCGCATGACGTGGCACGAAAGTGCTGGCGCTGGCAGTTCGCTCGGAAGTGCGCCGGTCAGGGCCTGCGCGCTGAATACAGGCGCTGGGAGGTGGGCCGTGAAGGATTCGAACCTTCGACCTTGGGATTAAGAGTCCCCTGCTCTACCAGCTGAGCTAACGGCCCGCGGCAGGCGAGTATAGCCCGGCCTAACAGGCCGCTAACAGCGCGCGCCTACCCTGGAAAAACCGTGAACGTCCTGCGGTTTCTCATCCTCGGTCTCGTTGCCGTCTGTGCAGGCGCAGCGGCTCAGGCCCCTGCCGGCGAAGCGCGGTCCGCGGCCGACTGCTCGATCACGTCGACGGGACTTGTGCCTCTCACGGATCTGCGCGGGCGCAAGACGTATCACGGCCATCGCGGCGGCCTCTATCCCGGAGGGATCAATCGTCCGTCGCGCGCCTACCTCCAGGCCGGTCTCGCGGCTGCGCGGCGTGTGCGGCTGATCGACGGGCGTGTCGTCATGCTCTCCATCGGGATGTCGAACGCGACACAGGAATTCGGTCCGTTCATCTCACTGGCCCGCCAGGACCCCAATTTCAACCCGGCCGTGACCCTGGTCGACGGCGCCATGGGCGGCTGGGACGCGCGCCGGATCGCGCGGCCCGCGGCGGGGTATTGGCGCGCAGTCGACCGGCGCCTGGCCGCCGAGGGCTCGAACGCCCGCGAAGTTGAGGTCGTGTGGCTGAAGACCGCGATCTCGGGCGAGGACCGCACGTTCCCGACGGACGCCCGCGCGCTCCGGGCGCAGCTTCGCTCGATCGTGCGGATCATGATCGGCCGCTATCCGAACCTGCGCTTGATCTACGTGTCGAGTCGGACGTACGCGGGGTACGCGGTCACTCCGCTCAATCCGGAGCCTGCCGCGTATGACAGTGGCTACGCGGTGCGCTGGCTGATCCAGGACCGGATGCAGGGCAAGCTCCGCGGTCCGTGGATCGGATGGGGGCCCTACCTCTGGACCGACGGCGAGAAGGGCCGCGCCGACGGACTCACGTGGATGTGCAAGGACGTCCGACGTGACGGCACGCACCCCTCGGCCGCCGGCGCGAACAAGGTCGCCCGCCTCCTGCTCGAGTTCTTCAAGTCGGACCCGACGGCGAAGGACTGGTTCGCCACGCCGTAGGGTCCGGGGCCGTGAAGGTCCTTTCGGTCGTCGGGAACCGCCCGCAGTTCATCAAGTCCGGCCCGGTCTCGGCGGCGCTCCGAGGCCGGGACATCGACGAGGTCGTCTTGCACACCGGCCAGCACTACGACCGCGAGCTTTCGCAGGTCTTCTTCGACGAGCTTCAGCTTCCGGCTCCTGCGTACTCGCTCGACCTCCAGACTGCCGACACCGAGCGGATGCGCGCCGGGATTGGGGCCGTGGTAGATGATGAACGGCCAGACCTCGTCCTCGTCTACGGGGACACGAACTCGACGCTTGCGGGCGCCAGAGCTGCCGGCGACACGCCGGTTGCACATGTCGAGGCCGGGCTGCGGAGCGGCGATCTGTCCATGCCGGAGGAGCACAACCGCATGGAGGTCGACCGGATTTCCGCGGTCCTGTTCGCTCCCGACAAGCGCTCCCGCGAGATCCTTCGTGACGAGGGCGTCGCCGGGCGAATCGAAGTCGTGGGCGACGTCATGGCAGACGCGAACGTCAAGTTTGCGCCGATCGCGCGGGAGCGTTCCCGCATCCTCGAGACGCTCGCGGTCGAGCCGGGCGCCTACGCGGTCGCCACGGTCCATCGGGAGGCCAACGTTCGCCCGGAGCGGCTGGCGCGGATCGTGGAGGGGCTGTCCCGCCTCGACGAGCCTGTCATCTTCCCTGCCCATCCACGCACGGCTGCAGTGGCCACCGTCCAGGGACTGTCCCTGGACGACGTCCGAATGATCCAACCGCTCGGATATCTCGACTTCGCCGCACTCGCTTCACAGGCCCGAGTGATCCTGACCGACTCGGGCGGGCTCCAGAAGGAGGCGTACTGGTATGGAGTCCCATGTGTGACCCTCCGTCCGTCGACGGAGTGGAAGGACACCGTCGAGGTCGGAGCGAACGTGCTCGTCGACGACGACCCCGACGCGATCGCCAGGGCCGCGGCCGAGGCCCGCATGCCGGACGAGCGCCCGCAGCTCTACGGCGACGGGCATGCGGCGGACAGGATCGCAGACACGCTCGTTAGCCTTTAGCCGATGGCACAGCCCGAAGTCAGAACGTCACCCGCCACCACCGCCGACACCCGCGCGGCCGACGTCGCGATCGTCGGCGGCGGCTACGTCGGCGTCCCGCTGGCGCACACCCTTGCCGCGGCCGGGCGCTCGGTTGTGATCGTCGACATCTCCGACGAGGTCGTCGCCCGCCTGAACTCGGGGATCAGCCATATCAAGGACGTGGCGTCCGACGACCTCGCGCCGCTCGTGCGGGCAGGACGATTCACGGCGACGACGGACTACGACGTGCTACGCGCGACCGACGCGATCCTCCTCGCGCTCCCAACGCCGCTCTCCAAGCAGCGCGAGCCCGACCTGTCGATCGTGGTCGGAGCCGTCGAGGAGGTCGCGAAGCGCCTACGAGCCGGCCATCTCGTCGTGCTCGAGTCCACGACGTATCCACGGACGACCCGCGACGTCGTCCTCCCGATCCTCGAGCGGACCGGCCTCAAGGCCGGCACCGACTTCCATCTGGCGTTCTCACCCGAGCGCGTCGACCCCGGCAACGAGACCTGGACGACGAAGAACGTCCCGAAGATCGTGGGCGGCATCACGCCCGCCTGCACCGATCGGGCCGCCCGCCTCTACGAGGACGCTGTCGACAGCGTCCATCGCGTATCGACACCCGAGGCGGCCGAACTGACGAAGCTGCTCGAGAACATCTTCCGCGCCGTCAACATCGCCCTCGTCAACGAGCTCGCGCAGCTGTGCGAGCGGATGGGCATCGACGTCTGGGAGGTGATCGAAGCGGCCGCGACCAAGCCCTTCGGCTTCATGAGCTTCCAGCCGGGCCCGGGCCTGGGCGGTCACTGCATCCCGATCGATCCCTTCTACCTGACCTGGAAAGCGCGCGAGTACGACTTCTCCACCGAGTTCATCGAGCTCGCGGGCAAGGTCAACGAGAACATGCCGTACTACTGCCGCTCGCTCGTCTCACAGGCCTTGAATCACGGGCGGCAGCGCTCACTGAGCGGCTCGAAGGTGCTCATCCTCGGCGTGGCCTACAAGGGCGACATCGGCGACACGCGCGAGTCGCCGGCGCTGAAGCTGATCGAGCTCCTGCGTAACGCCGGCGCCGAGATCGCCTACCACGATCCCTTCGTGCCCGAGCTCGAGGAGCTCAGCCTCACCTCTGCTCCCCTCGATCCCGCCGCCTACGACTGCGTCGTCATCGTCACCGCGCATTCGCAGATCGACTACGACGATCTGGTCGAGAAGGCGCACGTGGTCGTCGACCTGCGGAACGCAACGGGCGCCGCCGGCCGAGCGAACCCGAAGGTCTGGACCCTGTGATCAAGGTCGGCCTCGCCGGCCTCGGCTACTGGGGGCCCAACCTCGCACGGAACTTCGACGACCTCGCCGAGCTGACATGGCTCTGCGACGTCTCGCCGGACCTGCTCGAGCGCTACGGCGTCCGCTATCCGAACGCACGAACCACCCAGCGCTTCGACGACATGCTCGAGGACGACTCCGTCCAGGCCGTGGTCATCGCGACGCCGGTCCCGACTCATCACGAGCTCGCACGCCGCGCGCTCTCTGCCGGCAAACACGTCTTCGTCGAGAAGCCGCCGGCACTGAGCGGGCCCGAGGCCGACGAGCTCGTCGCGATCGCCGAGGAGCGCGACCGCGTGCTGCTCCCCGGCCACCTGCTGCTCTATCACCCGGCGGTCGCCAAGCTTCGCGAGCTGATCGACTCCGGCGAGCTCGGCGAGATGCTCTACATCTACGGCAACCGCCAGAACCTCGGCCAGATTCGCAAGGACGAGAACGCGCTCTGGTCGCTCGGCGTCCATGACCTCTCGGTGATCCTCCACCTCGTGGGCGAGGAGCCGTCCGAGGTCTGGGCCCGCGGTGAGTCGTTCATCCACGAGGGCGTCGAGGACGTCGTCTTCTGCTACCTGCGGTTCCCGTCCGGGATCGTCGCCCACATGCACCTCTCCTGGCTCGACCCGCACAAGATGCGGAAGATGACCGTCGTCGGCCGAAACAAGATGGCGGTCTTCGACGACATGGAGCTCGAGCGCAAGGTCACGGTCTACGACAAGGGCACCGAGCAGCGCGCCGAGAGCTATGGCGAGTGGCGCACGCGGACGGGAGACATCCACATCCCGAAGATCCCGAACGACGAACCGCTGCGGCTCGAGTGCCGCCACTTCCTCTCGCTCGTCGCCGGCGACGGCGACCCGCTCACCGCGGCTCGGGACGGCGCTGCCGTCGTCCGGGTCTTGGAGCAGCTCCAGGCCTCGCTCGAACGAGCCCCCGCTTGAGCTACCAGACGGGCGAAAACGTCGTGATTTACCCCGGCACGGTGATCGGCGACGGTTGCCGGATCGGCGACAACGTCGTGCTCGGCAAGCAACCGGCGCTCTCCCCACGCTCGACCGCGGCCCGCGAGGAGCTGCCCCCGCTCGAGCTCGGCGAGGGCGCGATCGTCTCGACCGGCGCGATCGTCTTCGCCGGGACGACGGTCGGCGCACGTTCGATCATCGGCGATCAGAGCTGCGTCCGGGAGCGCTGCCTCCTCGGCGAAGACGTCGTCGTCGGCCGCGGGTCCCTCGTCGAGAACGACACGACGATCGGAGCCCGCACGAAGATCCAGGCGAACGCCTACGTCACGGCATATTCGACGCTCGAGGAGGACGTCTTCATCGCCCCCTGCGTCATCACGACCAACGACAACTTCATGGGTCGGACCGAGAAGCGGCACGAGCTTCGGAAGGGCCCGACGATCCGCCGCGGCGCGCGCGTCGGCGGTGGCGCGGTGCTCCTCCCTGGGATCGACGTCGGCGAAGAGGCCTTCGTCGGCGCCGGCGCGGTCGTCATCCGCGACGTGCCTGCCCGCGCCGTTGTCGTCGGAAACCCCGCGCGGCAGATCCGCGACGTTCCGAACGACGAGTTGCTAGCGACGTAGTGTCAGCTGGTACTGCCCGGCGCCGGGCGCCGAGATCTTGACCTGCACGTAGTAGACGCCGGCCCTGCGAGCGCGGTGACTCAGCCGCTCGCTCGCACCCGGACCGCTCGAGTGCCCGGCAAGTTGGTTGACCGAGCGGTGATGGTCGACACGCCTCGTGCCGGGGAGCCAGACCGCAAGGTTCAGGTCGGGCGGCACCCTCTCGAGCCCCTTGAGCGCGACGCGCAGCCGCTGACCCTTGCGGAGGCGAACCGCGTAGACATCGTTCTGGTCGTTCCAGTAGTCGACGCTCGCGACCAGGCGCTTGCGCCTCAGCGAGAGACGCTTGGCGCGCGCGCCCGCATCGTCGTTCGTCTCGAACTGGTCGCGCCGTGGCAGCGCTCCCGGCCACTGGATCGCGCGGAGAACGTCAAGCCGACCCCATCCGGAGACGCTGTCGCGGTCGACAGTGCACCGGCGACAGCCGTTCGCCGGCGTCATGTCTAGTGCCGAGCGTTCGAGCAGTCCGACCAGCTGCGAAGCGCTGATCGCCGGCCACTCGTTCCAGACGAGCACCGCCGCTGCGGAGACAAGCGCCGCCGCGAAGGACGTGCCCTGCGGGTTTCGGAAGTCGGCCGGCCCGCAGTCGGAGTAGCCCTGCGGCACGCATGCGGGCCGCTGCGCCGTGAGCGAGCGAGGCAGCGTCGAGAAGACCTCGTCGCCCGGCGCGGCGATGTCGTTGTAGAGGACGTCTCGGTTGGAGAAGTTCGGAACGCTGCCGTCGCGCGACAGAGCGCTGACGCCGAGGACATGCGGGAGCGCGGCCGGGTAGCTCGCGTACCGCCACGGCTGCTCCGGCGCGTGGTCGCCGTTGCCGACTGCCGCGACGACGACGGCGCCCTTCTTCACCGCGTACGCGACGGCGTCCGCCTCGAGCTGAGAGAAGCTGTCGTGCTCCGGATCGAGCGGGTCGCGGATCCCGCCGAGGCTCAGGTTGATGACCCGCGCGCCGCGATCGACGGCCCAGCGGATCGCACGTGCTTCAGCCTCCAGGGGAACAACACCGTCGGAGCGGACGACCTTGGCGACGAGCAGCTGCGCCGGGAACGCGAGCCCGGCGATGCCCTCGGCGTTGTCGAGACGAGCTGCCATGAGGCCGGCGACGAACGTGCCGTGGCCCTTGGTGTCGCGGTAGGGGCTGCCACCGACAAAGCTTCTGCCCGCTGCGATCCGACCCTGGAGCTCAGGATGCGATGCGTCGACACCCGAGTCGATCACGGCGACACGACGCGGGATCCCGGGCAAGGTCGGCCGCTGCGGCCAGGCGTCGAACGCGCGGATCGCCGGGACGTACCACTGACGTGAGTAGTAGGGGTCGGTGGGCGTGAACGCGAGCCGGCGGCCGCCGCTCAAACGCTCGACGTACGCGACCCCCGGCATGCCGGCAACGCCACGGACGCTCGGCGCCTGGAGCGCGACGGCGAACGGCCCGATCACCGACGCCGATCCGCCCGTTCGAGCCGCGACAGCGTCCGCGAGAGCCTGCGCGTCAGTGCCCGGCGCGACCCCGACGGCAAACCGCCCGGCCTCGGCAACGCCGGGCAGGGCGAGAGCGGTTCCGAGAAGTATCAATGCAAGCCGGCGCATCATCTGCCTACTACCAGCGTCGCACTCGTGCCCGCGGCCAGGCCTCGGCCCGGCGCCGGTATACGTGCACGGTAGCTCCCCACGGGGACGTGCATGGTGGCGGCGAAATCACCTTGCGGATCGACGGTCGCGCGCCCAACGGTCTGCCAGGTGCCGCCGTTCGCGCGCTGGATCTCGACCGCCGCGCCCGACAAGGCCGGCCGGACAGTTCCACGCAGTTCCATCGGATCGGTTACCGGGTTCAGGACGATTTTCGGCGCGACGCCGACGCGCGTGACAGCGGTGCGCGCTGAGCCCGCGTTCAGCCGGTACTGCGCCGTAACGGTCGGACGCACGACGACGGAAAAGGCCCCGCTTGCCTGAGGCTGCACGGTCGCCACCGTGCGCCAGCTCGCACCCACACGCTGTTCGAGCACGGGCCGTCCCACGCCTCGCGCAATACCCGTCAGTCGACCTGCAGTGCCGTAGGTGAGCGGCCTCGTCAGAAGCGGCAGCTGCAAGACGCCCACGCGGAACCACGTCGAGCGAAGTCCGAGCTCGCGTCGCACGTCCGAGCCTCGCAGGCCGGCCTGGCCGAGCGACCCGATGCCGGTGACCATCGTGACGCGCGCAGAAGGATTCACCTGAGTACGAACGTCGGTGAGACGTCCCGGCGTCTTCAGTACCCGATCGAGGCGAGCCGCCGGAACGACGACCGGGCCCCACGTGTGATGTGGCGAGAGGGAGTCGTACGGATCCTCCACGGAGACGAGGTAGGGCACAGGAGTCGAGCCAGGCCAGGCGTCGGCAATCGACGCCGTGCGACCACCTGAGGTCGAGAAGAAGTACGTGATGATGATCCTCCCGCGGTACTGGAGCACCTCGCCCGCCGTCTCGTCGACGGCTTGATTGGTCGAAACCTCCTCCTCGTCGATTCCCCGATAGACCTGGCTGCGAACGTCCGAGTAGAGGTCGAAATCGCCGGCGGTCTTCCGCGTGGCGAGGGCGTAGGTCCGGGCCGCGACCGCCTGAGCCTTCAGCACTTCGGCCGGCCAGTCGTCGGGAACCTCGGCCGGGACGACGCCGTACAGGTACTGCTCGAGCCCGACGATGTTGATCGCGCGCAGCCGGCCTCCCTGAACGTCGACCTGGATCGTCCCTCGGTAGCGCTTGCCCAGCTCGAGCGGCTCGGCGCCCGGGAGGAAGACGAGCGGCCCGGTGAGCGCGACCTTGCGCTTGACGCCCTTGGCCTGGACCTTGAGACCGGGACCGATCACCTGCTTGCCGGCCGGGAGCGCGCGCGCCTCGCCGCTTGCGTCACGGACGCGGAACGCTGCCTTGGAGGAGATCGTCAGCGATCGCTGCCCCGTCGCGAGCAGCACGCGGACCTTGGCCACCGGCGCCTCGCCGAGCGACGTGCCGCGGTAGTAGTGCGTGAGGATCCGGTCGTACGTAGTGCCCCGGCGCGCGAATCCGTTGGCGCCCCACTGGCTCATGCCGACCCCGTGTCCCCAGCCCCGGCCGTTGATCACGAAGACCGGCTCGCCCGGCAGCGGGCCGGAAGGAGGCGCCTGTCGCGGCGAGCGGGCCGACGATCCGGCAAACGCGAGCCCAGCGACGAGAAAGCCGCAGACGACACCTGCTGTCAGGACGAGCGCGCGAACCATGCTGAGTGACCCGAGATCCCGTGCGGGAGCCATTCTGAGGCTAGCGCATCGAAAAGTCGGCAATGCGTTTCTTTACAGGGTTTTCATCAGCGCCGCTCCGGCAACATCTTCGCCGTGGCCGTCCGATTGAACATTTTCCCGAAGCGCTACCAGAACGTCCATCACCTTGCCCGCGGGGGCATGGGGGACGTGTTCAGCGCAACGGACACCATGCTCGGACGCACGGTCGCGCTGAAGCTGCTCGCCGAGCGCTACGCGGACAGCGACGACATCAAGCGCCGGTTCAAGAACGAGGCGCTGGCAGCTGCACGACTCTCGAACGCGCCGTACACGGTCACGATCTTCGATGTCGGCGAGACGGAGGGGCAGCCGTTCATCGTGATGGAGCTCCTGGAAGGGGGCTCGCTGGAAGATCGCCTCCGCGACGGGCCCCCGCGAAGTGCCGACGTCCTCCGTTGGCTCGGGCAGGCGGCCGCGGCTCTCGATGCGGGGCACGAGGCCGGCGTCGTCCATCGAGACGTGAAGCCCGGAAACCTCCTTCTCGACGGCCGCGGGGAAGTGCGCGTTGCCGACTTTGGCGTGGCGAGCGCCGTCGGGCTCGACTCGCTGACGATGACCGGAACCGTGCTCGGCACCGCGGGCTACCTCTCGCCGGAGCAGGCCCGCGGCGAGCGGGCGACCCCGGCGAGCGACCTTTACGGCCTCGCCGTCGTCGCGTGGGAGCTCTTGAGTGGGCAACGGCCGTTCGAGTCAGAAAGCCCGACCGCCGAAGCAGCCGCGCATGTGAACGCCCCGGTCCCATCGATCTCGCACGAGAACGAGCTCCCCCCTGAGCTCGACCCCGTTTTCCACCGGGCGCTCGCGAAGGACCCGGCCGACCGCCACCCGACTGCTACGGAGTTCGTCTCGGAGCTGAGAGACGCGCTCCGCAGCGCGGAGCAGGCGACGCAGCGCTTCGCTGCTGTTACCGACGAGAGCTACGTCCCGGCCCCAGCCGGGCCCCGGCGGCGCTCCGCGGCCGTCCTCTGGGGTCTGCTCGGCCTCCTCGCGCTGCTGCTGCTCGGCGGCGGCCTTGCTCTCGCCGGGGTCTTCGGCGGCGACGAGCCGGGCACGAGAACCGTGGTCCAGCCGACAACGATCACGGGGCCGGGAACGACGGTCACGACCGAGGTGACGACGCAGGTCACGACCACCGCGCCCCGAACGACCGCACCACCGCCGCCGGCGCCGACTCCACCATCGAACGCAAGCGGCCAGCAGCTGACCGACCAGGCCACGGCCCTGCTGCGGGCGGGCCAATGGGCCGAGGCGGAGGCCGTAGCACGCCAGGCGGTGGCGAAGCTCGACGGGTCCGGAGAGCTCTACGAGGCCTACGCGAAGTACAACCTCGGACGCGCGCTGGCGGAGCAGGGCAAGTGTGAGGAGGCCCTCCCGCTCTTGAACGAGTCCGAGCAGATCCAGGGCAGCCGGCGGGAGATTCGGGAAGCGCGGGCTCTCTGCGAAGGCGACTAGCTGAGCCGCGCGGCGTACTGCTGCTCGTAGTACTTGCGGTATTCGCCGCTCTTCAGCGGCTCCCACCACCCGCGATTTTCGCGGTACCACTCCACCGTCGCGGCGAGGCCGTCCTGAAACGAATGTGCCGGCTCCCAGCCGAGCGCGCGGAGCTTGCCGTCGTCGAGCGCGTAGCGACGGTCGTGGCCGGGCCGATCGGCAACGTGGCGGATAAGTGAGGGCTCTGCCCCGGTGAGCTCGATGATCCGGCCGATCACGTCGAGGTTCTCGCGCTCCTCGCCGCCGATGTTGTAGATCTCGCCGGGCCCGCCTTCGCGGAGGACGTGGTCGATGGCGGCACAGTGATCCTCCGCATGGAGCCACTCCCGCACCTGGCGGCCGTCGCCGTAGACAGGCAACGGCTCGCCGTCGAACGCGTTGGTCACGAACAGCGGGATGAGCTTCTCCGGGTACTGATGCGGGCCGTACGTGTTCGCTCCGCGTGTGATCGACGCGTTGACGCCGTAGGTCCGCACGTAGGCCAGCACCTGCAGGTCGCCGCCCGCCTTGGACGCGGAATAGGGGCTGGACGGCCGCAGCGGATGATCCTCGGTGGAGCGCATCTCGCCTTCGACGTCGCCGTAGACCTCGTCCGTCGAGACCTGGACGAAGCGGAGGTCGTGTTCTCGAACGTACTCGAGCAGGACGTGCGTGCCGTAGACGTCCGTCTCGATGAAGTCACCCGCCTCGAGGATCGAGCGATCGACATGCGTCTCTGCGGCGAAGTTGACGATCGCCTCGCAGCCCTTCGCGGCCTCGGCGACCATCGATCGGTTGCAGATGTCGCCATGGATGAAGGTGTGCTCGACGCCGTCGAGGTTCGCCTGGTTCCCCGAGTAGGTCAGCTTGTCGAGGACGGTCACCTCCACGCCGGCCGCGACGAGCCGCTTGACGAAGTGCGAGCCGATGAAGCCGGCTCCACCGGTGACCAGGACCGCCACGGCGTCCAAGCCTAGACGAGCCGCGCGACACAGGCCCGCAGCCCTTCGCGCCAGTGAGGCAGCCTTGGTGCCTCTGGGCGTTCGCTGCGCAGCACCGAGTAGGCGGGCCGCGGCGCGGGCGCACCGAACTCCGCCGTCGTGATGCGCCGAACGCCGCAATCGAGACCCGCCTCGTCGAAGATCGCCTCCGCGAAGTCGGCCCACGTGCAGTCGCCGTCGGCGGCAACGTGCCAGACGCCGTGCGGCAGCTCGATGAGACGGCGGGTGGCCTCCGCCAGGTGTCCGACGTAGGTCGGCGATCCGCGCTGATCGTCGACCACGCTGACCTCGTCCCGCTCGGCGCCAAGCCGCAGCATCGTCCGGACGAAGTTGTGTCCGGTCCAGCCGAAGAGCCATGAGGAGCGGACGATCCAGCCGTCCCGGATCTCACGCTCGCCATCGAGCTTCGTGCGGCCGTAGACGCCGAGCGGGCTGGTCGGATCCGACTCGACGTACGGCTCGCTCTTCCGCCCGTCGAAGACGTAGTCGCTCGAGAAGTAGACGACAGGCGCCCCGAGCGCGACGACGTTCCGAGTCCCGAGCACGTTCGCGCGCTCCGCTCCGGCCGGATCCGCCTCCGCGTCGTCCACTTTCGTCCACGCCGCCGCGTGCAGGACGAGCTCCGGGCGTTCGGCGAGAGGGTACGGCTCGGCCACGTCCCACTCGCTCCTGGCGAGCGCCGTCGCGTCCGGAAAGACTTCCGCGAGCGCCGTCCCGAGCTGGCCCCCGGCGCCCGTGATCAGGATGCTGCGGCGTCCCGTTCCGACAGGATCGGCGATTGCGTGCTCCAGAGGTGCTTGATCCGAGGGTCGTCCCACGGGACCTCGTGCTCGTCCGGATCCGCCGGGTCGTACTCCTCGGTGACGTGGTAGCAGAAGAGGAGATCGGTCAGCGCTTCGAAGCCGTGCGCATGCTGGCCGGGGATGTAGACGGCCACGGGATTGTCGTCGCCGATGTCCTCGGTGAAGGTCTCGCCCGTTTCGCGGTCGAGGACGACGACGCGCGCCATCCCCTGCAGACAGGCGAAGAGGTCGTCCTGGCCCCGCTCGTGGTAGTGGAGGCCGCGGATCACGCCCTTGCGGGAGAAGGACAGGTTCGTCTGGAGGGTCCGCTTCGGAAGCCGGCTCTCGCGCCGCAGCTCGAGGAACCAGCCGCGCTCGTCGTCGAAGCGACGCAGCGGGATGACCTCGACGCCGTCGATCACGGCTTGTTGGCGCCGTGTTGCCGGACGAAGTCGTTGACGGCGTAGTAGGCGTCGATCGATTCGCCGGCGTCGCCCCAGAACCCCTCGACGACGTCGTACTGCATCGAGCCCTGGTCGATGAACCAGTTGTTGACGTCTGTGATCTCGAGCTCGCCGCGGCCGGAGGGTTCGAGGTCGGGAATGATCTCGAACACGCGCGGGTCGTAGAAGTAGATGCCCGTGACGGCGAAGGAGCTCGGTGGCTGCTCCGGCTTCTCGTGGATCCTCACGACGCGACCGTCGTCGAGCTCAGGGACGCCAAGGTGCTGCAGGTGCTCCGGGTCGTCCTCGCGCGCGAGCAGGATCCGTGCGCCGTCGCTCTGCGACTCGAAGTTCTCGACCGCATGCTTGATCGACCGTTCGAGCACGTTGTCGGCCAGCATCACGACGATCGGCTCGCCGCCCGCGAATCGTTCGGCGAGCCCGAGTGCCTCCGCGATTCCGCCGGCGCGCTCCTGATACGCGTACGAGAGACGGTCGATGCCCCACTCGTGGCCGTTGCCGAGCAGCCGGAGGAACTCGCCGGCATGGGTCCCGCCGGTGACCACCATCAGCTCGCGAACGTCGCAGGTCACGAGCGCCTCGATCGCGTAGGTGACCATCGGCCGGTCGTAGATCGGCAGCAGGTGCTTGTTCGTGATGCGCGTCAGCGGGTGAAGCCGGGTCCCGCTGCCGCCGGCCAGGATGACGCCCTTCATCGGCGCCGGATGCTACGGGTTAGGGTGCCGGCGTGAGCGAGAACGATCGCGAACGGATCGTCGACACGGACCCGGAGGTCATCGAAGGCGAGGACGAGATCCCGCGCGAGCCGGCGGTGCCGCTCGACCCCTACACGCCTGAGCCCGGCCCGGGGCCGGGCGAACAGCGCGCCTTCAACGTCCTGCGGCTCGCCTGGATCCCGATCGCGATCGTGCTCCTGGTGATCGTGATCGCCATCTTCCGCTAGCGCCCTGCTGGTCGCAGCGCCGGCACAGGGTCGCCGTCGAGCGGCGACGGCTCGACGCGGAAGATCTTCGCCGCGCTCTCCGGTAGCCACCAGTTCCAGCGGCCGAAGATCTTCATCGCGCTCGGCACGAGCAAGGCCCGGATGATCGTCACGTCGATGAAGATCGCCGCGGCGAGGCCGAGCCCGAACTGCTGGAGGCCGACGATCGACCCCGCGACGAAGCCCATGAACGCCGCGAACATGATCAGCCCGGCTGCGGTCACGAGGCGGCCGGTCTTGGCGAGACCCTGCGTCACCGCCAGCTCATTGTTCCGGGTCGCGTCCCACTCCTCGCGCATCCGGCTGACGAGGAAGACCTCGTAGTCCATCGAGAGCCCGAAGAGCATCGCGAAGAGGAAGACCGGGATCCAGCCCTCGATCTGGTCGAACTGCGTGAGGCCGAAGGGCTCGCCGGCCCCCAGCTTGAAGGCGAGGACGAGGATGCCGTAGGCGGCTCCGATCGAGAGCAGGTTCAGCACGATCGCCTTCAGCGGCAGGAGCAGTGACCGGAAGGCGCGGACGAGCAGCACGTAGGTGAGCAGCAGGACCGCGATCACGAGCCACGGGAACGCGCCGTAGGTGATGTCGAGGAAGTCGACGCCGAACGGCGGCCCGCCACCGGCGAGCACCTCGACTCCCGCCGGGAAGGCGGCGGCCGGGATGATCACGTCACGGAGACGGTCGACGAACTCCTGCGACTGCGGCAGGCCGTACTCGTGCTTCCCGATCGCCTGCACGTGCAGGTACCGGCCGCTCGGTTCGGTTGTCCCCGGACCGGTGACGACGACGTCGGCGATCTCCGAATCGCCGCGAAGCAGGCTGCCGAGCCGTTCAACGCCGGCGGCAACCGCGGGATTGGATGTCCCACCGTCGCGACCGGTGTCGATGACGATGTCGGTCGGCGAGATCGCGCCCTCACCCACTGCGTCGGTGAGGACGTTCAGGCCCTGCACGGCCTCCAGGTTCTGCGGGATGCCTTCGTTCGAGCCGGGGCCAAGCTCGAGTGCCAGAACCGGAAGCGCCAAGAGGATGAGCGCCGTCGCCGTCCCGGCGGCGAACATCACCGGGCGCCGCATGATCGAGCCGGCGAGACGGGCCCAGAAGCTCCGCTCCGAGTCCTCGCGCCGCTCGATCACGCGCTTCGGCACGAGCCGGACGCGGTCGAGCCGGTCCTCGAGCCAGTAGAGGAGGACCGGGAGCAACGTGACGGCGGCGAGCACGGAGACGAGCGGGATCAGGAGCCCGGCGAGCCCGAAGCCGCGCATGAATGGAAGCGGCATGAAGAGCATGAGCGCGAGCCCGATCGCCACAGCGGTGCCGCTGAACACGACCGCGCGTCCGGCGGTGTCCATCGTCGTCGCGACCGCCTCCTCCTTCGAGCGGCCGGCCCGCCGCTCCTCGCGGTAGCGGTAGACCATCAGCAGCGAGTAGTCGACCGCGATGCCGAGGCCGATCAGCGTGACCATGTTCGTGAGGTAGGTCGAGAGCGTCATGAAGTTCGCGAAGATCCAGACGGCCGCCAACGTGACCGGGATCGCCGCCGCGGCCAGCATGAACGGGAGCAGGAACGACAGCGTCCCGAAGACGAAGACGAGGATCAGGAGCGCGATCGGGATCGCGATCAGGACCTCGCCGACGAAGAGATCGCGGTTCTGCACCGGCTCGAGATCCGTCTCGATCGCCGACTGCCCGGTGAGGTAGACCTGGGCGCCCGGGATCTCGCCCGCGGCTTCCCGCATCTTCTCCGTGTAGCCCTTGGCGTCGGCCGGCTGGAGCTGGGAGACGATGCGCGCGCTGACGACGTCACCCGAGACGGGGCGTACATCGGCGAGCTTGCCGGTCTCGAGCGCGTTCGCCGCGCGGGTCGCGGCTGCCCGCGTCGGAGCGATCAGGGTCTGGGCGCTGCCCGCGTCACCCTTGACGACGAGCGAGAACGACCCCTCGGGCTTCTGGCCGAAGCGCTGCTCGAGGATCTCGCCCGCTTTCTCGCTCTCGGCGCCCGGGAGCACGAACCGGTTGGTCAGGAGATCGGCAAGCCCCGAGCTCGCAATTCCCGAGACCACAACCAGGACGATCCAGGCGGCCAGCACCGCCCAGCGGAACCGAATCATCGTCAGAGCCCAGGCACCCATCACACGTTCACCTCTTCGTCACAAAGTTAGTAGCGGCTAAGCTAGTGCGCGCTAAGTTAGACACGGGCAGACCGCATGTCAAGGCTACGATTCACGAGCGAAATGGGCCGAAGAAAACATCTGAGAGACGAGATCGACGAGCTGTTCGCGGACCTGTGGCAGGTCTCGCGCCTGAGCGGCCTGCGCCACGGCTTTCGCCCCCAGCTGGACTGCTTCCGAAGCGAGGAGCCGCCGGCCTTCACCGTCGTCATGGACATCGCCGGCATCGACCCCGACCAGGTGCACGTGACGGCCGCCGAGCGCACGCTCACGATCTCCGGCGAGCGCCGGCGCGCGGCGTGTGAGGGTCGCGTCTACCAGCAGATGGAGATCGAGTACGGACCCTTCGAGCGCCTCGTGCACCTGCCCGAGGACGTCGACCTCACGCAGGCAGAGGCCCGTTACGACCGCGGCTTGCTGATGATCGTGGTTCCGGTCGCGGTGAAGGAGCCGCCGACCCAGCGCGTGCCAATCGAGATCCGGTCGGCCCACGAGGAGAACGACGGATGACCGACCTCGACTTCGAGATCACCGAAGACCAGGGCTCCGACGAGATCGAGATCCCGTCGACGCTGCCCGTCCTGCCGCTGAAGGAGACGGTCGTCTTCCCGGACTCCGCGACGCCGCTCGCGGTCGGCCAGGAGCGTTCGATCCAGCTGATCGACGACGTCGTCGCGCGCGACCGCATGCTCGCGCTCGTCAGCGTCAAGAACTCGGAGGTCGAGCAGCCCGGCTGGGAGGACCTCTACGACGTCGGGACGGCCGCGATCGTCCACAAGCTGATCAAGGTCCCCGACGGGACGCTGCGCATCCTCGTCCAGGGCGTCCAGCGCATCAGGCTCGACTCGAGGACCCAGGACGAGCCGTACCTCGTGGGCGAGTTCTCGGTGCTGCCCGACGTGGTGAACGAGACCAAGGAGCTCGAGGCGCTGACGCGGAACGTCCAGATGCAGTTCGGACGGATCGTCGGCCTCGTCCCGTACCTGCCGGCCGAGCTGGAGCTCGCCGCTGCCAACGTCGACGACCCGAGCGCCCTCTCGCACCTCGTCGCCTCGACGCTGAGACTGAAGACGGAGGAGAAGCAGCAGCTGCTCGAGGAGCCCGACGTCGAGAAGCGTCTGCGTGAGATCTCAGGAATCCTGAGTCGCGAGCTCGAGGTCTTCGAGCTCGGGACGAAGATCCAGTCCCAGGTCCAGTCCGAGCTCGAGAAGGGCCAGCGCGAGTACTACCTCCGCCAGCAGATGAAGGCGATCCAGGAGGAGCTCGGCGAGGGCGATCCCGAGCAGGCGGAGCTCCAGGAGCTTCGCGAGCGCATCGAGCAGGCCGAGCTTCCAGAGGAGATCCGCAAGGCCGTCGACCGCGAGCTCGGGCGCCTCGAGCGGCTGCCCTCAGCGGCCGCCGAGTACGGCGTGATCCGGACGTACCTCGAGTGGATCCTCTCGCTGCCCTGGTCGCGGACGACGGAGGACAACCTCGACCTCGAGCGGGCGCGCGAGATCCTCGACGAGGACCACTACGACCTCGAAAAGGTCAAGGACCGCATCATCGAGTCGCTCGCCGTCGCGAAGCTCAAGAACGACGTCTCCGGCTCGATCCTCTGCTTCGTCGGCCCACCCGGCGTCGGCAAGACGTCGCTCGGCCAGTCGATCGCGCGCACCCTCGGGCGCGAGTTCGTCCGCGTGTCCGTCGGAGGCGTGCGCGACGAGTCCGAGATTCGCGGCCACCGCCGGACGTACATCGGCGCGATGCCGGGGACGATCATCCGCGCGCTTCGTGACGCGGAGTCCCGGAATCCGGTGTTCCTGATCGACGAGATCGACAAGATGGGCGCGGACTACCGGGGCGATCCGGCGAGCGCGATGCTCGAGGTGCTCGACCCGGAGCAGCACTCAACCTTCCGCGACCACTACCTCGACCTGCCGTTCGACCTCTCCAAGGTGCTGTTCATCACCACGGCGAACCAGCTCGAGACGATCCCTGCTCCGCTGCTCGACCGGATGGACGTGATCCATCTGTCCGGCTACACCGAGGACGAGAAGGTCGGGATCGCGCGCAAGTACCTCGTGCCGAAGCAACTCGAGGCCCACGGGCTGGACGCCGAGCAGGTGACGGTGACCGAGGGCGCGCTGCGGACCGTCATCCGCGAGTACACGCGCGAGGCCGGCGTTCGCAACCTCGAGCGCCAGATCGCGGCGCTTGGGCGGAAGGCGGCGCGACGGGTCGCCGAGGGCAAGGCCAAGGGAGCGACGAGAGTCGACGCCAAGCGCGTGCGCAGCTGGCTCGGGCCGCGCCGCTTCACCGGCGACGTCCGGCGGCGGACCTCCGACCCCGGGGTCGCAACGGGTCTTGCCGTGACGGCCGTCGGCGGCGACGTGCTCTTCATCGAGGCGAGCGCGTATCCCGGCGAGGGCCGGCTCAGGGTGACCGGCCAGCTCGGCGAGGTGATGCAGGAGTCGGCGCAGGCGGCGCTCTCCTGGGTGCGCTCGCACACCGACACGCTCGGGATCGACCCCAAGTGGTTTGCCGAGCACGACATCCACGTTCACGTGCCCGCCGGCGCGGTGCCGAAGGACGGGCCGTCGGCCGGGATCACGATGGCGACCGCGATCGTCTCGCTCGTGAGCGGCCGCCCGGTCTCGGAGGAGGTCGCGATGACCGGCGAGGTGACGCTCTCGGGCCAGGTGCTCGGCATCGGCGGAGTGCGCGACAAGGTGCTCGCCGCTCAGCGCGCAGGCGTCCACCGCGTCGTCCTGCCGAAGGAGAACGAGCCGGATCTCGAGGATCTCCCGAGCGAGGCACGGCGCGACATCGAGTTCGTCCTGGCCGATCACGTCGACCAAGTGCTGGACGCAGCGTTCGACGGCGCAGCTCCCAAAAGCGGCCCGAGGCGCGTAGGATCGCGCGAGCAGGCCGCAGCCACAGGCGCCTAGCCGCGTTTGCGGGCTCCGGACCTCGGGTAATTCCGCTCGGAAACCGCGAACGAAAGGACGGCCGAGATGGCCAAAGCCAAGGACAGGATCTCCGACGCGACGCCGTACGTGAAGCGCGCGCTCCAAGACGAGGAGGTACGCGAGAACGTGAAGAGCGCGATCGCGGCCGCGCGCGAGATCTACGACGAGCTGATCGGCGGACGCCGGCCCTCGGCAATGGCGGCACGGGTCGCCACCGACAAGGAGATCCAGGAAAACCTCAGGGTTGCGATCGACGATCTGAAGAAGGCCGCGAACCGCGTCCAGGGGAAGAAGGAGCACTCGACACGCAACGCCACGCTGCTCCTGACCGGGATCGTCCTCGGAGTCCTCTTCAACCCTATGACCGGACCTTCGACCCGCCAGTGGATCATGGACAAGATCCTCGGCGAAGGCGACGAGGGAACCTCCGGCACGACCGGGAACGGCAGCGCCGGAAGCTAGAAGCTAGGGGCCGCCGACGCTTCGCGCGATCGCGCGGAGCGTCTCGCGCCCGCCGGCAACGAGCCCGGCGAGCGCTCCGTCTGCCTGGGCGTCGGGCGATCCGATCGCCCTGCGCAGCGACTCCGGCTCGAGGCCGGTTGCGCTCGAGATGTCACGCGCCTGAAGCAGGATCGCGCCGGCTTGCGGCGCGCGGCTGGAATCGGAGATGGGCGGCGCCCAGCCGGAAACCGCGGTCAGCGACAGATCGACCAGCCGCTGCCAAGCGTTCAAGTACGGGTACGGAGCGACGACGCCGTCGTAGCCTTTGTAGATCAGAGACGCCGGGTGGATCTCGAAGTGCAGGTGGTACGGGGTGTGCTCGGCGTCGCCGGTGTTGCCGTTGAAGCCGAGGACGTCGCCCGCCCTGACCTGAGCACCGTTGACGGCGAGCGGCGAGAACGCCGAGAGGTGCGCGTAGTAGAACTCGTTGCCGGCCCGGTCCTGCAGCCAGAGCCGCAGGCCGCCGACATCGTTCCAGCCGACCGAGTAGACGATGCCGTCGGCGACAGCAAGGATTGGTGCGCCGAGCGGAGCGAAGATGTCCTCTCCGTGGTGCCAGCCCGTGTTCTGCCGCGGAGCGCCGAAGCTGTCTCCGTACGACGCGGGCCCGTAGATAGGGAAGACGTACCGGCCGGCGGTCAGCTTGGGCTGGATCCCGAACGGAATCTCGCGGATCGGCGGCGGCCCTCTCCGCTCACCAGCGCCGTCTGCCTTGTCCTTCTCGGGCTCCTTCGGGAGCTTGGGCTTCGGCTTGACTTCCTCGGCGGGGGTCGACGGCGGGGGCGCCGTCACGCGCTCCATCTCCGCCGCGACGTCGGTGTAGCCGATGACGATGTCCGTGCCCGCCGGGACACCGTTGTGCTCCGCGTTCAGGTGGACCACGATCGCCGTGACGCCGGCCTGGAACCCTTTCATGCCGCGACCGCCGAAAGGCGCAGCGGACTGCTGAAGGACCGAAACCGAGCCCCACGTCCCATAGGACGTGCTGCCGGAGACCGCCTGCCCGAGCACCGTCAGGCCGCTCACGCCCGATCCCGAGGTGCTGCCCGTCGCCGAACGGTTGGTCGCCGTCGCGGTGGCGCGTGCGGTCACCGAACCGATGGTGATCTCCCCACCGAAGAGCGAGACCCCAGAGACCTGAACGGAGGCGCTCGCCGTCGTCCTCCTGTTTCCGGGCGAGCCGCTGGCCGACGTGGTGATCGACGCCACGCTCGCGATCGATCCGTCGCCGGGAAACGCGAAGCTGCCGCCGCCGGTCGAGTTCGGAGGCGCACTGACACCGCCCGCGCTCCCGCCGCCGCGGCCGGGCACCGAGACAGAGATCCCGAACGCCTCCGCGCTCGCAGCGCCGACGCTCGTCGCGGACGGCGCGCCGGCCGAGCCGGTCAGCGCAAGGACCGCGAGCAAGCCGAGCAGGAGTGACTGCCGCCTGACCACCGCCTCCAGATTATTGGCAACGGCGGCAAGACCTGCCTAGCGCGGCTTTCTGAAAGTGAGAATCAGTATCATCTAGCTCCGTGGCGCGCCGACGAGGACGAGCCGAAACGGAGTACCGCGGCCTGACGCTTCCGGGCCGGATACGTCTCACGCCGCAGCGCCGCGCCGTCCTCGATCTGATCGCCGACCGCAAGGGGAGCTTTACGGCCGTCGACCTCTTCGAAGGGGCGCGGCGCGGGTCACCCCAGCTCGGGCTCGCCACCGTCTACCGGACGGTCGACCTGCTGAGACAGACAGGATCGGTCAAGCCACTGGTGGGCGCCGCCCGACCCGCCTACGTGCGCTGCGAACCGGGGCATCACCACCACCTCGTCTGCCGCAGCTGCGGCGGAGTCGAGGAAACGGACCTGTGCGGCGCTCCCTCCACCGCGGAACTTCGCCGCCGCTATGGGTTTCGCGCCGAAGACCACGAGCTCGACATCTACGGCACCTGCGCCCGCTGCGCATGACGTGGGTGGCCGTTCCACTCGCCGGGCTCACGGTGGTCTCAACGCTCCTCGGCGGAGCACTCGCGCTTCGTCTTCACCGCGAGCTGACGACGGCGATCGCCCTCTCCGGCGGCATCGTGGTCGCGGTAGCCCTCTTCGACCTGATCCCTGAGGCGCTGGCGGCAATCGGTGACGACCGTCGTGTGACGACGCTCGTCGGTGCAGGCTTCGTGCTCTTCTTCGTCGCCGAGCGATTCCTCGTCCTCCATCACCGGGACGAGCCGGAGCAGGCGCGGGCACATGGACAGGTCGGCGCGCTCGGCGCGGGGGCACTCGCGTTTCACACTTTCACCGACGGGCTCGGGATCGGTCTTGCGTTCGGACTGGACACGACGACCGGCTTCCTCGTGCTGATCGCCGTCATCTCCCACGACTTCGCTGACGGAATCAACGCGGTGACCTTCGTCCTCAGCCAGGGAGGCTCCCGGCGCGCGGCGCTTCGCTGGCTCGCGCTCGTCGCGGTCGCGCCGCTCCTCGGCGCTCTCGTCGGCTCGGCGATCGACGTGTCCGAGCGCACGCTCGGCCATCTGCTCGCCGTCTACGCGGGCATCTTCCTCTACATCGGCGCCACCGACCTCCTGCCGGAAGCACACTCACATCCGTCCTGGCGACGGCTGGCGGTCACGATCGCCGGCTTCGCCGGCGTCTTCGTCATCGCTTCGCTCGTGGAGAGCTAGGCGTCGTCGAGCTGCTTCCGCGCGAAGTCGCGGAAGCGAAGGCGCGTTTCGTCGTCGGGCCCGACGTCGTCCTCGTCCCTGTACGAAGGGTCGGCGGCGATCTCCTCGGCGACGGCCCTGACCTCGCGTGCCACGGCGTCGCGGTGCTCGGGTTGCTGGAGCAGCTGCTCGACCCAGTTATCGGCGCCTTCTGCAGGCACGTCCTGCTCGACGAGGAGCTCCCCGAGCAAAACGCCGACGCGGATGTAGGCGAAGGTGCGGAACGCAAGCAGCCGGCGCGGGGTCGACACGAGCGCCTCGAGCTCGGGGTCCTCCTCCTGGATTTGCGCGACCAAGCTGCCGATCGGCTCATCGACGAGCGGGACCCACAGCTCCTCGGGCTTGGACATGGGTGAAGTCTAAGACGGTCGCGGCGGCATATCCTCACGTCGTGAGCACGCCCGTCCTGCTCGTGCGGTTTCGGAGCGAACCGGAGCGGGCGGCCGTCCTTCTGGACGTCGACGGCACGCTGGCGCCGATCGTGGAGCGGCCGGAGGACGCCGCCGTGCCCGAAGAGACCCGCGCCGAGGTCGAACGGCTCGCCGGGCGATACGGCCTCGTCGCGTGCATCAGCGGCCGCCCTTCGGCCGATGTACGCCGCCTGGTCGATCTCGACTCGCTCGAGTACGTCGGCGTCCACGGGCTCGAGGCGGACCCCGAGGCCAAGCGGTTCACACCGCAGCTCGAGGCTTTCGCCGAGCGGATCCCGTGGCCGTGGATGGTGGAGAACAAGGGCGGCGTGACGCTTTCCTTCCACTACCGCGAGGCGCCCGGGGACGAAGGGCGACGGCAAGCGGACGAGGTCGCCGCAGCGGCGGAGGCTGCCGGCCTCACGGCGCACCACGGCCGCATGGTGCTCGAGGTGAGACCGCCGGTCACCGTCGACAAGGGCACAGCTGTCCGCCGACTGCTCGACGGCCGCCCCATCGACCGCGCGCTCTACGCCGGTGACGACACCACCGATCTCGACGCCTTCCGCGGCCTCGAGGAGGCGGGTCTCGACGTCGCGCTGAAGATCGGTGTCGGCTCGGCGGAGATGAACCCGGCGATGCTCACCAGGGCCGACATTCTCGTGGACGGCCCTGGTGAGCTCTTGCGGTTTCTCCGGACCCTTTAGGCCGCTGCCTCGTAGGCCGGCTCGGGAACTTCCTCGACCGGCTGCTCGAGGTCGCTGCGACGCACGAGCACGAGCGCGACGACGATTCCGATCGCGGCCACTACCGCGCCCCAGATGAACGCCGCTTCGAAGCCTTCCGTCAACGCGTTGGGCACGGGCGTGCCCGACGCGACGGCGTCGCTCGTCGTCGACGTCGCGATCGCCGAGAGGGCCGCGATGCCGAGCGCGCCGCCGACCTGCTGCGAAGTGTTGAACAGGCCCGACGCGAGGCCCGCCTCGGACGGCTGGACACCCGCCAGCGCGGCGATCGAGATCGGAACGAAGGAGAAGCCGAGTCCGGCGGCGATGAGCAGGAACCCTGGAAGGAGATCGCCCGCGTACGAGCCGCCGACGGACACCTGCGTGAAGTACAGGAGACCGACCGTGAGTAGCGTCATCCCCGCGGCGATCACCGGCTTGACTCCGATCCGGTTCACGAGCTGGGCTGCGACGGTCGACCAGACGATCGCCGTTGCGGCCACGGCGAGGTATGCCACGCCGGTCTTCATCGGCGAGTAGGTGAGCACCTGCTGCATGTACAGCGTGAGCATCAGGAACATCGAGAACGTCACGGTGCCGAGGATCAGCCCCGCGATGTTCGCCGCACTCACCGTCCTGATCCGGAAGATCGAGAACGGCATCAGCGGCTCCTTCGTGCGGGCCTCCCAGCCGATGAACGCCGCCAGCAAGGCCGCGGCAGCCGTGAAGAGACCGATCGTCTCGACCGAGCTCCAGCCGTAGTCGTTGGCCTGCGTGATCGCGTAGACGAGCGTCACGAGTCCGCTGGTCACGAGCACTGCCCCCAAGGCGTCGAAGCTCTTGACGTGAGCGTCACGGCTCTCGGTGAGGAGCAACGGAGTCAGCACCAACGCGGCCAGTCCCACCGGCACGTTGATGTAGAAGACCCACTCCCAACTGAGCCAGTCGGTGAGGATCCCGCCGAGCAGCACACCTGCCACCGCGCCGAACGCTCCGACCGCGCCCCAGACGCCGAGCGCGACGTTGCGCTCGTTGCCTTCGGCGAACGTGGTCATGAGGATCGACAGAGCTGCCGGAGTGATGATCGCGGCGCCGAGCCCCTGGAAGGCACGGAAAACGATCAGCGCTTCGTCGCTCCAGGCAAGCCCGGACGCAAGCGAAGCGACGCTGAAGACGATGAGGCCGGCGACGAAGAGCCGTCGGCGGCCCAGGAGGTCGGCGGCACGGCCGCCGAGGAGCAGGAAGCCTCCGAAGAACAGCGCGTAGGCGCTGATCACCCACTGGAGGTTCTCCTGCGAGAAACCAAGATCGGCCTGGATCGAGGGGAGCGCGACATTCACGATCGCGATATCCAGAACGACCATGAACTGCACCGTGGCGAGCAGGGCGAGTGCCAGCCACTTGCGTGAGGCCGTTTCGACCATTACTGCGTCCTTTCGGTCGCTGTCATCTGCGTGGAAGACGAACGGAGTGCTTGAGAATCGACAGTCACGGCTTGCGAACCTACAGCATTCACTTTCATTTTGCAAGTGATTCCTTCTCAAACGCAAGAAGAGGCGATATACTTCCCGCTGAAATGTCCAAGCGATACGCCCAGTACTGCCCCGTCGCCCACGCCTTGGGGCTCGTCGGCGAGCGCTGGGCACTCCTGGTCGTCAGGGAGCTCCTGCATGGGCCCAAGCGCTATACCGACCTCGCCGAGGGCCTGCCCGGGATCGGAACGAACATCCTGGCCGGCCGGCTCAAGGACCTCGAGCAGGCGGGCGTCATCCAGAAGCGGCGCTTGCCCCCTCCGGCTGCAGCAAACGTCTACGAGCTCACGCCCTACGGCGAGGAGCTACGCGAGCCGCTCTACGCGCTCGGCCGTTGGGGAGCGAGATCGCTCGGGCCTCCGCAGCCCGACGACTCCCTCGCTCCGGGATGGCTCGTGAACGCCGTCCGTGCCACGTGTACGCATGGCTGCGTCCCGGACAAGGTTTTCGAGCTTCAGGTCGACGACGACGTCGTGACAGCCCGGTTCGAGGGCGACGAGCTCGTCGTCGAGCCTGGGTCGTCAGGACGAGCTGACACCATCATCCAGACAGACCCTTCGACGCTCTTCTGCATCGCTTCAGGGGAGACTACGACCAGCGCCGCGATCAAGACCAAGGCGCTGCGTGTGTCGGGCGACAGAACCTCCGCCGAGCGCTTCCTCTCGCTCTTCAGCTTCGATGAGCCGCGCCCGGCGTCACGCCAGCTCGAGCACGTCTGAGAGCCGGCTAACGTAGCGGCCTTCCCACCGCTCGCCCTCCGGCGTGAGCTCCTCGCCCGGGGCTCGGAGCTGCACCGCCGTCATCCCGGCCCGCTCCGCGCCCGGTAGCTCGTCGTTGGCCCCATCGCCGACGAAGAGACAGTCGGCCGGCTCGACGCCGAGCTCGTCAGCCGCGAGCTCGTAGATCCGCCGGTCCGGCTTGCTGACGCCGACCGAGCACGAAAAGACGGTGGAATCGAAGAGCTCGCCGAATGGTGTCTCCTCCCAGACGTCGGGGACGTCCTGCGAGCACGCGCTGATCATTCCCAGCCGGTGGCCGCGGCGGCGGAGCTCCTCGAGCGTCGAGACGGCATCGTCGCGCGGGACGAGCGACTTTGACGTCCACTGGCGCCGCATCGCCATCACGGCCTCGATGTCGCCCGTGAGCCCGAGCTCCTCCGCGATCGAGCGCAGGTGCGGCTCGATCGGGCCGATCTCCCGCTCGCGGCGACGGCGGATCCAGACCTCGTGAAAGGCCTCCGAGTCAGCGCCCCAGGTCGAGGCGAGCTCGGCGTACATCTTCCGGGCCGACTCGACCGGGAACGGGACGAGCGTCTGCCAGAGATCGAAGATGACCGCGCGGTACCTCACGCACGCTTCCGCAGCTTTTCGATCTGACTCCAGGATCGCGTGTTCAGCACTTGATCCTTCTGGAGCCACGCACGTCGCGCTTGCGCGACGCCGAGCTCGACGAACTCGAGCGCGCCCAGCTCATGCGCGTCGGTGGAGATCGCGAGCAGCAGGCCGGCTTCGCCGGCCAACCGCGCGTGCGTGTCGCGGAGATCGAGCCGGTCGGGCTGCGAGTTGATCTCCAGGAACGTGCCCGTCTCGAGCGCCTTCTCGACGACCTTGTCGACAGCGATGTCGGTTCCTTCGCGCTTGTTGAGCTTCCGCGCCGTCAGGTGGCCGATGGCGTCGACGTGAGGGTTCTCCATGGCGGTGAGCACGCGCTCGGTCGGGCTGCGCTCGAACGCGGAGTGGAGCGAAGCCATCACCCAGTCGCAACGGGCGAGGTCCTCGTCCGGAAAGTCGAGGGTGCCGTCGACCCGGATGCTCACCTCGATGCCGCGCAGGAGCCTGAAGGGCGCCAGCTTCTTCCGCAGCGTTTCGATCTCCGAGCCCTGGGCGTCGAAGCGCCCTTCGCGGAGATAGTGGGCATGGTCGGTGATGGCGACGTACTCGTAGCCGCGGTCCTTGGCCGCGGTCGCCATCGCCTCGAGCGAATCCTTGGCGTCGGTCGACCACGTCGAGTGCATGTGCAGGTCGCCTCGGAGGTCGGCGACCTCGACGAGAGCCGGCAGCTCCCCATTCTTCGCCGCCTCGAGCTCGCCGCGGCCCTGGCGCAGCTCGGGCGGGATCCAGTGGTACCCGAGGTGCTCGTAGAGCTCTTCCTCACTTCGCGCGGTGAAGACCTCGCCGGATTCGACGTCCTTGACGCCGTACTCGGAGACCGAGAGCCCGCGGCGCACGGCGTCCTCGCGCAGAGCGACGTTGTGCTCCTTCGATCCGGTGAAGTGCTGGAGCAGGTTGCCGTAGGAATCAGGCGGCACGACGCGCAGGTCGAAGCGCAGCCCGTCGTGTGAGACCACAGTCGCCTTCGTCTTCCCCTTCGCTTCGACCTCGGCGACCCAGTGGAGGCTCGCGAAGTAATCCGTCAGCGCCCCCGGATCCGCAGCAGTGGCGATGATGTCCAGGTCGCGGACGGTCTCCGTCCGCCGGCGAACCGAGCCCGCCTCCGAGACCTCGTTGCTAGCGGGGTGTTCGCGCAGCACCTCGACGACGGCGCGAACCGCCGGCAGCGCCATGGCGAGGAGGGTGCGCTTCTCCTGCGGCTTCTCGTCGAGTGCCTTCAGGATCCGCTCCTCGGTCTTCGCGCCGAGACCCGGGAGCGAGCGGAGCCGCTGCGCCTCGGCGGCCTGGCGCAGCTCCTCGGTGGTCGTGATCCCCAGCTCCTGCCAGATTCGCCGCGCAGTCTTCGGCCCCAGCGCCGGCAACCGGAGGAAATCGGCGACTCCCTCGGGGATCTCAGCCTTCCGCTTGGTCAGCGCCTCGATCTCGCCGGAGTCGACGATCTGGACGATCTTGCTCTCGATCGTCTTGCCGATCCCGGGCAAGTCCTTGGCGTGGCCGTCGAGCGCGAGCTGGGCGATCGGACTGCCCGACGAGCGGATCTGGTCGGCGGCCCGACGGTACGCGAGAACCCGGAACTGCTGCTCGCCGGAGAGCTCGAGCAGATCGGCGAGCAGGTCGAACTGCCCAGCCACGTCCGCGTTCCTCGGCAGGGTCGCCGCCATGCCGACGATCATAGGCGCGTGGTCTGTGTCTGCCTCCCGACCTACAACGAGCGCGAGAACCTGGAGCCGATGGTCGCGGCCCTCGGCGACGTGCTTGGCGAGAACGGGATGGTGCTCGTGATCGACGACAACTCGCCGGACGGCACCGGCGAGATCGCCGACCGCCTCGCAGCAACGCACGAGTGGGTCGACGTGATCCACCGTCCACAGAAGGAAGGCCTCGGACCGGCGTATCTGGCCGGTTTCAAGCGCGCCCTCGAGCTCGGCGCCGATCTGATCCTCGAGATGGACTGCGACTTCTCCCACGATCCGACCGACGTCCGGCGTCTGACTGCAGCGGCCGAAGACGCCGATCTCGTGATCGGCTCGCGCTACGTCCGCGGCGGCGGGACGCGGAACTGGGGCCTCCTGCGCCGCCTGATCTCACGCGGCGGCTCGCTCTACGCGCAGATCCTGCTCGGCGTCCACGTTCGCGACCTGACCGGCGGCTTCAAGTGCTACCGGCGCGGCGTTCTCGAGGCGCTCGACCTCGACGCGATCCACTCGAAGGGCTACGCGTTTCAGATCGAGACCACCTACCGGGCAATGAAGGCGGGGTTTCGGGTGAAGGAGATCCCGATCGTCTTCGTCGACCGGCAGGTCGGCGGCTCGAAGATGAGCAAGTCGATCGTCCTCGAGGCCGTGTGGAAAGTGCCGCTGCTGCGGATCAGTACGCTTCGGGCTCGTGCGTGACACGAGCGACGCGAGCTTCGACGAGGACGTCCTCACAGCCGACGGCCCCGTCCTCGTCGACTTCTGGGCCCCCTGGTGCGGCCCGTGCTACGCGATCACGCCGATTCTGGAGCGGCTGGAGGATCAGGCCGACGGCCGAATCGCATTCACGAAGCTGAACGTCGACGAGAACCCGGTCGTCGCCTCCCGGTTCGGTGTGCTCTCGCTCCCGACCGTCATGGTCTTCGAAGGCGGCGAGCCCCAGGAGACGATTCTTGGCGCAAGGCCCGCGCCTCACTTCGAGCGTGCGCTAGCGCGCTGGCTCTAGCTCGGGGACGGGCTGGGTGCGCGGCTCCTTGGCCGAGTCCACCCGCTCGGTGCTCGTGATGCGGGCCCGTGGGTCGATGAGCCCGTAGACGAGCTCAATCAGGAAGTTGACGACTATCACGACCAGTGTCGTGTAGATCGTGATCCCGAGCAGCACCGGGAAGTCACGTCGCGCAAGGCTCGTGACCATCACCTGCCCCAGGCCGGGGAGGCCGTAGGCCGTCTCGACGAAAAGCGTTGCGCTGAGTGAGACGGCGATGTCCATCCCGAGCATCGTCACAACCGGCAACATCGCGTTGCGCAGGACGTGCGAGCGCACGACGAGCCATTCCGGGGCACCTTTCGCCCGCGCGGTGCGCACGTAGTCCTCTTCGAGCGTCTCGAGCGTGCTCGCGCGGATCATCCGCATGTAGAGCGCCGCGTACATGAGCGCGAAGGTGAACCAGGGCAGAAGCATGTGGTACGCCCACTGGAGCGGGCCCCCGCACCCGGTCGTCGGGCTGAAGACCTCGCAGTAGCCGCCGGCCGGGAACCACCCCAGCCTGTGACCGAGGAAGTACGACAGCATCAGACCGATCCAGAGCGGGTGTGCCGAGATCCCGATCAGCACGAAAACGGTGGTCAGGCGGCTGAGAGGGGCCCGGGGACGAAGGGCGGAAAGGAGCCCCGTGGGAATCGCGAGCAGCAGCCACAGCACTGCGCCACCGATGACGAGCGAGGCCGTCACCGGTGCCGCCCGCAGGAGGATCTCGTTCACATCCTGGCCGCGCAGCACCCACGAATCGCCGAGCGATCCCTGCGTGACGATCTTGCGGACGAACTCCGCGTACTCCTCGTAGAGCGGCCCTTCGATCTGGACCGTTGTCCGGACGTCGACGTCGGCCCCACCCGCGCCCTGGCTCGCCTGGTCGTCCTCGGACGGGATGACGAAGAAGATGATGAACGTGACCATCGTGACCGCGACGAACATCACGGCCATCCAGGCCAGCCGTCTCAGGATGAACGAGGTCACGGGTGCTCCGGGCGGAGCCTAGTACTCGGTCGAGAAGTGCTCCCAGCCGCCGAGCTCGACCTGGACGCCGTCACGGCGCAGCTCCACACCCTCGCCGGGCTCGCATCGACCGATGACGTAGAAGGCGTCGGCCGGGAGCGCGGCCAGCAGCTCGTAGTCCTCGCCGAAGCCGAGGTCTTCGATCGTCGCCCCTTCAGCGAGCGGGACGCGGTCCAGCTCGACCACTGTTCGCACGCCTGAGCGCTCCGCGATCCGCGCGAGATCGCGCTCGAGTCCGTCGGAGATGTCGAGCATGGCGTGGGCAGTGCGCGCGAGGCTTCGTCCCTCCTCGAGCCTTACCGGCGGCCGGACGAAGCGGTTTTCGCGGAACGCTGCTCCGGCGGCGCCGAGGGGGCCTGTGACGACGATCACGTCGCCCGGACGAGCGCCGTGCCTGCCCGGAACGCGTTCGGAGCGGCCGAGAGCGGTGACGCTGAGATAGATCCGATCGGCCGCGGTCGTGTCCCCGCCGATGACCGGAACACCGGTCTCGAGCATCCCGTCGTAGAGGTCGTAGACGTCCTCGACGTCGGTCTCGCCCGGCAGCCCGAGGCTGACGATCAGACCGTCCGGCTCCGCGCCTGAGGCCGCGAGGTCGCTCAGGTTGACGGCAGCCGCGCGAAAGCCGAGGTCGCGCCACGAGATCCAGTCCCGCTTGAAGTGCACGCCCTCGACGAGCGCGTCCTGCGTGACGATCCGGCCGTCCCCGAGGTCGGCTGCGTCGTTCTCGATGCTGCGGGCGAGGCCTCGACGTTCGAGCTCCGCGAGCAGGCCGAGCTCTCCGAGCTCAGAGAGCCGCACTGATCTCGGCCATGTTCGCAGCGGCGCGGATCACTGCGACGCCGTCCGCACCCGCATCGATGCAGGCACGGGCGTTCGACGCGTCGATGCCGCCGATCGCGACGACGGGGATCGAGACGCTGTCTGCGATCGCACGGAGACCGTCGAGGCCGATCGCCGGCTCAGCGTCCGTCTTGCTCGGGGTTTCCCAGACCGGTCCGGCCCCCACGTACGTCGCGCCCTCGTCCTCGGCCTCGAGCGCCTGCGCCGGTGTCGTCACCGAGCGGCCGAGAAGCAGGCCGGCTGCCTTGGCGAGCTCGGCGCCCGGATCGTGCTGGCCGAGATGGACTCCGTCCGCGCCGAGCGCGATCGCGGCTCTGACGTCGTCGTTGACGACGAAGCACACGCCAAGCGTTCGAAACGGTGTGCCGCGCTCGACGATCTCGTCGCTCGACGCGCCCTTGAGGCGCAGCTGCACGACCGTGGCGCCGCCCTCGACCGCCTTCTGCGCCGTCTCGAGGTCTTCGACGATCGCGTGGAGCTTCATTGGTCGACTCGCGCCCGCTGGTCAAGCGTCTCGGGGTTGAGGTTGTAGAGCGCGTCGTAGAGCCCGGCGTGGAACGTCCCGGGGCCGCGGGCATCGGCGGCCGCGTCCTCTCCGGCCACGCCGAAGGCGACGAGGGCCTCGGCGGCGGCCTCGAGTGGCTCCTTCGGCTTCGTGCCTACGAAGGCGCCGGTGACCGCCGTCGACATGCAGCCCGTGCCGCTCACCGTGCCGAGCAGCTCGTGGCCGTTCGCGACCGCAATCACCCGATCGCCGTCCGAGACGTAATCGATCGGCCCAGTCACAGCGGCGACGGTGCCCAGTGTCCGCGCTGCGGCCCGGGCGAGCTCCTCCGGCGCGTCGCCCGCGCCGATCGACTCGACGCCGCGGATCTCGGCCTCACGACCCGCCAGCGTCGCGATCTCGGCCGCGTTTCCACGAACGACGGCAATGTCGAGCTCCTCCAAGAGCCGTCTGGCCGTCTCCGTCCGATAGCGGGTCGCCCCGGCACCGACCGGATCGAGGACGATCGGCCCCGTCGCCGCCTTGCCGGCAAGGAGCATCGCCTCGATCCAGTGCTCGGACAGCGTCCCAATGTTGAGGACGAGCGCGCCGGCGACCGCCGCCATCTCCTCCACCTCTTGCGGAGCGTGAGCCATCACGGGTAGCGCGCCGAGCGCCAGCGTCGCATTCGCCGTCTCGTTCATGACGACGTAGTTCGTGATCTGATGAACGAGCGGCCTACGCGCGCGTAGCTCGCGCAGTGTCCGACCGGCTGAGACCGGCATCGCGCTCCTTGATCTGAAGGACATCGACCGGGCCGTCACCGTGCCCGATCTCGGTGAGCCCGTTGCGTACGGCGGAGGCAGCCACAGCGGCCGCGCCGCGGCTCGCCTCCACGAGCGACTCCCCGCGGGCGAGGAAGGCCGCAAGCGTTGCGGAGTGGGTGCACCCGGCGCCGTGCGTCGCCTGAACGTCGTAGCGCTCGACGGGGATCTCGACGTGTTGGTCGCCGTCGAAGAGGTGGTCGACGTGATCGTCGCCGTGACCGCCGGTGACGATGACGGCGGGGGCCCCGAGCTCGACGATCGCTTCTGCCAGTTCGCGACGTGTCCAGGGGCCTGGCCCCTGGACCTGGCTCGCCAGGACCTGTGCCTCGCGCAGATTCGGCGTCACGACTGTAGCGAGCGGGAAGAGGCGGTGGACAAGTGCGTCGATGGCGTCGTCCTGTAGCAACTTGGCTCCACTGGACGCCACCATCACCGGATCCACAACGAGCGGAACCGAGCGATCAGCGAGGTAGCCGGCAACGCAGTCGATCAGCTCACGCGAAAAGAGCATCCCCGTCTTCGCGGCGTCGACGCCGATGTCGTCCCAGACGGCATCGAGTTGCTCGAGCACGAATCCCGGCGAAGCCTCCTGGACGGCCGTCACGCCGACGGTGTTCTGCGCCGTCAGAGCCACGATCACGCTCATCCCGTGGCAGCCAGCAGCCGCGAAGGCCTTCAAGTCGGCTTGGACTCCGGCGCCGCCCCCGGAGTCGGAGCCGGCGATCGTGAGACAACGTGGAACTGTCATGAACTCCCTTCGCCGGTACGAACCGGATCAGGTTCGACGGGTTTGATCTCAGCCGCGTTCAGCGGCACCCCGGTGCGGGGTCACTCTAACCGCCGAATGGATACTGGGCGCGTGGTCGCCACCGGAGGTCGTCGCCGCGGACCACGAGCGTCGCCTCCACAGCACGACACGCCAGGGGCAGCTGCGGCTCCACGTCGGCCGTGATCCTCGCGATCAGCTCCTCGTCGTCAGTGTCGGCGACCGTCAGGTGCGGAACGATCGTGTCGTGGATCCCGTCGTACGGCAGGTATTGCGGGAACTCCCTCACGAGCGAACGGGTGATGGCGACGAAGGGCGCCGCTAGCTCCGGAGCGAGGTAGAGCACTTCGTCATCAAACCGCTCGAAGCGCCGGAGGCCGTACTCGAACGGTGCGACCGCTCCGAATACCCGCGAGAGCCGCTCTTTGACCGACTCGTCCATGCGCGGCTCCGGGACGAAAGGCACGAGCAGAGTGACGTGCGGCGTCATCCCGTCCGCGCCCGCGTGTGAGTTCGCCGCGTACCACTCGCCGACGACCGGGTCAGCCTCCCGCGCGAGAACGACGAGCGCGGTCGATCCGGGCGCGTCCCACGGCACGGTGGGAGTGTGACGTCAGCGGCGCCGGAGTGTGGAGATCGTCCCTGAGCGGTCGACTCTCCGGATCCGGCCCGCGGCGCCGCTCTCGACGATGAAGACCGTCCCGTCGGCTGCGACGGCCACATCCGACGGGAGGTACAGCCGCGCTCGAGTGGCTGGGCCGCCGTCGCCCGTTGATCCACGAACGCCCGTGCCCGCGAAGACGGACGCGCTGCCGGACCGGTCGACGCGCAGCACGCGATGCGTCTCGAACTCCGTGACGTAGAGGGAGCCGTCCGGGCCGACGGCGAGCCCGCCCGGAGCCCGCGCCGGCGCGAACGCGGTGATCACTCCTGAAGCAGGGTCGATCCTGCGGACGCGGTGGTTGTCGGTGTCCGCGACGTAGAGCGCCCCGTCGCCACCGACGGCCAACCCGTGCGGAGCGCCGAACTGCGCTTGGAGGGCGGGCCCTCCGTCACCGCCGTCCCCCTGCACGCCGGTGCCCGCGTAATGCGTCACCACTCCGGTCGAACCGTCGAACCGGAAGATTCGCGTTGCCGTGGTGAAGAACACGTTGCCGGCGGAATCAGTCGCCAACGGCCCAACGTCCGAGTCGGCCTGAGCCACGGTCGTCTGCCGTCCGCGAGCATCGATCCGGCGCACAGCGGTCGCGTCGGAGACGTAGACATCGCCGGATGTGGAGACGGCGATCCCAAACGGGCGGGCGACCTCAGCGAACGTCGACCGCCGTGCAGTCCTCGGCTCGATCCGGGCCACGCGCCGCGTCTCGTTCTCGACGAGCAGCAGAGCCCCGCTGCGGTCGATATCGACTTGCGTCGGAAACGCAAAGAGAAGCGGCGGAACCGGCTGAACTCGAACGACGCCAAGGCGAAACCGCGTCCGACCGACGCGCGCCGTCAAGGTCCAGCGGCCGGCGGAGGGGAAGACAAGCCGGGCGCGATAGCGACTCCCGCGCCAGCGACGCGCGGTTGCGCGAGTCGTTCGCCTCCCCGAGCTCGCGGCCAGGCCGATCGCCACGGGGCGCGCGCCGGAGACAAGGAGCACCGCGCTCCAGGGTTGACCCGGATTCGGCGCCACTCGCGAAGGGGCTAGCGAGACACGCGCCTTCTCGGCGCTCGCAGCAGCCGTGCCGGCAGCGAGGAGCGCGAGCGCAGTCGTGAGCAGCAGGCGACGCCACATATCCATTCCTACACCAGCGAGGCTCGGGAGGTTCCAACCCCAGGGCTACGATCGCTCGATGGCCGTCGAGACCGCTTCCTGGGACGATCTGCTCGTCGGCGAGGAGCTTGCGCACCTCGCCAGGGAGCCGGCGCGCAGGCCCAAGGTCGCGCCGCTCCCCGACCACCTCGACCCGCGTGTACGCGAGGCGCTCGACGTCGCCGGTGTGACTGGGCTCTTCAGCCACCAGGCCGAGGCGTGGGAATCCGCCGCCCGCAACGAGAACCTGATCGTCACGACCGGAACGGCCTCCGGCAAGACGCTCGCGTTCAACCTGCCGGTGCTCGACGCGCTGGCCCGCGAGCCAAAGCTCCGCGCGCTCTACCTCTACCCCACGAAGGCGCTCGCGCAGGACCAGATCAGAGCCCTGACCGCGCTCAGGCCGCCGCGGATCAAGCCCGCGATCTACGACGGCGACACGCCGAGCGGCGAGCGGTGGCAGATCCGCAAGTGGGCCAACCTGATCCTCACGAACCCGGACATGCTCCACGTCGGCGTCCTGCCGCACCACGACCGCTGGGGCGACGTGCTCGCGAACCTCCGCTACGTCGTCGTCGACGAGGCGCACGTCTACCGCGGCGTCTTCGGCTCCCATGTTGCAAACGTCCTCCGCCGGCTGAGGCGGCTCGCGCGCGTCTACGGCGCGGAACCGCAGTTCCTGCTCGCCTCGGCAACGATCGCGAACCCCGGTGAGCTCGCCGAGCGCCTGCTCGGCGTCGAGGCCACGGTGATCGACCGGGACGCCGCGCCGAAGGCCGAGCGCACGATTGCGCTCTGGAACCCGCCGCTGACGGACGAGGAGCTCGGCCTCCGCGCGAGCCCACTGGGCGAGGCCTCGCGCCTGATGGCGGCGCTCGTCCAGCGGGGGATCCGGACGCTCTGTTTCGCCAAGAGCCGCAGAGCAGCGGAGCTCGTCCACCGCTTCACGGCGCAGAGACTCGGCGATTCCACCCGCCTGTCCCCGTACCGCGCCGGCTACACGGCCGCTCAGCGCCGCGAGATCGAGCAGCGCCTCTCGAGCGGTGACCTCCTCGGCGTCAGTGCCACGAACGCACTCGAGCTCGGCATCGACGTGGGCCTGCTCGACTGCGTGATCTGCGTCGGCTTCCCAGGAACCGTGGCCAGTCTCCGCCAGCAGTGGGGCCGCGCCGGCCGACGCGGCCACGGCCTCGCCGTGCTCATCGCCTCGGAGGACGCCCTCGACCAGTTCTTCATGCGCGACCCCGAAGCACTGCTCGAGCGCCGGGTCGAGGCGGCGATTCTCGACCACGCGAGCCCGCGGATCCTCGACGGCCACGTCCTCTCGGCGGCCTTCGAGGCGCCACTCGACGAGGCCGACGCGGAAACCCTCGGCCCCGAGGCCCTCGAGCGCGCAGCCCAGATCCCCGAGCTACGCCACACCCGGAGCGGCTACGTCTGGGCGGGGCGGGACTACCCCGCAGGCCGCTTCGGCCTTCGCTCGGCGACGCCTGACTCGTTCAGCGTCGTCGACCTGTCCACCGGTTCGCTCCTCGGCCTCGTCGAGCGAGAGCGCGCTTATACGACCGTCCACGAAGGCGCCGTCTACTTGCACCTCGGCGAGTCTTACCGGGTGCTCGAGCTCGACCACGATGCGCGCACCGCGCTCGTCCAGCCCTTCGACGGCGACGAGTACACGCAGCCGAAGAAGGACACGATGACTGCGATCCTCCACGCGGCGCGGGCGGAGAACCGCCTGGGCGTCGAGCTCTCGTTCGGAACGGTCATCGTCACCGAGCAGGTCGTCGCATACCAGCGAAAGCGACCGGACGGCGAGACGATCGAGACCGTCGGGCTCGACCTGCCGCAGACCGAGTTCGAGACTGAGGCGATCTGGTTCGTCCCGGAGCCGTGGATGCTGGAAGGGCTCGAGGAAATGCCGCGCCTGCTCGGCTCACTCCACGCCGCCGAGCACTCGCTGATCGCGCTGCTTCCGCTGTGGGCCATGTGCGACCGCTGGGACATCGGCGGCCTCTCGACGAACCTGCACTTCCAGACCGGCGCTCCGACGATCTTCGTCTACGACGGGCACGCCGGCGGCGTCGGGCTCACCGAACGCGGCTTCGACGCCTTCGAAGGGTGGGCCGGAGACACCGCGCGCATGCTCGAGGGCTGTCCCTGCGACCACGGCTGCCCGTCCTGCGTCCAGTCGCCGAAGTGCGGGAACCTGAACGAGCCGCTCGACAAGGCCGGCGCACTGACGCTGCTTCAGCGAATGCTGTCGATCTAGCCGCTCCTCGTTCGTCGTCCCGGTGAGAACGACGGAAAGGAGGAGCCGTGAAGCTACGCAGGACACAGAGAAACCTCGTGGAGCGCGAGACCGCAAGGATGCGCGCGATCGACGACGAGCTCCGCCATCACGATCCGTTCGGCCCGCCGGAGCTGCTCTTCGCCCGCGAGGCGACGTTGCTCCGGCTCAGGTCGGCGAGCTAGAAAGGAGGAACGCATGCAGTTCGTGGCACTGATCCACGCCGACCAGAACGCCTGGGAGAGCGCGACCGAGGAGGAGCGCCAGGAGATCTACCAGCGCTACGCGGACTTCTCGCAGCGCGACGAGGTCGTGGGAGGCGCCGAGCTCCAGTCGACGACGACAGCGACGACCGTCCGAATGCGGAACGGGGACCGCATGGTCACAGACGGGCCTTATGCCGAGACGAAGGAGGCGCTCGGCGGTCTCTTCATCCTCGAGTGCGACTCGATCGACGAAGCGTGCCGGTTGGCCGCCGAGATTCCCGCCGCTGAGCGCGGCGCGGTCGAAGTTCGCCCCGTCTACATGCGAGAGGAGAGCTGAGATGCGCTACGCCCTGATGGTTTACAGCGACCAAGAGCCGTGGCTGGAGCTGTCCGAGGAGGAGGCAGCGAAGCGGAGCGAGGAGTCGCTGCCGAAGTGGTACGCCTTCATGGAGGAGCTCGGGAAGGCGGATCCCGAGTTTGAGGGGAAGGAACTCGACGACGTCCGCACGGCGAAGACCGTTCGCGTCCGCGAGGGCAAGGTGCTCGTCACCGACGGGCCATTCGCCGAAACGAAGGAGCAGATCGGTGGGTTCTTCGACACGAAGCTGCCCGATCTGGACACGGCACTCGAACTAGCCGCAAAGATCCCCGCGTCCGAGTACGGCTCGATCGAGGTGCGCCCAATCGTCGAGCGTTGACCACCGTCGACCGCGTCTTCCGCGAGGAGTGGGGCAGTGCGGTCGCAATCCTCATCAGCGTCCTCGGCGACTTCGAGCTCGCCGAGGACGCCGTCCAAGACGCGTTCACGACGGCGCTGGAGCGCTGGCCTAGGGACGGCGAGCCGCGCAATCCCGGCGCCTGGATCGTCACGACGGCGCGGAACCGAGCCATCGACCGAATTCGCCGAGACCAGACCCTCGCGCGGAAGACGGAGCTCCTCCAGAGGCTGGCGGAGCTGCCGGAGGAGGCGGACGACGTGAGCGCAATCCCCGACGAGCGCCTGGCGCTCGTCTTCACCTGCTGCCACCCCGCCCTGGCCGCCGACGCCCAAGTTGCACTGACCCTCCGCGAGGTCGGCGGCCTCACGACGCCGGAGATCGCCCGTGCCTTCCTCACCGCCGAGTCGACCATGGCGCAGCGGCTCGTGCGTGCGAAGAAGAAGATCCGCCAGGCGGGCATCCCGTTCCGCGTTCCACCGGACGAGGAGCTCACGGACCGGCTGCGCGCGGTTCTCGCCGTGCTCTACCTGGTGTTCAACGAGGGCTACAGCGCGTCGGCCGGAGACGAGCTCGTTCGCCGGGAGCTCTGCGAGGAGGCGATCCGGCTCGCGAAGCTCCTCGTTCTCCTCATGCCCGACGAGCCGGAGGCGCTGGGCCTGCTCGCCCTCATGCTCTTCCAGGACTCACGTCGGGAAGCGCGGACCGGCCCGGGAGGCGAGCTCGTCCTGCTCGAGGATCAGGACCGCTCGCTCTGGAACGAGGACCGGATCGAGGAGGGAAGGCGCGTGCTGGAGCGGGCCGCCCGACTCCGACGACCTGGCCCATACCAGCTCCAAGCCGCAATCGCGTCGGTTCACGCCGAGAAGGTCACCGACTGGGAGGCGATCGCCCGCCTCTACGGTGAGCTCGCCCGCCTCGCGCCGTCGCCGATCGTGGAGCTGAACCGCGCGGTCGCGGTTGCGATGACGAATGGTGCTGACGAAGGGCTCGACCTGATCGCACAGATCGACGGCCTGGACGACTACCACCTCCTGCATGCCGCCCGCGCCGACCTTCTACGACGGGTCGGGCGCCGCGACGAAGCCGCGAGTGCGTACGAGCGGGCGCTCGGCCTCGCGGCGAACCCCGTCGAGCGCAACTTCCTCGAACGCCGGCTGGCCGAGGTTCGCGAGCCCTAGCCCTGCTACAAGGGCATCGTGGCGAGGGGTGCGACTGACGACCTCCAGCGCGTCCAGCGCTTCGAGCGCGAGATCGAGCTGGCGGGCACCGAGACGGTCGACTCGCCGCTCGGAGTCGGCGTGCTGACGCCCGAGCTTCCGCGCCGCCACGACTCGAACTACGTCCTGCTCGAACGCGCCTCGAACGCAGAGGAGGCGATCGCCGAAGCAGAGCGGATCCTCGGCGGCGCCGGACGAGCCCACCGGGTGCTTTTGACGTTCGACGCGGAGCTCGCCGAACGGTTGACGCCGCAGTTCGAGGCGCTCGGCTGGCTGACGCAGCGCCACGTGCTCATGGTTCAGCGCCGGGAGCCGCAAAAGCGCGCTGACACGTCGATCGTTCGCGAGGTCGAGGAGGCCGCGCTGCGCCCGGGACGAACGCGCGAGATCATCGCCCAGCCCTGGGGCTCGCCCGAGGTCGCGGAGCAGCTCCTGGACGCGAAGGTGATGCTCGCCAACCGCGCCGAGACGCGGTTCTTCGGCGTCGAGGTCGACGGTGAGATCGTCGCCTGGAGCGACCTCTACCTCGCCCAGGGCGTCGGCCAGGTCGAGGACGTCGCCACGGCGTCCGAGCATCGAGGCAAGGGCTACGCGACGGCGGTCGTGCTCCGAGCCGTCGAGGAGGCGAGAAGCGCCGGCGCAGACCTCGTCTTCCTGGTCGCCGACGACTACGACTGGCCGAAGGAGCTCTACGGGCGACTCGGGTTCGACCCCGTAGGACACGTGTTCAAATTCATACGTCCCTAAAACCTTCGTCACCCGTACGGGGGAGGAAGGGGCGGGAAGCCGCTTCGATCATTCGAAGCTCATGCGGCGAAGCACAAGCGATCGGCTCGTCCCGGTCGTTGCGGTCGGCGGCGCTCTGGCGGCATTCCCGATCGCGGCGGGACACTTCGTGGGACGCAACCCGGTGATGTTCGGAGGAGATCTCCACTTCGTCGGTGTCGGGCTGAGCGCGCTCGCCGCGTCGGCGGCCGCGGTCGTCCTGACCGTCCTCGGTGCGCAGCGCCGGGATTCACGGACCGTCCTGATCGGCACCGCGTTCTCCGTGATGGCCGCGCTGCTTGCCCTTCACGGAATCGCGACGCCCGGCATCCTCGTCGGCTCGAACGGCGTCGTCGCGTTCACCGGCGGCATCACGATTCCCGTCGGCGGCGCGATCCTTGCGCTCTCCGCCTTGCCACGCATGCGGCGAGCCGCGTCGGTCGCCCCGCTGATTGGGCTCCAGATCGTGCTCCTCCTCGGCGTCCTCGGCCTCGGGATCAGCGCGCTGCTTGCGCCCTCGCTCGTCCCGTCGGTTCCGGAGGCCGGCTCCTCTCCAGCAATCGCGTTGATGCTCGTCGGCCTCGCGTTCTACGCACTCCTCGCCTTCCGGGCCTTTCGCACGTTCCTCTTGACCCGCCGCCACGCCGATCTCCTCGTCGCCGTCGGCATCGTGTGGTTCGCAGCCGCGCTGCCCCCGGCGATGCTGCTCAGCTACATGGAGCTCGGCTGGTGGCTGGGCCACGCGTTCGAGCTTCTGGGGCTCCTCATCGTCGGAATCCCGGTCGCCTTCGACCTACGGCGGGCCGTGCAGTCACGCCCGCTGAACGGCGATCTCACTGCGTGCGAGCTCGTTCTGGCCGAGGAGGCGTTCCTCGGCGGGCATGTCCGCAGCCTCATGGTCTCGCTGGCCGAGAAGGACACCTCCACAGCGGAGCACACACGCCGCGTCGCCTACCGCGCGGTCCAAGTCGGGCACGAGCTCGGTCTCTCGCCTCACCGCCTGCGGGAGCTCGCGACCGGCGCGCTCGTCCACGACATCGGCAAGCTCCGCGTCCCGGACGCGATTCTCAAGAAGCCCGGAGCGCTGACGGACGAGGAGTTCGCGGTCGTTCAGCGCCACTCGGAATGGGGGCGGCGCGCCCTCGCCGACCTCGGCTTCTCGGAGGCAACTCGACGGCTCGTTCTCGACCATCACGAGCGGCTGGACGGCTCCGGCTATCCCAATGGACTTCACGGCCATGCGATCTCGCTCGACGCGCGCATCCTGGCCGTCTGCGACGTCTACGACGCGCTGATCTCGACGCGCGTCTATCGCGACGCCTTCACCCACGAGCAGGCGCTCGCGATCCTGCGCCAGGAGGCGGACACGAAGCTCGACCGCCGGTGTATCGCTGCCCTCGAGCGGGTTCTCGCCGCCGAGCGCTCTCCCGCCGCGGTCGCCGTCTAGCCCCTCACGGCTTTCAGCGCGGCGCTCAGCGACTGCTTTCCGTCCAGGACTGGCGCGAAGAGATCGCCGTGTTGCCGGACTCGCTCGCGAACGACGTCCATCGTGAAGTCGCGCGGGTCGAGACCTTCCTTCACCTCGTCCCACTGCAGCGGCGTCGACACCGGCGCGCCTTCCCGCGGGCGCACTGAATAGACGGACGCGATCGTCTTTCCCTCGCCGTTTTGGTTGGAGTCGATGAGGACGCCGCGCCGCTTGGCGCGTGCCCACTCGGTCGTCACGAGGCCGCGATGGGTTCGCGCAAGCGCCGACGCGACGATCTCGGCGAACTCGCGCGCCTCGTCGTAGGTATGCCGCCGCGCAATCGGGACGAGCACGTGGATCCCGTCGGAGCCGCTCGTCTTCACGCAGCTCTCGAGCCCGACAGTGTCGAGCACCTGCTTCACGAGCAGCGCAACCTGGATCGTCTCCGGGAACCCGACGTCGTCCGACGGATCGAGGTCGAAGAGCACGAAGTCGGGACGCTCAGGCTTGTCGATCCGCGAGTACCAGACGTTGGCGTCGATGCAGCCCATGTTCACCATCCAGAGGAGCGCGAGCTCATCGTTGACGAGCGGCGCCTGGATCTTGCGGCGCTGGCGCGGCTTCTCTCTCGTCGACACCATCAGCTCCACGCGCTTGATCCACTCCGGCATGTGGCTCGGCGCGTCTTTCTGGAAGAAGAACTTGCCGTAGGCGCCGTCGGGATAGCGCTTCATCGTGAACGGCCGGTCCTTCAGATGCGGAACGAGTGCGCCGGCGACGTCGCGGTAATAGGCGAGCAGATCGCCCTTCGTGATCCCCTCGTCCGGCCAGAACGGCTTGTCGAGGTTCGAGAGCTTGAGCACCCGCTTGCCCTTCTTGATCTCCGTCGGCATCGCTTCGACCGCGTCCGCCTCTTCTCGATGGACGTCCCCGGCCGCCTTGTCGTCGCGGAGCCCCTGGTACGAAGGCGCCCGAAGCCGTCCGTCGTGCGTCCACTCGACGAATTCGACCTCCGCGACGAGCTTGGGCTCGGTCCACCGGATCGCGTCGCGGCGGATCTTCGGCATCTTCGGGACCGTCGAGAACGGTGACGCCTTCCGCTCGAGGGGACGAAGCTTCTTGAGCAGCCGCGCGATCTCTGCGTCGTTGAACCCGGTGCCGACGTTGCCGGCGTACTCGAGCTCGCCGTCGCGGTAGTAGCCGAGGATCAGCGAGCCGAACGTCCCGGAACGGCGCCCCTGGCCGAGCGTGTAGCCGGCGATCACGAACTCCTGACGACCGTGCGTCTTGATCTTCAGCCAGTCGCCGCTCCGTCGACCCGGCTGATAGCGGGAATCGCCCTTCTTGGCGACGATGCCCTCGAACTGCTGCTTCTCGGCGGCCCGGAACAGCGCCGGCCCGTCGTCGAACGACTCCGAGAACTGCACGACGCGCTGACGCCGGTCGATCAGCGCCGCCAGCCGCTCCTTGCGCTCGGTGAGCGGCAGGTCGATGGTCGGCTCGCCTTCGACCTCGAGCAGGTCGAACGCTACGAAGACATAGCGCGTTCCGCTCTTGCCCTGCTGCATCGCCGAGAACGTCGCGCGGCCGTCTTCATCCAGCGCGCACACCTCGCCGTCGAGCACGCAGTCCGGCGTCTTCAGGCTTCGCTCGAGCGCCTTGGCCACCGTCGCGAAGCGCGAGGTCAGATCATTCCCCCTCCGGCTCGTCAGCGTCGCCTCGCCGCCGTGGATGTCGGCGATCGCGCGATAGCCGTCCCACTTGACCTCGAAGAGCCACTGGTCGCCGCGCGGAACATCCTTGGACAGAGTCGCGAGCATCGGCCGGTAGTCACGTCGGCGTCGCGGCGCCTCGGCGACGCCTTCCTCGCGCTTCCGCAGAAGCAGCCAGTTCTTCGGGTCGCCGTCGAGCTTGGCCGGGACGAGCGTCCAGGTGCCTTCGAGCCGCTCCCCGTGGAGGCGGACGGTCAGCCCGCCGTCGCGCTTCTCCTCGACGAGCTCGTAGGTGCCGCGGTCCCAGATTTCGACCAGCCCCGCGCCGTACTCGCCTTTGGGGATCTCCCCCTCGAAGGTCGCGTACTCGAGCGGGTGGTCCTCGACGTGCACGGCGAGCGCCCGCTGCCCCGCCTCGAGTGGGACCCCCTTGGGCACCGCCCAGCTCGCAAGGGCTCCGTTGCGTTCGAGCCGGAAGTCGTAGTGAAGCCGTCGCGCGTCGTGGCGCTGGACGACGAAGATCGGCTCCTTCCCACGCTTGCGTCCGCCGAACGGCTCCGGCGTCTTCTTCGGGTCACGCTTCTTGCGGTACTCGGTGAGCTTGGCCACCGAGGCGAGCCTAGCTGGCCTTCTTCGCCCGCTTCCTCCGCTTCGTGCCCTTCGTTTTTTCGACCGACTCGCGGAGCGCCGCCATCAGGTCGACGACCTCGGCCTCCTCCGGCTCCTGCGGCTCCGGGAGCTCCTTGCCCTTCGCCTTCGCCCGGATCAGCGACAGCAGCTCCTTGCGGTAACTGTCGTCGTACTTGTCCGGCTTGAACGGCGCGCTCAAGTTCTCGACGAGCGACTTCGCCATGTCGACCTCGGCCTTCTGCAGCTTCGAGCGTCCGTCGACGGACTCCGGCTGGCGGATCTCGTCGGCGTAGTACATGGTCTCGAGCACGAGCCGGCCGTCGAACGCGCGCAGCGCCGCGAGATGCTGCTTGTTGCGGATCACGACTTTCGCGATCCCGACCTTCTCGGTCTCGTCGAGCGCCCGCGTCAGCAGGCGGTACGGCTTCTCGGCGCCGTCCTGCGGCAGCAGGTAGTACGCCTTGCGGTAGTAGATCGGGTCGATCTCGTCGAGCGACACGAAGTCGCAGATGTCGATCGAGTGCGTGAGCTCGATGTCGAGCCGGTCGAGATCCTCGTCCTCGAGTGGGACGTACTTGCCCTTGGAGATCTCGAAGCCGCGGACGATCTGATCGGGCGGCACCGACTTGCCGGTGTCCTTGCGAACTTTGTCGTAGCCGATCGGCTTCAGGTCACGCCGGTCGAGAAAGTGGAACTTGAGCTCCTTGGACTCGGTCGCCGAGTACATCCGGACCGGCACGCTGACGAGCCCGAACGAGATCACGCCGCTCCAGATCGCCCTCATGGGCCTCTGCTACCCGCCGACTGGACTACTTACGCGCGGCTGCCACTTCAGGCGTCGCTGTCGCGAAGACGCCGAGAGAGCGAAACCTCGCGCGGCGTCGCCGCTTGAGCTCTTCACCCTTGACCTTCTGAAGGTCCTCGAGCGAGCTCTGGAGCGCTTCGCCGAGCAGCCGTGCGGCCTCGTCCGGGTCGGTGTGAGCTCCGCCCGCCGGCTCGGGGACGACGGCGTCGATGACGCCCAGCTGGAGACAGTTCGCCGCGTCCGGCTTGAGGGCGGCCGCCGCCTTGACCTTCTCGCCCGCGTCGCGCCAGAGGATCGCGGCACAGCCTTCTGGAGAGATGACGGTGTACATCGCGTTCTCCTGCATCAGGACGCGGTCGGCGAGCGCCGTCGCGATCGCGCCGCCGGAGCCGCCCTCGCCGATGATGCACGCGACGATCGGGATCGTCAGCCGGCTCATCAGCGCCTGGCTCCGCGCAATCGCGCCGCCTTGCCCGTGCTGCTCGGCGGCGACACCCGGGTAGGCGCCCGGCGTGTCGATGAGCGAGATGATCGGGAAGCGATGCCGCTCGGCGAGGTCCATGACGCGCATCGCCTTGCGGTACCCCTCGGGATAGGTCATGCCGTAGTTGCGGCGGATCCGCTCGTGCGTGTCGCGGCCCTTCTGGTGGCCCATGAACGCCACGGTCCGATCGGCGAACCGCGCGAGGCCCGTGATCATCGCCGGGTCTTCGGCGCGGGCCCGGTCGCCGTGTAGCTCGATGAAGTCCTCGAAGATCCGCTCGACGTAGTCGAGCGTGTACGGCCGGTCGGGATGCCGTGCGAGCTCGATGTGCTGCCAGATCTCCTCGTCGCTCGCCTCCGAGATCTTCTCCAGCTGCCGCTGGAGCCGCGCGAGCTCCCCGGAGATGCGTGTGCCGCGAAGGAGCCCGAAGCCCTTCAGACGGCCCAGACGATCCCGAAGGTGGAGCTCGGCCTCACCTGCCATCTCGAGAGAAGAGGCGGAGGACTCGTCCGATGTACGGACGGAGATCGCGGCGTCCGACGATTGCGTCGAGGTGTCCGAAGCGGATGTTCGATTCTGCGAGTCCAAAGTCTTCCGGAAGCTTCTCACGAGTTGTCTGCTGAACGACGCGGGGACCGGTGAAGGCGAGCAGCGAGCCCGGCTCGGCGATGATGACATCACCGAGAGACGCAAAGCTAGCGATCACCCCGGCGGTCGTCGGATGCGCCATCACGCTGATCATCGCGCCGCCGGAGTCCTTCAGATCCTCGACGGCGCAGACCGTCTTCGGGAGCTGCATCAGCGAGAGGATCCCTTCCTGCATGCGCGCGCCGCCGGATGCGGTGATGCTCACGAGTGGCACGCGACGCTCGGCGGCGCTCTCACAGGCGCGAGCGAACTTCTCGCCGACGACGCTGCCCATCGAGCCGCCCATGAACTGGAAGTCCATGACCGCCAGCTCGCACGGAACACGCTCGACCGCCGCACGGCCGATGACGATCGCGTCGCCGAGCCCGGTCGCGACCTCAGCCGCCGCGAGGCGCTCGGGGTAGGGCTTCAGGTCGAAGAACTCGAGCGGATCCTCCGAGCGAAGCTCGGCCGCCTCCTCTTGGAAGGTCCCTTCGTCGGCGAGCTGCTTGATGCGCTCGCGTGCCCGGACCGCGAAGTGGTGGTTGCACTGGGGACAGACCCAGAAATTCTCGGCGAGCTCGTCGTCGCGATAGTGCGACCCGCACTTCGGGCACGTGTTCGGGTGCGGCCGCTCGTTCGTCGACGGCTGTGGAAGGTTCCGATGCTCGATCGAGACGTCGATCCTGTCGGCCATCGAACTGAGTCTAGAAGCCGAGGGCGGCGGTCAGTCGGGAAATCGGGGGCAGATTCTCGTCGCGCGCGAGCAAGCCCGAGAAGCCGGCGCCGAGGATCGGCTTGCGCTCCCGCATGAAGGCCACGAGCTCTTCGGCCTCGGAGACCGCGAGCCCGTCTGGCTCCGGCATCCAGGCGGCAACTTCATCCTCGTCGAACGCGTCGAAGTCGATCGCGACGTAGACACCTGCCGTGTCTCTCAGCGCACCGTGAACGGCATCGCGGCCGACGCCGAGACCACTCGTCGCGATGAAGTCCTCCTCTGGTGGATCGAGTTTCCGGGCGCCGATGAGGGCGAGGTCCTCGGCACCGACCGCGCCGGAGTCGAGGAGCATCCGCAACGGCATCCCCCACTCGTTGCCGGAGGGCGAGCTCTCCGGCGTGTTCAGGTCGCCGTGAGCGTCGAACCAGATGAGGGCGATGCGGTCGTGGCGGGGGGGGGGGGGCCCGCCGGGGCCGCGGTGGGGGCGGCACCCCCCCCCCCGA
>Ga0081538_10000255_pt1 | contig 60411 bp, 57 predicted proteins | sample TabmetS5T2R1_FD_71022 | JGI IMG/M metagenome (GOLD analysis project Ga0081538, IMG submission 71022) | Tabebuia heterophylla rhizosphere microbial communities from the University of Puerto Rico - S5T2R1 | ecosystem: Host-associated > Plants > Roots > Rhizosphere ...
GACCGGGCGCCAGGGCTGCTCGGTCCACTGTTCCTCGTGATGGTGCCCGCCGGGGTCGGGCCGGCCGATGACGAGGTTCGGCGCGACCGAGCCGACCGGCTCCGGGCCCGCGTCGCCGGCGGGGTCGGACGGCTGCGGCGTCGGCCACAGCCACACGACACCGACCAGGACAGCCACGACGGCGAGCGCCGACCAGACCCAGATGCCGCGTAGACGCTTCATTGCAGCTCCCTCAGGTTGATGCCGCGAGCGATCATGAAGGGCTCCGGGTCGACAGCCTGGTCGTCGATCCGGACTTCGAAGTGCAGATGGTCCCCGGTGGTGTTGCCGGTGGCGCCGACCGTCCCGATCGGCTGGCCGGCCGCCACGATCTGGCCTTCGCGGACGTCGATCGACGTCTGGTGCGCGTAGTACACGTCGACGTTCTCAGTCGTGATCACGGTGTAGTTGCCGTACCCGTCGCCGTCGTAGCCGACGGTGCTGACCCGCCCGGCGTGCGCCGCGTAGATGGCCGTCCCGGCCGGGGCGGCGAGGTCGACGCCGGTGTGACAGGCGCTCCACAGGGACGAGCACGCGCCGAACGTCGCGGTGACGGTGTAGCTGCCCGGTCGCAGCGGCGGCGCCCAGCGACCACCGAGGCTCGGCTGTCCGGCGGCGTTGCCCGCCACCGAGACGTGCACGTGGTCGCGGTGCATCGCGGTCGGGTCGCCCGCGCCGGACGGATGCCGGTACGGTCGCCAGCCCTCGTCCGCCCGCTCCGTCGACCAGATCTGGCCGTCGAAGATCACGTACGTCACGCCGAGCTGCGCGGCATGGGCGGCGACCCAGCGCGCGATCCGCCAGCCCTCGAGGTTGCCGGCGCGGGTCTGCCATCGCTCGATCATGATGTCGACGGCCCGGCCGGACGGATGGTCCGACGTCGGGTTGTTGGAGCGCTCACCGACCCCGAGGTACGTGTGCCGGCCGAACTGCTGGTCGACGCAGCGCAGCACCCGCAGTGCGTCCGGGGTCAGGCCCCGCTCGACGGACAGGCCGGTCGGGGCGCAGTCCATCGCCGCGCCCGGCCCGCACAGGTTCGACACCGCGAGGCTGTCCAGGCCGCCCGGCGGGTTCGACGACAGGTCGACCGTGCCGCCGAGCTGACCGGCATGGGTCAGCAGCTGCCGGGCCAGCGGCACCCAGTCGTCGTACGCGTCGGGGTAGGCCGACTGCTGCACGGTCTGTGCGACGTCTCCCGGGTCGAGCGCCGCGTAGTTCGGGACCTTGTCGACCATCGCCGCGTAGAACTTCTCGGCCGAGGTCTGCGGATCCATCAGGTCCGGCATCGTCCCCCACCACGGCCACTGCTGCTGGAAGACGCCGAGCGAGCCGTGGTCGGTGCCGACGGCGTCGTGCGGCAGCGCCAGCGACCGTTCGATGCCGTACTGGTCCGGCTGCAGGTCGCCGCCGAGGCCGTCGTTGGCGTACACGAGGTACTTCGACTCCTGGTAGCCGGTGATCAGGGCGGCGATGATCCCGTTGACGTCGACGCCGCGATGCTGGCCGACCAGGATGATGGTGCCGGCGATCCGGCGTTGGTCCTCGTTCAGGTCGGACCACGACGACCCGGATACGTCGTCGCCCGCGGCCACCTGCGTGAGCGATCCGGTGTTGCTGGCGCACACGGCGTCGTCGGCCGAAGCGCCGCCCGCCACCAGGACCGCGACCATGAGGGGCACCGCGACCAGCGGAGCGACGACGATCAGGCAGCCGACCCCGGCGATCAGGGCCCACCGCCGCCTGGTCACAGCGGCATCCGCGTCGGCTTCGGCGCCTCGGTGTCACCGGTCCGACGCCGCGTCACCCGGTGGACGTCGGGGCCCGACGGGACCCGCTCCGGCGGCCGACCCGGTCGTGGCACTGGCGCCGGCTCCCGCGGCACGGGATCGCGGGGTGCTGGCCGCGGCACCGGTCGGCGGGCCGGCTCGCGTGGCACCGGGTCGTGCGGCGAGACGCCCGGCCGGACCGTCCGCGGATCGCGAGCCGAACGCGACGCGCTCGCCAACCGATGCTGGATCGCCTGGCGACGGGCCAGGCTGGCCGCCGAGTGCCGCGGCGGTCGGCCGTCCGGACCGCGGCCCGGGACGGCGGTGGCGCCGCCGGTCCCCGGGGGCGCGTTCGAGGAGGCCTCGGCGCCCGGGGCGTCGGTCGCGGTCTCGTCGCCGGCCATGACGGGTTGGAGCCGGGGCGAGTTGCGGGCCCGGTCGGCCAGCCAGCGACCGCCCTTGACCGCCCCCACGGTGCCGGCGAACGCCCCGAACGCTCCGGCGCCAACCGCCTTTCCGCTCTGCCGTCCGGCAACCACCACGCCATGTCCGGCGGTCATCGTCCCCTGTCCGGCCCGGCGCGCCTGACTGCCGATCCGACGGGCCGACGCCCACTGCTGGGCCGGGCCGAAGCCGGCACCGATCTTGGTCGGCTTCGATCTCGGCCGGGCCGCCATCTTCTCGGCCAGCTGGGCGGCCGCCCGCTTGAGCGCCTTGCGCATCCGCAGCCAGACGATGAGGCCGCCGATCAGGAGCAGGTCGAGGATCGCGAACCGCTTCATCGGCGGGCCGTCGGTGCTGTGGAACACCGCCGTCACGACCTGGAGGTACGCCATCAGGAACACGACGGCCGCGAGGACCACGATCAGCGCGATCAGCACCTCGGCGATCGTGCGGGTCAGGCCGAGGCGCTGGCCGCCGGGCAGGATGCCCGTGATCAGGTTCCACAGCGCCTTGACGGCGAGGATCAGGGCGTAGATCGCCGACGCCCATACCGCGAGGCACAGGGCCAACGCCAGCAGGGCGAGGAAGATGCCGCCGACGCCGAGCGCCAGGGTGTTGATCACCTGGGTGAACGACGGGTTCGCCGCGGCGTCGCCGAGCGCGGGATCGCAGTTCTCGACGACGCTGCGCTGCTCGGGCACGTCGCCCGCCATCGCCCGGAACCCGACCTTGTCGCCGGCGATGCCGAACGCGTCGGCCAGCGTCATGCCGTCGGGCAGCTTGACCGGATCACCGGTGGCGGGATCGATCAGCTTCCAGCCCGGCATCCCGTCGACCGTGGTGCGCTCCCAGTGGGCGTTCGAGACCCGCAGGCCGGTGTCGTACGCGTCCTCGCACTCGGTCCCGTCGATGACCGCGTTGTAGTTCACGAGCTGGTGCGGGGCCCGGATGAAGATGTCGGCGAGCTGGTGGGACATGTCCTCCCGGATCTCGTCCGGCTCCGGTGCGGCCCGCTGACTGCCGTCGGCCGACAGCGACCCACCGACCTCCAGACCGAGGTCACGGGCCTGCATGAGCCACGAGTCGCCACCGGTGAGGTAGTGGACCGGCGACGCGAGTACGCCGACCGCGAGCGCGGCGACCGTGGCCGCGGCGAAGAACTCGTACAACCCGGTCGCGAACCGGCCTGCCATGACCAGGACGGCAGCCACCACACCGGCCAGCGTCAGGATCACCGGGAGGGCGCCGAAGCGGGAGATGACGTCGGCGAGGGAGTCGGACACGGCCTCGGCCGGTCCCTCGAACGGCTCCAGCCAGCCGAAGGACAGGGTGAAGTCGATCAGCCACATGGCCGACCCGACCAGCCAGGTGTACACGTGCCAACCGATGTCGGCGAAGACCGACCAGACCAGCTTCAGCGGGTTCGTGATGCCGCCCCGGTCCAGCGACAGGTCGTAGTCCCAGATCGAGATCCCACGCGAGTCGCGTAGGTCCATCCACGACAGCGCCGCCGCCGGCCGGGAGACGTCGGAGTCGGCGACGGCACGCGAGGTGGACAGCAGCAACAGCGTCGGGGTCAGGACCGCAAGGGCCCAGACCCGCCGTGCGATGCGGCGCCGGCCGCGGTCGGGGGATGCGGTTCCCGATCGCGGCCGGCGCCCCCGGCGGCTCATGGGCCGGCTCCGACTCGCGCCGTCTCGGCGAGTCCGCCGCCGCGACGTTCGGGCGTGGTGTTGGCCGCGTCGGCTCGGTGGGTCAGCGCCGGCGACAGGACCTTGATGAAGCCGGTGCGACCGTGCACGTCGCGCATCAGCCCCTCGCCCCGGCGATGCTCGGGTACGACCAGGGTGTTGCGGTCCGGCGGGGAGGTCAGGTGCTGGATCAGCTCCAGCAGGTCCTCGTCGGTGGGGTCGAGGTCGAGCCGGGCCAGGCCGCGGGCGGCCATCGTCCGGTCCTGGTGGCGCATCAGGATCCGGGTCGGGATCAGCCCCCACAGCGTCGCCGACCCGAAGTCCTCCTCGGCGTCGTGCGACGCGACTCCGAGGGCGCAGCCGTGCTTGCGGTCGTCGCGCAGGAACAGCTTGGCCTCGTGCTCGGCCTCCGGCGACGCGGTCAGGAAGTGCGCCTCGTCCACCAGGAACAGTGCCGGCTCGGTCGGGTCCGCGAAGCAGACCTGCCGGGCCATCGCGGCGACCAGCGCGTACATCGCCCGGCCGAACTTGGCCTCGATGCGCAGCCCACGGAACAGGTGCGCGTGGTTGAGCTGGTCCCGCGTGGGGAGCTCGAGATCGTGGGTACGGATCACCAGCGCGCGCCACGCCTCGGGGAGCTCCGGCAGGCTCGGGTCGAAGATCACCCGGCCCAGGTCCTTGTTGGCGTAGGTCCGCATCCGGCGCGCCAGCTGCCGGGCGAGCTGCTGGTCGTCCGGGTCGGTGAACGCGTCGGCCCGGGACAGGTGCGCCAGCAGGTCGCCGCACGACTCGATCGCGTGGGTCGTGAGGTACTCCGGGTGCAGGATCTCGCCGAGCAGGGTCCCGGCGTCGTCGTCGGCCGCCACGCCCAGCAGCGTGATGAAGAACGAGTGCGCCACCCGCGATCCGATGTCGGGGCCGAAGAACCGCAGCGGGCACAGGCTGTACGCCGGGTCCGTGCAGTCGGCCACGACCGACGACGTGATCGACGTCGCCCACCTGGCCCACTCCCCGGACGGTGTGCGGTCCGGCGTGATGACCCGACCACCCTGGTCGATGACCCCGGCGGCGATCTTCTTCATCGCGTACGACTTGCCGCCGCCCTTCTCCCCGATGAGGGCGAACGACCCGGACTGGCCCCGCGACGACGCGCCGGCGACATCGAGATGCACGATGCCCGGGACCCCAGTCGTCAGGTTGATCGCGAAGGCCAGGCCGCGTGAGTCACCCAGGTCGGCCCCGGTGAACGGGACGGCAGCGGACCAGGTCGACGACGTCGACGGGTGGGCGAAGTCGGTGACGATCTTGGTCGCCGGGAACCCGGGCAGCATGACCTGCCACAGCTCGCTCTGGTGGCCGATCGGCGCCGACGTCTTCGCCTCGAACCCGGTGAGGAACTCGTCGAGCTGGCGACCCTGGTCGAGGCAGTCCTCGGCCGTCGGACCGGCGACGGCGAACATCGTCGACGCCTCGACCTCGACCTCGTTGTGGTCGCGGGCCAGGATCGTCGTGTACTCCGCCAACGCGTCCTTGATGTCGTCGAGGTCGGTGTGCCGGACGCTCACCTCTTCGGAGCGCTGATAGATCTGGTCGTTGAGGTTCACCAGCGCCTTGCGGTTGCGCTTGGCGGCCTCGTCGGAGGAGCGGACCCGCATCCGCATCGCCCAGTCGACGTCGAGCCCGCACTTGTCGATGTGGCCGACGATCTCGGAGCCGGGGAAGACCATGCCCTGTCGCGGCAGCCGCGAGAGCACCCGGATCTGCTGGTACGAGTCGACCAGATGGCCTTCGGGTCCGTCCGACGTCAGCTTGACCAGCCGCCGCTGCTCCGGCGACGTGACGAGCTGCCGCATCACCTTCTGGCCGTGATCGGTCTTGGCGCCCTCGTCCACGATCGGACTGCCGAGCTCGCAGCCGGAACGCAGCGGGTTGACGCTGTCGGTGCCGCCGTCGGGCAGGTCGAGGTCCAGCCACAGCCCGCGCTGCTGCGCGTGCAGGAACAGCCAGGTCGTCTGCGCCGGGTTGACCGGCTGCGGGTCGAAGACGGCGGGGATCACCTTCGAGACCTGGTCGGCCTGGTCCTGCCGCCGGCGCAGCTCGTCGTCGGACACCGCCGCTCTCGGCATCCCGGCGGCGTCCTTGAGGTTGTTGAGCGCGGCCCGCAGCGGTTCGGCGAGCCGCTGCGTACGGTGGTCGCCGAGCGGCACCCACAGCCACAGGGCGCGCTGGCCCGGTCCGAGCTCGGAGAGGCTGTCGAGGGTCGCGGCGCACTCCGCGGCCCAGTCCGGGTAGGTGCTCACGTCGACGCCGTCGAGCATCCGCTCCACGACCACGTGCGGATCGAGGCCGGCCCGGGTGCCCAGCCACAGCGACTCGCCCATCAGGCCGCGCATCAGTGCCTGATGCAGGGTACGGATCTCGCGCTTGTGCTTGATCGGCCGGTGTCCGTACGACAGCCCGGTCAGCCGCCACCCGGCCCAGACCGTGCCGTGCCGGGACCAGATCAGGTTGCCCGAGAGGGTCGAGATCGCCGAGCGCATCGGGTTACCTCCACCAGGTGTCGTGGGACGTGCCGGCCCCGTCGTTGAAGATGCCGACGCCGGCGTCGACCTCGACCGGGCCGGCGTCGGCCGGCGCGGCGACCGGGCCGGCGAGCAGGGCTTGGACTCCGGACAGGCCGGCGACCGCGGGCGCGGCCGACGGTCCGGCCGTGGCGTCTCGCGAGCGTCGGTGGACGGGACTTGCCGCCGGGTGAGGAACGAGCCCGGCTGGTTCGACCGAGCGAGACGCCACGGCCGGTTCGACCGAGCGAGACGCCACCGCTGGCTGGCCGACCGGCTCCACGGCCGGATCGCCCGCGAAGGACCGGGGGTCGACGACGAACTGGTGGCGCAGCCGCTGCTCGCCCCGCAGCCGGACCGGAACGCCGTCCACCCGGCCGGCCGCCGGCGCGCCGAAGCACCGCACCCAGCCGGCCGCGACCAGGACGGGGTTGCGGGCGTCGTGCGGGATCCACCGGGCCGCCCAGCCGACCAGGATCGGGATGCCGAGCAGCAGCAGACCGTTGGTGAACCCGCCGAACACGCCCCACATGTCGCGCGTGAGGTACAGCAGGGCGAGCGTTCCGAACCAGCCCACGACCTGCGTCGACGTGTACGGCCCGCCCGGGAGCGGGTCGCCGTTCATGCCGGCCTTGCCGATCAGGATCGGGAACCGGCGGGCATGGGTGTACCAGCGGACGACCTCGGTCTGGTCGGAGGCAGCAGGCATCTCGGCGGCCACCACACTCACCGCCCGCTACTGCCGCGCGAGGTCCGTGCCGTACCCCGGCGCGCTGTTGATCTCGGCGCCGACGTTGCCCTGCAGCGCGTCCATGTTGTGGACGCCCGCGAGCACGATCGCGCCGAGGATGATCGCGGCCAGCGTCGCGCCCCAGGAACCCTTGGTCCTGGCGTACACGAAGCCGACCATGCCGGCGACGAACACCCACACCGCCAACAGGATCAGGATCCGGAACTCCCGCAGCTTGCGGGAGGTCCAGTCGATCAACCCGTCGTCCGGAGCGGCCTGGGGTGATGCCGCATGTCCCGGCGCGTGCGCACCGGACGCCACCAGCTGCACCGCCCAGTCGGAGACCCCGACGAGGCCGTGCATCGAGCCAGCTGCCTGGCCTATCAGCTCGACAATCATTGCTGTTCCTCCTCCGCCGGGGAGCCGTCGCTCGACGACTCGCCTGACACATCCCCCACCCCGCCTTGGATCTGGGGGGAAGCTTCGACCTCGGTGACCTCCCACCGGCCGTCGCGACCGGTGAGCAGGAGCGCGTACTGCACGGACAGCCCGCTGCCGACAGTCGCCGACGCCAGTCCGCTCGCGGTCACGAGTACGGCCAGCCGCTGCCCGTCGCTCGGTACGCGGGCCGGCTCGACCCCCACCTCGACCTCGGTGGCGATCTGGTTGATCCGCAGGGCGCCGAACGGCACGGGTACGACCGGGGCGACGTGGGTGCCCGGGGTCAGGTAGCGGGTGATGTCGCCCTTGCCGGCGAGCAGGGCGGACATGAACCCGGCGACGGTCCGCCAGGCCGGATGGCCACCGGACAGGTCGCTGAGGTACTCGAGGTCGGGCGTCTCGGCCATCGCCGGAGCCGCCGTCGGGGCCGGGAGCGCCAGCGCGACCAGCCGGCCGGCGTCGTACACGACGGGGACCTGGTAGAAGCGGCGTACACCCTGCTCCGGCGTGGCCAGCGGCGCGGTCGTGACCGCGACGGTCACCGACCAGACGCCGGCGTCCAGCTGCGTGACGTCCGCGACGGTCGGGTCGGTGGCGTGCTGGCCGGCGGCGGGAAACTCTGCGCTGTCCGGGATCTCGACCAGGCCGGCGAGCAATTCCTCGGCGTTGTCGGCGTTCGCGGTCAGCCAGGTCGTGACGAACCGGGCGGAGAACTCCTCGACCGCGGCCTGCTCGCCCCGGGTGTCGACGGTGGCGGACTCGACGGCCGACGGCGTCCCGCTCGAGGCGGCGGCCAGACCGACCACCAGTCCGGCCGGGCTCAGGACCAGGGCGCCGACGAGCAGCCCGGTCGCGGCCTTCGTCTTCAGGTTCGACCCGTTGGTCCACTGGCCGAGCGACGACTGCTCCTCCGCCGGTGCCGTCCGGCCCTTGCGTGAGGACCGGCCGGCTCGGCCGGTGCGGGCCGCCTCGGCGCGGTGCACGGAGCGGTACTTGCTCCGCCGCGATCGCCACCGCAGGATGCTCACGACGCCTCCCCGGTGGGCCGGATCCGCTCGACGACGGCCAGATCGGGCGGCGCCTGGTTGAGCTGGTCGATCCGGTCGAGCAACGCCGCGACCCCGGCGGCGGTGACCTGCTCGTACGCCGCGACCGCCTCGTCCGCGTCCGCGTCGAGGAACGCCCGCAGCTCGTTGTAGGTGGCGGCGTCGATCGGATGAGCACTCAGCCGGTCGACCAGGTCCAGCACGCGATGCCAGGCCTCGGCCACGACTCGTTCGGCGTCCGCCGAGGTGGCCCCTTTCTGGTCCGGTGACATCGCCTCTCCCTCCGCTGCAGGCCGGCAACAGTGCCTGTTGCCTCTAACCGGCAGCCGAAGGGCGGCTTTGTGACAGTCGGGGGCGATTTTGTCCGAGGTTGGCTGAGCGGAGGTCCGGGCTGGCTACGCGACCGCGACGGCCGACGCCGCGACCCGACGGAGGATGCGCGAGCAGCGCTGCCGTACGGCCGCCTCGGAGATGTGCAGCTCGTCGGCGAGCTCGGCGTACGGCGTCGGATCGGCGGCCAGGTGATGCCGGGCCACCAGGCGGGCGTCCTCGAGGCTGATCGTCTGCCGTCGCACCGCGGCCGCGAGGGCCTCGGTCGCCTCGATCAGGGGATCGGCCGGCAGCTCGTCGGCGTCGTCGATGGCGTCGCCCAGCGCGACCGGGTCGCACGGCACCTCGCGCCGACCGCGGACGGCCTGCGTCTTGCGATCGATCCGATCGAACGCTCGCGCCTCGCGACGCAGGATCGTCCCGGTCCGCGTGAGCAGCCGTCGCTTCACCCGGTCCCGCGCGTTCAGCGGGTACGTCGCGATCGTCTCGACGAGCGCCGCGATCAGCGCCGAGGCGGCGTCCCCGGCGTCGTCGAACGCCCGGGAGAAACGGGGCAGGTAGTCACGTACCGCCGGGCCGACTAGCGACTGGAGGACCAACCGGGCGGCCAGATCGCGACCTTCGTAACGGCCGTGGACGATCCGAAGCAGGGTCGACAGGGCGGCGTCGCTGGAGTCGTCGAAGCCGTAGCAGGCGGTGAGCACGTCGGCGGGCGACTCGCAACCGGCGAGCGCCAGCCAGCGCAGCGACCAGCGCCTCACCTGCGCGGTGGCGAGTGTGGATGACTGTGTGTAGTTCCAGTCTGCGTTGAGTCGGTCGAGGGCGTTTCGCTTGTAGACCGCATCCATGCAGGTCAGCACAGCCCGCGTACCCGGACATCGAACCGGACATCAACCCGGACACACGACAAAACTCGTCACGTTCGGTAGTTGTTGGCCTGCCGTTCGCCTGAGATGTGACGAATGAGGTGGCTGTGACGGTCGCGGGGCCCAAGCGCGGCATTGGGCGTGCCGACGACTTGGCGGGTGATGGTCGGCTTCGGCGCGCCGGGCAAAGGCTAGCTTCGGAGCACCGGTACGTCAGCATGTTGGTCACGCGCTGTCGTCTCCCGCGTCGGCTCGCCAGACTCAGGCGGCTGGCGCGTCCGGCGCGTCCGAACCCGCCGCAGTCGTGGCCTCCCACCGGCTCAGGTAGGTCGCGACGGCGTGGTCGAGACTGAGGCCCCTGCCGTCCCAGTCCGGCTCGATCGTGGTCGGCGTGATGTCGGGATGGGCGGCGGTGACGGCGGTGGCGCTGCCGACCGTGGCCGGCGCCGCGGCGACGACGGACCCATCGGTTCTGCGGAACCGGAACCGCTGCTGGCCCAGCGCGACGACGCCGAACGCCCGGTGGTGCAGCAGGCGATGATGGCCCCCGCACAGCAACACCAGGTTGTCCAGGCTGGTCGGCCCGCCCAGGGCCCACGGTCGGACATGGTGCGCGTGCAGGAACCGGGTCCGGCCACAGCCCGGCACCGCGCAGCCCTTGTCGCGCCGCCACAACGCCACCAGCTGCCGGCGGGTCGGTCGCCGACGTCGGCGCCCCAGGTCGAGTGTCCGACCGTCCGGACCGTCTACCGAGAGCTGGATCTGGCTGTCGCACACCAACATCGCCAGCACTGCCGTCGGCAGCGCGGGACCGTCCTCCAGGCGAGCCGGGCGGGTACGTCGATGGGCTGGATCGGCGGTCGCGGTCGGCGACTCGGCCGGAGGACAGATCGGCGCCTTCGGGCTCGGCCGTGCGTCACCGTCGACGACACTCGGCTCCGGCTCAGCGGTTTCGGCAGGCTGCTCCTGTCGTACGGCCTCGACCAGAGTGTTGGCGTCGACGTGCAGCACGACCTCCGCCGCCGGGGCGTGTACCGGCGCGTCGACGGTGGTGCACGCCAGCTCGGCGGCCGCCACCAGCGCCGGCGCCAGATCGGTGGGCGCGGCACCCTCGACCAACGGCACGGAGGACGGTTCCGCGGAACCGTCGGCGTCGTCAGGACGCTCGGCGGACGCGGCCCCTTCAGGCCTGGGATCGCCGGTCGCCGTCCGCTCGTGCTCCAGCCGCGTCAACCCGGCCAGCAGGCGGGCGCCGTCCGCGGGCTCCAACCGGCCCCAGAGCACGAGGCAGCCGTCGTCGTCCCACCGCCACTGCACCCCGGGCCGTAGCCGATCCTCGGACGCCGCACTGTCGTCCGCAACCTGCAGGCCTCGGACCAGCCGCTCCACCTGAGCCGCCGGGGCATCGAGTGCCGCCTCCACCAGATCGGCTTCGGTCTCCGCGGTCGCCACCCGAGTCACCGCGCGCACCTTGGAGTACGACAACCGCCCCGCCGCGAACGCCTCGGTGGTCCGCGGGAGGCCGGCGAGCGATCGGGCGACGCGGACCTGTTCCCGTGCGGTCCGAAGATCGATCCCGCACCGCCACGACAGCCACTGGGCGCACGATCGCACCTGCCAGCCGGCCCACCCCTCCCGCGCATCGAACTCCGCCAGCAGCCGCAGGAACCTGCAGGTAGCGGCCGCGATCTGGCCCGCCAGGGTGCAGATCTCGGCCTCCACCCGCTCCAGCGGCAGCCTCGCCGGGTCGACGTGCCCCTCCGGCACCAACCCGGGCGCCGGTGAGCCTTCGACACCATCCGCCACAGGCGTCATCAAGTCCGTCATGACAGAACCCTCCATCCCAGGCGGCCGATCCACCCCGACCGGCCTAGCAGGGCCACAGCACAGCAGGCACCGCCGACAGTCCCGTCCCGACGATCCAGAGTCACCGTCGCCAATGCGGTTCCGCGGAACCGTACTCACCGACGACCCGTACCTCCGACGGCGCCGACGCCCGAGCCCCCGGCGCCCAGCCTTACGCGTGCCGCCCGGCCGTACGCCTACCGCCCGGCCGGCACCGACGTCGAGCCGAAGATGCCGAGCTCGTCGAACAGCTGCTCGGTCTCGGGCTCGAGCTCGAACTCCAGCTCCTCGGAGAAGGCGTTGCGCTCCTGCGCGATCCGGCGCGCCTCGTCGACGTCGCCGAGGGCGCGTAGGCCCTGGATGTGGACCCGCCACAGCCACTGCTGCACCGGTTCGATGGACCAGCCGAGCACGGCCGCGTCGACGGCGGCCCGCCACTGGCCGTCGTTGAACCGACGGTCGGCGAGGGCGCAGGCGGTGTCGGCGATGAGGTCGTACATCTTCCGCGCCGACCGCTCCGACCAGCCGTACCACGCCGGCTTCCCGCCCTCGTACGGACGGCCCCGGATCAGGCTCAGGGCCCGCTCGAGCTTGTCCGTCGGGGCGCTGAACGGATCGTCGCCGACCAGGTTGTGGAACAGATCCCAGGTCGTCACGACGTCCTCGGACAGGTCGGTGTAGTTGCGTCGGGGAAGGTAGTCCATACCGTCGTCGCCTTTTCCGAGCAGGGTGCGGGCGTAGTTGATGTAGCGGGTGCGGGTCTCGGGGTTCACGCGGGCGCCGGGGAACATCGCCTCGTCGAGCTGCTCGTGTGAGCAGCCCCGGTTCTCGGCCAGGTAGCACAAGAAGGCCAGGACGCGCGGCATCCGGTTCTCCGGGATCTCGACGGCCGGGTTCACGATCCGGGGCGGGCCGAGGTTGTCGATGACGGGGGTCGGCGCCGTCCGACGAGAGGTACGGACCTCGACGACGTCCTCGTTGTCGGCCCATACCGATGGCCGCCAGGTCGACTCGCCACGCGGCCGTGGCCAGACGTGGTCGGAGGCGTGCCGTCCCGTCGTCGGTTGGGCCGGGAGGCGTACGGAGGTCGGCTCGGCGACTGCGGCCGGCGGGCCCTCGGGCTCCTCGTCGGCGGCCTGCAGGAGCTCCAGGATCCGGGTGAACGTCGCGTCGTCGAGTCGGGCCGGCCGCAGCCGCAGCCCGACCGGCTCCAGGATCCAGTCGCGCTGGTCCTCGCTGTCGGGGTCGGGTCGTAGCCGCCAACTGCCGACGGCGTCTCCGGTCGTGACGGCGGCCACCGCGACGCGGGGCAGGCCCTCGAGGAGGTGGGCGAGCTGGTCTCGCTGCTCGGGGGTGAGCTCCGCGGCGAGCAACACGATCTCGGGCACGACCAGGCCAGCCGACTCCGGCTGCTGATTCACACGCGCCTCAGTCACATCGCGTACCTCCAGCTCGGACCAGGCCGACGCGTCCTCCCTGACGCGTACGGCGAGGTCGTTCAACAGGTCCCCCACCTCGGGCAGGTACTTGACCCGACCGGTCCGCAGCACGCCTTCGAGCTCGGGGTGCGTGCCGACGATGGTGACGTCGAGATGGTCGGCCCACTGCGACGTCGCCAGTGCCGTGGTGAGAGCCGCGAGCATCCGGTCGGTCTCGGACCGCGGGCCCTCGAGGCTGAGCGTGCCGAGGAACTCCAGGTCGACGAGGATCTCCCCGCCCTCGGGGTCGGTGCCGAGGCTGACCAAGGCGGGGTACGGCGCCACGCCACCGTCGTTGAAGACGGCGAATCCCTCGGCGTCACGGTCCAGGCTCCACGCGGTGTCGCCGCGCAGCGCCGTCCACGGCTCAGGCAGGGTCGCCGAGTCGGCGAGGTAGAGCTCGACGGCGGACGGGGTGAGCCGGGCGGCCTGGATCATCGGCAGCAGGCCACCGTTGCCGCCGTCGCGACACCAGGTGGACAGGCTCCGCAGTGCCCGGTCGACGAGATCGACGCCCTCGAGGTCGGCGCCGGAGGTCAGCTCGTCCTCGAGAGCGACGGTCGCCCCCGCCGCGGTCGGAACGCGCTGGCCGGGTCGGCGATGGGCGCGCTGCCAGGTACGCCGCAGCCGCAGCAGACCCACCAGGCCGGCCGCCACGACGGCACCCACACCGGCGACGGCGAGGAGTGGAACGGCGGAGTCTTCGTCGGACGCCTCGGTGTCCGACTCCTCGCCGCCGGTGAGCTCGGTGTCGGCGCGGGGCGGATCGGCGGGCCCCTGCTCCGGCCGGTCGGCGGACGGCCGGTCGGCGGACGGCTGGTCCGCCGGGGGACCCTGTTCGGCCGGCGGTTGCTCCGCGGGCGGTGCCTGGTCGGACGGCCGCTCGTCCTGGCCCTGTTCGGCCTGGCCCCGCTCGGCGGGCGGCTGCTGCTCGGCGGACGGCTGCTCGGCGGGCGGCCGTTCCTCGACCGGCCCCTGCTCGGCGGGAGGTGCCTGGTCGGCCGGTGGCTGCTGCTCGCCCGGCGTCCGGTCCCGCGGCTGCTGCTCCTGCTCGCTCGGCCGGTCGGCGTGCCGGCCCTGGTGCGGCTCGGTCGGCTGCTCGCCGTCGTGCGGGATCTCCAGCGTCCAGCCGGCCCAGATCTGGTCCGGGTCGGAGAGCCGACCGCCGTCGGCCTGCAGCTTGCCCGCGTTGAGGTCGAAGATCTCGCCGTACCGGGCGGCATCGCCGAGGAACCGTTCCGCGATCGTCGACAGGTTGTCGCCCGGCCGGACGGTGTAGCTGACCGTCTCGACCCGCGCCGGCACGTCCACCTCCTTGGCGAGCGGGAGCCCGGTCGCGTCCGGCGGCATGAGCAGCTTCCAGCCCGGCATCAGCAGGTCGGCCGACCGGAAGGTCCGTCCGTCGGTCATGATCCGGCCTTGGTTGAGGTCGCGGATCTCGGGCCAACGCTCACCCCTGCCGAGGTGGTTCTCGGCGATCGTCCACAGATCCGACTGCCGCTGCGTCACCGTCGCGATCCGCAGGTCGTCGCGGGCGAGGTGCTTCGCGCTCTCGTCCTGCGCCTCGGCGTCGACGTCGGCGGTCGCCACCGGCCCGGAGTCGCTGTGCGCCGAGCGCGTGGTCGTCGACGTGGTCGAGTGAGTCGTCTTGGTCGGGTGATGGGTGGTCTTCGCCACGGCGGCGGCCGAGCCCGCCGCGGCCGTCGACGAGACGACAACCACTGCCATCGCGGCGATCGCCCGCCGAGCCAGGTCACGCTGGCCACCGAACACGCCGGGCACCGAGTGGAAGTCGACGCCGCGGATCTCCTCGACGATCGCGACGGCCGTACACACGACCAGCTGGGCCCACACCACCCAGACCACGACGGCGAGCAGGCCGATCAGGGCGTCGTCGGTGAGGCCGGCGCTCCACGACAGACCCTCCGGCGGCATCGGGTTGCCGACCCACTGCACCAGGGCCCACGGCACCCCGACGAGGAGCGCGACCAGCCCGACCAGCGAGACCAGCGCGCGTGCCCATTGCCGAACCCTGCTCATCACACGTCCTCCGGGTCGGTGTCGGCGTTGATCGACTCCGCCGAGGCCGACTCCTCGACCTCGATGGAATCCACGCCGATCCCACTCAAAACCTTCATGTCGACGGTGGTGACGGCGGTGACCGTCACCACTCCACCCTCCCCGACCTCGACGCTCCCGTCCAAGCCGGCGGCGCTCAGGTACTGCTCACCCGCCGCGACCGCGGCACTGGCGTCGACGGAGACGTCGCCGTCGGAGCGCAGGCTCGCGGTGGAGAGCTGGTCGGCCGCGAGTCGGGCCGCCTTCTCCGCCGTGCGGTACGCCGTCTGCTGCGCCTCGCGGACGTTGCCGCCGTCGTAGATGTAGCCGGTCAACCCCCACGCGATCGGAACCGCGGCGACGACGAGCCAGATGGCCAGCGCGGCACCGACCTCGTCACGGCCGTGCCGTACTCGCTGCCACCAGGCGGTCCGTCGCGTACGCATCAGCCGCCCCGATACTGCTCGATGGGCTCGGTGTACGACGCCTCCTCGGTCCAGCTGCCCGGCGCACCCGGCACGTCGAGGTCGGACAGGTCGGCGGTGCAGGTCACGGTCGCGGTGACGTACCCGCCCGGCTCGTACGACGACACGTCGACGGCGACGTCCAGGTCCGAGCAGGCCAGACCGCGATCCTCGAGGGTCCGGCGGGCCGCCTCCTCGCCGGCGGCGGTGGACGCCCCGACGTCGCGCTCGAGCGAGGCCGCCCGGGCCGCCTCGGCCGCCGCCGCGGTCACCTGGTTGCCCGCCTCGGCGATCCGCCACGCCAGCACCAGCACGGCCAGCAGCACGGCGAGCAACGGCGCGATGATGACGAGCTCCATCGGGATCGCCCCGCGCTCGTCGTCTCGCCGCCGCATGTCGTCCCTCACTCCGTGTAGCGCTCGACCGGGCCGGTCGAGGTCTCCGAGACGGTGCCGTCGAAGAACGGGATCCAGCTGAGCTCGTCGGCCTCTCCGGTGACGGTCACCGACGCCACGGCACCGTCGCGCGTCGCGCTGACCTCGACGTTCTCCAGCGAGTCGTTGTCGACACCGTTCAGGAAGTCGTACGCCCGTTGCCGACCCGCCTCGGCCGAGCCGTCGAACCGGCGGGCGGCGGCGGCACCCTCCTCGGCCGCGGCCTGCGCCGTACGCTGGGCGTCGGCCTTGACGAAGTACTGGGCGGTCGCGCCGAGCGCGAGCATGAGGATCGGCAGCACGATGACGAACGCCATCGAGGCGGCTCCCGCCTCGCGGTGTCGTTGCGTGCCGATCGCGCTCATGCCCGACGTCCTCAGTTCGACGTCAGCTCGCCGATCTTGTCCTGCAGATAGCCGTCGGCGGCTTCGTTCGCCGCGTAGGCCAGGCCCACGACGAAGACCATGATCACCATCCACTCGACCGCGCCCCAACCGTCTTCACTGCGACGGGCGGAGGCCAGCCGGGTCTGCAGCCAGACCCACAGCAGTCCCATCCAGGTCATGTCGTACCTCCGCACTCCCTCTCCTACTTGCTGAACAGGTTGACCACGGTCGGGTAGAACAGCCAGATCACGAATCCACCGGCGATCACCAGCTGGTTCCACTCGATCGAGTCCGAACGCTTCTTGGCCTCCTCCTGGGCGGCCGTGATCCGGGCCTGCCGCAGCGACTCGGCTCGGGCCATCAGGGTCTCCCGTACGCGGGCTCCGTTGTCCGCGACCAGGATCAGCGCAACCGACAAATCACGCAACTCGCTGATGTCGCACCGTCGGCCGAGCTCGCCGAGCGCCGCCCACGGCGTCGTACCGGCGTCCCGGGCACCGACGACGGTGTCCTCCAGCAGCTCGAAGGTCCAGCCGTCACCGATCTGGGCGGCCATCGGCAGCGCCTCCGGATGGCCCCGGCCGCCGGCCATCGCCATCGCCACCAGGTCGAGGTACGTGGACAGCGTGCGACGCAGCTCGTCGCGCCGGGCGTCGGCCTCGCGGTGCAGGCCCTCGATCGAGACGAAGGCCATGCCGATCCCGAAGAGCAGTCCGAACACGACCGGCGAGGTGGGCGGCGGCGACGCGCCGACCGACGTGAGCATCGCGTACGCCACGATCGGCAGCGCCAGCCCGGCGAGGCACTTCAGCGCCGTCGTGACGAGGAACCCCTCGAGGTCCCGGTTGACCATCGCGAGGTCCTGGCGGATGCGCTGCAGCTGGATGCCGCGCCGGCCGAGCCGGATCGCGAGGATCCGGCCGACCCGGGTCTGCAGGTTGTGCCGCGACAGCCCGGTCGGGGCGTAGACGGCGGAGGTGGCCCGGGAGGCCTCCCACCGTTGGGCGGCGCCGACCATGTCGACCTTGGCCGGCCGCAGCAGCATCACGAGGCGGGCGAGGCCGAGCCCGATGCCGGCGCCGCAGAGCACGACCCAGCCGGTCATCGGAAGCCACCGCCTCCGACCGGCGTCGTGAGCGGAGGCACCGGCGCGGCCGCCGATCCGGCGAGGAACCGCGGCGGTCGCACCGGCTCCGACAGCGACCGGGCCCGCAGCGCGGCGAGCACCCACATGGCGACGATGCCCGCCATGACGACCTGTCCGGCCGGCGTTCCGAACGGCTCGAGGTGGTCGCGGGCGACGATGAGCTGGATGCTGATCCAGGCGGCGACGATCCCGAACATGATCCAGGTGTGCCGGCGCAGCCGCCGCCGCTCGGCCTCGACCTCCTGGCGCATCGCGAGCTCGGCCCGAGTCGAGTCGGCGAGCCGACCGAGGACGGCGGCGAGCTCCGGGCCGCGGGTACGGACGTTGAGGATCAGGGCGGCGACGACGTAGTCGACCCCGGCGTCGTCGGCGTCGGTGGCGAAGTCGCGCAGCGCCGAGTCCAGCGGGATCCGGGCCGCGAGCCGGTCGGCCAGCCGTCGCAGCGCCGGTCGCAGCGCGTCCGGGGCGGACTCGGCCGTGATCGGGATGGCCTCCTCGAGCCCGGTCGACGCCCGGGTGATGTCCCGCATCGACTCGGTCCAGATCGCTAGTGCCTCGAGCTGCGCCAGCGCGGCCCGGCCGACGTCGGTGGCACCCACGATCCGGGGCCAGAGCAGGAGGACGGCGGCGACGGTGATGATCGCGACCGGCCACCGGGTCACGAACGCGACGGCGAGCAGGACCGGCAGCCCGATGAGCAGCCGGCGCTTGTCGGCCTCGGACAGCCCGGACGGCTTCAGCTCGGGCATCCGGAGCCGGTGGCCACGCAGCAGCGCCACCATCGCCACGATGCCGGCGGCGACGCCGGCGGCGAGCAGGGCGACGAGTCCGGTCATGCGCCGACCCCCCACTGCACCGGGGCCGGCTCCCACCCGGCGGCGACCAGGTCGTCGTGACAGGTCACCTGCGCCGCCGTACGGACGCCGCGCTCACCAGTACGCGGCGCCGACCACAGGTGCGAATGGGTCGCCATCGTGCCGTCGTATCCGGTGATCTCGATGACCGAGTCGATCACCCGCTGCTGCTGGTCGACCTTGCGCATGAAGACGATGAAGTCGAGGGCACCCGCGACCAGCATCTGGGTGGCCTCCATCGGCAGCCGCTCCTGGGCCTGGATGGCGTACGCACACAGCCGTGGCACGACCTCGAGCGCGGAGTTGGCGTGGATGGTCGACAGCGAGCCGTCGTTGCCCTGTGTCATCGCGTTGAGCATCGTGACGACCTCGTCGCCGAGCACCTCGCCGACGATGACGCGGTCGGGGCTCATCCGAAGCGACCTGCGGACCAGGCTCGACAGGGAGACGCCGCCCTCACCCTCGGCGTTCGGCTGCCGCTCCTCGAAGGGCACGCAGTTGGGATGCGCGGTCTCGTCCTCGTGCAGGGCGAGCTCGAGGGTGCGCTCGACCGTGATCAGCCGCTCCGACGGCTCGATCTCGCTGGCCAGCGCCCGCAGCAGCGTCGTCTTCCCGGCGCCGGTGCCGCCGGCGATCATGATGTTCTTCTTGGCGCGGACGGCGGCCCGCAGGAAGCCGGCCTGGTCGGGGTCGAGCGTCCCGAGCTCCTCCTCACGCGCCAGGTCGAGGATCGGGTGTCGGTGCCGTCGGATCGAGACGGTGGGCCACGGCGAGACGCCTTGCGTCGCCGACAGCCGCGAGCCGTCCGGGAGCCGCAGGTCGAGCTCGACGTTGGAGGTGTCGAACGGTCGGCTCGACAGGCCGGTGTAGCTCGCGAGGTCCTGCAGGATCTGGATGAGCTCCTCGTTGGAGTCGCAGATCGGGTCGACCTGCTCGTCGAAGCCGTCGGCGTACCGGACGAAGACCTTGTCGTAGCCGTTGCAGTGGATGTCCTCGACCTTGTCGTTGTCGAGGAGGTGCTGGAACGGGCCGGCCCCGAAGAGCCGGGCGTCGAGCGCCTTCACCAGCTCGGACTGGGCCGCCTCGGTCAGGCCGGTGCCGGTGCCCTCGAACAGTCGATGGGAGTACGACTCGACGACGTCACGGATGATCGGTCGGGTGTGCTGTCGGTCCGCCTCGCCGGTCAGGTCGGGCAGCCGCTGCGCTCGACGGGCCTGCCGCTCGGCCGTACGTCGCTCGCCGACCTCGGCCTGGAGACGCAGCAGCAGCTCCCGGTTCAGCGACACCTAGACCACCGCCTGGTTGGTGTTGAGGCGATGCGAGGGACCCTGAGGGCCGTCTCCGTTCGGCGGCTGCCCGGCCGGCGTCGGGGTCTCGCGACGAGCACCGAGCGGGATCAGCAGGGCACCCAGCTCCTTCGCGGACCGCAGCAGCGGGGTGCGCAGCAACCGGCCGGTGGGATTCTCGCCGGCCTCGATCCGGCTCGCCGCCGCCGGGTCGTTCGCGATGTGGCTGACGCCGACCGGCCGGATGCCCGCGGCCGACAGCAGATGCTCCAGGTCGGCGGCATAGTCCTCGGCATGCCGAGGCGGCGCGACGACCACCGGCCACACCATCGCCGGCCGGCCACGTCGCGCCGACAGCGTCGGCCCCAGGGCCTTCACCCGCTCGCGCAGTCGCACCCCACCCGACTCCGTCGGCCGACCGACCACGACCACCACGTCGGCGGCGGCCGCGATCGGCATCGCCGGCGAGCTGGTGTCGAGGCGGCCGACGTCGACGACCACGTCGAGCTGCGAGCAGGCCAGCGCCGCGGCCAAGGCATCCCACGATCCGGCGATGCCCGCTATCTGCTCGGACATCATGGGGCCCGGGATCACCCCCATCTGGTCCGACATCCCGGAGGCGTGCCGGACCACGAGCTGGGCATCGTCGGGGTGCGCCCGAGCCGCGGCCGCGAGCGTCAGGACGGTCGGCGTCGGCGGCAACGCCTCGCCGGAGGGCAGCCGCAGTCGCAGCGCCAGGTCACCGCCGGCCGGATCCGCTTCGACGACCACGGCCGGGCCTGGCCAGCTGGCGGCCAGGGCGACCGCGGTCGTAGTAGCGCCGGGCGAACCCTTCTCACCGGCGACGGCGACCAGCATCAGCCACCACCTCCGGCCGATGTCTCGACGAGCACGATCCGGTCGGCCGACGCGAAGAGCGCGACCGCGTCGGCGTCGCCGTCCGGCACGATCAGGGTGACCGACTGGACACTGGACCCGGTGCCCGCCACCTGGGTGTCGTTGATGGCGTACACCTGGGCGTTGGTCAGCTGGGCGCCTTCGGTGTCGGGGTTCGCTCCCTCTTCGGGCGCCGCCAGCACGCGTACGCTGTCACCCGACGTGAGGCCCGACGGCAGGTGCGACGGCTCCAGCGAGACGCCGACCAGCGCCTCGCCCTCGGCCGGGATCGGGTCGGCCGTCGACGCCGCCTCGACGACCACCTGGCCGGGCAGCAGGTCGACCGTCGCGGTCCGGCCGACCAGGTCGCCGAGGTCCTCGGCCGGGATCGCCCCGTCGACGCCGGCGACCCGGGTGGTCGTCAGGTCCTCGCGCGCGATGGTCTCGCCCCGGGCGACGCCGTCGGTGACCGCGACCACCGACGTCGTGTCGCCGGCGTTGGAGTACGCCACGGCCGCGCCCAGCGCACAGCCCGCGATGAGCAGCACGGCGAGCAGCATCTGGCCGTACGGCCGGCGGGGTCGTCGCTCGGCGGCCGCCGCCTTCTCGGCTCGGCGGGCCCGGGCCTTCTCCTCGCGGCGCTGCTGCCGTGACGTCGGCCGGCGGACGCCGTCGCCGGGCGGGCCCTGCGCGAACGGCGACGGGGGCGGTGGCTGCTGCTGAACTGTCATCCGCCCACCACCACGCTCTGTCGCTCCTGGACATCGACGCTCTGGCTGCTGGTCGGGCCGGCCGCCTCACCGAGCGAGCCGCCGTCCGCCGAGCACTGGCCGACGCAGGTCCACGAGCCCTCGTAGACGATCGAGGCCGTGAGCTCGTACGTGTCGCCGCCGGCCGGATTGTCGGCCGACGTCGTCATGTACGTGTAGCCGCAGGGCGTCTCGGCGTCGTCGCCGAGCGACTCGTGCCAGACCCGTCCCGGACCGGAGCACGAGAACGTCGAGTCGATCGCGGTCGCGGAGTACTTCATCTGGTCCCGCTCGCCGGAGTCGATGTCGATCCGGACCGGCTGGGCCTCGACGTAGACCGTCGTGGCTCCGGCGTTGACCTCGATCTCGAGGGTTTGCCACTGCGAGCTCGGCACCCAGATCCAGGTCTCGAGGTTCGGGTACGTCGGCAGCGGTGGGCCCGGCGCCATGTGGACGTTCGCGGTCTCCAGCGCCAGCTGCTCGAAGGCCTGCTCCGCCTCGTCCTCGGCGTCGACCACGACGATCGCGGCGGGATCGGCCGGGTCGCCGAGTGCCGGGGCGGTCGCACAGCCGCCGGGCAGGCCGGCGATCTCGAGGGTCATCGCGCCGTCGTCGCAGGAGTCGCCGCCGCCGCTACCGGACGGGCTCAGGGTCGATCCGGTGAAGTCGTCGCCGGATCCGTCGTCGCCGCTACTGCTGTCGGTGCCGTCGTCACCGCCGAACTCCTCGTCGACCGAGCCCCATACGACACCGTCACCCCAGCCGGCGTCGTCGTCGTTGGCGACGGCCGGGCCGAGTCCGGACGCCAGCAGCGCCGCGCTCGCGCCGCCGACCACTGCCATCCGCCGTCTCAGCATGTGCCCGTCTCCTCTCCGTCTGCCACCCGCCACTCGCCGTCGGACCCGAGGTCGACCGTGACCTCGAAGACGGCGCGCTTGGACTCGGGGCTGGCGAGCTCACCCGAACCGTGTTGGTAGGCCTCGACGTCGCGACGGTCGACGCACGCCCGGACGTCCACCGTCCCCGCGCTGTCGCTCACCAGGACCCGGACCGGCTTGGCCCACACCAGGGTGGCCGAGCCGTCCAGGTATCCGCCGGCCGCATCCATCTCCTGCAAGTGCTCCCACTCGTCTTCCAGCTCGTCGCCGGTGTAGACCGACTCCAGCGCGCGTCGAGCGGCTGGGGTCGCCAGGCCCTCCCGGTAGACGTCGAGTCCCACCTTGATGTTGTGCTCGAGCGCCGACACAGCCTCCCGGTAGGCGGCCGCCTCCTCGTCGGAGTAGTCGGCGAGCTGATTGCTCGACACGACGAGCGGTGTCCGGGTCGGCTCCGCCGACAGGTCGGCGTCCGACGTCTCGTCACCCCCGCAGCCGGTCAACGCGGCAGCGACCGCCATGCCGAAACCTATGGCGGCCCATCGTCTGCCGGACATGACGTGCCTCCATTCAAGCTGCGGTAGTAACCCGACCACCTCTCGTAGTCGCTGTATCACGCGCTGTCACAATCAGGTCTTGGTCGACAGTACGACGCCGAACGCGATTTGTCGTCCCCCGGGGGTGGACCTGTTACGGATGCGACGCAACTGCACCACAGGTACGCGGGGCATCAAACCGGGCGTCCACGGACTGGAACGCCTGCTCGAAAGCCGATTCGGAGCCGGATTTCTCCCCGGATCGCTGTCACAAAACCGGTTCCCGGCTGCCGGTTAGAGATCGGGACATCGGGACCCGGAGGAGTCGTGGTGACAACACAGACCCGGCCGGTCACCGCGCCGGTCATGACGCCGTCGGTCGCCGCTCGGCGGGCGGCGGACCGGGCCGTCCTGACACCCAGCCAGGGGTCGGGATGGATCCAGGTCGCGGTCCTGTCGGTGACGGCTGGCGGCGTCACCGCCGGGATCGCCGGCCTCGCCGGTCATCCGGAGTGGCAGGTCCCGATGCTGGGCCTCGGCGGCGGCTTCGCCGCGATCGCGCTGGGGGCGGCGGCCCGGACCCGAAGCCGACGCAGCCGCGAGTTGGCGACAGCCGAGCGAATCGCTCCTCTACTCGGCCTGTCCGACCAACCCGCTGAGCGGCTGCGTCGGCTGGTCCGGGCCCGCTGGCCCCTCGGCGCGCGACACGACGATCCGCCGAGCCGGATCACCGTCTGCCCGCCGACCTGGTGCCCGCTGTCCGATCCAGCGCGACTGGAGCGGATCGCGTACACCGCCGGCCGACTCTTCCGGGTCCGGCTGCGGGTCGCGACCGTCCATCGACGCCGCCACGAGCTGGTGCTGGTGCCGGCCCGACTCGAAGACGCCGAGCTGCCGGCCGGACCCGATCCCAGCCCGCGTGAGATCCGATGCGCCGAGGTCGTCGTCCAGCAGCGGCTCGGTAGCGACGCCGATGTCACCGCGACCGAGTTCGGGACCGACGAGGCCGGCACGCCGCGGCTGGAGTCGCTCGAGGTCCGGTTCACGCCGACCTCCGACAACACCGAGCCGCCGTACTGGGTCGACTTCGAGGCCGCGTTCAACCGTCAGGTGCCGGGCCGTTGGCTGATCCGCCCCGATCTCGAGGTCGATCCCGAGACGAGGCGAGCGCGCTGCCGGATCCAACGACGGCCGACGCTGCCCACTCGGATCCCGTACGAGGTCGACCACCTGGACCACGGCGACGGCCGCGAGATCCCGTACGCGGTCGACGAAGCCGGTCGCACGGTGGTCTGGTCGCTGCCGCACTCGCCGCACCTGCTGGTGTCGGGCGCGACCCGAGCCGGCAAGAGCAGCGCGCTGCGCGCCGTCGTCCGTGGGTTCGTCGCCCGGGGGTGGCCGGCGCTCGTGTGCGACCCGAAACGCACCGGGCTGCTCGGGATGCGCGGCTGGCCGGGGGTGCGGGCCGTCGCGACGCCGACCAACACCCCGCACATGATCGCCGTCATCGAGCACGTGCACGCCGAGCTGGACCGGCGGTACGCGGCCGTCGAGGCCGGCCTGACTCGGAAGAGCCGGCTGGAGCCGACGCTGCTGGTGCTCGACGAGTACCGCGAGCTCCGGGACGAGATCCGGCGGTGGTGGGCCCGTGTCGGTTCCGTCGCCGCCGACCAGCCCCGCTCGTCGGAGCCGCCGACCTTCGGAATGTTGGAGACGCTCGCGCGCCAGGGCGGCGAGGTCGGCATCCACCTCGCGATCGGCATCACCCGACCCGACCTCGACGCCAAGCTGCTTCCGGCCGACCTGCGCGACACCTGTCGCTGCCGCTGCTCGCTCGGGGCGCTGACCCGCGACGAGGCGTTGGCGATGTGGGGCTCCGCCGACACCGGCCGCTCGGTCCCGCCCATGATCCAGGGTCGCGGCACCGCGGTCCGGCCGGACGGCTCACCAGGCGAGGTCCAGACCCTCTGGCTTCCCGACCCGCTCGGGCTCGACGGCGACGACGCCGTCCTCTACCGGCGAATCAAGCCGACCGCCTCGCCCCACGCGTGGTTGAAGTACGCCGACGGCCGACTGGTCGAGACGGACGCGGCACCGGACACGCCCTGGGCCGAGCGCGGCAAGCACGTCCGAACCGACCTGGACCTGGCCGACGCGTCGGTCCGAACCGAGCTCGACCGGAGCGCGGTAGACCTGGCGACGGCGGACCTGACCGCGGCGGACGTCGCGGGGCCCCAGGTCGACGTCGGTCCCGCCGAGTGGGAGCAGCGGTACGGCCGGGAGAAGCTCGTCCTCGCCCATGAGGTCCGCGAAGCCGACATCGTCGAGGCGCAGGCGGGCTCGAACGTCTGGGTCGTCGTCGACCATGTCGCCGCGGATCCCGACGAGCCCGACCTGCTCTACATCGACGGTCGCGTCGTCGACACCGGACATCCGAAGACCGTCGTCGCCGACGAGGACGCCCTGATCCACTGCCGGCGGCAGCTCGACGACGAGAAGCCGCCCGCGTGAGTTCCGAGTTGTGGTCGGTGCGACCGGACACCCACCGACCACGACTCCGAGCTCACGCGAGCCCGGCGGCCTCGACGCGCTCGCGGGTACGCCGGGGATGGTCGGTGATGATCGCGTCGACACCGAGCTCGAGGCACCGGTCGACGTCGGCGAGCTCATTCACGGTGTAGACGTACACCTGGTGCCCGCGGCCCTTGGTCCGCGTGACCTGCTCGGGGTGGGCGCGGACGGTCTCGACGGACAGGCCCGCGATCGCGCAGCCCTGGGGCAGACTGCCGTCGCGAAAGCGCAGCGGCACCCGATCCATCAAGAACACCGTCGACAGCCACGGAGCCGACTCCCGGACGCGCCGCAGCGACAGCCACGAGAAGCTCATCACCCGGACCGCGACGTCCGAGCCGGACAGCGTCTCGACGAGGCGGCGCTCGACCAGGCCGGCGTAGCGGGTCGGGTGCTTGGTCTCGATCGCGAGCCACACCGACCGCTGGTCGGCCGCGACCGCCGCGAGCAACGCCTCCAGGGTGAGGACCCGATGGCCGTCAGGATCCCAGTCGGGAGCCTCGTCGTCGAGGTCCAGCCAGGGACGCTTCCACGAGCCGAAGTCGAGCGAGTCCAGGTCGGCGAGCTCCAGCGTCGACACCGGGCCGCGCCCGTTCGAGGTGCGCTCCACGCGCCGGTCGTGGACGCAGACCAGATGGCCGTCGGCGGTCAGGCGGACGTCGCACTCGAGAGCGTCGGCACCCTCGTCGAGCGCCCTCCGGTACGCCGCGAGGGTGTGCTCGGCGAGATCGCCGCTGGCTCCGCGGTGGGCGACCACCTGCGGTCGGGTCGACACGGGTCGAGGGTGGTCGGGTCAGCGCGCGTACGGGTTGGTGCCGCTCTGTCCGCCGTACGACTGGCCGCCGGCGTACGGACTCGTCGGCTGCTGGCCGTACGGGGACTGCTGCTGCCCGCCGTACGGGCCGGACGGGAACGGCGCGCTCGACGCGGGCCGACCGGACACCGGAGGGGCCGGCCGCCGGACACCGAGGATGCCGAGGATCAGACCGAGCGCCATCGCGGCGAACGCCGGCCCCACGACGAGGTAGCCGGTGACCGCGTCGCCGGCCTCGGTGACCTCGTCGACGCCGTTGACCAGCAGGCTGCCCCAGGTCGCCGCGGCGGCGCCGAGCAGCACAAGGACAACGCCCACGATGCCGAGGCCGTTGCGGCCGCGGCGGGCGCTGACCATCGCGATCAGGATCAGCACCAGCGCGACGCCGATCAGCAGGCCGGCCGCCCAGAGCCCGACGGCGTTGATGTTGTCGCTGCTCTCGGCGTCGTCCTTCGAGACCGAGCCGGGATCGTCGTCGATGTCGGCGTAGATGCCCCGGCGCATGGTCAGGGCGAACCCGGCGTACCCCAGCCCGACGACGGCGGCGATCAGGGTGACGATGACCGTCACGGTCACGATCCCCTGCGACTGCGCCGACTTGTCGTTGCGGACCGCGTCCGCGGCGAGCCGCTGGGTGGTGGAGTAGGGAGTGGTGGGCCGGGCCGGCTGCTGCTGGGTCGGTGGCGAGGGCGGCGGGGCACCGGGGGCTCCGGGGCGCGGCGCGGCGGGTGGCGGCGGTGCGGGCGGCGACGATCCGGGGGGACCGGAGCCGGGGGGACCGGAGCCGGGCGGGGTCGATCCGGGCGGTCCGGATGGTGCGCCGGGACGCGGCGCGGCCGACGGTGGTCCCGAGGCGGGCGGCCCGGCCGGTGCGAGGAGCAGACCGCAGCGCGAGCAGGCGCGGGCTCCGGGCGCGTTCTCGGAGCCACAACGTGGACACTGCATGTCGAACCCTCTCCTCAACGTCGACGGGCCGAGCCTAGGGCATCGGTGCCGGCGTCGTCGTGGAGCGTTGACCGCGCAGATAGGCGCCGAAGTGCGGGACGGTGAACGCCACCGAGCCGCGTTCGCTGGAGAACACCAGACCCTTCTTGATCAGGCCGTCGCGCGCGGGTGACAGGCTCTGCGGCTTGCGGCCTAGGGCGCGGGCGACGTCGGCGGTCGCGACGGCGGCGTCGCGCGAGTCGGCTCCGAGGTCGGCGACGGCCCGCATGTACTCCCGCTCGGCCGGCGTCGCGCGCTCGTACCGGGCACCGAAGAAGCCGACCGCGAGCTCGTCCTCCGCCTCCGGCGCGGCCTCGTGCACGTCGACGACCCGGATCGGACTGTGCGGAGCGACGTCCCAGACGGTCTTGCCGTAGGCCTGGACGAAGTACGGGTAGCCGTCGGTCAGCCGATGCAGCTCGTCGAGGGCCGCCGGCTCGTACGCGACGTCCTCGGTCGCGGCCGGCACGGTCAGGGCCCGGTCGGCGTCGGCGCGCTCCAGCCGGTCGACGACGACGTAGTGGAAGAGCCGCTCGGCGTACGACTTGCTGGCCGACAGGGCGACCGGCAGGTGCGGGAGGCCGGCGCCGACCAGGATGAGCGGCGCCCCCGCCTGGCTGATCTCGTGGCAGGCGCCGCACAGCGCGGCCAGCTCGCCGGGTGCGATGTCCTGCATCTCGTCGACGAACAGCGCGATCCCGACTCCCAGGTCGGCGGCGAGCTCCGCGACGTCACCGAACAGCTCGATCAGGTCCAGCTCGAGATCCCCGGAGTCGGCCCGGCCGCGAGCGGCGGCGACGTCAGTCGGCGGCTGCCAGCGGATGCCCTTGCGGTCCGGAAGCTGGGTACGCAGCGCGAACGCCTTCACGACGGCGGCGAGCTCGTCGACCCGGTCCGGGTCGCGATGCCGGTGCGCCACCTCGCGGATCGCCGCGTGCACGGCCTGCGCGATCGGCAGCCGGACGCTCTGCTCCGGGCGGGCCTCGACCTTGCCGGTGCCCCAGGCGCGACTGATCGCGCGACTGCGCAGCGCGTTGAGCAGGACCGTCTTGCCGACGCCACGCAGCCCGGACAGCACCATCGAGCGCTCTGGCCGGCCGAGGGCGACGCGCTCCAAGGTCACGTCGAACCGTTGGAGGGGACGCCCTCGGCCGGCCAGCTCCGGCGGCCGTTGCCCCGCGCCCGGTGCGTACGGGTTCCGGATCGGGTCCACGATCGGACTCTATGAGTCTGTCTAGCGGAATCGATAGATTTCGCTCGCGAGTCGCAGATTCGGTGCCCGCACCGCTGGCGGTAGGTGCGGGAGGATCGCGCCCATGCGAACGAGCGACGGCAGCGACGTGACCGCCGCGTTGAGCTGGGCCAGCGAGGTCGTCGGCCCGATCGCCGCGGTGGGCGAGGTGACCGGCGGTCGGACATCCACGCTGCTGTCGCTGACGGCTGTCGACGGCGCCCGCGCGATCCTGCGGCTCATGACCCGCGAGCCGTGGCGGACCCACGGGGTCGGCCTCACCACGCGGGAGCACGAGATCCAGGGCATGCTGACCGGCACCGCGGTCCCCGCACCCCGGTCGCTGGCCCTCGACGCCGACGGTCGGCACTGCGGCCACCCGGCCCATCTGATGAGCCTGCTCCCCGGCCAGACCCAGGCCGGCCGGCTCGACGCCGACTCGCTCGGCCGGCTGGCCGAGCTCCTCGCCACCGTCCACGACGTCGTGCCGACGATCGACGTGCGCCGCTATCAGTCCTGGGCCTGGGAGGCGAAGTACGTGGTGCCGCCGTGGGCGACCGACACGGCCACCTGGGAGCGGGCCTTCGCACTGCTACGGACGGATCCGCCGGCCCACGCCGACTGCTTCCTGCATCGCGACTTCCAGCCGTTCAACGTCTTGTGGTCCGGCGGCCGGATCAGCGGGGTCGTCGACTGGGTCGAGACGTCGATCGGACCCGCCTGGCTCGACGTCGCTCACTGCCGCACCAACCTCGCGCTGCTCGGCGGCAACGGCCCCGCCGAGGCGTTCGCCGCCGCCTACGTCGATCGGACCGGACGGAAACCGCAGCCGTACTTCGACGTGATGGACATCGTCGGTTTCCTCCCGGCGCCCGGCCGAGCGACCTTCGTCACCGACGCGGTGGAGCAGGCCCGCCTGGAGACCTGGCTCGGCTCGGTCCTGCGGCGGCTGGACCGCGAGCCCGGCTGACGACGGCGCTCCTACTTCAGCAGCCGGGACATCCGCCGGTCGGCCAGCGGCTTGCCGCCGGTCTGGCAGGTCGGGCAGTACTGCAACGACGAGTCGGCGAACGACACCTCGCGAATGGTGTCGCCGCACACCGGGCAGTCCTGGCCGGCCCGGCCGTGCACCCGCAGGCCCGACTTCTTCTCCTTCTTGAGATCGGCCGCCGCCATGCCCTCGGACCGCCCGACCGCGTCACGCAGGGTCGAGCCGATGGCGTCGTACAGCGTCGCCCGGTCGGCGTCGCCGAACGAGGCGGCCGGCTTGTACGGCGACATCTTGGCGACATGGAGGATCTCGTCGGAGTACGCGTTGCCGATCCCGGCGATCACCGACTGGTTGCGCAGGACACCCTTGATCTGGGACCGGCCGGCCGACGCGAGGATGTCGGCGAGCACGTCGGGTGTGAAGGCGTCGGCCAGTGGATCGGGGCCGAGCCGGGCGATCCCGGGCACCTCGGCCGGCCGCCGAACGACATAGACGGCCAGCCGCTTCTGGGTGCCGCCCTCGGTCAGGTCGAAGCCGCTGTCGTCGTCCAGCCACACCCGCATCGCCAGGCCGCTCTTGCCGCCGGGCCGGGGCGGCTTCGACGGCACCGCCTCATGCCAGCGCAGCCAGCCGCCGCGGGCCAGATGGATCACCAGGTGCAGCCCGCCGGCCTCGATGTCGAGGAACTTGCCGTGCCGCCCCACGCCGTCGACCAGCGTGCCGGCGAGGGCGTCGACCGGCGGGTCGTACGTCTTCAGCGCGCTGATCGCGAGTGGCATGAGCCGGGCGAAGGCACGACCGTCGAGGCGACCGCGCAGGTCACCGGCGAGCGCTTCGACCTCCGGCAGCTCCGGCACGCTCCCAGTCTGCCCGGTCGCGACGACAGGCGACAGCGGTGACAACCGAGTGGGCCCGTGCGACGATGAACGACATGGCGGAGGTCACGTCGCTGCCGTCGAGTGGCGATGTCTACTTCGACCCTCGTGGCGAGGGCCGAAGCCTCCGGGTGTCGTGGCACCACGCCGACGGCATCGTCGTCCTCTCGCTGTGGCACGACGCGGTTTGCGTCGGGTCGTTCCGGCTCGACGCCGACGACGTGCCGACCCTCGTCGACACCCTGGTGAGCGGCCTCGGCGACGGGTACGTGCCGCTGGTGGCCCCACGGGCGAGCTGACCGCCGGCCGTACGATCTCCGCGATTGCGGGATCGCGGTGGCTTGAGCGGCGCTCGAAGCAGCCACCGTCCCGCAATCGCGATCACCGCCACAGCGCCGGGAGCGGGACGTCGGTGACCAGCGCCGGCAGCCGCCCGAGGTAGTCCGCACGACTCAACTCGGTCACGCCGAGCGTCGCGAGGTGCGGGGTCCGCCACTGGACGTCGATCAGTCGCCGGTCGGCGTACTCGTCGCGGAGCAGCTGGACCAACCCGACCAGCGCCACCTTGGACGCGTCCCGCTGCCGGTAGAACATCGACTCCCCGGCGAACAGCCCCCCGATCGCGACGCCGTACAGTCCGCCGGCGAGCTCGTCCTCCGGCGACCAGGCCTCGACCGAGTGCACCCAGCCCAGCCGGTGCAGCTCCCGGTACGCGGCGAGCATCTCGTGGTTGATCCAGGCGCCGGGCCGGCGTGGGTCGGCGCAGCCCTCGATCACGGCGTCGAAGGCGGTGTCGACCCGGATCTCGTACCGGCCGACCGATCGGCGCAGCGACCGCGAGACGCGGACGGCGTCCAGGCCCAGCACGCCACGGCGCAGCGGCGACCACCACACCATCGGGGCGACGTCGTCGACCGGCATCGGGAACGCGCCGCTGGAGTACGCCGCGATCAGCGTCGCCGGTGCGAGATCCGCCCCGACCGCGACGCAGTCGTCGTCGGGCCAGCGGGTGGGATCGAACTCCCAGTGGCTCGGCGACAGCGGCTGCGGCGGCACGATCCCATCATGGCGAGAAAGCCGGATGTCCCAGGAGCGTGGTCAGCCACCCGGTCGCCGAGTCGCCCCACTCGGCTTGCTCCGATCTGTCGGCGGACCGCAGCACCCGTCGCCAGCACTCGCTGCGATGGAGTCGGGCCAGCTGGCGGGCCGGGTCGACGGCAGCTCGCAGGGTGACCGGGTCGGCCAGGTCGCTCCAGACCTCGAGGTACGCGTCGACCACCCGGCGCAGCCGTGGATCGTCGTCGTCGGCCGACAGCTGGTGGGCCAGGACGTTGAGCGGGATCAGCAGCGAGCTCAAGGGGTGTCCGACGACGGAGTCGCCGAAGTCGAAGAACCGCAGCTGCCGCTCGCCCGCCCGAGGCGCGAAGGCGTTGGCCGAGTGCAGGTCGTTGTGGTCCAGCGACAGCGGAAGTCCGGCCGCTGCCACCTGCTCGGCCCAGACCGCGATCGTCGGCAGCGCGTTCCGTAGCCGGTCGCCGTCGACTGGATCGAGGTGACCCGGGTCGTCCGGCGGCAGGCCGGCGTACTCCTCGATCCGCTCGGCGAGCAGCCCCGGCGCGTCCGACGGCGGCGACAGCGGCGCCCCGGCGGCGAGCAGCCGGTCGACGTCGGGGATCACGCGGCGCTGCAGGTCGGCCCAGTCGGCCGCGAGCCGCTCCCAGAGATCGAGGCTGTCGTCGTCGCGTTCCGCCTCGAGGTTGCGGAGGGTCGGACCAGAGTCCGGCGTGAGCAGCCAGCCGCGGTCCGGCTCGATCGCGAGCGGCGCGACCACGTGGTCCGGCACCAGCTCGGCGAGGGCGGCGACCAGGCGGGCCTCGAAGCTCTGGTCGGGACAGTTCTCCTTGAACCACAGCCGGCCGGCGTCGGTCGGCACGATGAGCTGGGTCGACCAGAACCGGATCCGCGGCTGCTCGATCTCACCGGTCGGCGTCAGCCCGCGATCTCGGACGATCCGGTGGATCCAGGCGTACGCCTCGTCTCGCCATGCGGACGAGGTCCAGCGCGCGCTGGTCGACTCGGTCACCGCTGACACGAGCGCATCCTAGGCAAGCCACGCTAGTCTCGGCACCGTGATTGTCGTGTCTGCTGCGTTGAAGGGCGGGGTGGGCAAGACCACGACCTCGGTCTACCTCGCGGCGCTCGCCGTCGACGGGCGCTCCCCGACCCTGATCGACGCCGACCCGCAGGCCAGCGCCTCGGAGTGGGTCGAGCAGTCCACCGACCCCCGCTTCGAGAAGATCAACGTCGTCGAGGCGCCGACCGGCCGCCTGCTCGCGAAGTCCCTCGAGGGGATCGGCCGTGACGACGTCGCCTTCGTCGATCTGCCGCCGACCCACGAGCAGCTGCTCGCCAAGGCGCTGGAGCACGCGACCGTCGCCGTCATCCCCACCCGGGTCGGCGGCGTCGAGGCGCGGCAGGTGGAGGCCGCCCTCGACCTCATTCCCGAGGGCATGCCGGCCGGCGTGGTGATCTGCTCGGCCCGGCCGTACACCGTCGACTATCGCGACGCGATCGTGGAGTGGGCGCAGGAGGACATCCCGGTCTGGGGCGCGGTCCCCGAGCGGGTCGCGATCGCCTCCGGGCCGGAGCGGCCGCTGTCGGCCGACGGTCTCGACGCCTACCGGATGGTGTGGCGGGAGATCCAGCGCGCGTCCCGGTCGACCTGATGGGCGTTGGCCGGACCGCCGCCAAGGCACTCATGCCGGTGGCCCGCAAGACCGCGCCGGTGCTGACGTCGTCGTACGTCCGCGAGATCCTCGAGCGCTCGATCGACGGCACGGGACCCTTCAAGGGCGCCGCGGCGGCGGCCGACGCCCGGCTCGTGCAGGCCCGCGGCGACGTCGAGAACGCGGTCCGCGACCTGATCGACGCCCACGTCCGGATGGCCGGGGTGCAGGGCTTCCTCACCAACCTCGGCGGTGCCGTCACGCTGCCGGTGATGATCCCGGCCAACGTCACCGGGCTTGCCCTGCTGCAGTGTCATCTGGTCGCGGGCATCGCCCACCTGCGGGGCTACGACCTCGATGATCCCCGCGTACGCAACGCGGTGCTGGCTTGCCTGCTCGGAGAGGACGGCGTCCAGCTGCTCATCCGACGCAAGCGGCTGCCGTCGACGCCGATGGCGCTGGCCACCTCGCCCGTCTACGATCCGCAGCTGGACAAGCGAGTCGGCACCTTCGTGACCGCCGAGCTGGTCTCGAGGATCACCGGCCGCCGGGCCGCCCTCATGGTGAGCCGGCGGGTGCCGCTGCTCGGCGGCGGCGTCGGCGCGGTCGCGGACGGTCTGTGGACCTACCAGGTCGGAAGCTTCGCCGAGCGCGAGCTGCGCGACCGGCACACCCGGCGCCGGGCGTGACGGCCTAGCGGCGCCGGACCTTGCGGTAGGCCCGGAGCAACGCGGCCAGGCTGCGCCGCCGACCGGCCGCGGCGACCAGCCGGCGCTTGAGGCGTTGCCGGCGGGTCGGCCGGGCCAGCGTCGGTCGCTCCGACTCGAGACGCGCGATCTCGAGCAACAGCGTCTCGATGGCGGCGTACGCCACGCGCAGCTGGTCGTCCGCCGGCACCCGGTCCGGGTCGTACCACGGCTCGTCGCCGCGGTGCGGGCGCAGCTCCTCCAGGTCGCCGACGATGTCGTAGCCGGCCTTCGTGAGGTCGTCGATCCACCGTTCGGTCGTGTCGGAGACCCAGTCGACGAGCCCCGGCGGGAGCTGGAGTCGTGGGCCGCTGCTCCCGGGGGCGAGTCGCTGGTGGACGAGGACCTCGCGTACGTAGTGCCGGTAGATCGGGCCGTCCAGCCGGTCCGGCGGCAGCAGCTCGTTGATGCGTCGGAGCACCGCGGTCTCAGCCCCGCCGAGGCTGACATTGGCCCGCTCGCTGTCGAGCGGCAGCCAGTCCGGGTCGATCTCCAAGAGGTCGAGGAACCGCTGCATCAGCGTCGACCGCGGCGACTCGGGCGGCGGCACGGTAAGCACGTGCACCCGCTCCGGCGGCAGGGTCGCACTCCAGCGGGCGAGCACGTCCGGCCAGTCCTGCACCGACCAGAACCACCTCGCCATCGGCGTCGTCGGTCGCTCGGCGCTCACGTCGGCGCAGAACCTCGAGTACGTCAGCTGCCGCCGGTGCTTGACGCCCTCCTGCCACTCGGCCGGAATCTGACGGGCCAGGTCGCGGGCCGAGTAGACCAGGTGGACCTCGCCGTCGAGAGCCGCGACGGCGGCCTTGGCCTGCTCGGCGGTCGCGCCGGAGAACACCTCGTGGGACAGCACCACCGAGCCGTCGAACGCGTTGGCCTGATGCACCATCCACGGCCAGGCTCCGCCCGCCTCGGCCTCCAGACCGCCCCATGACTTGCCGATCAGGTCGAGTGCGGCGAGGAACTGGTGGTCGAACCGCTCGGCCGGGTACAGCACGCCCTTGGCCCGCAGGCCTTCGCGGTTGACGTACAGCAGGTCCTGCAGCTGCGAGGTCCCGGTCTTGGGCGCGCCGATGTGGAGGAAGACCTTCTTCATCGTGGGCTCAGCCTACGGCCCGGCCGGTGCCGCTCGGACTCAGCCACTCAGCGCTTGGACGACGCGGGACGGGCTGGGCCGGCCGAGCTGCTCGGCCATCCAGACGCTGGTCTCGACGAGCCCGTCGAGGTCGACGCCGTGCCCGACACCGAGTCCGGTGAGGAACCACACGAGGTCCTCGGTCGCCAGGTTGCCGGTGGCGGACTCGGCGTACGGACAGCCGCCGAGCCCGCCCGCCGACGCGTCGTACGTCGTCACGCCCTTGTGCAGTGCCGCGAGGACGTTGGTCAGCGCCTGGCCGTACGTGTCGTGGAAGTGCATCGCGAGCCGGTCGGGGCCGATGCCGGCGGCTCCGAAGGCGTCGACCAGCGCCGTGACGTGGCCGGCGGTGCCGACGCCGATGGTGTCGCCGAGCGAGAGCTGGCTCGCCCCCAGGTCGAGCAGCCGCCGCCCGGCGGTGACGACCTGCTCGACCGGCACCGCGCCTTCCCAGGGGTCGCCGAAGCACATCGAGACGTACGCGCGCACGTCGAGGCCCTCGACGCGGGCGTGGGTCACCACGGGCTCGAACATGGCGTACTGCTCGTCGAGTCCGCGGTTGAGGTTGCGACGGGCGAACGACTCGGTGGCGCTGCCGAAGATCGCGATGTGCGTGACGCCCGCGGCGAGGGCCCGGTCGAGGCCGCGCTCGTTGGGCACCAGCACCGGCAGCGGCGTCGGGCCGGCCAGGTCGAGCCGCCCGACGAGCTCGGCCGCGTCGGCGAGCTGGGGAACCCACGTCGGATGGACGAAGCTGGTCGCTTCGACGATCGGAAGCCCGGCGCCGACCAGCCGCTCGACGAACTCCGCCTTCACGTCGAGCGGCACGACGGCCGACTCGTTCTGCAGCCCGTCCCGCGGGCCCACCTCGTAGATGGTGACCCGGGACGGCAGCGTCGGGTCGGGCACCACCATCGGCAGGCTCATGCGCACGCTCCTGTCAGGCTTTGCTGTTGACCCTGACACAGTGTGAGGCCGTAGACCTGGAGCCGTCATGTTCAGCATCGGAGACTTCGCCAGTCACGGCCGGGTGTCGGTCCGAATGTTGCGCCACTACGACGCCATCGGACTGCTGCCGCCGGCCCGGGTCGACCCGGCCACCGGCTACCGCGCGTACGACGCCAACCAGCTGTCGCGGCTCAACCGGATCGTCGCGCTCAAGGACCTCGGGTTCACGCTCGAGCAGGTACGGACGATCCTCGACGAGAAGGTCGGCGTCGACGAGCTGCGCGGCATGCTGCGGCTGCGCCGGGCCGACCTGGAGTCGCGGCTCGCGGCGGACGCCGGGCGGCTGCGCCAGGTCGAGGCGAGACTCCGACTCATCGAAGAGGAGGGCGCCATGCCGACCGACGACGTTCAGATCAAGCAGCTTCCCGGCGTACGTGTCGCGGAGCTGACCGGTACGGCCGACGGCTTCGAGCCGGACGCCATCGGTCCGGTGATCCAGCCGCTGTACGACGAGCTCACCCGACAGCTCGAACGGGCCAACGTCACGCCGACCGGCCCCGGCATCGCGTACTACCAGCCCACGTCCGACGGCGACCGGGTCGTGATCCACGCCGGCATCCAGGTCAACGCGGCCGCGAGCGACACGTACGGGTTCGCGATCGTCGACCTGCCTCCGGTCGAGCGGGCCGCCACGATCGTGCACCGCGGGCCGATGGACGACGTCATGTCCACCGTCCAGACCCTCGCCCGCTGGATCGAGGCCAACGGCCACCGGTCGGCCGGGTACAACCGCGAGCTCTACCTCGACTACGGCTGCGGCGACGACCCGGGCGCGTGGACGACCGAGCTGCAGCAGCCGCTGGCCGACGCGTGAGTACGCGCCGGGCCTAGGGCGAGGGAGCCAGGGCGGCCGTCGCCAGTGTACGAAGGGCAGCCCGGACCTCCTCGGCGCCGGCCGTACCGGCGCTCACACCGGCGACCTGGTCGAACATGAATCCGTCCAGGAACGCGGCGAAGTTCCAGGCCCGGCGCTCCGGTTCGGGGATTCCGATCGCCCCCAGCTGCTCGGCGATCGCGGCGCGCACGGCGCTTCCCCCGGTCATGACCAGCTCGCGCAGCTCGGGACGGCGATTCGACTCGAGGTAGAACTCGTAGCGCGCCAGCAGCCGATCGCGCCCGGCGGTCAGCAGCATCTCGACGAGCCGGCCGAGCTCCTCGACGAGGTCGTCGAGACTCGCGATCCGCAGCGCGGGGAGCTCGGCGAGGTCCATCTCGAGGAGTCGCTCGAAGATCCCTCGCAGCAGCGCCTGTCGGGTGCGGAAGTAGTACGACGTCGAGCCCTCGGCCAGGCCCGCCTCGCGGTCGACGGCCCGGTGGGTCAGGCCGCGCATCCCGTGCGTGGCCAGCGCGGCGATCCCCGCGTCGGCGATCTCGGTCCGGCGAGACATCGCACCCACTCCCCTCTGGTCACTCGACTCCGTTGCGGAAACTCTACAGGTGTAGTAGCCTCTACATCAGTAGAGGCTACTGGAGGCGCGCGATGTCCCGACCCGAACCCAAGCTGTCGATCCTGGCGCTGGTGGCAACCGCCCAGTTCATCCTGCTGATCGACGACACGATCGTGAACGTCGCGCTGCCGAGCATCGGCGCCGATCTCGACATGGCCGAAAGCGACCTGTCCTGGGTCGTCAACGCCTACTTCCTGACCCTCGGCGGCTTCCTGCTGGCCGGTGGCCGGGCGGCGGACCTGATCGGTCGCCGCCGGATGCTGGTCGCCGCGCTGATCGCCTTCTCGGCCGCCTCCCTGGTCGGCGGCTTCGCAGGTTCGGGCGAGCTGCTGGTCGCCGCCCGGGCGGTCCAGGGCCTGGCCGGCGCGCTGTTGTCGCCCGCGGCCCTGTCGATCCTGCTGGCCACGTTCCCCGCCGGCGCCGAGCGGACCAGGGCGCTCGGGGTCTGGGCGGCGCTCTCGGGTCTCGGGGCGGCGACCGGCCTGCTCGCCGGCGGCGTGATCGTAGAGGCGCTGGACTGGCGGTGGGTCTTCTTCGTCAACGTTCCGGTCGGGCTCGCCGCCGCCGTGCTGGTGCCACGGCTCGTCCCGCCCGACGTCCGGCGACCGGACCGCACCCGCCCCGACTGGTCCGGCGCGGTCCTCGGGACCAGTGGCCTGCTGCTGCTCGTCTACACCGTGGTCGAGACCGACAGTGCGGGCTGGACCTCGATCCGGACCCTCGTCGGCCTCGCCGTGGTCGCTGTCCTCGGTGCCCTGTTCGTGCGGCGGGAGCGGACGACGCCCGACCCGCTGGTGCCGGCGTCGCTCATCGGAGCCCACCGGGTCGCGGTGGCCAACGTCGTCATCGCGATCGCGTCGGTGGGCTTGTTCGCGATGTTCTTCTTCCTCACCCTGTACATGCAGAACGTCCAGGGCTGGAGTGCCCTTCGCACCGGCCTGTCGTACCTGCCGTTCGCGGCGACCATGCTCGTGGTCAGCGGCGTCGTCACCAACGTCGCCCACCGGGTGCCGAGGCGGGCGTTGCTCGTCACGGGCCTGCTGATCGCGGCCGCCGGCCTCTGGATGATGCGCGGGCTGCGGCCGGGCGACGCCTACGGCACCGAGCTGATGCCGATCCTGGTCGTGACGGCACTGGGTCTCGGCCTGCTGTTCGTCCCGATCTTCGAGGCGGCGACGGAGTCGGCCCGAGAGCACGACGCGGGAATGGCGTCGGCGCTGGCGACCGCGTCGCAGCAGGTCGGCTCGGCGGTCGGCATCGCGGTTCTCGTGACGGTCGCCACCCAGCGCACCGACGAGCTCCTGGCGGCTCACGTCGGGCCGGCGCAGGCGATGTCGGAGGGATTCGGCGCGGCCTTCACCGTCGCGTCGCTCATCCTCGTGGCGGCCGCGGCGTTGGCGACGCGGATCGGTCCGACCCGCGAAACCGGCCGGCGATGCCGCCTGGACGTTTCGCGCAAAATCCGACATTCTGTGTCGGCATGATCGACGCCTACGAGGACGAGGCCTACGTGTTCGCGACCCTGGACGAGTTGCTGGGGGACGATGAGGAAGAGCTTCTCGACGGCGAACAGGCCGAACGGGCCTAGTCCGGCGTCGCCTCGACGACGAACAGGGTCTCGCCGAGGCTGACCTGCTGACCCGCCGCGGCGTCGATGACCGCAAGCGTGCCGTCGAACGGTGCGGCGAGGGCGAGCTCCATCTTCATCGCCTCCATGACCCCGAGGACCTCGCCGCTGCGTACCGACGCGCCGACGGCGGCCCGGACCTCCAGCACGGTGCCCGGCATCGGGGCCGCCACGGTGCCGTCGGACAGCGCGGCAAGGCCGGCTGGTCCGAACGCGTCCGGCCGGCTGAGCGCGTGCGGCTGGCCGCGATAGCCGACCGTCACGGAGTGCGGGTCGAGCTCGACGTACGCCTCGTGGATCACGCCGTCGATCTCGAGGCGACGCGCGGCGCCGGGGCCGGTGACGGGGCGGACCCGCCAGGTGCGGTCCGGTGTCGTGACGGTGCCGCCCGCCCGGTCGACGGTGGTGACGACGCCGTCGAGCTCCACCAGCACCGGCGCCGCCGGACCGACGAGCCGCCAGCCGTCGGCGGCGCCGAACGGGTGCGACGGGTCGGCGGCGGCCTCGTGGTCGGCGAGCCACCAGGCCGCGATGACAGTGACCTCGGCAGGCGCGTCGAGCGTGAAGGCGACGCCGTGCCGGTCGAGCCAGGCGGTGTCGATCGTGGCGTCGCGGAACGCGTCGGACGCGGCGAGCTGGCGGAGGAACCCGACGTTGGTCGTCAGGCCGAGGATGGCGGTGTCGTCGAGCGCCTGGAGCAGTGACTGGCGGGCGGCCTCGCGGGTTGCGCCGTGGACGATGACCTTGCCGAGCAGCGGGTCGTACGCGGTGCCGACCTCCTGCCCGGACTCCAACGCGGTGTCGACCCGAGCCGTCTCGGGCCAGACCACGGTGCTCGCCGTACCGGCCTGCGGGAGGAAGCCCGCGTACGGGTCCTCGGCGTAGACCCTGGCCTCGATCGCGTGCCCGTCGACGGTGCGGTCGGCGAGATCGGCCGGCAGCGGGTCGCCGGCCGCGATCGCGAGCTGGAGCCGGACCAGGTCGAGCCCGGTGATCGCCTCGGTGACGGGGTGCTCGACCTGCAGTCGGGTGTTCATCTCGAGGAAGTACGCCTGCTCGCCGCCACCGGCCTGGTCGACGAGGAACTCGACCGTACCCGCGCCGACGTAGCCGACTTGCTTGGCGAGCGCGACCGCCGCCGAGTGCAGCGTGGACCGGGTGTCGTCGGAGATCGTCGGCGCCGGTGCCTCCTCGAGCACCTTCTGGTGCCGCCGCTGGGTCGAGCAGTCCCGCTCGAACAGGTGGACGACGCCGCCGTGCCGGTCGGCCAGGACCTGCACCTCGACATGTCGCCCGCGTTCGACGTACCGCTCGATCAGCAGCGTGTCGTCGCCGAACGCCGACGCCGCCTCGCGCCCGGCCGCGGCGACCGCGTCGGCCAGCCCACCGGGGTCGCGCACGATCCGCATGCCCTTGCCCCCACCACCGGCGGCGGCCTTCACGAGGACGGGATAGGCGTCCGCGGGAAGCCGGGCCGCCTCGACGCCACCCGCCGCGTGCTGGGGCACCACCGGCACGCCGGCTCGCTCGGCGATCTCCCGGGCGCGGTCCTTGCGGCCCATCACCTCGATCACCTCGGCCGGCGGGCCGACCCACACCAGATCGGCCGCCGCGACGGCCCGGGCGAAGCCGGCGTTCTCGCTCAGGAACCCGTAGCCGGGATGGACCGCGTCGGCGCCCGACACCTCCGCGGCGCGCAGCAGCGCCTCGATCGAGAGGTACGACTCGGTCGCCGGCGCCGGTCCGAGCCGGACCGCGGTGTCGGCCTCGCGTACGTGCGGCGCCGCCCGGTCGGCGTCGGAGTAGACCGCGACCGTGCGCAGCCCGGCCGCTCGGGCCGCCCGGATCACCCGGAGCGCGATCTCGCCCCGGTTGGCGACCAGCAGGGTCGAGAAGCCTCGGATCGGCTCGGCCATGTCACATCCGCCAGACGCCGTACGACGGCTCGGGCACCGGCGCGTTCGCGGCCGCCGCGAGGCCGAGCCCGAGCACCCGCCGGGTGTCGACCGGGTCGATGATCCCGTCGTCCCACAGCCGCGCGGTCGAGTAGTACGGCGAGCCCTGCGTCTCGTACTGCTCCCGGATCGGCGCCTTGAACGCCTCCTCGTCGGCGTCCGACCACGACTCGCCACCGGCCTCGCCCGGCGCGTTCTTCGCTGCCGCGAGGGCATCCCGCCGCACGGTCGCCAGCACCGAGGCGGCCTGCTCGCCGCCCATCACCGAGATCCGGGCGTTCGGCCACATCCACAGGAAGCGTGGGTCGTACGCCCGACCGCACATGCCGTAGTTGCCGGCGCCGAACGAGCCGCCGATCACGACGGTGAACTTCGGCACGACCGAGCACGACACAGCCGTCACCAGCTTCGCGCCGTCCTTGGCGATGCCGCGGTTCTCGTACTCCCGGCCGACCATGAAGCCGGTGATGTTCTGCAGGAAGACCAGCGGGACGCCGCGCGCGTTGGCCAACTCGATGAAGTGCGCCCCCTTCAGCGCCGACTCCGAGAACAGGATCCCGTTGTTGGCCAGGATCGCCACCGGATAGCCCCACACCCTGGCGAACCCACACACCAGCGTCTCGCCGTACAACGCCTTGAACTCATGCAACCGCGACCCGTCTACCACCCGCCTGATCACCTCGCGCACGTCGTACGGCGTCCGCGGATCGGTCGGCACGACGTCGTACAGCCCGTCCGGATCCTCGACCGGCTCCTCCGGCTCGGCAGGGGCGTACGACTCCGGTCCGTGTGGCGGGACGGAGGAAGCGGGTGGGCCGGGTAGGTTCCCGGCGCTCCGTGGATGGGCCTGGCCGCCGAGCGACGAAGGAGCGAGGCTGGTTGGAGCGCCGGGAACCTGCCCGGCCCGCCCGCCAGCCGGTAGCGTCCCGACAATCGACCGCAGGATCGCCAACGCCTCCGCGTCGTCCGAGGCGAGATGGTCGACGACGCCGGACGTCCGGGCGTGCACGTCGCCGCCGCCCAGTTCCTCCGCCGTCACGACTTCGCCGGTCGCCGCCTTCACCAACGGCGGCCCGCCGAGGAAGATCGTGCCCTGCTCCCGGACGATCACGGACTCGTCCGACATCGCCGGGACGTACGCGCCACCGGCGGTGCACGAGCCCATCACGGCGGCGATCTGCGGGATGCCGCGGGCCGACATCGTGGCCTGGTTGTAGAAGATCCGGCCGAAGTGCTCGCGGTCCGGGAACACCTCGTCCTGCATCGGCAGGAACGCGCCACCGGAGTCGACCAGGTAGACGCACGGCAGCCGGTTGTCCGCCGCGACCTGCTGGGCGCGCAGGTGCTTCTTCACCGTCATCGGGTAGTACGTGCCGCCCTTGACCGTCGCGTCGTTGGCGACCACGACGCACTCGCGGCCGCTCACCCGACCGATGCCGGTGACGATGCCGGCGGCGGGCACGGCGTCGTCGTACATGCCGTACGCAGCGAGCGGACTCAGCTCCAGGAACGGCGATCCCGGGTCGAGCAGCCGGTCGACCCGATCGCGTACGAGCAGCTTGCCGCGCGCGGTATGCCGCTCGCGCGACGCGGGCGATCCACCTTCGCGCACCTGGGCGAGCCGCTCGCGGAGCTCGTCGACGAGCTGCCGCATCCCGTCGCTCACGCCTGGCTCCCGCTGGTGAGGCGGTCCGGCCAGAACGGCCACTCCTCGAACCGGCGACAGCGGCCGTCGGGGGCGAGCCAGATCAGCCAGAGGTCGGCGTACTCCTCGCTCAGTGGAGCGCCGTAGTGGACGTCGACGCGAGCCACCGCCGTGTCGCCGTCGACCGCGACGATCTCGTACGTCATCGTGAACGGCTCGTCGGGCCCGTCGCGCTCGGCCTCCCACATCTCCTGGACGGCGGGGAGCCCGACGAACGGAGTCTCGAAGGGACCCTGCCGGTACGTCGCGTCAGCGGTGAAGAGGTCGACGAGCCCGGTCGTGCCGGCGGTCCGCCAGGCCCGCTCGTACGCGTCGATCCACCCGGCCACCTGCTCGCGATCGGTCATGCATCGACCACCTTGGGTGCCACCTGCTCGGCGATCAGCTCGAGGTGGTCGAGGTCGGACAGGTCGAGCACCTGCAGGTACATCCGGGAGGCGCCGGCGGCGGCGAACGTGCCGATCTTGTCGACGACCTCGGTCGGGGTGCCGGCGACGCCGTTGGCTCGCAGCTCGTCGACCTCGCGGCCGATCGCGTCGGCTCGGCGCCGCAGCTCCGCCTCGTCGCGGCCCACGCAGACGACCTGGGCGGCGGAGTAGCGCATCGACCCGGCGGCGCGTCCGGCCGCGTCACAGGCCTCCCGTACGCGGTCGAAGGCGGCCTGGGTCGGCTCGACGTTGCGGAACGGCACGTTGTACTCGTCGGCGTACCGGGCGGCGAGCGCCGGAGTCCGACGCGGTCCGACACCGCCGACCAGAACCGGGGGCCGGGGGCGCTGGGCGGGCTTCGGCAGCGCCGGCGAGTCGGTGAGCCGGTAGTGCTGCCCGGCGTACGAGAACGACTCGCCCTCCGGCGTCTCCCACAGCCCGGTCAGGACGGCCATCTGCTCCTCGAGCCGGTCGAACCGCTCCTGGGTCGTGTGGAAGGGGATGCCGTACGCGTCGTGCTCGGCCTCGAACCAGGCCGCGCCGAGGCCGAACTCGACCCGACCGCCACTCATCTGGTCGACCTGCGCGACCGCGATCGCGAGCGGTCCGGGCAGCCGGAACGTCGCCGCGGTCATCAGCGTGCCGAGCCGGATCCGCGACGTGTCGCGCGCCAGGCCGGCGAGCGTCACCCAGGCGTCGGTCGGGCCGGGCAGCCCGTCGCCGCCCATGGTCAGATAGTGGTCGGAGCGGAAGAACGCGTCGAAGCCGAGGTCCTCGGTGGCCTTGGCGACCCGCAGCAGGTCGTCGTAGCTCGCACCCTGCTGGGGCTCGGTGAAGATCCGAAGCTGCATGGCCGTCAGTCGATCCGAGTCGCGATCGGCGTGCCGGACTCGACCGTGCGGCCCACGGTGCACAGCCGGTCGTGGGACTTCTCGACCGCGTCCGGGAGGATGGCCCGAGCGACCTCGCCTTCCTTGCCCTCGGGGAACGTGACCTTGAACGTCACCGTGATGTCGGTGAGATGGTTGCCGATCTCGTCGCGCACCTTGTTCGCCTCCACCGCGACCCGAAACGACTCCGGCTCGGCCCGACGCGACGTCAGGATGTCGACATCGACCGCCGTGCAGGCACCGATCGCACCGAGCAACAGCTCGGTCGGCGTGAAGTCGGCGTCGTCCCCGGTGCCGACCAACGCCCGGCCACCGCGGGCGTTGGTGATCGTGAACCGGCCGTTCGACGTACGGTCGATGGACACACTGCGGTGGTCGCGACTGTGGGCCATGTCCGCAACTCTGCCAGACCGGCTGCTCAGAGCGAGACTGGTACCAGCGCGGTACCATGGCCCCATGGCGATGAACCTTCGACTCACGGATGAGGAGACCGACGCCCTTCGCCGCAAGGCCGCAGAGGAGGGTCGGTCCATGCAGGACGTCGCACGTACAGCGATCTCGGCGTACGTGAGCGATCGGCCCCAGCGGCTTCAGTCGGCGATCGATCGCGTGCGCACCGAGGACGCCGAACTCCTCGAACGACTGAGCAGGTGACCTCGCCCTCCGGTCCCATCGACTACCTCTCGGTCGATGACCTCCTGGAGATCGCCGAAGGAATCCTGGACGAGGTTGCCGTTCGCGACTTGGGTCTGCTGGAGTCGGCGGCGGCTCGGCCGCAGACGTCGGTCTTCGGTGCCGATGCGTATCCCGGCTTCGCCGACAAGGCGGCCGCGTTGATGCACTCACTTGCCCGCAACCACGCACTCGTCGACGGCAACAAGCGCTTGGCGTGGGCCGCTACCCGGACCTTCTGTCTCCTCAACGGAACTGACATCGGCTATGACGTGGACGACGCCGAACGCCTCGTACTGGAGGTCGCCGCCGGCGAGGTCGACGTGCCGGAGATCGCGACCTGGCTCTCGGAGCACATTCGCGCCGGGCGATGACGCGTGGTCCGCGCAGGCACCATGATGGGCCCGTGGACGCGCCCGACCCGCCTGCCCCGACTCCGTCACCATCGCCCTATCTGCAGCCCGCCGACCGGGCTCGCGCCGTGCGCTGGCTGTCGCCGACCGAGCTCAGTCGCACCGGACTCAAGGTGCTGCTCGGTTCGCTGTTCGGCCAGTACGTCGACAAGCGCGAGATGCAGCAGGGCCCGAGCTTCGACCAGGGGTTGTGCTTCGACCACACCATCGGGGTCGGCGGTGGCACCGATATCGGCGCGGGCGAGCCGTACTGGCTGGACTTCGTCAGCGACATCGGCGACGGCTTCGACGCGACGTACTCGGTCGCGAGCCTGCTCGCCGGCGACCTCGAGGGCGTCGACGGGGCCGACGGCGAGGTGCTGCGGCGCGGGTCGATCCTGGTCATGGGCGGCGACGAGGTCTACCCCTCCGGCGACGTCCGCAGCTACGAGCATCGGACGACGGGCGTGTACGCGACGGCGCTGCCGGCTGCCGAGGATCCGCGCCCGGTCGTGTACGCGGTCCCCGGCAACCACGACTGGTACGACGGACTCACGGCGTTCCTTCGCACCTTCGGCCAGTCGGCGAGCATCGGCGGCTGGGAGACGCGGCAACGTCGGTCGTACTTCGCGCTCCGGCTGCCGCATCGGTGGTGGCTGTTCGGCCTCGACATCCAGCTCAACACCTACATCGACCGGCCGCAGCTGGAGTACTTCCGCGAGGCCGCGACCCGAATGGCCGACGGCGACCGGCTGATCCTGTGTACGGCGAAGCCGGCGTGGTACGTGCAGGACCGCGCGAAGAGCGCCGGCATGGTCCATCTGACCCACTTCTTGAAGTACACGCTGGCCGGTCGGGACGTGAGCGTGCCGCTCGCCCTCACCGGCGACACGCACCACTACGCCCGCTACGAGACCAGCGACGGGGATCGGCGGCAGAACCTGATCACTGCGGGCATCGGCGGCGCCTTCCTCGCGTCGACGGAGCCGCTGCGCGACGACATCGACGTGAGTCGACGACTGGCCGATCCCGACGCCTCTCGACACGACTACCGGCCCTATCGGCTGCGGAAGTGCTGGCCGAGCCGAGAGCGGTCCCGGACGCTGGCCGGCGGCGGGTGGCGGCTGCCGTTCCGGAACCCGGGCCTCCCGATGCTGTTCGCGCTGTTCCAGGCCGGCTTCATCTCCGCCGCGATGCGGGACCTGCTGTCGGTGCTGGTCGGGCTGGTGGCGCTCGCCGTGGCCGGCAGCATCGCCTTCGCCCGGCCGCGTCAGTCCGGGGCGTGGGTGAAGCGTGCCTGGGGAATCTCGCTGGCGGTACCGCAGCTGGCGCTGTCGTGGGGCGTCGCCGAGCTGTGCTTGCTGCTGGCCGACGACTGGCCCGACATCGGCGTCGTGGCCACCGTGGCGGTGGCGGCGCTCGTCTCGGGCTGGCTCGCCGGCCTCCTGCTCGGGCTCTGGTTGATCGTCGTCAGCCGGTTCCAGGTCAACGTCCTGGATCTGTTCGCCGCGCAGTCGATCGAGGACTACAAGGGCTTCCTGCGGCTACGGATCGACCCGGACGGCAGCCTCACCGTCTATCCGGTCGGGATCGAGAGGCGGGTCGAGGCGTGGCAGCCGGGCCCCGAGCACGGCCCACGACTCGTACCAGCGGCCGGGGAGCGACTCCAGCCGATCCTGCTCGAACCCCCGGTCCACGTCACGCCCTGACGGGAGGTCACTCGTCGACCGACGATCGGTCAGCCGTGGCCGCGGATCGCGTGCGGCCGGTACGGCTCCTCGAGCCGCTCGATCTCGTCGTCGGTGAGGTGGACGTCGACCGCCGCCACCGCGTCGTCGACATGACCCGCCTGGGACGCTCCGATGATCGGCGCGGTCACCACCGGCTTCGACAGCATCCAGGCCAGCGCGACCTGGGCCATCGGCAGCCCGCGCTCGCCCGCCACCTCGGCGACCCGGTCGACGACGACACCGTCGCTCTCTTCGTAGAGCCCACGCGCGAACGCGTCGGAGCGCGACCGCGCCGTCGGCCCGTCGACGCTCTCCGTCCGCGGTCGGGTCAGCCACCCACGGCCGAGCGGACTCCACGGGATGACGCCGATGCCCTGGTCGAGACAGAGCGGATGCATCTCCCGCTCCTCCTCGCGATAGATCAGGTTGTAGTGGTCCTGCATCGACACGAACTCGGTCCAGCCGTTGCCGCGCGCGACCTCCTGCATGCTGGCGAACTGCCAGGCGTACATGCTGGACGCTCCGATGTAGCGGGCCTTGCCGGATCGTACGACGTCGTGCAGCGCCTCCATCGTCTCCTCGATCGGCGTCTCCGGATCGAACCGGTGGATCTGGTAGAGGTCGACGTAGTCGGTGCCGAGCCGACGCAGCGACGCGTCGATGCCGGACAGGATGTGCTTGCGCGACAACCCGCGATCGTTGGGCCCCTCGCCCATCGTGCCGTTGACCTTGGTGGCGAGGACGTAGTCGTCCCGGCTCGCGAAGAGCTTGTCGAGCAGCCGGCCGGTGATCTCCTCGCTGACGCCGACGGAGTAGACGTCGGCGGTGTCGAAGAAGGTCACACCGGCGTCGACCGCCCGCCGCACGATCGGCTCGGCGGCGGCCTCGTCGAGGAACCAGTCCCGCTGGGCCGGATCGCCGTACGTCATCATCCCGAGGCAGATCCGCGACACCTTCATGCCGGTCGTGCCGAGGCGGACGTGCTCCATGGCTACTCCTTCGGGGGTACGAGCTCTGGCGCAAGAACGACCTCGCAAGTCTGCCCCGCGGTCACCCGTGCGCCAATACTCGTGGCCCGACATGCGAAACGCCGCCCCGCCAGCGGATGGCGGGGCGGCGTCGCGGTGGGACCGATCAGGCGGCCGGCGGAGGCGTCGGCTGCGCGGGACCGGCGGACCGGCCGCGGCCCGGCAGCGGCTCGCCACTCTCCTGCGCACCGAGGGCCGAGAACACGGTCGCCACGATGCAGAGCAGAACGAGCAGGTAGCCGACGACGCCCGGACCGATGTCGACGAAGTCCTCGAACGGACCGGACGGAGCGCCACCGTCGTAGGTGAAGACGTAGATCAACGCGAACAGCGAGGTCAGTGCCCACGCGCCGGTCGTGATCCAACGGACGGGCAGCGACTGTAGCTCGGAGACGTTCAGGATTGTCACGACGATTCCGGCGACGCCGATGAGCAGCAGCAGCGCAGCGAGCACACCGAGGCCGTGCCACAGGTTCACACTGTCGAGGTCCGGCAAGGCGACGCCGCCCGACTCCTCCTCAGCCCGGTCGGTCCAATCGGCGGTGACCGCCCCCGGGATGAACGAGAAGATCAACGCCAGGCCCCCGGCCGCGGCGGCCACCAGGTCGTTTCTCTTGATACTGCCTATGTCCACAGGCATTGTGCGGCCTCCTCGACCGACTCAGGTCGGGCGGCCACGACGCCGCCCGGCAGACTTCCGGGGGACATCCTGGTGGCTCCGACACCACGGCCACAAGCCCGACGCACACATGAGTGACCGCTGGGAGTGACGTATTTGCCTGTTGCCGCCTGATTCGGCGGTCAGGACGTCACTCCCAGCGGTCGGGCGCCGGCGCTAGCCGACCAGCGCGGGAACCTCAGCTGGTGCTTCGGCAGCCTTCCGGCGGCTCGCTCGGGACGGCCACCACGCCGCCCGACCCAGCAGGGCCAGGATCGACGGCAGCATGACGATCCGCACGATGGTCGCGTCGATCAGGATCGCGGCCGCGAGGCCCACGCCCATCTGCTTCATCTCGAGCATGCTCAGCGTGGCGAAGATCCCGAACACGGCGACCATCACCGCGGCGGCACTCGTCACGACGCCGGCCGTCTCGGAGACACCGGCCCGAACCGCCTCGCGGGGCGACAGTCCGCGCTCGAAGCCCTCGCGTACCCGACTCAGGACGAACACGTGGTAGTCCATCGACAGGCCGACCAGGATCACGAACACGAAGAGCGGGATCCAGGTGATCGAGTACCCGGGTGCGGTGAAGCCGAGCAGCGACTCGAACCAGCCGTGCTGGAACACCAGGGTCAGCACCCCGAACGCGGCGGCGGCCGAGAACAGGTTCAGCACCGTGGTCACCAACGCGATCAGCACGCTTCGGAACGTGATGCCCATCATCAGCAGCGTCAGCCCGAGGACGAACGTCAGCACCAGCGGCAGCTTGTCGCGCTGCTGGTCGGCGAAGTCCTGCGACTCCGCGACGTCGCCTCCGACGGCCTGCTCCTGCGCGCCGACCGGGTCGAGGTACTGCGGGACCAGGTCGTCACGCAGCTCGTGCAGGGCGTCGACGCTGGCCTCGCTTCCGTCGTCGGACGGCGACACCAAGGTGAGCACGGCCGAGGTGTTGTCGTCGGACACCTGTACCGCCGCTCCCTCCGGCTCGACGAAGTCGCCACTCTCGACTCCCGCCGCCGCGAGGTCGTCCAGCGCTGCCACCGTGTCCGGCATCCGCTCCGGAGTCGTGCGTACGGCGATCTCGTAGGCCGCTCCCTCGGACGGGAAGTGCTCGGTGATCCGCTGCATCGTCTGCACGGTCGGGATCTCCTTCGGCAGCGTGGTGAGGCCGCCGTCGTCGATCTTCATCCCGAGAGCGGGCGCGGCCAGCGCACCCAACGCCACGGTCGACACGACCAGGGCGCCCTTCGGATGCCGCATCACCGGGCTGAGGATGCGGCGGCTGACGCCACCCGGACCGATCCGCCGGCTGAGCCGCCACAGCAGCGGGACCCGCGGCCGGTCGACCCAGCGACCCAGCTTGGCCAGCAGGGCCGGAAGGACCGTGACCGACCCGAGCACCGCGACGCCGACGACGATGATCGCGCCGGTCGCGATGGCGGCGAAGTCCGCGGTCTGGGTGAGGTACATGCCGGCCATCGACACGATCACGGCGAGACCGGACACGACGATCGCCCGGCCCGACGTCGCCGCCGCGATCTCGACGGCGTCGACAGTCTGATGACCCTTGCGACGCTCCTCGCGCTCGCGCTTCAGGTAGAACAGCGAGTAGTCGACACCGACGGCCATGCCGAGCAGCAGCACGACGTTCATCACGCTGCCGTTGTCCGGCACGAACTGCGAGACGACCGCGTAGATGCCGAACGTCGCCATCACCGACGTGAAGGCCAGCAGGACGGGGATCGCCGCGGCGATCAGGGCGGCGAACGCGAGCAGCATGATGCCGAACGCGATCGGCAGGCTCAGCTTCTCCGACTCGGCGAGATCGTTTCCGACCTGCTCCCAGATCGCGACGTTGAGCGAGGCCTCGCCGCCCTGCTCGACGACCAGATCCGGATGCGACGCCTGGACGTCGTCGGTGACCTGCTCAAGGGCCTTGACGTCGTCCTCGGCCCGGTCGAGGTCGTCGGTCGCGAGCTGCAGGGGCAGCAGCACGGCCTGCCCGTTCTCGGACCAGATCGGTTGGCCGACCTCGCCGACCTCGGGCAGGGCCGACATCTCCTCCTGGAGCTCGCCGGCCGCCGTCTCGCCGGCTTCTCGGTCGAGGTTGCCTCCGTCGGCGTCGGTGATGAGGACGTTCTCGGTGAGCGGATCGTCCAGCCCGGCATCGGCGATGATCTGCTCGGCGGTCCCCGACTCGCCGACCCGGAAGTCCTCCTCACTCGACTGTTGGATTGATACGGCACTGGACGTGGCGACAGCCGCGGCGACGAACGCCAGCCACAGCAGTATCGCCCGCCATGGATGGGTGGCGCTCCAGCGCGCCGCCCCTACGGTTGCGGATCGCATGGTGGTTCCCTTCGGCTCGTTGGCTTGCGCTTCGAGCCTGGGCCGCACGCGTACGGGAAACAGGAGGGTCAGGACCCCAACCGGGGTGGGCCTAGGCCCACTGCCCGGGAGTCCCCTCGGGTCAACAATGGAGCCATGACCACGTTGAAAGCCGGGCTGGTACGACGGGCCGAGCTCGTCGGGTACTCCGGGCTGCACATCCTGATGTTCGGTGCCTGCGTCGGACTGTTCGTCCTCATCGTCGTCGGCATCCCGCTGGTGCTGGTGACGGCCGGAGCGTTCCTGCTGCTGGCCGCGATTCCGCTGACCCGACAGGTCGCGCGAGCGCACCGCTGGATCGCCTCCCGCGTGCTCGGCCAGCCGATCCCCGCGCCGTACCGCCCTCGCAGCGGGCCTGGCATGGTCACGATGCTGCGAGACTGGGCCCGCGATCCGGCCACCTGGCGCGACCTGCTCTGGCTGCTGGTGTCGATGACGGCCGGCTTCGTGCTCTCCGTTCTGGCGTTGACGTTCCTCCTGGGATTCCTGTGGTACGCGATCTTCCCGTTCCTGTGGTGGGTCACGCCCGATGGGGTGTTCGACGAGAACTACGGGATCATCACGCTCGACACCCAGGCCGAGGCGTTCCTCAACTGGATCCCCGGCCTGGTCTGCCTCGCGCTCGGCTGGTGGGTGTCACCGGCGCTGATGACGGCCCGGGCGCACATCGACCGCGCGCTGCTCAAGCCGTCCCGTACCGAACAGCTCGAGGAGCGGGTCGCCACCCTGGCGGAGACCCGGGCCGAGACCGTCGACCACTCGGCGGCCGAGCTGCGCCGGATCGAGCGGGACCTGCACGACGGCGCCCAGGCGCGGCTGGTCGCGCTCGGCATGAGCCTCGGGCTCGCCGACGAGATGCTGGCCAACGACCCGGAGGCGGCGAAGAAGCTGCTGGCCGAGGCCCGCAGCACCACGACCGCGGCGCTCGGCGACCTGCGCTCGGTGGTCCGCGGCATCCACCCGCCGGTCCTGGCCGACCGGGGTCTCGCCGGCGCGGTGCAAGCGCTCGCGCTGGACATGCCGATCCCCGTCGTGGTGACCGTCATGCTCCCCGGCCGTCCCCAGGCGCCGATCGAGTCCGCCGCGTACTTCGGCGTCGCGGAGTGCCTCGCCAACGTCGGCAAGCACAGCGGGGCCGGGCACGCGTGGATCGACCTGACCCACGACGGGTCCGACCTGCGGATCGAGGTCGGCGACGACGGTCGCGGCGGGGCCAGCCTCGACGCCGGCACCGGCCTCGCCGGAGTGGCCCGGCGACTGGCCGCGTTCGACGGCTCCATGTCGCTGTCCAGCCCCGCGGGCGGGCCCACCGTCGTGTCGATGCGGCTGCCGGCCGAGCTGTCGGCGCCGACCCCGTCGACCGGCGGCGACTAGCAGCCGGAGAGCGGCGGCGGCGCCACCGCCAGCGGGATAGGGTGCACGCGTCACGAACCAGTGCTGACGGGAGCTGCCGTGCGCGTTGTCCTCGCCGAGGATCTGGCACTCCTCCGGGACGGACTGACCCGGATCATGGAGGCCCACGACTTCGAGGTCGTCGCCGCGGTCGACAACGCGCCGAGCCTGGCCCGCGAGCTGCAGAAGCCGGACATCGACATCGCGGTCGTCGACGTACGGTTGCCGCCGACGTTCACCGACGAGGGGCTGCGGGCCGCGATCGAGGCCAGGACGCAACGGCCCGGGCTCCCAGTGCTCGTGCTGTCGCAGTACGTCGAGCAGCTGTACGCCCGGGAGCTGCTGAGCAGCGGCGACGGCGCGGTCGGCTACCTGCTCAAGGACCGGGTCTCCGACGTCACGCAGTTCGTCGACGCCGTACGCCGCGTCGCCGACGGCGGCACCGTGCTCGACCCCGAGGTCGTCGCGACGCTGCTGGCCAAGCGCGGCCAGGACGAGCCGATGGGCCGCCTCACCGCCCGCGAGCGAGAGGTGCTCGCCCTGATGGCCGAGGGCCGGTCGAACGCGGCGATCGCCGGCCGGCTGTTCGTCACCGAGAAGGCGGTCAGCAAGCACAGCAACGCCATCTTCACCAAGCTCGATCTGGCCGTCTCGGACGACGACAATCGCCGGGTTCTCGCGGTTTTGGCCTACCTCGGCGTGTGAACCGAGCCGACGACGCGTATTTTCTTCCTTCGTGGCCCGCCAGAATCGCAAGGTCTTCCTCCACATCGGCGCGATGAAGACCGGCACCAGCTACCTCCAGGAGATCCTGCGCCAGCACAAGGCTGCCCTGGCGGAGGACGGCATCCTCTTCCCGGGTGCCAACGGCTGGTCCGACCAGGTGCTCGCCACCAAGGAGATCCTCGGCCTGCACATCAGCCCCGAGATCGCCCATCGGGCCGACGGCGCCTGGGACCGGCTGCGCGACGAGATCCTGCACTACGACGGCCGGGCCAGCGTCGTGTCGATGGAGTTCATGAGCTTCGCCCGCCGCGAGTCCGCGTCGAAGCTCGTGAGCTCGCTGAAGTCGGCCGAGGTGCACGTGATCCTGACCGTCCGGGACGCGTCCCGGGTCATTCCGGCCCAGTGGCAGGAATCGACGCAGAACCGCGACGTCGCCTCGTGGCAGGAGTACGCCGCGGCCGTACTCGCCGGCGAGGATCGGGACAACCCGGCATGGCGAGCCTTCCAGCGCGCCCTCAACATCCCGCGCATCCTCCGGGCGTGGTCGAAGGCGGTCCCGCCGGAGCGGTTCCACGTCGTACTCGTCCCGGCGCCCGGGTCGTCCCCGGACCAGCTCTGGCATCGCTTCGCGTCGGTCATCGACATCGACACCGAGCGGTTCCAGCCGGTCCAAGGCGCCCGCAACGTCTCGCTGGGCTACCCGTCGGCGGACCTGATGCGGCGGGTCAACGCGCATCTCACCGACCTCGAGCCGTCGACCTACGGCCGGACCGTGAAGCGACACCTGTGCAAGCGGATCCTCGCGGCCCGGGACCAGGAGACGAAGACGTCGATGAACCGGCAGCTCGGCGAGTTCTCCCTCGACTGGAACCGCACCATGGCCGACGCCATCGCCCGGCACGGCAGCCGGGTGATCGGGGAGCTGACCGATCTTGACGTCGCGCCGACGACCGTCGAGACGCTGGACCCGCCGGACCCGAAACAGGTGCTCGAGGCAGCCGCCGACGCGGTCAACGGCATGCAGAAGCTGGTCAAGCAGCGGGCGGTACGGTCCACGCCGGAGCTGGAGGCTCGGCGTCCGGTGACCCCCACGCACTGGAACGGTCAACCCGGACCCATCGACGCCGCCGTGGCCGACGTCGTCGAGCTGATCCGGGAGGCGATCGAGCTGCGCCGCCAGCGGCAGAAGGTCGGCGGTCGCTGACCGCTCCGGCTGCCGCCCGGGATCGGTCGCCGTCTCGGTCGACGACCCGTCACTGGTGCGCGAGGGGGGAGTTGAACCCCCACGCCCTCTCGGGCACACGGACCTGAACCGTGCGCGTCTGCCTATTCCGCCACTCGCGCTGGCACCGCAATGGGACCGGCCGGATCGCACCGGCCGAAGGCACAGCCTAACACCAGCGTCCGCGGGTCCGGGCAGCCCGACCGGAGCGTGCCGGCGCGGGCCGATTCACCGCATCCCGGACAGGTTAGGAGTCGACCGATACGATCGCGGGAAGGGGAAAGGAGGGTAGATCGTGGGCGTACTCCACCGCTTCGAGCAACGGCTCGAACACATGGTCACGGGGGCGTTCGCGCGCGCCTTCCGCAGCGCCGTTCAGCCGGTGGAGATCGCTGCCTCGCTGCAGCGAGAGATCGACAACTCCGCCCAGATTCTGTCCCGCGATCGCCTCCTCGTACCCAACAGCTTCCACGTCGAGCTGTCGGCCACCGACTTCGACCGGCTGGCCCCCTACGGTGACACGCTGTCGGCCGAGCTCGCCACGCTGGTCCGGGAGCACGTCCAGGAGCAGCGCTACACCCTCGCCGGACCGATCGACATCTCGTTCGGGCGGACCGAGGACCTGACCACCGGTCGATTCCGGGTCCGCAGTCGAGCCAACGCGGAGGTCACGCCGATCGCCGGACCGCGGCCGTCGACGGGCGGCCAGGCGCCGGTCGTCCTCGAGGTCAACGGCGTCCGACACCCGCTGCAGCCGCCCGGCATCGTCATCGGCCGAGGCTCCGACGCCGACCTCCGGATCAACGACCCGGGCGTTTCACGGCGACATGTGGAGATCCGGGTTGACGCCACGGGTGGTCAGGTTACGGTGAGCGCCATCGATCTAGGCTCAACCAACGGCACCAGCATGGACGGTCGCCGCGTGCAGCAGGCCCTGCTGCACGACGGCTCGACGATCGTCATCGGAAACACCACCATGGTCGTCCGAGACCCCAACGCACCGAACGAAAGATCGGGGTGAGCGAGTGTCAGAACTCACTCTGACGCTGATCAAGCTGGGGTTCCTTGCCGTCCTGTGGCTGTTCGTGCTGTCCGCTGTGTCGGTGATCCGCTCCGACATCTTCGGCACCCGGGTCGATACCCCTAAACCGGTCAAACAACCTAAGCCTGCCAAGCAACCCAAGCCCAAGAAGCAGCCTCGCGGCGCCCCCCGGACGCTGACGGTCACCGAAGGACCCAACGCGGGCCAGACCGTGCCGCTGGACGGCCAACCCATCCTGATCGGACGGGGAGCCGATGCCACCCTGCGTCTGGACGACGACTATGTTTCGACCCGCCATGCGCGGATCGCGACCAACGGTGAGCAGTGGTTCGTCGAGGACCTGGGCTCGACCAACGGCACCTACCTCGGCAGCCAACGCGTCGTCGCGCCCACTCCCATCGCGGTCGGGACGCCGGTGCGCATCGGCAAGACCGTGGTCGAGCTCCGGAAGTAGTCGGCGATGACGATCTGGTTGCGGTATGCCGCCCTGTCCGACATCGGGCGGGTACGCAAGAAGAACGAGGACTCCGGGTACGCCAGCGCCCGGCTCCTCGTTCAGGCCGACGGCATGGGTGGGCCGCCGGCGGGCGATCTGGCCTCGGCGCTCACCGTGCAAACCATGCGTCGCCTCGACGAGCCGGTCGACGGCGATCTCGTCGAAGCCCTGGCCGGTGCGGTCCACCGCGCCAACGACCGGCTCAGCGAGATGGTCGAGTCCGATCCCTCGGTCGAGGGCATGGGCACCACGCTCGACGCGGTCCTGACCGATGGGGTACGGGTGGCGCTGGCCCACATCGGCGACTCCCGGGCGTACCTCCTCCGCGAGGGTTCGCTCACCCAGCTCACCAACGACCACACCTTCGTCCAGACCCTCGTCGACGAGGGACGAATCACCCCCGACGAGGCCCGGACGCATCCCCATCGGTCGCTGATGATCCGGGCGCTCGACGGCCGCAGCGAGCTCGAGGCGGACATCGCCCTGCTCAATGTCCAGCCCGGCGACCGGCTGATGCTGTGCAGCGACGGCCTGAGCGGGTTCCTCGACGACGGTGCGATCGCCCGCCTGATGGGCGTCGGCCCGGTCGACTCGGCGGCCGCCACGCTGGTCCGGGCGGCGCTGGACGCCGGCAGCAACGACAACGTCACCTGCATCCTGGCCGAGATCACCGACGAGGACGGGACGGCCAACGAGCCGCTCGTGGTCGGCGCCGCGGCGGATCAGTTCCGGCGCGACTCCGACACCTCGCAGCACGCGCCGATCGTCGACGAGGACGAGCCGCGCGATCCCGAGGAGCTCCGCTACGCCCCGCTCGCGCCGCGCCGCTTCCGGTGGCTTCGTCGGCTCGTCGTCGCCGTCGTCCTCCTCGCGATCGTCGGCCTCGGCCTCAAGTGGCTGTACGACTGGAGCCAACGGCAGTACTACGTCGCCGAGCACGACGGCGAGGTGGCGATCTTCCAGGGCCTCGACGGCGCCATCGCCGGCTTCGACCTGTCTGAGGTCTACGAGGTGCCGGCGCCCGAGCTCGAGGTGTCGACGCTGAACGAGGCCTGGCGCAACCGGGTCGAGCAGGGCATCGAGGCCGACAGCCTCCAGGACGCCCGCGACACGGTGTTCAACCTGCGGTCGACCGTCACGTCTCCGACCGACCCGACCGACCCGGGTCAGACCGACCCGACACAGACCTCGCCCTCGACCACCGACACCTCACCCGGCCAGCCGACGAAGTCGCCCACCAAGCGGCCGAACGGCGATCGGACCGGCCGGCCATGAGGCGCGGATCGAGGCCGTCATGAGCGCGGCATCGCAGGCGCCGCCCGTGCTGGTGCCGCGCAAGCGCCGCGGCGCCGAGCTCTTCCTGCTCGTGCTGGCGTTGGTCGTCGGGGTCGGTGCGTACGTCGCCGTCGGCCTCGGCTTCAACGGCGAGGTGCCGGCCGACACCTACACGCTCGGCGGCGGCATGGCCGTCCTCGCGGTCGTCGCCCACATCATGGTGCGCCGGTTCGCGCCGTACGCCGATCCGGTGCTGCTGCCGCTGATCGTCTGCCTCAACGGCCTCGGGCTCGCGATGATCCATCGGATCGACCTGAGCCTCGAGGCCGAGGACAGCCCGTTCGGCCCGTTCGCGACCAACCAGCTGATGTGGACGTTCATCGGCGTCGCCGCGTTCCTCGGCGTCCTTGTTGTGGTTCGCGACCACCGCCGCCTGCAGGCGTTCACCTACACCTTCGGCCTGGTCGCGCTCGGGCTGCTGCTGCTGCCGCTGGTGCCCGGGCTCGGTGCCAACATCAACGGCGCCCGGATCTGGATCCAGGTCGGGCCCCTGAGCTTCCAGCCCGGCGAGGTGGCCAAGCTCTGCCTCGTCGTGTTCTTCGCCGGCTACCTCGTGGTCAAGCGCGACGCGCTGGCCCTGGCCGGTCGCCGCTTCCTCGGCATCGACCTGCCGCGCGGCCGCGACCTGGGTCCGATCCTGGTGGCCTGGCTGCTCAGCCTCGGCGTCCTGGTCTTCCAGCGCGACCTCGGCTCGTCGCTGCTGTTCTTCGGGCTCTTTCTCGTGTTGCTCTACGTGGCAACCGAACGGCCGGGTTGGCTGGTCGTGGGAGGCATGCTGTTCGCCGCCGGTGCCTACTTCAGCTACCTGACGTTCGGGCACGTGCAGGACCGCATCCACGGCTGGACCGACACGTTCGAGATGTACCAGACCGGCCAGTTCGCCGGGACGTATCGGTACGCGCAGGTCGTGGACGGCCTGTTCGGGATGGGCTACGGCGGACTCATCGGCCGTGGGCTCGGCCAGGGCGATCCGACCGAGACGTCGTACGCCTGGTCGGACTTCATCACCGCGTCGCTCGGTGAGGAGCTGGGACTCGCCGGGCTGATGGCGATCCTGATGATCTACGCGCTGCTCGTCGAGCGCGGGCTGCGGACCGCCTTGGTCTGCCGGGACGCATTCGGCAAGCTGGTAGCGGTCGGCCTCGCGGTGTCGTTCGCGCTGCAGGTCTTCGTGGTGGTCGGCGGTGTCACTCGATTGATCCCGCTGACCGGCCTGACCGCGCCGTTCCTTTCGTACGGGGGGTCCTCGCTGGTGGTCAACTGGGCCATTGTCGCGGTGCTCCTGCGGATCAGCGACCAAGCGCGTCGGCCGGTGCCGGAGGTGCGACCGCTCGCCCAGGACGACGCGACCCAGGTGGTGAAGCTGCGATGAACCGGCCGATCCGCGTGATGGCCATTGCCTGCCTCGTGATGTTCGTCGCCTTGATGGCCAACATCAACTACGTCCAGTACGTCGACGCCGACGACCTCAACGCCCGCGACGGCAACAACCGGGTGCTGCACGACGAGTTCTCCCGGGAGCGCGGGCCGATCATCGTCGGGGACCGGCAGATCGCCCTGAGCGTGCCGGTCGACGACGAGTTCGACTACCTGCGGACCTACCGCCAGACGAACCTCTACGCCAACCTGACCGGCTTCTACTCCTACATCAACGGCTCCAGCGACATCGAGAGCAGCCAGAACAGCATCCTGTCCGGCAGCGATCCGCGGCTGTTCGTCAACCGCGTCATCGACCTGCTGAGCAGCGAGCAGTCGAAGGGCGGCAGCGTCGAGCTGACGATCGACCCGCAGGCGCAGCGGGCGGCGTACGACGGGTTGCGGGATCTGGAGGCGGGCAGCAAGGGCGCCGTCGTCGCGCTCGACCCGGACACCGGCGCCGTCCTGTCGATGGTCAGCATGCCGGGCTACGACCCGAACCCGATGGCCAGCCACGACTTCGAGGCCGCGGGCGAGGCCTACCAGGAGCTGATCAAGGATCCCAACCGGCCGATGTCGGACCGGAGCCGGGAGGAGATCTACCCTCCGGGCTCGACGTTCAAGCTGGTCACGTCGGCGGCCGCTTTGCAGAACGGTTACGAGCCGGGCTCGAAGATCAACTCGAGCGCCGCACTGTCGTTCGACGGCATCGACTACCAGCTCACCAACCTCGACGGCTCGTCGTGCCCGGGCAGCACGCTCGAAGCGGCGCTGGCGTACTCCTGCAACGTCGCCTTCGGGGCAGTCGGCCTCGACCTCGGCGGGGAGACGGTGCGGGAGCAGGCGGAGGCCTTCGGCTTCGGCGACGACAGCTACCTCGACGACCTCACCGTGGCGCCGAGCCAGGTCACGGCCGGCCCGGAGGAGCTGAACGACCCGCAGCTCGCCCAGACCTCGATCGGGCAGTACAACGTCGCGGCGACGCCGCTGCAGATGGCGATGGTCGCCGCGTCGGTCGTCAACGAGGGCACCGTCATGAAGCCCTACATCGTGTCGGAGGTGCGCTCGCCCGAGGCCGACCCGCTGGAGCGCACCCAGCCGGACGAGTACTCCGAGCCGATGTCCAGCGAAGCCGCGGCGATGCTACGACAGATGATGCAGGCGACTGCCGAGTACGGCACCGCGAGCGGCGTTGGCCTGCCGCCGGGATCGGGTGCCAAGACCGGCACGGCCCAGCGCGGCGAGGAGCAGAACCCGTACGCCTGGTTCGTCTGCTTCGACCCTGAGGGCGAGGTCGCCGTGGCGGTCTTCATCGAGGACGCGTCCGGGGTCGCTCGGGACGACATCTCAGGCAGCGGCCTGGCCGGCCCGATCGCCCTCGACGTCATGAACGCGGTGCGGCCGCAGTGAGTGAGCACAGCGCCCGCGAGGTGGTGACGGCGTGACGTTGGAGGCGCTCGCCGGAGGCCGTTACACGCTGGACCGCCACCTGGCGACCGGCGGCATGGGCACCGTCTACGTCGCGACCGACACGGCACTCAGCCGGACCGTCGCGATCAAGATCCTGAAGCCCGAGTACGCCAGCGACCGGGCCTTTCGTACTCGCTTCGAGACCGAGGCCAGGCACGCCGCCGGCCTCGACCATCCCGGCATCGCGAAGGTCTACGACTTCGGCGAGACGTCCACCAACGGCGGGCCGCCGCGCCCGTACCTCGTCATGGAGTACGTCGACGGCCAACCGCTGTCGGCGCTGCTCGCCGCCGGGCGGCCGCTGGAGCAGGATCGCGTCGTCGACCTGATCGCGCAGACCGCGGTCGCGCTGCAGGCCGCGCACGACAAGCAGATCGTCCACCGCGACGTGAAGCCGGCCAACCT